>JACLAC010010309.1_pt1 | contig 16219 bp, 15 predicted proteins | sample 8027881 | NCBI WGS metagenome assembly JACLAC01 (sample SAMN15725517, study PRJNA655200) | protist metagenome | isolation source: fluorescence activated cell sorting (FACS) single amplified genomes of... | place: Spain: Blaines Bay Microbial Observatory, Mediterranean Sea | collected 2016-01-19
GGGGAAAGCAACCCTGCTAACCTCGGAGCGAAGATCACAAAAACATTTGATACTATCGAAAAGAGGTCAGAAGCTCAAACCGAAAGCGAGGAAGAAATCAAGGGTAATCAGTTGGTATGTTGTAAAACGCAAAATTACCAGAGTGTTTTACGAACTGGACCCGTGGGTGATCCTTGCGCAGGCTATCCTCCATGCGGCGCTCTGTGATAATCGCCAGTTCTTTGGAATTGGGGAGATTGAGAATCTCTGGATCATTTGGAAATTTGTAGGTGTGCAACATCTCAATGGGTTTTCCTCCATAGAAAAGAGCAGCAAAGGAGACAACACGATATAGCACGACCTTGGCCTGCTGCTGATGGGCTTCCCGCACGAGTTCGACCAACGGAGTTTGGATATAACTCTGGATCATTGGTACCTGATAGCGCCAGAGACCTTGAACACAGAAGATCATACTTATTCCAACTACCCCGAGCCCATACCAGAAGCGTTGGCGACAGAGTAGTAGGGTCCCCAAGAACATGGTCAGCAGCATTCCACCACTGGTCCAATAAATACCGCCAGACCATTCCAGTTTAAACTCAGGGCTGACCTCAGCCAAGTATCTCTCTGCCAAAAAAGGCACCGCACAAAGACCCGCAGCCAGCAACACTCCCCAGAGTCCAAGAACAAGGCAAGACCAGCGAGGCAATTCAAACTTGCGATCATGCAACTGCAGGGAAATTAAGAGCGTCAGAGGAAGATACATTGAGGCTGAGTAGTGAGGTAGCTTCGTGCTGACTAGAGAAAACAGCACTAGCACAAAGAGAATCCAGACCACGGAAAGACGTACTAGGGGTCGCACATGTACTTCTTCTGATTTCCACAAACGTTTTGGCTGCAGAAACAGGAAGGGCGTCCAGGGGAATAGTCCAATCAGAGCAACCAGCCAATGGTAGAAGAATGGCCCCTCGTGGCCTTCCAACGGACGACTGAAGAGGCTGAACTGGAACCAAATGAAGCCCTGAAGGAACTCTGTTCCGTAAACGATCCAGTTGAGCAAATACCAGGAGAGAGCGACTCCCAGCGAGGTGATCCCACAACTGAAGAAATGTGTGAGTGGAACTGTCTGACGAGAAGCCACTAGAAGCTTGTAGCCTGCAAAAGCAATCAACGGAATGGCTCCCCCCAAAGGCCCCTTAGTCAGTACCGCAATCCCCATGCAGAGACTGGCAATCAATAGAGAAAGTCGATGCTGTGGAGTCCTTGTTCCAGACTGCTGACGCCACGCTTCATATTGACAGTCGTAGCGATAGAGAAAAAAGGCCGCGATTGCAATAAAAGCGTTGAAGGTATGGTCGATGACTGCACTACGAGCGAAGACTCCCGGGAGCAGTGACGTTAGATAGACCATTGACCAGATGGTCCCAAGATACTGATCCCGAATCCGTCGGCCCACTTCAAAGCAGAAAATCACCATCGCCAGACCAGCCAATACCGATGGGAAACGAGCCGCAAACTCGTTGATTCCCCAAAGATGATAGGAGGCCGCCTGCTCCCAGAAAAAGAAAGGAGGCTTTTCTGCGAAGGGATAGTCGTTGATGTAGATATTCAGATAGTTGTCTCGCTCCACCATCTGTCGGCTGGCTTCTGCGTAGATGTTCTCATCCCAGTCCACCAATGGAGTGTCACCGAGTCCGGGCAGGAGCAGGACAATCCCAAAATAGAGCAGGACCAGTTTGAGTCGGATCGGGTTTTGTAGAAAGCGCGGCAGGGCGTCCATGCCTCCGTTCAAATGCGGGGGAAAGACCACACTCAGGTGGCCTTTTCAGGGATAGGTAAGTAATATTCTTTGAGGCACCTTCATTCAAGTCTTATACCCTCTACTAACCAGAGAGAAAAGGCGTTCACTAGTCACCATTGGGTAGTTGGAAGTAGAGTTCGCGCACTTGGCGTAGGTGCTCACCCATGATAGCTTTCGCTAGCGGTGCGTCACACTGCTCCAAGGCCGAAAGTAGACGACGATGATCATTTAGATTGGTTCGAGTCGTCAAAGTTTTGTATCGTGAGAAGCTGACTTGCCTGGCAAAAGGAGCTGGCTCCGGTCTTTCCAGAGGAGTTGTGCCTCAAAAATACACTGTAATCATCGAGATGGATCGGTTCAAAAAAATACACGACATCGACTATATCAACTGAACCATTACAGTAGGGCCAGGCGTAGTCAACCTGCGCATCTCTGAGAAGGTACGCCCAAACGGTTATCATTTTGTTCCAGATCCATTAGTCAATAACCTACCTGGAGTGAAACTCGTGCTATTAACGGAGTCCAACTGGTATTGTGGTTCTGCAGGCATCTACAATTTACTCCAGCCTGAGTTGGCTGGAGATGTACTCAGGCGCAAAATTGACTCAGTACGTGAAACCTTAGAGTTCAATCCAACAGCAACTACACTAGTCACAGGAAACCCAGGCTGCCTCTACCAGATCCGAGCCAGCATTCGGGAAGCCAAGCTTCCCTTGGGGGTGATCCATCCTGCAGTCTATCTCACTGAACGTCTACAGGGCTAAATTCCTTCTGGGGAACAACCTTCATTTGTCCCCATCCACTCTTTGACTGCACTCTCAGCCATCAAGTCCTCACGGATCACGATTCTTCGCCTTGTAACTCCTGACCAGCGTTACCAACCCACTAAAACTTTACCAAATCACTGATCAAACTAATCATGTATATGCGCCAACCTTCATTTGCGGTTATCACCCACCATGAACATCGTCTGGAAAACAACTCGTACTTTGCTAGGCATCTTCTTTTTACTGATATTGGCGCTAGTTCTAACCCACACATTACTGCTTCGTCCACGTATCGATTTCCAATTATTGGCTCCAGAAGAAAGCTTTGAATTACCTACCTCAATGACATTCTTTCCGGGTTCCACCACAGAATTTGTTGTCACTGAAAAAGCTGGACAGGTCAAATGGTTTACCGAGGGAGCCCCACAGATTAGTGGCATCCTACTTGACTTGACTGATGCCGTTTATTCCGCAGGTTGGGAAGAAGGACTCCTCTCAATGGCTTTTGATCCTGATTATGTCAACAACCGCTATGCCTATGTATTTTATTCACTAGACAATCCCAAACGCTCTCGGCTATCTCGTTTTACAGTGAATTTAGATAATATAGCAGGCCGTTCGAGCGAGCTGACACTGCTGGAAATTCCCAAGACTTCTGACAGCCACAATGGTGGAATGCTTCAATTTGGTACCGATGGGTTCCTGTATATTTCCGTGAGTGATGGATATCAGGTTGATGACGCTCAAGACCTCAGCGACCTAAAAGGTGGTCTACTACGATTAGACACACGCAACGCCAGTGAGAAAGCACCTTATGAGATTCCGCCAGACAATCCTTTTGCTGATAACAATGAAGGGATTCGGCCGGAAATCCTAGCATGGGGATTTCGTAATCCTTGGCGATTCAGCATTGACGCATTGACTGGGCACATTTTTGTTGGAGATGTCGGTGACAACCATCAATAAGAGATCAGCCGTATTGAGGTAAGGAAAAACCACGGATGGCCGATTTTGGAAGGCGACCAGTGTTATCCTCCAGGGACAGAAAATTGTGACAAGGAAAGTACTGTGTTACCGATTGCTTCTTTCGAACACACCTTTATTCGTTCTGTAATTGGAGGTTATGTCTACCGAGGAGAAGACATTCCCTGGCTTCGTGGTCAGTATGTTTACGGTGACTACTTTCGTAGACTCTTTCAACTGGATCCTGCCGAACCAGGCATTCAGCATTTCCCTCAGGTCCTAGTCTACAAACCTAGAATCCAGCATGGTTAAGAACTAGGAGAGGTGACGTTCTTCTCGTCACTGACGGAAAATGCAGTTGGTGAGTTGTACGCAACTAGTCTGAGTGGTGCTGTCTACAAACTCCAGCGCTTGTCCCCCAGCAAAGAATTGAAGGGATTTTTCAGAGCTCTTGGAGACTTCTGTTAACTCTGCCACGAGTAGTAATTGATACTTATACTGATTGCAAAAGTGTGGTCTTGGGTAATTAGAGGTTCTTTCTTACTGACCTTGCTTTTGGGGGCGGGCCTGCTTTATGTCAGGCTATTGGATGAAGACACGATCGGCAAGTACTAGATTGACACAACTGCAGGAGCTGCTCTCTATCTGCAATACAATTGTCAGACTTGTCATGGTACAGACGGTCTAAATTCTTCCGTGGAAGGCTACCCGCACCTTGCTAGCCAACCAGCCTCCTACTTGATCAATCAAATGCTCGACATCAAGTACAAACGTCACAGCAACGGCATGACCACCATCATGTGGCCTACTATCAATCGGGTCAGTGATTCTGAAATTCATCAGATTGGACAATACTTGGCAAGGATTCAATAAAGATAAGAGAACAACACTGAGGGAAAATTTTTGGAATCAACAAGATAAAGAATAGACCTAGCGGCCACTTCGTACAGAGTTCTTAAACTGACTGATGATTTGATTTCGCTTGTGCAGCATCTGCTTGAGTTGGAGATTCTCTTGCTCCAGCATGACAACCCTTGACTTCAGTTGACCGACCTCACTCTCGTCATACCCCACTTCTGTAACTGGATTCCCATACTGACGATCTATCGGAAACAATTCGCCCTGCTCTTTCTCCTCAGGCTCCAACTGAAAAAAGGAAACCTCTTTGTCCAGATCATATATTTCTTGAGAATCATCATCTTTTTCAAGATCGTAATATCGTAGATGATCCACAACCTGATCCTCCCTTCGATCCAACAGCAGCCAAATGAGCAGAGCAGGCATAGCTATGATCAAATAAAGCAGAAGCCCTGCGAAGATAGCGACAATTACATTAATTTTGAGGTCTTCTCCGCCAATCCCAGAAACAACCTTCTCCGACGATTCAGAAAACTCGGTAAAGCCGAAATAAACACCGATCAAACACAATACGGACCAAACGATCAGTAGCCATTTGGCGAAATTTCTCATGCCTTCGTTTCCGGATTTTTGAAGGAAGAGCGGTAGGGTTTTGAGAAATTTAACATATCAAGATGGAAGCATCGGTTCAAATGATTTCTATCTTGAACCAAACTTCTATTGAGTGGTTTTTAGTGAAAATCTTGGTGTGCGATAAAGAGATTTGCATTAGGAGAAACCTCCCCCTGTGGTTGGCCTCAGTTCAGGTTACGATTGGTTCCAAGTTCGGGCTCACTGTCATCAACGACTGTGCAGATGACCCACTCAAGAGTTGTGATTCGCTGTTCTAGCTGCTTGATCTTGTGGTCCTGCACTTCTAGCAATGCTTGCAGTTCCCGGTTAGTTTTACCTTCCATTTACTCCCTTAGTAGTCAGCGCTATTATGAAGCACTATGGCACATCCATCTACATAAATTATGTTTTGTCTATCTTATATGCGGCACAATCTGGGCCACCAATCACTCAAAACAAAAGATTTAAAAAAATTTGAATCTCACAACGCCCTAACTGAGAAACTCCAAACTGTTTCTTTCCAGAAAAAACTCAACAACGCTGGCCTTCTTGAAATTTTTTTCTAGTTGTCTCTTCGCAAACTGAAGTTCATTCTGGAGGGTAATCTTTTCACAGCAGATTTCGCTACTCTTTCCGCTAAGTTCCAAATCATCTGAGCTAATAACAGTCTCGAAAACTCTGCAAACTATAACAACCCAACACCTCTTGCTCGCTCATGTTTTCTTGGTTTGAAGACCGCCTGAACCCATTTCCCAATGAAGATCCAACCCAACCACCCCAAGGACTGGTGGCTTTCTGTTGGCACTACGCTAAGCCTGCGGGTCCCTGGCTATTCCTAATGTCAGCCATCACCGCGCTGATTTCTATCGGAGAGGTATACCTATTTGGATTTCTGGGCAATATCGTGGATTGGCTGGCAGTAAGTGGACAGGAAGGATTTCTGGAACGTGAGGGAAGCAAGCTGATCTGGATGGGAGCTGTCCTGCTAATCGGCCTGCCAACGATCGTCCTGTTGCAATCTCTGCTTGTTCACCAGACGTTGCTCGGTAACTTCCCAATGATCGCCCGTTGGCAGATGCACCGCTACCTGCTCCGACAAAGTGTGGGCTTCTTCGCCAACGAATTTGCCGGTCGAGTCGCCACCAAGGTGATGCAGACCTCGCTTTCCATTCGTGAAAGTGTAATGAAGTTGCTCGACGTCTTTGTCTATGTGAGTGTCAACTTCATCTCAATGATGGTGCTTATCGCTTTAGCAGACTGGGTACTAGCGCTACCGCTATTGCTGTGGGTGATTGTCTACATCATACTCATTCGCTATTTCGTACCTAGACTCAAGAAAGTCTCCAGTGACCAAGCTGATGCTCGTTCATCAATGACCGGACGGGTTGTTGATAGCTACACAAACATCACCACGGTCAAGCTGTTCTCCCATGCAGGCGGGGAAGCCGCTTATGCCAAAGAGAGTATGGAAGGTTTTCTAATGACCGTTCACCAACAGATGCGGATGTTCACCCAGTTCCAATTCGCAGTCTACTTCAATAACGTCTGCCTGGTGTTTGCCGTATCCGCATTGGCTATTTGGCTCTGGCTTGGATCGGTGGTGTCAGTCGGTTCAATCGCCATCTCGATTGCGCTGTGCCTACGCATCAACGGGATGTCACAGTGGATCATGTGGGAAGTCTCTAGCCTGTTTGAGAACATTGGGGTTGTGCATGACGGCATGACGATGATGGTCAAACCTCATGAAATCGTAGATCAGCCAAAGGCCCAACCGCTGGACGTGCCACAAGGGCAGATTGAGTTCGCACATATCGGCTTTCACTATGGGAAGGCCAGTGGTGTGATTGATGACTTATCTCTGAAGATCACAGCTGGCGAAAAAATTGGTCTGGTAGGACGCTCCGGAGCCGGCAAGACTACACTGATGAATCTACTCCTGCGCTTCTATGACCTGGAACGAGGACGAGTTCTGATTGATGAACAAGACATCGCCCAAATGACGCAGGAGAGTCTCCGTAGCTGCATCGGTGTAGTCACCCAGGACACTTCGCTGCTGCACCGCTCCATTCGCGAAAATATCGCCTACTCCGCTCCAGAGGCAACTGACGAGCAAGTGATCGAGGCCGCTCGCAAGGCTAGTGCCTGGGGCTTTATTCAGGAACTGGAAGATTCAGTAGGTCGGAAAGGTCTGGATGCCCATGTCGGTGAGAGAGGTGTGAAACTCTCCGGGGGACAGCGTCAACGGATTGCGATCGCTAGAGTCTTTCTAAAAGATGCCCCAATTCTTGTACTGGATGAAGCAACCTCTGCACTGGATTCAGAGGTAGAGGCAGCCATCCAGGAAAACTTATTTCAATTGATGGAGGGCAAGACCGTGATTGCCATCGCACATCGACTCTCCACGATCGCCCAGCTGGACCGTTTAGTTGTGATTGATGCAGGCAACCTGATCGAGTCCGGTAGCCATGACGAGCTGGTCCAGAACTCCCGTATATACGGTGATCTTTGGGCTCGTCAATCTGGTGGGTTTCTAGCTCCGGAAGAATACGAAGAGAAAACCCAGGCAGCTTGAGGCGTTTTATCTGGCTCTTCCAGTTAGTTTATGGACCCACTCACTTGCTAATTCGTCACTTCTCCGTTGATATTGGTTGGATGTCTCCGTGCTGTAAATCGGGGATCTCAACAAGCTTAGCACATTCAATCCACAACGGCTTTCAAACGAGGTAGTGAGGAAATGACAGCAAAGAAACAAACCGATCTGTACGTCTCGTGGGACGAATACCACAAAAAAATCGAAGAGTTGGCCATCAAGGTCTATCAAGACGGATATGACTTCAGTCAGATCGTTTGTATTGCGAAGGGTGGATTACGGGTAGGGGATATTTTCGCACGGTTATTCGACAAACCCCTCGCCATTCTTTCTGTGGAATCATATCGGGGTGATGGTGTGAAGAACGAGCAGGGCTCAATGACATTCTCCAGGGATCTGGCTCAAACCACTCCAAACCTTGGAAACAGGGTGATTCTTGTGGATGATCTGGCAGACTCTGGCATCACTCTGGAAAAAAGTCTGAAGTGGTTGAATCATTTCTACGGATTCTATCTAGACGAGGTCCGCACCGCTGTGCTCTGGATGAAAGGGGTTTCGCAGTACAAGCCGAATTATTATGTAGACTATCTTGAGGGTTCTCCCTGGATTCATCAGCCAATGGAAAAATATGAGACGATGAGCGTGACAGATTTGATTTAAGTCTTCCATCTCATACACTGGTAGTTTTGATAGACTGAAGCAAGATTGATCGAAAGTGGCTGGAGCCCAATAGAATTGCTGATTAGTATCAAGTTTGCGGTTCCAGCCTCTCTACTGGGCAATGTTATACTGACTCTTAGCATTGCTGCCATTTAATCTCAAAGGCGCTTTATGTTAACAAAAAACATTCGATTACAGTATCAAAATCGTCTTACAAATAACAAATTTGTTACATTTTTCGGATTTGTAACGGGTATTTTCTTGCTGAGCACTGCCTCTGTTTTCGCAAACCAAGATTCACAAGACTTGAAATCCGACACATGCAGTCGGTTGGGGGGCTTTGCAAGGATGGTGATGCAGACGTATCAGACAGGAGGTTCATTAGATGAATTCAGGACTTCCTTGCAGGCAATGAAGGTAGCCAAGAGCGAGGAGGAGGCGCTTTGGGAGTCTCGCACAAAATCGGTGGGCAACTCCGTGGTTGATGCAGCTCCCAACTACTTGCGGAAATGGAAGGATCGCAAAAGAAACTCAGAGATTGCCATTGCCTTTGGACAGTTTATCCATCAAAGCTGCTTGGAGCGGTTTGTGGAGTAGGAGTTTTGAAGTCCGGGATAGTTCGCAAACCTCTCAGGATTTGGATCGTTGCGATCAATCTAGGCAATTGATTTCTTAGCCAATCACCCTCCTGTTCAGAGCCAAGAATACATCAAAAGAGCTTGCTTAGTTAGCTGGCTCCTCTGTTCTAGAGTAAAGCTTATGGAGGCATCACTGACAGAAGTCTTAATCATATTCATTGATTCACTCTTCAACGAAGATGGTGCTCGTGAAATCACTCTCGGAATTGTAACTGACCTCATTCTAATCATTTTTGCCTTTCGCACCTACACTCCTGCTACCTGGAGAGAGATACGTCGAAGAAAATCCTCGTGTGGTTGCTACACATACCATTTCTATGTCTACGCAGGAAAGATTCTCGGGATCAATATGATCAGTGAATCGTATATCTACAGGAAGTGGTTTGCACAATCTGACTGTACTGATGAAAGCCTTGAGATAACCGCAACTCACTGGAATAACGATGCACGTATGAAGTTTTCTCTGCTTGGTGGTTTGTTGTGGGAGCAATACACCGTTAGATGGATTTGGAGTAGCCGAGAATCACTGAACTATTCACACTGGGATCATTATCACCAAAATGAGTTTCGATACCTAGCAATCAGAGACTAAATACGGAGGCGAGTATCATCCTCATAAAAACTCAGAATGTTGAGGCAGTGCACAGACTGCTAGAGCTTCAGTCAGTTACCAATACCTCTTAATATCTTGGAGCAGAGAGTGAAGATACTTTGGAGTTAGCACTGGGAATTCGGATTTGATATTAAGGCCTGTATTCACTGATTGCCCAAAAACTGGTTTTCTCTCCAGAGTCCGCTTTCCACTCGTCCGTCTGGATAAGTCATTATTCCCCGGCCATTTATCTTGCCGTACTCGTATTCCCCAACATATTTCTGACCTGACGGATGGGTCAGAGTACCCTGACCGTGTTCTTTACCGTTCTTTACATCCCCAACGTACTTTACACCACTTGGCAAAGTGAACGTCCCTTTCCCATCTGGTTTGCCTTTTTTGAAACCACCTACGTATTTCAAGCCATCTGGCCGAGTTAATGTACCCTGACCATGCATCCAATCGTCTCGAAATTCCCCAACGTATTTCTGACCTGATGGATGGGTCAATGTACCCTGACCATTCATCTCACCACTCTTGAATGTACCTGTGTAGACCTGACCGTTTGGAAAGGTCTTTGTACCCTGACCATTGAATTTACCCTTCTTGAAGGAACCCTCGTACTTCAAGCCACCTGAATAAGAATAGCTCCCCACCCCGTCAGGTAATCCATTTTTGAAGGAGCCTACGTATTTTGCTCCACTTGGCAAAGTCAATGTTCCCTCTCCATGCTCTTTGCCATCTTTGAAAGAACCCTCGTACTTCAAGCCGTCCGGTAAGGTCGAGATTCCTTGGCCGCTAAATCTGCCATCTTTGAAAGAACCCTCGTATTTCAAGCCACCTGGATAAGAATAACTCCCCACTCCGTTCGGCAATCCGTTACGTATTTCTCCAACATACTCATGATCACTTTCTGAATTTCTGCTTGTCTTCCAACTGGCTGGGTCAGACTCCTGTGCATTCTTTGTACTTTCCTCACCAATATAGAGCGTTGCTGATGTGATTTTTGGCTGCTTTTGCTCCAGTGGTTCTTTACCAATATACTTTCCATCTCGCCAGAAGCCACCGAACACCCGTCCTTCGGGTAAAGTCATGGTCCCCTGGCCATTCCTTTTGCCGTCCTTGAAAGAACCTATGTATTCAACTCCACTTGGAAATGTCTCGACTCCCTGGCCGCTTGGCAATCCGTTGCTGACTTCTCCAACATACTCATGATCACTCACTAGATTTCTGCTTGTCTTCCAACTGGCTGAATCAGACTCTTGCCCGCTCTTGCTATCATCATCACTGATGTAAAGAGTGACTGTTTCTACCTGAGACTGCAGAGTTGCTTCATTGAAAACCAGCAACACAAGAAGGATAGTCAACAGACTTTTTATTTTTATCATCACAATTCAGTGAAATGGCTTGTCCGCTTCATTCTACTATCATCTCCAATAATCCGAAAAGAATCTGTAACAAGACAATTTTTTATACAAAGGTAGATAATTTATCAGACTTTCTGAAGATCTGTCCCCATCAATCACAAAATAGCAGTGCCATAATGTGATTGTTCCATCACCTCAATCAGTGTTTTGGTCACTGCTGTTAGCCCTATCAGTCTTTTTCTCCCAACTGACCTACTACAGACAGAACTGCTCCAAAACCAAGGCTAGTGTCATCTTCGAGAAGACACAGAACATGAAAACTGTATGCAGGCTGCAGGGCCATCAGCCGGCCGCCAACACTTATAGATATTTGGATATGGAGAGCGAAGATGCTTTGGAATCGGCGCAGATGATCAAGTTGTGATAATCATTGACAACCTCTTTACCAAACAGGACTATGCCAAGATTCTATGAGTACCTGGGAATCAATGTCTTCTTCTACTCCAATGAGTATCAGCCTGTCCATGTTCATGGGCGCTATCAGGGTAAAGAGAGCAAGTTTGAAATTCTGATCCAGAATGTTGAGATCATGGGGATTTGTACCAAGATAGTAGAGGGCGAAAGCTTCTTGATAGGGCTCAGCAGCAAATACTTCAGGAATTTGTTGAAACTTATCCTGACCAAATCGTCCAGCGTTGGATTGACTACTTTGTCTACAACAGAGAAATCGCTACAGAGATTATCAACCAGAGAATCAAATGAGTGAAGTTTTTGAACAAGTGATAGACCTGACAGAAGCCCAATATCATCAGGGCTACCAATTGAGGCTTCAGTTCTCGGATGGAACAGAGTGCTTTGTTGATATTTTGAGCCCTTTCTCAGAAGGCCCAAACATTCTCAGATTCAAAGCTATCTCCATCTAGAGCGGTTCCAGCAATTCCAGATTGTGGATAGAAACCTGGACTGAAACGATTTTGAACTTTGCTTTCCTCTGATGGGTTTATATGGGGGTGAGTTATAAATTCAAAACTTTTATAAGAATCTCTTCTAGCTCAGGCAACATCTACTCTGGAAGTACTTGACCTCGTGAAGAGGTGAAGCTTATATTCTCTAATAATTTAGTCACGAGGTGGTCTAGTCTTTCAAGCTACAGCGTCTTCTTCCAACTCAGGAACATATTCCTCCTCATAATCGGCAACCAACACACCAACCACTTCCATCAATAAATAAACTATAATCAAGATTCTTTGGAGAATAGATTCTTTTGCTAAATTTATTTCGTTTAGATATTTAAATTTTCAAGAGAAGTTAAGCTCTGACACTCTAAGTATTAGATTTTCTCACTCTTGGTCTGGTAGATGAAGAATCATATCTGGCAACTTTTTACGAAAGTTTTTAAGTACAGATTAATTTAAATAAATTCTTTCTGAGATATTCCGTAAATAATTTCAAAACCCTGAATTTTCTAGTGTTCAGTTACTACATCAGTATTTTCATATTTCTAATCTTTTCGATGGTATTACCGTTTGGATGTGCGATCCAGGATCATGATGGTAAACAAACTAAATCGAATTCAACATTTCAGATGACTCTATCTAATACAAATTTTCAGAGTTATCGTTTAGATAGATACGCTGGCAACTATGGCGATGTAGAAGGTGTGACCCTTTCATACAAGCGTACCGGCGCAGAAAACTATGACAATGCATCTATGGTAAGGCAAGAAGAACTTTGGATTGCAGAGATCACCGGTATCCAATTTGGAGCAAAATATGATTTCAAAGCAATTGCCTGGAAATTGGAGCAAAATGGAAATCAATTAGTACTTTTCAGCGGAGAACAAACAGCGTTGCCAGTCGACCACAGGAATAACTCACTGACAATTATGATGATCCCCGTTGATCTTTCTCCTGAAAATAAGATCATACTTCCTGCTATTTCGAAGGTCACCAAACCTTCTATCTATGAAATTAATGAAAATATAAATATTTCGTATGAATTGTTAGTCGCTAGTAATGATGTAGTAAAATTTGAGTTAACTGCTGAAGATGATAATATGATATTAGATCAAATGAGTGGTTCGACTAGTGACTTAAATGGAGCACAAATTTTGGGTAAAACTCTTTACAAAATCAATTCATCCATCCAGATAGGTTATAAAGCACCAACTGAATTAGTGATTAGAATTACTGTGAAAAATTCTCTGAATTACACCTACCAACTTTCTTTTACAATTCCACTAGCAAATTCTGATTTATCAAAACCTGATCAAATTTCTTCATCAGAACATCACAGCTGTGCTTTGCGAGAAAACAAAACTGTTAAGTGTTGGGGGCGTAACCAAGTAGGACAACTTGGAGATAACACAACGAAAAGACGACTTTTGCCAGTAACTGTGACTGGGATCTCAAACGCCATTGCTATTAGTACCGGGGATCGACACAATTGTGCTCTGCTCGAAGACAAAAGCGTTAAATGTTGGGGGCGCAATCTGGATGGAGAAATTGGGGATGGGACAAATGAAAATCCCCGAAAAATCCCTGCGGATGTCTATGGAGTCTCAAATGCTGTTGCAGTCGATACAGGGAATCGTCATTCATGTGCACTTTTAGATAATCAAAGCATTGTATGCTGGGGACGTAATGACAATGGACAACTTGGAGATGGAACAACCAACAGTAGTTATGTTCCTGTAGTTGTTTCTGGAATCCCAAATGCGATCAAAATTGGTTTAGGTAGTTATCACACATGTGCGGTACTAGACAACAAAAGTGTGCAGTGTTGGGGAAGAAATAATTATGGACAACTCGGAAACGGGGAAGCAACAAGCGCGCAAGACAATACATCTATTCCCGTGACTTTAGTCAAAACTCAAGATGTAAAAGATGTCGATGCAAAGGGAATAAGCACCTGCGCAGTATTGAACAACAAAAGTATAAGTTGTTGGGGAAGAAATGAATATGGGCAACTTGGAAATGGAATAACTGGTGGTAGCAATTCTGTTCCTGTGATTGTCTCTGGAATCTCAAATGCCACTGAGATTACTAACGGATACCGCCACGCTTGTGCAGTTCTCGACAATAAAAGTGCTCAGTGCTGGGGGAGAAATAACCAAGGGCAGCTCGGGGATGGGACATTTGTAGACAGAAACATTCCTGTAGCAGTAACAGGAGTGAAAAATGTTGTAGAGATCGCCCCTGGATACCGTCATACCTGCGCACTACTTGATAATGATACTGTTCAATGCTGGGGACAAAATAACCAAGGACAACTTGGAGACGGGACAACCAATAGTAGGACTACTCCAGCAGAAGTTCAGTTTTAATCCATACTTTATAAAATACTTAAATAACCTTCTTTCAATATTAAGATATTGCCACGGACGCTTTCTCTAACTATAATTGCTCGAAGCAAACAGTAAATTTTTGTCTTTTAAAAGTTTTCAGAAAAGATTGGATCCAATATTCTTAAACATGAGCGCGACAAAGCACTGAAAAATCAAAAAACTAGTTTTAGACATGATTTCAAATATATCTTTAGACCATTTCAATTTCTAGCACTTACTATCCCTCATTTCTCTTCTTCTCATTGGCATCGTGTCAATCAACGAAAATACTTCCTCCAGTGAGACAGTACTTGTCCTCTTTTTGACTCCTCCATCCTTGCCAAGAAGTAGTAACTGGAATCCCTCACCTGAGACCAAGAACTCTTGACTCATCTCTTCGAATTCTGCCGAACCTTGAATCAAATCGATGTGCACCAAATCTCTGTCTCTGAATCCACATTGATGTAATTCAATCTGCTCTTTGATGGAAAGGCGTTCGGGATGCTGTTCATCTGACGAGAATGTAATAATGACCCTGTTTTTCCAGAGATAATCTTTTACGGTCATTGACTGAGCAGGCATAGCACTCATTAGAAAAAAGATTACAAACAATCGTCTAGTCAACCATTGAGTTGAATTCATAGGTCACGTGTATTGAACTTGTTCTGCATCAAACGGACTTTAGGAAAACTTGATCGCACCTTCATCAATCCACCTCCAGAGTACCAGACAGGCAGTACTTCGATATGGTCTCCAAGGTTCAATGATTTCCTCAGTTCTCTTCTCGTCTAGATTCTGCTCTTCATACAAAAGTTTGATTGCTTTTTTGATACTCACATCTCCCCAGGCAAAGATGTCTGGATGATGCAAATAAAACAGTGCAAAGATACTCGCACTCCAAATCCCAATTCCTTTGAATTTCTGCAGAGTCTGCAAAATCTGCTCTGAATTCATACGGATCAAATCTTCGATGAGATTTGGTTGGTCTTTGAATTCTTGGGCAATTTGAAGAATGTATCTCACCTTGGGTTTGGATAATCCACATTCCAAAATCTCTGCACTGGAAGTGGTAATGATCATTTCTGGTGTGATAGTTTGACCGGTATACCTGCTTTTCAATCTCTGAAAGATTGTTGATGCAGCAGCACTAGAAAGTTGTTGTCCTGCAATGATTCTGATCAATGATTCAAAATTAGGTTCTCTCTGATCTGGTTTTTTTGGTCTGAGGTTACCAATGACTCTTCTAAGAATTTCATCTGACTCCGAAAGGTATTTGAGTCCCTCCTCAAAATTCAGTTCGCTCACTTAGAACCTCTAGTTTCTTCATCACAGACACAATTTATTCAAATTTTATAGTTGAACACATGGAGAGTAGAATAAAATTTACCAGATACCACGGATTAGATGCTTTCCGTTGTTTTGCAATGTTGATGGGACTAGTGATACACGCACCTTTAGTTTTTGAGATACCCGAAATTGTCGGATTAGCAAATGCATATAAATACCCACCACTAGCAGGTATAATTCTATCTTGGATACATTCGTGGAGAATGCCCGCTTTTTTCATCTTATCTGGAATTTTTACTCAATTTACTATTACTAATAGAGGTACTAAATATTTTTTATTTGACAGATTTATTAGAATTTTGATCCCAATGGTAATAGTAACTACTATACTTAATTTTTTCTGGGATCAATCTTTTCAGACCCTTTATCATCTCTGGTTTCTTTACTATCTTTTTATAGTAAGTGTAATCACGGTAATTATATTCTTTGTTGCTGAAAAGACAAAAATTAAAATTCCTAAAATTATTAACTTTGATCGTTATTTCATAAGTTTATTACTTTATGTTTTGTTACTCTTCATATTAGTCTTTCTGACAAGTGGTGCAAGAGAAAATGGATTGAAAACGGATATTCCAAAAGTTTATACAGACATTAAACTAGTTTCTTTTCTGTACCACTGGTTTTGGTTCTTCTCAGGTCAAATACTATACTATAATCGAAAAATACTGGATTTCAAACCTTCCAAGATAAAACTTATTTTCTGCTTCATCCTAGGTTTGA
>JACLAC010001960.1_pt1 | contig 16213 bp, 15 predicted proteins | sample 8027881 | NCBI WGS metagenome assembly JACLAC01 (sample SAMN15725517, study PRJNA655200) | protist metagenome | isolation source: fluorescence activated cell sorting (FACS) single amplified genomes of... | place: Spain: Blaines Bay Microbial Observatory, Mediterranean Sea | collected 2016-01-19
AAAAGGGAGGTTAAAAGATAAATTATTTCGTCATATTGAATTAATTAATTAATTTTTGAGGTTCAAATGAAACTAACTTCACTATTAGCAACAGCTTCCATGTTCATTGGAACAGCTGTTTCTGCATTAGAATACAAAGAAGCACCATCTTTGAAAGAGATGGTAGCAAAAGGAGAAATTCCTCCAATTGAACAAAGGTTACCAAAAACACCATTTGTAGTCGAAAAAGGTGTGATTTCACATGCTGATCAACTTCCCGACTGGCAAGCTGGGAAGTATGGTGGGACAATGAGATTCGGGCATACTAATCCTGGATGGAACCCAGATGTCTTTATTATGCTTAATGAGCATGTTTTGATGGCGCCTGGAATCAGTATCAAAAATGTACGTGGGAATGTGTTTAAGGATTTTAAGATAGAAAATGATAACACTAAATTCACTTTCTACCTGCGTGAAGGACTAAAGTGGTCAGATGGGAAACCGGTTACCACCGAGGATGTGAGATTTGTGTTCGAAGATATTTATGCTAATGAAAAATTAACTGCTGCATTTCCATCGAAGTTCAAATCTGCTGGTGACCCAGCTGGTAATAAAGCCAAGTTGACTTACCAAGGAGATTATCAATTCACGATGGAATTCGATCGTCCATATGGTTCGTTAATTAGTGAACTAAGTATAAAAGGATGGCAGGGATATACTGATGTCTTGAGGCCTTCACATCACTTAAAAAAATACCATCCAGAATATACTTCACTAGCCTCATTAAAACCAGCAATGGAAAAGATGGGCTTCAAAGATGAGTGGTGGCAATATTTTAATGCAATGGATTGTACAAATTGGGAAATAACAAGGCCTTGTAGTGCGGGCTATCCATCTTTGTGGGCATGGCTTAAAGTTGAAACCGATGATGAAATCCTAGAATTTGAAAGGAATCCATTTTATTTCAAAGTGGACAAGGAAGGGCAGCAATTACCATACGTTGATAGGGTAATGTCACAACAGGTAAACGACACTGAAGCAGTCAATTTGAAAGTTTTAGCAGGTGAGATAGATCTTCTAAGAGAAGATACTGCACTAGTTAAAATGCCACTCTACAAAGAGGCAGAAGCAAAAGGCCTCATAAAAACACACTTGTTGGATATGCATGTAAATCCTACGGTGTTATTTTTCAACTTCACTCTCGCAGATGAGAATGACAAAAAAGTATTAAATAATTTAAAATTCAGGGAAGCTCTTAATTTAGCTATCAACCGTGAGGAAATCCTTGAAAATATTTATTTTGGTTTTGGGACTATGCCAGAACATCTGTATAAGGGCTACAATCCTAAAGAGGCAGAGAAAATTCTTGATTCTATTGGCATGACAAAAGGCTCTGACGGTTATAGAATTGGACCAAACGGAAAAACCTTTGAATATAGAATTGAGTATGGTGACTATGCACCAGACATTAAGTTTGTAGTAGAACTGTTAGTTCAAAACTTCCAAGATATTGGAATTAAAGCTACAAGTAAAATGTTAGAAGCAACGTTAATGAATGTCACAGGCCAAAATAACGAAAGAAAACATTCAACAGTCCTTTGGGTTCACAAACCGCTTTGGATATCAGGTGGGTGGAATGACTTCTTACCTTCAGTTGGTGGTACTGGATATGCCCCATTATGGCGAAAATGGTATGATACTAATGGTAAAGATGGTGTGAAGCCACCAGCTGAAATGAGAGAGTTAATGGAAATAACAAGGAAACGAGGAGCTTATCTTCCATATTCACCTGAGGATTCGAAATTGTACCAACAACTAATGAGTAACCTGTCAGAGAATTTGTGGATGTTGAATATTGTTGACAATGTCAATTATGTTCTCATTACTCATCCCAATATGGGTAATGTCCAAAAGTCAGGACAGGCAATTGCGGCAGACAATAGTGGAGAGCAAATGTTTTATAAATAAATACTTATGATAAGTTAAAACATTATAATCACGAGGTGATTGTTCACACTTCGTGATATTTGATATTTAAGTAAAATTATAATTGATAGCCACCAAAGTTAATGTATCTATTGAGTAATTGAAATAATTTAAATTGAAATTCAACTAGTACAATAGAGCTGTTCCATGAAATCATCGCTTTCTGCTTCTCAAATTAAAAGTTACCGAGAGAATGGTTATCTTCATTATCCAAATTTATTATCGGAGGCCGAAGTCTATGAATTAAAAGATGCAGTCTTAAAAGCCGTGGATAGATTGGCTGAAATTAAACCGAAATCCAGGGTTGCTGGAGATGCTGCAGAGATGCTTGACGATGAAGATAAATACTACGATAAAGTCTTTCTTCAAAGGTTAAATCTTTGGAAAATCAATGATACCGTCAAAAATTATATGCTCAGTAAAGCGATTGGTAAAATGGTCACCGAATTAGAAGGAACTGTAGGATATCGTGTATGGCATGACCAAACACTAATTAAGGAAGCATATGGTAACCCAACAGCTTGGCACCTTGATAATCCATATTGGTCATTTAGCTCACCAAATGCAATTTCCATATGGATTTCATTGGGAAAAGCAACCATAGGAAATGGTTGTATGTGGTTCCTCCCTGGAAGTCATAAATTAAAAAATGATAACACTGGTATAGGAAAAAACATTGGTGATTTAATTGAAAAGAACCCTCATCTTCAAGATATAGATCCCATTCCAGTCCCAATGGAGGCGGGTGATTGCAGTTTTCACAACGGTTTATTAGCGCACGGAGCAGGTGCGAATATGACACGACAACGGAGAATAGCAATGACTTGTGCTTACATGCCAATAAACAGTGTATTTAACGGTACTCCAAACATTCTTCCACCGAGTTATCTCCAAACGTTAAAAAAAGGTGAATTATTGAATGATGATCAATTTAACCCGATTGTGTATAAAAGTTAATATTTAAAAAAATCAATATAAACCCTTTCTTTCTAAAAAGTTCAACAAGTAAAAATTATGAAAAGTCTATTTAGTCTATTTGTAATTCTTTTCTTTTGTATAAATTTAACTTTCGCAGTTGAATATGTAGAACCACCATTTTTACTTGGAAAAGTTAAAAGTGGTGAACTACCGCCAATTAGTGAGAGACTTCCCAATGAACCTTTAATCGTTAAAGCAGGTGTAATTACGAGTGAGGAGGATTTACCTAATTGGGAGCCCGGTAAGTACGGGGGTATCATGCGTTTTGGTCATAGCAATACGAATTGGAATCCTGACGTTTTCATTATGTTAAATGAGCATGTACTGATAGGTCCAGGAATCAGTCCATCAGATGCAATTGGTAATATTTTTCTTAATTATAAAATTTCGAATAATAATACCACCTTCACGTTTACATTGCGGAAAGGGTTACGTTGGTCTGATGGGGTAGAGGTTACCACCGAAGATGTAAGGTATGTTTTTGAAGATGTCTATAAGAATGAGAAAATTAATTCTGTTTTTCCTGCAAAATTCAAATCTGGAGGGGATCCTGCTGGTAAGCCAGTTGAAATTACCTATGATAGCAAGTACCAATTCACAATGAAATTTGATACCCCATACGGTGGACTGGTGAGCGAATTAAGTATAAAAGGATGGCAGGGTTATACAGACATAATGAGACCTTCTCACCATCTAAAGAAATTCCATCCAAAATATACTTCTTTGGAAAAACTCCAACCAGAAATTGAAAGGTTGGGCTTTAAAGACGAATGGTGGCAATACTACAACTCAGTTGATTGTACAAACTGGGAACTGACTAAACCTTGTAGTAAGAATTATCCTTCTTTGTGGCCATGGATAATGGTTGACATTAATGATGAGGTTATGAGTTTTGAAAGAAATCCCTATTACCACAAAGTAGACACATTAGGACAGCAGTTACCCTACATAGACAAAGTCATGTCCCAACTAGTAGGTGATACAGACTCTACCAATATTAAAATATTGGCTGGAGAGATTGATATGACGCGAGAAGATACTGCCTTGGTTAGAATGCCGCTTTACAGAGAAGCAGAAGATAAGGGATTAATTAAGGCTCACATTCTTGACATGCATGTGAATCCAACTGCCTTAAAATGTAATTATTCAACTCCAAATGAAAATGATAGGAAAGTCCTGAATAATTTGAAATTTAGGAGGGCTCTGAATTTAGCTATTAATAGAGATGAAATCCTTGAAAACATTTACTTCAATATGGGTGAAAAACCGAAATATGGCCAAGTATTTGACCCTAAAGCTGCGGAAGATCTTCTAGACGAAATCGGAATGAAGAGAGGCCCTGATGGATTTCGTCTAGGTTATGATGGAAAAGTATTTGATTTCACCCTTGATTATGCTGACCACGCTCCTGACATTAAATATGTTGCAGAATTATTGACTGAGCACTTTAAAGCGATTGGAATTCAAACAAAGAGTAAATTGATGGAGTCAACTCTTTTTAATACGACAGGCACCAATAACGAAAGAAGACATTGCCATATTTTATGGTCAGTTGAGCCGATGTGGGAAGCCGGCACTTGGACAGACTACATACCAGAGATGGGTGAATCAACGCTATGGAGAAAATGGTATGACACAAATGGAAAGGACGGCGAGGAACCACCCGAGGCAATGAAGTCAATGATGAAATTGCATAAAGAAAGAGGTTCTCATGTTCCCTATTCACCACGAGATGCCGAACTCTTCCAAGAGATTATTTCAAATATGCATGAAAATCTTTGGGTAATCGAAATGTTAGATGATGCCAAATACATTCTAATTACAAATCCCAGCATAGGCAACGTTCAGTCATCTGGGCAAGCAATTGGCGCTAATAATTCCGGAGAACAATTATTCTATAGATGATAGTTCAGAATACATAAGCGAAAATCGTGGAGGTAATGATTATTGATCTCCACGATTACTAAGTATCACATTTAAAACTATTTTTGGATTTATTATAAGGAAATTCTTCCAGAAAGCTACTATAGTAGTCGTTTGGAAACTTGTTTTAATTTACGTAAGTAGTCATCAAAATTTGGTAAGTTAAATATTATCCTTTTATTATAGTGTACATGCTAAGCTATGTCTTAAAAAGAATTGTCCAACTTGTACCAATTCTATTTTTAATTTCAGTGGTATCTTTTTCGATTATTGAACTTCCACCCGGTGACTTTGCAGATTTTTATATATCTTCACTGCGCCAAAGTGGTATGACGATTCTAGATGATGAAGCGCGAAGAATTAAGGAAGAATACGGTTTTAATAAACCACTAATTGAAAAATATCTTAGATGGCTTGGAAACATTGTACTGAATGGAAATTTTGGCTATTCCTTTGAATATCAGAAGCCAGTTAATGACATTATTTGGGATAAACTACCTCTTACAATTGGATTTACGCTTGGGGCAATGATCATTTCTTGGATTATTGCAATTCCCATAGGAATTTATTCTGCATTGAATCAGTATTCTAAAACTGATTACATATTTACTTTTATTGGATTTATTGGATTAGCAACGCCCCCTTTTTTGATGGCATTACTATTTGCTTGGTTTTTTCTTAAGATATTTGATTATTCAGTTTTAGGGCTGTATTCACCTGAATATGCGACAGCACCGTGGAGTTTTGACAAGTTTGTTGATATGCTTAAGCACCTAATTTTACCAGTTATACTTATTGGTCTTCAAGGCACAGGGACTATAATAAGAATCATGAGAGGTAATTTGCTAGATGAACTAAAGAAACCATATGTAGTTACTGCAAAAGCAAAGGGGGTACCTTTCAAGAAATTACTTATAAAATATCCTGTAAGGATGGCGATCAACCCAATTATTAGTACTATTGGTTGGCTTCTTCCCGCATTGATCGCCGGCGAAATTCTAATTTCTATAGTACTGGGAATACAAACACTTGGACCTGTTCTATTAAGATCAGTTTTGTCTCAGGATATGTGGCTTGCTGCTAGTATTGTTATGATTCTTAGTTTTCTCACAGTCATTGGGTCATTACTTTCAGATTTGTTACTTGTTTGGTTAGATCCACGAATACGTTATGAAAGATTAAGCAAGTAGTATGATTTCTGATAAATCAAATGAATTTTTCTATGCTACCCAGTGGCAACTGATACGAGCGAAATTTGTTAGACATAGATTAGCCGTATTTTCAATGTTTTTCTTAGTGATATTGTATTTAATTGCAATTTTTGCTGGATTTATTGCGCCCTACACCGAGGTTCAAAGGTTTTCAAAATATAATTTCTCTGCACCCAGTGATATTTATATTTTTGACGAAGAAAATAAATTAAATTGGCCTTTTGTCTATGATAAAAAGAAAATTCTTGATAAGAGGACTTTCAAATGGATTTATGAAGATGATAAAGAGAAGAAAATTCCAATACAGTTTTTTGTTGAGGGTGATGAGTATACGTTGTTTGGTATTTTAGAAACTTCAGTACATCTCTTTGGCTTAACGAAAGACAAACCTTTATTTCTCTTTGGTTCTGATCGGCTTGGCAGGGATTTATTTTCACGAACGGTATATGGAGCCCAGATATCTTTGTCAATAGGTCTTGTCGGGGTAACTTTCAGTTTTTTGATTGGTATAATTTTGGGAGGAATTTCAGGGTTTTTTGGTGGTTGGATTGATGATGTGATTCAAAGATTCATAGACTTTATGATTTCTCTTCCAACAATTCCCCTTTGGATGGCCTTTTCTGCCATCTTACCGAGAGACTGGTCATCTTTACAAACTTACTTTGCAATTACTATAATTCTCTCTGTGATAAGTTGGGGACCTCTTGCAAGAGTAACCAGAGGGAAAATACTTGCTTTGCGAGAAGAAGATTACACGTTAGCTGCCCGGGCTGCTGGTGCTTCAAATTCAAGGATAATTTTTAAACATCTTCTACCTGGTTTTACAAGTCATCTGATTGTTTCCATTACCTTGTCCATACCTGGGATGATTTTAGCCGAAACTGCTTTAAGTTTTTTAGGTTTGGGAATTCAACCACCATCAGTTAGTTGGGGTACGTTACTACAGGATGCTCAAGATTTAATGGCGATTACTAATCAACCATGGATGCTAATCCCTGCAATCTTTGTCATAGGAACGGTTTTGCTATTTAATTTTGTGGGAGATGGTTTACGTGATGCTGCTGATCCTTATTCATGAAAAATAAATTAGATCTGCTTGAAATCATAGACCTAGAAGTCAATTTTCATCTTGATGAAGGGCTTGTAAAGGCACTTAAGGGGGTTTCGTTTAGTCTTGGTACTAATGAAACTTTGGGTGTGATAGGGGAAAGTGGGAGCGGGAAATCAGTAACTGCTCAATCTATACTGGGAATTTTACCACAACCACCTTCGATAATCCGCAAAGGTGAGATTTTATATCATACCGGAAAAGAGCGTCTCAATTTATTAGAACTAGATGAAGAGAGTTACCGGAAGATTAAGTGGAAAGACATAAGTATAATTTTCCAGGAACCTATGTCGTCATTTAGTCCATTACATAGTATTGGTGATCAAATTTCTGAAGCACTAATCACACACTATCAGGGGTTGGATATAAAGGAGGTTCTTGATAGATGTTATGAAACCCTCTCCAAGGTAGGGATTCCCCAACCCAAAAAGTTTTTTGAGCGGTATCCACATGAATTCAGTGGAGGAATGCGCCAAAGGGCGATGATTGCGATGGCTATCATTTGTAATCCGAGAATATTAATCGCTGATGAGCCAACAACGGCACTTGACGTGACAATAGAGGCACAGATTTTAGAGCTGCTTGATCAGTTGCGTAATGAACTCAACATGTCAATGATATACATTACCCATGACTTAACAGTTGTCTCTGATATCGCTGATCGAATCGTGGTGATGTATCTCGGTACTATTGTAGAAACCGGATCTGTTGAGGAAGTTATTGATCATCCAGTTCATCCATATACCAAAGCGCTCTTACGTTCAATACCGCGAATTGAGCATTCCGAAGAGGAACTACAACCAATATCAGGGAGCATACCATCGCCTTTTGAGGTATTTCCAGGTTGCCCTTTCTACAGCCGTTGTGAAGAAAGAATTGAGGGATTGTGTAACATCGAAAATCCAGTAGCCAAATCTTTAAATAAAGATCATTCATATGTATGTCATCTTAAATAGAATTTAAATTCTTATCTGTATTATTTATCTTCAAATTCAGATGACTAAATTAGGTATATTTTTATGAATCATTATAAAAAATTTGGCTATTATAATTAATGAATTAGTAAAAAAATGTTTTTAATAAGATGCATTATTTGATTATGAATCATGTTTTAGAAGTTAAGAATATATGCAAGTTTTTCCAACTTGGGAAAACCAAAATGTTTGGTGAGCAAATCTTACTCAAAGCAGTTAATGATGTTTCGTTCAAACTATATGAAGGAGAAACTCTCGGCATTATCGGGGAAAGCGGTTGCGGAAAGTCAACACTTGGTAGATGTATTGTTAATCTTTATAATACTACTTCTGGGCAAATATTTTATAATGAGCCAAAAGGAGAAATTAATCTAACTCAAGCTTCTGAAAGAGTCAGGCAATATCATCGTCGAAATATTCAAATAATTTTTCAGGATCCCTTTGCTTCTCTTAATCCAAGAATCAACATTTTTGAAACAATTGCAGAACCATTGATTGTTAATGGATTTAGAAAAGAAGAAATTAACCAGAGAGTAGCAGAAATTATTGAAGAGGTTGGTTTAAGAAAAGAACATTTGAGAAGATTTCCCCATAGCTTTAGCGGTGGTCAACGTCAAAGAATTGGAATTGCAAGGGCACTTGTAGTAGGACCTAAGATAGTAATTTGTGATGAAGCAGTTTCTGCTTTAGACGTATCTGTACAAGCTCAAATAATTAATTTGTTGAAGAAATTGCAGGAAAAAAATAAATTTACGTACATATTTATTTCTCATGACATGAGCGTCATTAATCATATTTGTGACCGAATAGCTGTTATGTATGCGGGAAAAATCGTTGAGATAGGTGAAAAAAAAGATGTCTTAAAATATCCTAAACACCCCTATACAGAAGCGTTGATAGGTGCAATACCTAAGCTTACTAATCGAAAAAATAAAATAAAAAGAAAATCACTTGCCGGCGAACCCCCAGATCTTACTTCAAATATGGGAGGGTGCTATCTTTTTGATAGATGTAGTTACAGGTCTTCTGAATGCAAAGAAATGTCGAACGAATTGCTGAATACTGAAATTTCTGACCACAAGTCTAGTTGCATAAAGAGAAACGAAGTCGAACTTACGGGTTTATAATTTATTGAATTATATCCTACGAAAACTTGTATTGTGCCTTTATTGAGCTTTCTTTAAAAAATGATGTTTTAATGTAAATAATTCTGTACCGATCTAATTTTGTTATAAATTAATTTAATCACTTAAATGCTTATTATAGTGGTAGGTAGAGGACATTCTGGTACTAGAAGTATTGCTCAGACCCTATACGCAAGTAATGTTTATATGGGTAGCTTACTTAACAATTCTTGTGATTTTGTACCAGCACATAATCTATATCGAAGCTGCCATATATTTTCTAAATATGTGAATTATTCAGGAAATTATAAATGGGACTTTTCAGGAGCGCTGAAACAAAAAGTGCCTTACAGCTTCAGAAAATTAATTCAAGAATACCTCAAGCCTATTTTAGAATCAAAAAATGAGTATAGAGGTTGGAAGTTACCTGAGACAACACTAATCTATCCGTGGATTTACGACCTTTTCCCAGATGCTTTCTATATTTTTTGGTCTAGGCACCCATTTGACAGTATTCTCGGAAGTCATTTAACAGATGATCTTAATGATTTTTCAGTAGATTACCCGACTTCAAAGGATATGGTTCAGAATCGAGCAATTTCCTGGCTTTATCAACATGAGATTCAACAATGTATTCCAAAGCCAAAAAATTCGATTGAAGTGAGATTTGAAGATTTTGTACTCAATCAGGAAAAAACGATAAGCAAATTGGAGGACTTTCTTCAAAAAAAGTTAGCTAGAATCCCGATGCGACCTGATTCACTTGATAAATGGACAGGTAAAATCAATCCGAATGAATTTTCATATCTTTTTGATGCGATGAATTACTATGACTATTTCTACGAATAGTTCCCCAATTCAGATTGCCTTGTACGGCGTTGCTCATGGACATATCGCTCATTACCTGGGGGAATTCAGTAAGTTTAATAGTACTCACGTTATTGGTGTTTACGATGATAACTACGAGCGAGTTATTTCGTTCTGCAGTAAACATGGTCTCAGAAGGTATGAAAACCCTGAAGAGTTGCTCTCGCAGAATATCGATGTTGTGATCATTGGTTGTGAAACGGTCCATCATCTAAAAGCAGTTTCCCTTGCTTGCCGATATGTACAGAACATAGCTCTTCAAAAGCCTCTTGCGACTACAATCATTGATGGAAGGAAAATTCTAGAAAAAATCCAGAAATCTGGTGCTCAGCTTTTGATGCTCTGGCAAATGAGAGTTGATCCCGAAAACAAATTCATTAAGCAAATCATTGACGAGAATCATCTGGGTCAGCTTCTTCATTTTCGCAGAAGACACTGCTTGTCAACACACAGGTGGAAAGATTTCCATAAAAGCTGGCATGTGAATAAGCAACTCAACCTTGGGATGTGGGCTGACGATGCAGCTCACCCCATTGACTTGATACGCTGGTTGTTTGGAAGGCCAAAATCGGTATATGCTGACATTGATACCCTTGTGAACCCTGAAGTTCCGGACGACAACGGGATTGCTGTATTTAGATATGATTCTGGATTGTTCGCTGAAATTCAGTGTTCATTCACATCCGACTATGGTGAAACAACGACGGAGCTAGTTGGCTCAAATGGAATGCTCGTACAGTACTTTGGGGATGCCCCGAGCTGTAACCAGCCAAAAAAATCTAATTATGGCTTGAAGTGGAAAATCTTCGGGGACGAACAATGGAGGACAGCTGAGATTGCATCTCCGGAAAATCATTCCTTCCGCATCAAAGCACTCGCACCAAAAATTATTGAATTCGCCCAGGGAGTTTATGAACCTCCTTCATCTGAAGAATATTTAGATTCTCTCACAATGACTCTTCTCTGCTATGAGTCTAGTGAACAGAAGAAACAGATTGCACTGAGTGAATATGCCAATTAAGACCGCTGTGATTGGTATGGGGCCGATTGGGAACCGGCATGCAGCAATTTATACAAAGAATCCTAAAATCAATCTTGTCGGATTGTGTGAAAAAGATGCTTCAAGGAACCAAGCAGCCGCCTCTCAATTCAATCTGCCCTGTTATTCTTCAATAGAGGCATTGTTTGCAAAGGAAGAATTAGATCTATGTAGTGTAACGACAGGTGGCTATGAATATGGTAGTGATCATTTTGAGCCAACGATGTTTGCGCTAGAAAATGGTGCTCATGTTCTTTGCGAAAAACCGATCAGCAATTCCATTGAAAACGCCTTTGAAATGGTTCAAACAGCAGAGCAACATAATAAAATATTGGCAGTTAATCTGAATCATCGATTTACTCCAGCAGCACGGATTGCAAAGCAGTGGCAACTCGAAAATAGAGTAGGCTCTCCTCTTTTCATCAATATGAGCATTTGGATTCATAATCCGAATGAGTCTTCACCATTTTTCCACATCAAAGCTCTACATCCCCACTCTATTGATATAATGCGCCATTTTTTTGGGGATATTGAACAGGTTCACTGCTTTGCGATGAAAGGGCCTAATCGCTCAATTTGGTCAAATGCAGAGTTCAATCTGAAATTTAAGAATGGGTGTATTGGCTCCTTGACTGGTAGCTACGATATTCAAAGAGGGCATCCAATGGAGAGATGTGAGTTTGCAGGAATTAATGGAAGAGTCGTGATTGAAGACATGTACAGAGAGGCGACTCTTTACCCTGCAGGTGACCTCGTTAAATCGGTCTACACGAATCCTATCTTTGGAGGTATGGAGAGTTTTACTGATACCTTTGTCAATCGCATTAACCATCTTGTGGATGAAATTGATAGAAATGTTGCGCCTCAAGATATCGATGGGAGTGGTTTGGATGGATTGAAAGCACAGATCGCTTTGGAAGCCGCTGTGCAGTCAATTCTCCAAGAAAAAGTTTTACGAACGGATGATGTTTTCAAAATATAATCAAGTAAATGTTTATGGCTACGAAGGACCTATTATCTGACCATCAAGTTTACCTTTTCAAAAAAAATGGATTCGTGAACGCCGGCCCATTGATATCTGAAGCAGACGCAAATGAGTTGGCTAATGAGATTTTATCAATCGTTGACCATAGAGAGGATCGAACACGACCTCAACCCATTCGAGTTGCAAATCTTTCACGAGATGACCAAACACCAATTTGGCAAATCGTTAATATTTGGCAAGGATCAGAAGCTTTTAACCAGCTCTTGAAAAATTCGCAGCTTAAATACTACATCTCGAAGTTGACAGGAAAATCAGATTTTAAAATTTGGCATGATCAGGTGCAGTATAAACCAAGCCATGTTGGAGGGCGTCTTTCTTGGCATCAGGATTTACCAAAGTGGCCTGTAATGAAGGGCGGTACCCAATTGACAGCATGGGTCGCATTGGATGATGCTGGTCCTCAGAATGGTTGCATGGTGATGGTGCCAGGATCACATTTGAGGGGAAATCAGAATGAATGGTTGCATCAACATGATGGAGGCTGGCAGCTTGGACACAATGAAAGCTTCAAGAGTGAACCGACTCAGGTGCTATGCCCAGTTCAAAAAGGTCATGTTCATTTTCACGATTCACTCACTTGGCATAGTTCAGGCCCAAACCTTTCAGGTCAGCCTAGAAGAGCGATAGCAATGCACTTCATGGATTCTGAGACCCTGTTCAATTCTAGAGGTGATCACATAATGAAAGAGTATATTGCCAGTGCAGATAGTCAACCCATCCAAGGGAATCCATTTTTACCAATCTAAATTTCTACAATTTGCTCCAAAGCAAAACCCAAATAAAAATCTTCAAATGCTACAGGCAACAATGAAACTTGGTTTTAACTCAGTTCTGTTTGGTAATTTTGATCCTGAAAAAGCGTTTATAGCTGCCAGTGAAATCGGTTATTCAGGAATTGAACTTTCTGCTCTAGATCCAGCAATGAGCGAACACATCAATGAGTCTGATCCAGTCAGCCAAAACATTTCTCTGATCTCAGGGCTGATCGATAAATATAATATACCAGTGACAGCGATTGAACGCGCAAAGCATGACCTCAATTCATGGGAATACATCGTTCAGTTGGCGGACGGTATTGGATGTCCTATCATCAATCTTGGGCCAGGTGGTAGTATTGATCCTAATGGCGTACCCATTTCTGGTGGGTCCTTTGATTATGCAATTGAGAGTCTTAAGAGGCATAGTGAAATCTCAAATAAATACAATATTACGACCTGTTTTAAGGCTCACTACAATACTTGTATCGATAACACTGAACTTTCCAAAAAAGCAGTTCAATTACTTGAGAACCATAATGTACGATTAGACTTTGACCCAAGTCATATATTTAGAGTCCCAGAAGATCCAGTAAGTGGATTCAAAGAGATTTTACCTTGGATCAGCCACGTTCATATCAGAGATTGTATCGCTCAGGATATCAAAGGGCCTGGTTCGCCACTTGAGCAGATATGTGGTCGTGGAAAGATTGATCTTAATGGAATCCTTAAACTGTTGAAACAATCAAATTATAGTGGGCCTGTAAATCTTGAAGTTATTGGGGCAAAACAAGGGAATCTTTCGCTTCCATCCTGTACAGTAATTGCCGCAGAATCAAAGGGATGGCTGAATTGTGCTCTTTCCTCTATCTAAAAATAAACTATGACAAAAATTAAGGCTGCAGTAGTTGGAGTTGGTAATATTGGTTCCATTCACGCAGATATCTACTCAACATTAGAAAGTGTAGATCTTACTGCTGTTTGTGACACGGACAAAGAAAAAGCGGATAAGGCAGCGTCGAAATTCAATTGTAAGGCATTCTATAGTGTTGAATCATTATTGGCTGAGTTGCCAATGGAGATCGCAAGTGTTTGTACAAAAGGAGAAGAAAATGGCGGTGATCACTACATACCCACAATTCAACTTTTGGATGCAGGTATACACGTACTCGGAGAAAAACCGATCTCAAATAATATCGAGCATGCTCGATCAATGCAAAAGCGGGCTGAGGAGAAAAGAGTAAGATACGGAATAAATCTCAATCACCGATTTACTCCGTCAGCAGTCAAAGCGAAAGAATGGATTACTAACGGACGAATTGGTTCAATTCACATGATTGATCTTACAATGTGGATTGATAATCCAGTGGAGTCTTCTCCGTGGTTCCATCTTCGTGCACTACACCCCCATTCATTCAATATCCTCAACTATTTTGTGGGACCAGTCAAAAAAGTCCATTGTTTCTTAAACAAAGGAGAAGGTAGAAAAATTTGGACGAATGCCCAAATAAATCTTTTGTTTGCCAACGGTGTGATTGGTCATTTAAGAGGAAGCTATGATGGTGACTTCCCCTCGGGTTCGTTTGGTATAGAAAACTTAGAAATTGTTGGATCCAAAGGCAGGATTGTTATTGAGAACGCGTGCGAGTCTCTATGTTATTTCCCCAGGGGGAGTAAGAGTATGGAGAAGTTTGACTGTTATGGTGGGATGAACCATTTTCAAGAAACTTTTAAATCAAGAATTGAGGCTTGGGTCCAAGATAATATTAACCAAGTCCTTCCTGCTGAAGTAAATGGTTCTGGCCAGGAAGGGTTAGTAGCTCAGGAAACTATTGAAGCCGCTATCAAATCCTTTGAAACTGACACCGTTGTTGAATTGTGATTTCGAAATTCAGATCGACATCAATCCTTAAGCCCATATAAAATTGTGGAACAAATCGCTTTTAAGATGTTTTTAAACCCTGGTCAAGCCGATCTATACAAAAAGCGCCATGATGAGATTTGGGTAGAACTTGTAAGAATTTTAAAAGATGCTGGAATCTCGGACTATAGTATTTTCTTAGACTCTGAAACAAATACTCTTTTTGCTATCTTAAGACGGATTGAAGGGCATCAGATGGATCAATTGCCTAAGCAGGAGGTGATGCAGCAGTGGTGGTCTTTCATGAGTGATATAATGGAAACTGCAGATGACGGTGCACCTGTTGTCAAACCTCTGGATTTCATGTTTCACATGCCTTAGTAAATCTCTCCATTCCATTTCACCCTTTTTTCTTACCAGAAAGGTTTCTCCTTTGTCCTTAAAGAAAATCAATCTGGTTGATTTTTCTTCTTCGTATTTGGATCGTTGTTGTAGTAGGGACCGTGTGCTTCCAGAGCCTTTTTGGAAAGTAGGAAGGCAAATTTCATCACTCCAGGTAGTGGAGGGAAGACCCCTTCGGTTTCTACTTCAAGTGTCATGTCGTCGACAGCACGAATACCCAAGGCAGAGGTTGGCATTTCACCGGCAATCACCTTACTCCAGTTTTTGATTCCACCGGCCCCAATAAAGGAGTAGAACCAGGTGAAGTCCCATGCGCTGGATGGGTCAGCTGAGTAGCGGAAGGTTGCTTCGTAATCAGCAGCGGTCAGTGGAGTGCCGTCACTCCACTGAAGACCTTTGCTAAGCTTGAAAGTCCAGACTTTCCCACTGGCATCAACAGACCAACTCTCTGCAGCAGCAGGTATCACATTGAAGTCCTTGTCCAGATCAACCAGGGTATCCTGAAAGAGATCAGCGATACAAGCATAGCGTTGATAAACTGATACAGCAAAATCAAAAGTTACTTCATTGCGAGTATTGTCGCAGGGTACACGGAGTACCTGTTGATCTGATGAAGCGGCATCCTTTGGAAGTCCGTTGCCGCCTGCCAGAACCGAGGAGAACATCAAGGTGAGGGCAGAGATTGTCATTGTTTCACCAACACATAAGATTCCTTGTCGCTTAAGTCTTGAGAAATCCAACCAGCTACAAAGCGGCATCAAATAAAGGAATTGAAGGTTGAGAAACAATCTTTTTCTGAGGGATGAATTTTATATACAAATAAAAAGTTCTGCAGATAAATTATGAAATTTATTGTTGACGTCAGATATCATATACGTTAATTAATGTCGAACGATCAATTCCGTCAAAATAGATTTTTGTAATCTAAAATCCTAGGAAAATCTAGTCACGATTAATACGA
>JACLAC010023834.1_pt1 | contig 16212 bp, 20 predicted proteins | sample 8027881 | NCBI WGS metagenome assembly JACLAC01 (sample SAMN15725517, study PRJNA655200) | protist metagenome | isolation source: fluorescence activated cell sorting (FACS) single amplified genomes of... | place: Spain: Blaines Bay Microbial Observatory, Mediterranean Sea | collected 2016-01-19
TTTATTTCGTTATAATATTTATACTATGCACTACATGAATCGCAAGTTTCTACCGTGAATTGAATCGGTGATGCTTTGGGTTGAGAACGTAAGTAATATTGGCCAGTTTTAAGACCCTTTTTCCACGCATAGAAATGCATAGAGGTCAACTGAGAAGTCGTGGGGTTTGGCAAGTACAGATTCAGAGACTGTGATTGATCAATGTACGGTCCTCTCACAGCCGCGTGGTCGATCAGGGTCTTTTGACTTAGTTCCCATGTGGTTTTAAATACCTCTTTGATGCTGTCCGATAAGGTGGTATGTTGTACGCTTCCTTTGTCCTCAATAATTTTATTAATCAGTTTTGGTGTCCATTCTCCCGTTTTCATGCATGTCAGTTGTAAATACTTATTAATAATTACAAACTCGCCGCTGAGTACACGTCTGACGTATAAATTCGAGGTTCTTGGTTCAAATGACTCGGTGTTTCCAAGAATCTGGGCACTACTCGCTGTAGGCATAGGAGCAGTAAGTAACGAATTACAAAGTCCATAACGCATCATGTCTTCTCTGAGTTCGTTCCAGTTAAATCGACCAGTGGGTTCCACACCCCATAGATTAAACTGAAATATACCTTTACTGGCGGGTGATCCTTTAAAAGAAGTATAGGCACCATATTCCTGTGCAAGAGCAACGCTTTTCTTTACGGCACCATAATAGATGGCTTCAAAAATCTGTTGATTCAAAGACATGGCTTCCTCCGAATCATATGGAAGTCCCATCATTTGAAATACATCTGACATGCCCTGTACGCCAATACCGATAGGTCGATGCGCATTGTTACTACTTTCCGCCCCAAACACCGGATAAGAGGTTTTATCGATCACCTTGTTTAAATTGGTGGTAACAATACCGGCCATTTCTACCAATCGATCAAAGTTGAAACCGTGTTGCGTGACAAATTTTGGCAGGGCAATGGATGCAAGCGTACACACTGCTGTCTGGTCTTTGTCGTGATATTCAACAATCTCACAGCACAAGTTACTACCTCTTATGGTACCTAAATTTTTTTGGTTACTTTTCAGGTTGCATGCATCTTTGTATAGAAGGTAGGGAGTACCGGTCTCTATTTGCGTGGTACATATTTGCATCCACAGATCACGGGCGTTGATTACTTTACTGCTGGTAACAGTCTGTTCATAGTGCCGATATAGTTTATCGAATTCTTCGCCATATGCATCCTGTAACTTGGGTGCTTCGGTGGGACAAAACAGAGACCATTTTTCATCTGCTTCAACCCTTCTCATGAATTCATCCGGGATCCAAAGTGCATAAAACAAGTCTCTGGCTCTCTCTTCTTCCAGTCCGTGATTCAACTTTAATTTTAATACATCGTGAACATCTTTGTGCCATGGCTCAATATATATTGCAAAGGACCCTTTCCTCTTGTTACCTCCTTGGTCTACATACCTCGCGGTGTTATTAAATACTCTCAACATAGGAACCAGACCATTGCTGGTACCGTTGGTTCCTTTAATCGGTGTTCCTTTAGCCCGGATGTTGCTAACATCAATCCCTATACCACCGGCACTCTTACTAATAAGAGCTACTTCTTTTAAGGTGTCATAGATACCCTCGATGGAGTCGTCCTTCATGGACATGAGAAAGCAGGAAGCAAGTTGGTGCTGTTTCATGCCAGAATTAAACAGTGTTGGCGAGGCATGTGTGTACCAACCTTCGGATATGATGTTGTACATTTCAATTGCTTCGGGAGCAGAATCACATAAAAACACCGCCACTCGCATGAGTAAGTATTGTGGTCTCTCTACGATACCGTCTTTGTCCTTCAACAGGTAAGACCGTTTGAGAGTTCGTATACCTATGATATCGTACTGGAAATCTTTATTGTGGTCAATATGAATATCAAAGTTATAACTTTTTATTTTCGATACAAACTCGTCCAGTAGTATATCTTCCAATTTCAACATAGCTTCGGTGAAAGAAGAAGGTGTGTTGCTATGCAAATCAAACATCTCTAACCGACCAGCCAGTTCACCATATTCATAAGATTGGGTGGCTAGGGACGCTGCTACTTCTGCCAAATAGGGAATAATGTCAGAAGTTTGCATCTTTTGAGCGATACCTTTGTCTATCTGTTTCGACAATGTATCGGTGTTTACAGTGCTTAACTGTGGTTTTATTTGAATGGCCCGTTTAATAAAAGTCTGTACCTTGGCGGTATCGTATGATTCTTCATTTCCACTACGATTTATGACAAACATGGTGAGTAACTATAGTAAAAATATGGATACTTATATATGGTAAAATAAAAATATATTTTATGGATTAAATAGAATAAAATGTTAATTATCTCGGAGCGTTTTTGCAACTATCTTTAAATTTGCCCCGGAGATAAAACCCGACATGAAGGATACAAATACGGTAACTACTATCACCAGTGCAATTCGAAGCACCGGTTGACGTCCGCAACACAACAAAACTAAAAATAGTACCAAGTATATTGGACCAGCGACCGTGATAAGTATAGATTCTGTCAACGGTGCCGCTTTGTATACTCCTCCCAACACTGTACCGGCAATGGAACACCCCAATAAGAAAAACAATATTAAGCATATGTAATACGACGACCGGATAAATCCTTCGATCTCGTCTGACTTATGTTTGTTGAAATACTTGCTTCTACGCATATTTAAAAGACCTTTTTCCTCATCGTCATCTGACATTTCTTAATATGGCATTTGTTTATATATGTACAAAATAATTAATCTATATTTTGAGAGTATATTTATATTTTGCCGGTATTGTATTATGGACCGCTGTATTGGCAACGTTGGATATTTTCTAGTACCATTTGCTAGTTGGAGAACCAATTGGGTGGACCCACTGTTCATTGTTTTAGCAGTAATTTGGTCCATTATTATAGAAACCAATGGGATAAAATTACCATGGAACTTGGAGGATAATGCACAGATGACAACCATATTGTCCGGAACACTTGGGTTTTTGTTGTCGCTGAATTTGGGGAATTATATGGCAATGAACAAAGATGGAATATCGCTATACAAAGAATTCGTAGGAAATGTAGAAGCGGTGGCGTGGACAGTCTCGACAGAGGGAGACAAATATACCGCCGCGTCGCTCGACAAGGATGTTGTATTAGAAGATGATTCCCAAGACAATATTCGTCTAAAGTATAAAACATTTGCTATACTTAAAATATTACCATATGCTTTAAAGCATTACTTCAGGGGTGATTTTTCATTGGAAGATATGCGAAACAAAGAAACGGACAAGCTTATTTTAGAAGTTATTGACGACATTGAAAAACTCGATCCAGAACACCCTATGGATGCACTTATGTTTTTGTTAATGATTAAATTTAGACGCGTTGCTGGTGAAGGAGGAGATATAACGGTTATTCATGGCAAATGGGACACGGTGTTCGCGCCATATGGGAGTATCGATGCGTTGGTCAATTACAGAACTCCGGTTATTTTTAACTATATCCTGTCCACCGCCTTATTCTTTTATTTAATGCTATTGCCACTGGGGTACACGGAGCAGTCGTATTATAACATTGGTATTACCTTTGTGATCATGTACTTTTTTCTTGGTCTTAATGCCGCTGGAAAGATGCTCGCAAATCCATTTGTGAAATTGCCAAATGGTATCACCATATTTCCCACAGTCTCAAATGTAGCAAAATCGGCCAGAGTAACCATAGAGAATATAGAAATATACGGAGAACGAACCACGGCCAGTTTAGAGAAAAAGAAAAGTGTATTTAATAATTTATTATATTAATGACCAACCATCCCCACTATGTAATGGTACGGCCTTCTCTACTACTCCATGACAGGCTCTTTTCAACTCAAACTGACATCTCTTAAAAGTCTCGTATGTACTACCATTCTTTGTATTCCTAAAATTATTCATCATACGGGACAATATACGCCAGAATTCCTCGTCCCATTCCATGCGCCATGCGCGTAACATCTTTGGTCCCCAAGAGATGAATATGGCATTCTTCTGGTCGCTACAGGCCATCTCGAGATACATCTGTGGCACGTAGTAGTAGGTAACCTTTGTGTTGCATTTTTTTGATTTGGCTGGACACTTGATTTCCAAAATACCTTGGTCGGTGATTTTTAGGTCCTCTTCGGATGGGTCAAATATCTGATAAAACCCATCTGGGGTGGCGGACAACCATTCCACGCTGTTGTGCTGAACATGTGGGGCCTCGAATGCCATGATATCGTTCTTTCTGTTGAGGAATTCAACCATTGCGGTATCTTCATGCTGACATCCCCATGCCATCCAACCCTGCTGTTCTTCGGTGAATGGCTCCCGTTTCCTCCCCTCGAACACCTCCTCATACCATATCAACCGTTCTTCGTCGGTCTTGCAAAACAAGAAATTACTCAGTTTGCTGCCCGATAATTTATTTTTCCGTTTTGCAAACCATTCTGGCGTGCGTTGTTGGGGTTCGTTTAGACCCTGTTGGGTTAGTGAAAAGAAGCGTTCGTGGTCAATGTCACTCATTTGGTATAATCCATTATTGCTTATATAGTATATATTTTATTATCGGGTTTTAGAGTATGAACCGGCCCGATATATAAAAAATAACATATAAATACAACTGGCCCGACTTATAAATGTCGGACCCGAAGATGGCCCGACCATACATTGCCGGTGCACAGCCGTGGACACAAAATCCAATGTTCAAAAAACAAATGTATAAAAGACAATGCGACCATTAATAAACCATGACACGTAAAAAATACGAACGTGATACTTATCACGATGAATACACCAGCGATTCCAGCACTACCTCTGAAGAACCAGAAGAAATCGATGTGGACACTGCCATCAAGATTATCGATAATCGATGGAAACATTGGGGGGATACCTCTGTAGGTACATGGGCAGATTCGGTTGATTTGTATGAATTTCTCATGGAGAGACAACCGAGACTGTTTCGTTACAAACACCGGCACCTTCTACTCCCACGCGAAGAAGACATGTTAGCGGATCTACACGAGTTGGTTAAATACTTATGTGACGACTTAAATATACCCGCTACCATTTCCAAGGTATCTCAGGTAGTGTACCATATTTTATCTTGTAGAAATAAATATTGTGTTATTTATAGAGACGACACACACTGGACAAAAAGTTGGTCTAGAAAACTGCGGGAAATGGAACGATCCTTTTAATTATACATATAAATATATTATCTTTTACAATAAAATGTGCGGTATTCTATTCGCTGAAACAGACGACAGTCATCTATTTATTAAAGCCCTTCAAACACTCGAACCAAGAGGACCGGACGAATGCAAAACACATGACGGGGGTGGATACATGATGGGACATACGAGACTGGCAATTGTAAATCCTCACACGGCAACACAACCGCTGGTAAGAGGCCCATGGAGACTTGTATTCAATGGTGAAATATACAACCATGGAGACTTAAAAGCATCCGACGGAGAAGTCATTTTGGACATGGTGGAAAAACATGGACCCATAACAGCCCCTGAATATTTGGATGGTATATTCGGCTATGTGTTGTACAATGTAGATACCGACGAATACTATGCGACCAGAGATCCAATAGGGGTGATTCCAGTATACATGGGTATTTTTGAACACGGGTGTTGGGTAGCTTCTGAACTAAAAGCACTTGAGTTTTGTGAAAATGTTGCGATTGTACCACCCGGGTATGTGATAACAAGAACGAAGGTAAACAAGTATCGGTTAAATTACCCCTCTCTACCAACTGGTGAATACGGTCTTATTCGTGACCTATTGATAGGGGCCGTGGAAAGAAGAATACCAAGAGAGGTGCCATGGGGAGTCTTATTATCCGGTGGCTTGGATTCCTCTATTATTTGTGGTATACTTAGTAGTATAGACCGACCAAAGGGCTACCCGGCTATACACTCCTTTACCATAGGGCTGTCAGGCTCCCCCGATATCGAAATGGCTAGAAAGCAAGCAAAGCTATGCAACACCATTCACCACGAATTCACCTACACCGTTGAACAAGCGCATGAGCTTCTAATGGATACTATTTATGCAATAGAAACCTACGATGTAACTACGGTGCGTGCTTCTGTCCCACAATATATTCTGGGCTCCATCATAAAAAAATTCGGATTAAAGGTGATTCTAAGCGGCGAGGGTGCCGATGAATTGTTTGCCGGATACTTATACAATCGGTATTGTCCTTCTAGGGAAGAAATGCAAAAGGAATGCATTCGCAAGATCGAAGATCTCCACTTCTATGACTGCTGTAGAACAAATAAAACCATGGCTGCCAATGGTATCGAGTGTCGTGTTCCTTTTCTAGACAAGACCTTTGTCCGATATGTTATGAACATTGATCCGAAATACAAAATGTCCGGTGATAAAATAGAGAAGCACATATTACGTGAAGCCTTCAAAGATGTTTTACATCCAGATATATACAAGAGAGAGAAGGCTCAATTCTCCGATGCGGTGGGAAGCAAGTGGATCGATTCTTTACAGGAATATGCTGAGAAACAAGTGTCTACCAACAGGATGTATACTCACCAACCGCCTATGACCAAAGAAGCGGCGTTGTACAGAGATATATTTCACTCTTGTTTCGATTTGGAAAAAGCAACCTGTTGCAAATATCACCATGACACAATCGCTTGCTCTTCCTCGTCTGCTCATAAATGGGGGAAATTCGAAAGTGATCCAAGTGCAAAATCTTTGTATAAATAATATATAGTTATAATGTAAATGCAAGAATTAAGTGGTAGTAAATATGAAATACAATTAACACAAACCTTTAAAACCTTGGATATATTCAAATTGGTATTTGCCATTGTTTATATTATGTTAATATCGATCATCATGTACGCTGAAGTAGAAGTAAACAAGGTATTACAGGATTGGCTTATCATCTTAACGCATGCGGCAGGGGCACCTCTTATTATCGCATTGTGGAAAACACAATGGTTGGCGATCACTCTGTTGATTGGGATTATTTTCAGTGTAGCTTCCCATACCTCTATAATTTTTGATTGGAATGTAGACAAAATAGAACCAATGGATATCGCCTTTGCCAATTTGACACTAGTATTAATAGCAATTGTGGTTATTTTTGATAAGATTCCAGAGTGGACCATCCCCGTATTGTTTACACTCACGGTGTTGAACACAATATTTTGGGATGTTGTATGGGTATATTCAATAACCTCTGGGATCATCAATTTGTGCGTGGCTGTATATGTTTGTTATCGTCTGTGCGTTCCTACCCCAAGAAGAAATGTAACCTTTATGGTCATCGGGCTGTTGATGGGGATATGTGGAACCGTATTTTTTCTTCGAGATGGACACCACAGTGATAAGAATTATGCAATTCTTCATAGCGTCTGGCATATTTGTTCCTATGGTTCTCTGTATTTTGCGGTTCGGTCCATACGACCAGATGTAGATGTACAAGAATTACGAAGACCTAGAATAGAATTTGCTAGAAAATTAGAGTTTGGTAAATTTGCTTATAAAGATTAACATTTAGTTTTTTTGCTTGGAGGTTCGTCTTCCGAATCGGATAGTACACGTTTACTTTTCACATGTATCGCGTAATCCTCGTCGTCGTCCTCGTCTGTTTCGGTTTCCGATCCAGAAGGATAATCTTCTTCTTCCTCCTCGCTGTCGATATACTCTTCTATATCGTCGTCTTCTGGGTCGGTGTCTCCTGCTTCCCAGTCGCTGCCGTCTTCCTCTTCGGAAGAAACGTGATTTAATAGATCGTTTATTTCTTTCCATGATTGTTCCTTGTGGTACGAGAACATTTGTTTCCATGGCAGAGGGTCCGGACCAGTTTGATAAAATTCAACCGAATTTTTTGCTGCCCATGCTTCCACCTCTTTCAGGCGTTTACGCTCCATACAAGAATGCGTTTCCACTTTACCAGAGGTAAGGACAAAGGTCAAGTCGAAGGTCTTTGTATAGGAAGTAACCCGTTCACAGAAGATCACCTCAATCGCATCCGTTTTGCGGTAGTACAATGCCTCTGCGGACAATACTTCCTTGTCGCGAAATACAACATCGCTCATGTTGGTAGTCTTGTGCACGCGCGCGGGTAGGACGAGATCCTTGGCACAGGTAACAAAGTCTTTGACCAGTTGCTCCACCTCGAAGTTCAAGGCGTCCACTGCCACTTGGTCTTCCGTGTCATCGGAGATTCCCGCTAACCACGATTGTGATTTAAAGTGTAACACCTCTTTCTTCTGGTAAGTCCCATCGACCAATACGAACAATTGGGCATGTTCTTCGGTCAGTGAGGCCGGAAACAGGTATACCTGCTTTTTGGGGATTTCGGAATTCAGAAAGAAAAGTTTTTCATCTTTATGTTCCAGAGTGTCGGTTTTTCGTAGATTGGTACAGGTGAATTTCATTTTGTATAATTATAATCAATGCTTTTATAGTTGGTTTTTTATTTAATAACAGACTTTGTCTCCACTGCGTTCGGAATCCATGCGTCGCCGGAGGCTAATAATACTTGCATGTCTGTCTGTGTCGGACCATCTTGCGCATGGGTCGGGCCACTATCAGACTTGGATTGGAAATGATGTGCCACATAGGGCTGATACTGTTTGAGGTGAGCTGCTTTGAGTATACTCCTTATCATTTCTATGAAGAGGTTTATTATATATACAACGATCTCGTATAATTGCAACCAGTATTACAAGATTCAATAAAGCAACAATGCCAGATTCCATGCCCAGAATATATAGATTTAACATGAAGCCATATGCACTCCATAACGATGCCGCAATCAAATGCATGATAACAGAACAGCTATGAAGATCGGTCGTGGTGTACCTTTTCCTTACCTTCCACGCCTGTGGGACATTGCTTAACATAGATATTAAAGCCCCACAGGTGGCAAAAATATCAGGTAGATTCATTTGTATTAAATTTGTATTGGTATATAGTATTATTTTTATAATTCGCTTGTATCTCTCTTGCTTCTCAATAGATTCCTGTATTGCGAAGAGGAGGTCGGTGCCCCTTTATCGTCTCGAAAATTCACCAGAATGTTTCTGTATAGGGATTCATAAGTCATCTTAATATCACTAACATTCCTAGCGCCGGTAATAACGATCTTACCGCTTCTAAAGATCAGGAAGACGAGTTTGGGATTAATCGACCGGAATATCAGACCCGGGAACAAGTCCGGTGTATAGGACACGTATAGACCGAATTTATCAGCGATGTCCTTCAATTTGATAGGAAATCCCACATTTGCCGATGCCACAACGTTCTGTATTTCAAAGTTTTTAAACATAACCGGTATGCCCAGATTCTGGAATATACGAACGTATTTTCTTGCTGCCAATCTTGCTTGCATGGTTGATTTGGACCCAGTAACGACCATGTTGCCAGAGGCGAAGGCCAAGGCGGTGGTTCTAGGCTCAATCGTTCTCATTGTGGCCGCCGCAAAGTTCTGAGGATTGAATTCTAGGCATTTGTAATCCAATGCTATCTTGTGTAAATTCAGACCAGACACGCCGAGGGAAAAGGTACTTACCACATTTTGTAAACGAAATGGGGGAACTTGCACTTGGACATTGTTATGCCCCAGTGTTTTGAAGTCCAAATTTTGTTTCTTAGGCTTTTTTACTTTAGGCATTTTGCTTTGTAAGAATATGTATTATATACCCTTGTAAATTATTTACGGTATTCCTCCTGAGGCGCGCTTTATATATATTCTTACAAAGCAAAAACAAGTGGCCCGACTATTATTATTATTATATATATATGGTCGGGCCAGTATATCAAATGGATATTTTATTATCATTCTGTAAGTTGTTTTTAGCACTTATGACTTGTCAAATACTACACGAAATATATTTACTTTCTATAAATATACCAAACTAGACAGTGAAATGGTGGACAATTACCGCCAACAGGCGAAGAATTTATTATTGTCATCTCCCAAAGTATTGGATGAGGAAGTTGAATTGTTGGAACAGCAGGCGTGGGATAATTCTTCCAATAAATACCCCATCGTTATCCGAAGACTAAGTGTTGGCCTAAGTATTGACGAGGCCATCGCGGAATTGGAACCGATACAAAAGATTCAAGAAGAAGAGACCATGGTAGACGGTGATATTACTTGTCCAAAATGCCATAGTAAGAAGGTTCACCGCATTGAAAAACAAACCAGAAGTGCGGACGAATCGGCGACGGTGTTTTGTTATTGTTCGGAGTGTGGTAAGAGGTGGAAATTTTAGTATAAATATAATAAAAGATATTTAAAACATGGAATGGTATATAATATTGTTTATTGTTATCTGTTGTATTTCCGCGTTCGGATGGATTGTATTTTGTATACGTAAATACAAGGAGTGGCGTGATAAAAATAATGGGGAACCCATACTTACATATCTTGATTATGAACCGCCTATATTACAGGCGGATCTCATGAATCCTTATGCTTAAAGACCATCGGTGTATTTCGCCCTAGGTGGTCCCCTGACAAAATATGTAATTTTTTTACACAATCTCGCCATTTTAGAAGGCTTCTTTTGCTTCAGTGGTGCAAAATCGTCCTCCGTGTCGCACTCATCCATTGTCCATTCGTCATCGGTTATTTGAAAAATCTCTCTTTCAGGCGATGGATCTCTATTCATTTCGGAGTATATATATTACATTTATAGTATTATAAATGAGAGTGGTGTCCATTGATCCCGGCCTTCGTAATTTTGGTTATGCCATTGTACAGGATGATAATCTTATCGCATTTGATTCCATTTGTATATGGGATTTAGTCCCAAAAAAGAAACGAACCGATTACCCGTATATCGCCAGAGTATTGGTTGAGAACACGGACATCTTTAAAAATGCCGATGTGATTCTAATAGAAAGACAGATGCAAGCAAGAATGAAAATGATAGCCTGTGCCCTACGTTGTTTCTTTTGGGACAGGTCTAGAATGGTAGCACCACTATCGGTTCGCAAATATTTCAAGATAAGTACCGGTGTATACAAGGACAACAAGAAAGCATCCATTGCCTTGGTACCAAAATTCTTTGACGAGAAACAAATGAAACGGTTTATGACACATAAGAAAAAGGACGATATAGCAGATGCGGTGTTAATGGCGATGTATTTTATAAAAAAATAGTATATAACTTTTTATTTTATTTACAAATGGCTGGTAGACCCAAACGTAAGAATTTTGAACCCTTATCACCCGATGCGGAAATCGTTGTAGAGAGAGAGGGTAGTCACTGGTGCGATTGGCACGATGTCCTCCTCATCTGCAATAGTGTCGGTCTTTTCTGTGTAGGAGTGATAATGTTGGTCGTTTTGATACTTCTTATTGTGTGGCATGCCCATAGTTGATAAGGGTGGTAACTCCGGGCATTGGATCAACTTTGTAAATATGTCCAATCGAGACATTAACTCCTTTGCCTTGCTTTCTATACGTAAATTGTCAGGTCTTGCATCGAAGGTTCGCCACCTTGAAACCCACCCGGTCTCATGTACACTCAGTCGTAGTCTGGCCCTGTCTACAACATCTTGCAAATCTTTTAGCGCCTCTTCTACCGCCCTCTTACTCTCATGTGCCGGGTGGTGTATTGATAAATTATCGTAGCTTTTTAACATGGAAGAAATGGTTTCCACCGTGTGAGTTTCTTTTATATCCGGGTCCGCATTGGCATTTAAAATGTAATCAATTGCATAGGTTGTTCCACGGAATAATATGTTCCTACCAATGAAGTACGTGCCTGCTGCCGCAACCGGGTAATACATGACCCATGCCATTTACTTTACATAGGAAAACACATATATACGTGATTCTCGACAATGTTCGCTCATAATTGATTGTAACTTGGAACCTTCTAATTCTACACAAACTGGTTTTTTCCCAAAAATAAGAAGAACGCTCTTGCTGTACGCTTTGTACACGACAAACATAACCCTTTCCGGATTTGCCTTGCAAGTGGTCACTACGGCACGAAGTGTTTTATCGGGTATTTGATTGTGATGAATAGCACTCATAATCTCGTCATAAGAAGCCTCCGATTTTACAGAGGTGATACTAGTAGGTTTACCCTTTAATATTTCCATTTAATAATATATCTTTTTCATTTATACTTAGAATTTTAGTTTATTACTTAGTTTCTCGCATTTTCTTTTAGCAACCCTATTAAAATGTTCATCCATAGCCTGATGTATAGCTTCCAATCCTACCGCGTACCGTTTCCAACCATCGTCGGGATTAGTGGAGTTATGAATAGCTACTACTTCACCAGCCACATTGACCATGGGTGATCCAGATGAACCAAAGAAGGAATTTCCCTCTACGTCGTGAACATAATCACCAAATGTATTGTCCACGCATATGTTCACCTGCTTTTCTATAATCTCGTCCAAGTCCACGCGAAAAGGAAAGTTTATATTGATCTCCTTGTAATCGTCATCAGGATCATAACGATACGGGTTGTGAATCATCAGCAGTGGTTCTCCTATAGGGGGAGAGTATTTGGACACCTGTAATGTTTTTATGTCCTTTTTGGTAGTTGTAATGATCTTCATCAAAGCAATGTCCATGCCCTCGCTGTTGTACACGGTCTCCGCCACGCCCCATGAACCATCGGACCACGCGATTCCTTTAAGTCTGCCTACCGCGAACTTGTTGTATTCCGTGTAAGACCCATGTTCTCTGACCATTTGATCGAATTCTTTGTTTTCCATTCGTGTTTCTCGTTCTGTCATGTTACAATGAGCACATGTTAATACCATTGGACCACCCGGTGTTTGCACTATACAACCGCTTCCATTGGACTCTACGCAAACCATAGCATCTATCATATCTACATTTGAAAACCAACCAGAATTCTTAGCCGCCTTTATTTGTTGTTCACGTTGGTCCACTGTAGCACGAATCAGTTTGGAAAAATCTTGCATGTCGTCATATATATTGTATATGTATGCACCTAAGCGGGTTTTCTTGTCGGGTATACGTACTTCGTCTATAGAAACATTTTCGTATATTTTCTGTCCTATTCCAATTAAATACACTGGAAACCCCATGTCGTCCTGTCCCTCTTTTAGAATCTCTGCTTCCTTCCACACCATGTCGCCGTCGTGCCACATTTGTACTCTTCTTCTTAGAACTGGTCTCCTTTTAGGTTTTCTTGGATGTTTGGGTCTTACTAGAGCTTTCTTTTTTACCGGTTTTGTAGCAGCTTCCTCAAAATAAACCAAATCACGGCAATCTTTGTACACCATATATTTTTCCACCGTACTGAAGCCATCGATGTAATAGTCCATGTAGCCGTCTCCCCTCTGGTTTGCAACAAACTGGTCGCTATTTGGAGCCCATCCGTCCATAAACAACAAGTGGGTATCGTTGTATGCTACTACCACGCGTGCATGACCGTTAAAGGACAACCCCACCGGGATATTGCGATCAATACGTGATTCTATATGATTACCAATCAGGTGCAACACCCTTCTTTTCCCAAAGTCTTCATATCGTTTTTTGGCAGCCTCTTCGTCGTCCAACATTAATCGGTTCTTATTGTTTTCATTCTGAGAAATACCTGATATCGGGAAATAAACAAAATCGGGATCATTTTGTATATTTTTATGTAATTTGCGACCTAATACTAGACCAATATCCAACATATCGGCATAATCACGGAGTTCTGGCATACTGTAGTTTTCATTTACATATTTGTTAAACTGTCTGTACATCTTTTGCCAATATTGTTTAAATCCCATCTGTTTCCATGATTTACCAGTTAGCTTTTCTCTATTCGTTAGATGAAGTAAATTGAGAAAGGAAACAATTGTACATGCGCCATCGGCACCCTGATCTATCCATTTCCATGTGTCTGTTGTGTAGCCATAATATTTGAATAGAGATTCTACCCGTTTAAACTTTGACAGTAGATTCCGTCTTCGTGTTTTTGCTTCAAATGGTGTCAACCCCGGCGTGAACTCATAATCTTCGCGTTTTGCCTCACTGACAGTCTCTATACCTCTGGTTTCGGTTCTACCGATTTTCAAAAATGGTCGGCCTTGGTCAACATCGTTGCGAATCTTGTTATATGGTTTGTCCATTTATAATTATGTTTACCTCTTTAAATATTCCATTACTACTCTTTTCCCACCATCGTACATGTTTTTCATTTCCGCTGGTTTGATGTTGGTAAAGTTGGTATACACCGCGTCGTCTGGTGAAAATATATGAATCACAACATTACCCTTACAAAAAGTATTACATGCCTTTACTCGTATCTCATCATGTGTAATTTCCAAATACCTTGCCAGCTCCTTTAAATCATTATTGAGGGTGCTCAACATTTGGTCCGTCATAACGCGAAACGATTCCTCTATCAGAGGCAAATACCCTTCTGGTGTAGTAGCTTTGAAGAATAATTCATAGCAATTGATTGGGTAGCATATCATAACATCAATCTCGCAACCTTTTGGGTGTTCCTTTATAAACTGGAAGATCTCCTCCACTGGGATAATGTGACGCAATGCTCCATCCTGATACTTATGGGGTCCGATCTGTATCGGTGGGAATACGATAGGGACAGAAGCACTTGCGGTAATCGCATTCTCCAAATTATCAGTAAAGGTCTCGTATTCGCAAGTGTCTTTATTGTATGCACCTACCTTGAGCGGGGTAAAACATAAAGTCTCATTGAAATTGTCAGTTATTAATTTACGCATCGGTGCATTGGAATATAAGGAGTCATAATACCATAATGCATCGATAGCATTGACGTAAAAGCCCCAACGAGTATGTGGTTCGATGACATGAAATCCACCCAACTCGAACAAATCCTTTGCATGTTCCATTTTGGAGTCAAAGGTTTCTGGTAGGGTTTGTGACACCAGCCCCCCTACAATAGCTCCAGCACTAATACCTGCTATTTGGTGCCAATCCACCCTGTCCCTACCTTCTACTCTATACAGTCCATGTAACATACCTACCAGTACCGCACCACGGTCTCCACCTGCGCTAAGTGCCAATAGTCTCGGGCCTCTTTTTATCGGGCCACTTCTAGCGTCGCTAGTTTCGGAACTCATTATACAAATCAACATATTAATTTATATATTCTAAATATACTATAAAGGTTGGATTGCCGTGATAAAATGCAACAATCATTCTACGACGAGAAACAACAGATTGATAAACAGCGTGAGTCGGCGGATGTCATTTACAAATGTTTTATGTCCTCCGATCCTACCACCCTGAATACTGTCATAAAAGAAATACGAGATTTGACTCTAGCAGAATTCCCAAGCGGATCTGAACGATTGCGTGCAATGTTAAATAGAGCATTGGAGGGTGATTCGCGCATTGCAAAACACGGTGCACTTCTGTTTGGGTTGTACCTAACCCCGGAATATGCAAACAAACTTATGAAGGAGTCAAAGGTGGACCCGGCAAGGTTTCGTTGTTATTACACGCAACATCTACCCAAGATGTGCCAAGATCATTTGAATGGTAAGCCGAGATTTGATTCGATGCAAGCATTTGTAGAAGAAGCAAGAGTAAGATATATTATCATTTAAACACCATGTGTACTACATATTAATTCTTTTATGTCGGTCTGTGTCTCCTTGTATTCTACCACTCTCATCTTCTCTTTCATTTTCATGGCAATGTAACACAAAATGAATACATAATTTAGTATAACCAGAACAAAACATATATCGATCAATAACTCACGCATCTTTTTCATGCTTATACTGTATTTATATACCAGCTATTTCATTGTGGCCCGATACCAAATTCACATGGTTAGTCTACATAAAGTACAACATGTTTTTCATAATACCTGCTATGTACCCGCTAGACGCTATTACAGGCGTAAAATACTTGGGCCTATTCCCCTACTAGCTCTTCTAGAGACAGGGCCTTGATTTGAAAAACTTTTTTTATTTATTTAATTTATTCATGTTATACTAATAAGTACATGAATATCCTATGTAATTAACATGATCATATCATGGGCCATAATTAATTAAATAAAATATGTTTTCTATTTGAGGGGTGCCCTCTCTAAAATTGTTAGCAGACAAATAGGCCCAAAAAATTTAGTATGAATACAGCGTTGTGGTCGGATCAGTCGGGCCACTTGTGCGTGACGGGCCATTTATGTGCGTGACCATTTATGTGCATAAGTCGATGAC
>JACLAC010006980.1_pt1 | contig 16205 bp, 11 predicted proteins | sample 8027881 | NCBI WGS metagenome assembly JACLAC01 (sample SAMN15725517, study PRJNA655200) | protist metagenome | isolation source: fluorescence activated cell sorting (FACS) single amplified genomes of... | place: Spain: Blaines Bay Microbial Observatory, Mediterranean Sea | collected 2016-01-19
AATTATAAACTTGAAAGCATAGATATCTCTACTTGCAGCAAGCAATATGCCCCCTCTTTGGTAGCAATTGAATCAGAAATTCTTCTGCTTGGAATCCAACAGCAAGGTGACTGGTCCATCGTTGACTAGCTCAACCTCCATATTTGCAGCAAAGCGCCCTGCTGCTACAGAACCACTATAATTCTGGCAAAGTTTCTCAAGAAAATCATTGTATGCCGATTCAGCAAATTCAGGTGGAGCCGAGCGAATAAACGAAGGACGATTTCCTTGGCTTACATCGGCAAAGAGAGTGAACTGTGAAATTATTAATAATCCTCCCTGAATATCCGTTACTGAACGATTCATCCGCCCTTCCCCATCAGCAAAGATGCGCAAATTCAGCATCTTGCGCAGCAACCAATCTCTGTCTGCCACCCCATCATCGGGAGCTACTCCAAGCAAAACAAGCAATCCCTGCTCGATCTGACCGATAGTCACACCATCAACTCGAACTTGGCTCATCAAAACACGCTGTATCAAGGCACGCATGGCTATCCTCAGTGGGAGCTAACAAGAAAGGCAATTAACAATACTCTAAAAGCCATCGAGAAAGCAGAACTATAAATTGACTTGGCAAAAACAGCAGCCCCCATTTTCCTGTTCATTATCATTCTGTAAGACCTCACTTGCCCTTATAATCTGGGAGTGTTGCAATCAATTTTTCAGCAGCTCTTTTTCGGCAAAACTTTTATTTCTTGGAGTAAACCAAGATGGCCTTAGCTCAGCAAAAGTGGGTCATTGCCCACCGTGGTGCGTCTGGATACCTACCCGAAAATACACTACCGGCTTTTGCGATGGCGCATGGTCTAGGTTGTGATTGGCTAGAGTTGGATGTGATTCTTTCCCAAGACGATCAACCAATTGTTTTACACGATACCTATCTGGATCGCTTGACGGACGTGAATCAGCGTTTCCCTGGCAGGCAGCGCCAAGATAACCTTAGCTATGCGCTCGATTTTTACTTGGAAGAACTAGGGCAACTTCGAGTTTCTGAACGACGTGACCAACAGGAAAATTCAGCTTTCCCTGGACGCTTTCCTCAGGGCCATTCCCGCTTTGACATTCCTACACTGGCAGAGGTAGTGCAGCTAATCCAGGGGCTCAATCACTCCACTGGCAAAAAAGTGGGGCTACTGATCGAGATAAAAAGCCCGCGCTGGCATCACCAACAAGGACGGGATCTTAGCCAAAAAGTTCTGGAGGTTCTTGAACATCTCTCCGTCAACGACAACAACTGCCCGATCATTCTTGAAAGTTTTGATGCACCTGAGGTCAAACGACTACGCTATGAATTAAAAGCAGAATTTCCGCTGCTACAATTGCTGGAGAAGAATTCATGGCAAGAAAGTGCAGAAACTGACTATGAGTTTCTGCTTACGAAGGAGGGCTTACAAACTCTAAGTGAACACGTACAAGGGATTGCAGTCTGGACCGGTCATGTATTAGAGGGAAGATACTTATCCGGAATGCCACAGTTGAGTTCATTGGTCGAAGACGCACATGAACTAGGCCTCAAAGTCTACACCTATACCTTGCGGGTGGATGCGTTGCCTACCTATATACGATCTTTTGAAGAGATGCTGCACATTTTTTACTACGAAGCGAATGTTGATGGCATCATTACCGATTTTCCTGATCGTGCCAACAAATACCTGCGAACTTTGGAATATCGTCAGCTTTCCTAAAAAAATGGAATAGAATGAGTTCTTTTTTGCGATTGAGCAGTTTTATAATCATCCTACTGCTGCTATTCAATTGCAGTCCTCCGGGAGGAGGCTCGACCACTACCACGTATGAGAATGGAACCAACGATGATCCAACTTCAGGTAACCCATCACTTAGTTCCCAAGGTAGTCAAACAACAGTCCGAACCCTTAGCAGCTTAAGGAGTGGCAGTTTCCAATTATCAGACAACACCACTTCTTTCCTGCTCTCTACCTTCTCCAATGGAACAGCCCGAATCACACGGCTCACCAGCCCCAGCGGACGTGATGAGTTAGCCTACCTCGAATCTACCGCCAGTGGCCTCACTAGTTTTGGTGATGGCCCATATGACAACTATTTGGTACCAATGCGCCCCGACATTGATGCTGAAGCAGGAACCTGGACTTACCAGATTAGCGGAGCTAATGAACTGAAGCTGACCGTAAGAGAAGATAACCCATCCATAAGTGACGAATCCAACCTAACGTTACAACCCTATTTGGCCAGTGGACAAAGCTATAATCTCGAGACCGTTTGGCAACTGGTTGAAGGACTATACACCAATAACAGCCTCAACGTCACCATCGGCAAGACTATCAATATAAGCGAAGAACAATACAGAACCGTTTCTGACAGTTTTTTCAATTCAGAAACCCAAGCGCTGGTTACTCAAGGAAGGACCGATGCCATCAATATTTTTCTGGTGGATGAGATCGAAGGTGGGGGGGTCTTGGGTATTGCTGCGGGTATCCCTGGTTCATTGGGCATTCAGGGACCACATAATGGCGTGCTGGTCAGCTTGGGTTCTCACTTGTCAGGACCCTTCTTCAATCAATCTATCAATGACCAATTGCTTGCTGAAACGATTGTCCACGAAGCAGGACATCTGCTTGGCCTATGGCACCCAACAGAGGACAACGGAGTAGAGTTTGATCCCTTGGATGACACTGCTGAATGCAGCAAGTCCATCTATGACAGCAATAGCAACGAACAGGTTTCTGCGGAGGAATGTGTTGGTAACGGTGCTGAGAACATCATGTTCTGGGCCTCCTGGGGTGGTGGAGATCAGAACCAGTTTACCGAAGACCAGCGCACAATTCTCAGGCAGTCCCCGCTTGCTTACAAGGGACAACTCCAGACTAGTCAAACTGAAGATGGAATCACCCTGACCTATCCGTCTGAACTCTCTGACACCATCGTTTCGGAAGCATCCACGGTAGCCTCTATCCAAGATTACGTTGAGTTGATGCCGGAATGTCAGAAGAGCAGCCCTCACCAAAGCATTGACCTGATTCTTGCCCAAGGCTGTGTCAATTTTCAGGGCATTCACTATCGACCAAACTACTTGCCAGGTAACCTCGACGGGCTGAACCAGATCGCTGATTACGTCAATGTAGTCCGCCAAAACGATCGTTTCTCCTACTACTTTGAACCTGTCACCTTCTCTGAAAACACCCAGGCTCTCAGTGGAGGACGCTCCTACATTGGTTTCAGCTACCAGGTCAGTAACAGCAATGCATTGATCAGTGACAGCAATCCTTTCTTGCTGGGTTTAGTCTTCCCTTTCACTAGAGCCTGGTGGGATGGGCTGGAAGTTGGGGACCGCTTGATTGCAGTGGATGGAACCGAGATATCAGGAATGACCGTAGAGGAAGTCAGAGACTTACTACCTCAGACAGAAGCAGCGACCACCACGCTGACCCTACTCCGTAATGGTAATCAGATCCAAATCCAAACCGCCTCGGAAACACACATTTCCAGATCACTGGGTTCTTCCAACCAAATTGCCTACCTCAACCTTCGCGAGTACACCACCGTTAGTGCAGACCGAATCAGGGATGATTATCAGAGCTTAGTTTCTGCAGGTAGTGGTGGATCGAATGGAATGATCTTGGATCTGCGTCAAAATGGAGGAGGTAGTCTATCTGGTGCTTGGTACCTAACAGACTTTCTGGGGCCAAGTTCTGTCAATAACCAGGTGATGTTCAGCTTGCAGCAGCAATCCCAAACAACCAATTATCGATTCGGCATCTATGGTTCGAACCTTGGCATCACCGATAGAAGTAAATTTGTAATCTTGATTGATCGAAGTTCTGCCTCTGCTTCTGAAGTCACCTCGGCTGCACTTCAAGATTTGGAGATTGCTACATTGATGGGTGGTGTCACTTACGGTAAGGGAGTTGGCCAGAATGTGACCAGGTTACTCGATGGGAGTGGGGTCTACATCACTTCCTTTGAGTTACTCACTCCCCTCGGTAATTCCTGGCACGACTCGGGAGTCAGTCCAGATTATTCACTCAGTACTTTGCTTCCTGCCACCCCGGCTAACGATACCCTGCTTCAGGCAGCAATTGAATTCCTGGAAACAGGCAGTATCAGCCAAGCCACCGTCAGCCGTCAAAATGAAAAATCTCGTCTCTTGCTTTCCGTTCCTCCCTACACGCACCCCTGGGATGGAGGTAGTCGGCTGAGGTTGCAATAGTTCATTGCTGCAGGCTTTTGAGAGTTGGTTGGGCCCTAACCAACTACTTAAATTTATAAATTGAGTAAGTTTTGAAATTTTGACTTTGATTTTTTGTTGAAGCATAGTCCGCTTAACTGCTTTGGAAGAATAGTCATTCCCAACGAAGTTGGATCTCTCGGCACCAATCGGTGCGAGTTTTTCTATTCTTTTTCCAAATCTCCCGATTTTTGTAATCCATCACTATCTTCAAGAGGAACTGATGAAGAAAATACTGAAAATCTGCGCAGCTATCTCTGTAAGTTCGGCTATTTTGGTCGGACAGGTGGTCGCTCAATCTGAAACAGTACTGAAGTATATGGCCTGGTCAGATTCCGAACTGGAATTGGAACAGCCGATGATCGCAGCCTTTGAAGCAGCCAATCCCGGAGTGAAAGTAGAATCCAGTGCCATGCCTCCCAAGGAATATTGGCCTCGACTCTCAGCGTTGGCAGCGGCTGGTGACCTTCCTGATGTATTCTGGATGTCCTCCGGATTCATTCAGTCCTGGCAAGCAGATGGTCAGATCGACAACATTGCTGATAAAGTTTCAGGAATCAAGGAAACAGAGTGGTATGGCGGAGCTATTTCAGTAGCTCGACTTTCTGGCGGGGTTTACTCTTTCCCAAAGAACTGGGTTGCGCCCGTACTCTACTACAACACCAAGATGTTCGATGCAGCTGGTCTTGAATATCCAAACTCCAATTGGAGATATAATGATTTCCTAAAGGCAGCCAAAGCACTTACATTGGACACCAACAACGACGGGACTCCAGATCAATATGGTTACTGGGTTTATGGCAGATACGCACACATCGAACCCTGGATCTTTCGGAATGGTGGCCGATTGCTCAACGTGGATCGTACGAAGTTAGAACCAAATGCAGCAGCCTTGGAAGCCCTTCAGTTTGTGACCGATCTGGCAAACGTACATGGGGTCGCTCCGAAGCCGGAGATGATGGATGGGATTCGACAAAAGGATGTCTTCCCGATGGGTATGGCCGCTATGTGGGTGGATGGTTCCTGGAATATTGATGGTGTGCGCAAAACTGCTGGGCCTGATTTCTCATTCGGAATTTCGCAAATTCCGATGGGACCTTCTGTCAGTAAAGGAAATGCTGTTGGCTATGCATGGTCCGACATGATGGCCGTTGCACCTACCAGCAAGCAGCGTGACTTGTCTTGGAAGTTCATCGAGCACATGACTGGACCAGGTAACAAGGTTGAGAATTTTGGGGGAGGGAAAGTGCCAGCTTATCGTCCAATAGCTGAGAGTGAAGCTTGGTTGGAGCGAGATCAATATCCCAAGAACAAGGAAGTTATTCTGGAGATCGGCCTCGGACAAACCACAACTTCCTTCACTCCAAGCTGGAGTAAATGGCGTGGCTACGCGGCATCCGCTGGTGGGGGAATGAACGGTGAGCTGGATGAGGTATTAAATGGTCGTAAGAGTCTGCAGGACGCGGTCGATGCCTTTGTCGAATATGGCAACTCAGTACTTGCCGGAAACTGAGCTGAATGATCACACTGGCAGGAGTGTCCTCAGGGATCTCCTGCTCTTCCTTTGATAACCTCAAATGAATGCTGTTCAACGTCATCACCTGCGTATTGCCTGGTGGATGATCTTGCCGTGTACGATCGGATTAATTTGCTTCCGGTTGTTTCCGATTCTCGCTTCCTTCCTGATCAGCTTCACAGACTGGAACATCATCGGTATTCCTGAATTCGTTGGTCTAAATAACTACATTCAAGCTTTGACCTCGCCTTTGGGTGTCAAGGTACTGCTGAATACCTTCCAATATGCCTTGGTCTATGTTCCCCTGGCAACGGCCCTGGGATTTTCTCTAGCCTTACTGGTAGATACAGGTATCAAGGGAGTGGTCTTTTTCCGGACTCTATATTTTCTGCCTTTCATCACTGCCACAGTAGCCATAGCGATCAGTTGGAAATGGATGTTTGCAACTCGGTTTGGCATTCTCAACGCCTTCCTGTCCTGGCTGCATCTCTCAGATCCAATCGCCTGGCTGAGTAATCCCAATGTGGCTCTCATCTCTGTTGCAGTGGTGATGGTCTGGAAGGATACAGGATTCTACATGGTCTTGTTCCTAGCAGGTCTCCAGACAATTGATCGAACCCTGATTGAAGCGGCAAAGTTGGATGGAGCAAACCGCTTTGCTATCGTCTGGGACATCATCCTACCCCAATTAGCCCCAATAACGTTCTTCGTGTTGCTGATTGCTATGATTAACTCCGCGAAAACCTTCGAAGCAACTATCTCTCTGACCAACGGAGGCCCTAATAACGCCTCTACAACGCTCGGGTATGCCATTTACCAGAACGCCTTTGTGCACTTTGATATGGGACTGGCATCTGCCCAGAGTTGGGTGTTGTGTTTGATTGTTGGGGGGATTTCTTTGTTGCACTATCGTTTACAGCAACGAAAAACATGAATTCTCGTTCTATTTCAGCGCTGTTGATCTATCTAGGACTGCTCTCTTATGCGGCTGTCACCCTCTTTCCACTGTTATGGATGGTGATCACTGCAATGAAGTCAGGAAGAGAGTTGTTCCGACTGCCCCCAAGCCTAGTGCCAGATCTTTTGGTGGCTGGAACTCCTTTCGTAAATTTTGTGGCGGTGTTTGAAAAATCAGGTTTTTTGGGAGCAGTACTGAACTCGATGCTGGTGGCCACTCTGGCAGCAGTTGGACAGTTGATCACCTGCTCAATGGCGGGATTTGTCTTTGCGAATCTGCGTAACCGGGTTTTCACTGGAATTTATGTGCTATTGCTAAGCACCATGTTTTTTCCTACTGAGGTAACTCTGATACCAGAGTTCTTACTTTTTCGGCAACTCGGATGGTTGGACACCCTGCTGCCACTGATCGTACCCTCCTTTTTCGTTGGAGCCTTCGGCACCCTGATGATGACCGGATTCTTCAAGAGCATCCCATTTGAAATCGAAGAAGCAGCTATTCTGGACGGAGCAAGCTCTTTTGGCATCTTCAAGGATATCTATCTGCCTTTTGGTGCCCCTGCTCTCGCAAGTCTATTTCTGGTTGCCTTCATTGCCAACTGGGATGAAGTCTTGCGGCCAGTGATCTTCAATAGTTCTCCAGGGGTAAAAACCCTACCACAGTTTCTTTTGGATTTTGTGGGTCAATACGAATCACAGTGGACAGTATTGTTGGCTGGATCATTCTTGGCGACCCTCCCGTTAATCATGATCTACATCGGTTGCCAGAAGTGGGTCGTCGCTGGTTTCGCAAGATCCAGCCTTAAGTAAACTTCAATCAAACAATGGGCTTGCAAACTCTACCCAATAGGGTTGGTGATCTGATGCAACAGCCTCGCTATCGATCCACGCTCCTACAACTTTCTTGGATAGTTTGGCTGTTGCAAAAACATAATCAATACGAAGTCCTGATCCTGTTTCGAAATCTCTAATCAGGGATACTCCATCTTCTTCTTTATTACCGGCCACAACCCAGGTATCCACCAAGCCATCAATCGTCAGAAGCCTGGAACTTGGGTCATGGGGATGAGGTGTTCCCACGAGCGCCTCGTACTCTAGGCTTCCAGGTTTTAAATTAAAATCACCAAAAATTAGGGCATCGAACGGTACCTCGTGCTCATTAATTCCCTCCGACCAGTCTTGTCCTGCTGAACCAGAAATCACAGAACCTTCGAAAGGTGCTTCCAGAAGATGCTGCTTCAGTTGTTCGATTTGTTTCAAGCGCAAAACTGGAGACAGGTGATGGAGATGCGTACAATAGGCGCGAATTGGGCCAGCGGGTGTAATGATCACTGTTTCCAACAAGCCTAGTTGAACAGAGAGGTAATTAGCACCTCCCATTCTCGGGGTATAGAGCAAATTTCTGGATTGGACGATTGGCCAGCGGGAAATAATCATATTGCCGAACTGACGCCTTTCATTCCCTCTGGGATGATGTCGTGAAAGCGCATCCACTGTTGGCCCATATACCCAAAAATAATCCGAGAAACCCTCACCCAAGGCTTGTGGTTGGTCGATAAAACCTGTCCGTGCCGCTGCTTTATCGACTTCTTGAAATCCAATGATATCGGCTTCCTGAACCGCTTGAACGACTCGTTGAGGATCAATCTTGCCATCACGCCCCTTGCAGTACTGAATATTGTACGAAACAACTCTCATGCTTTACTCCAGCCTTAATAATTTATTGCAGACAGATCATTCACGCCATTTCAACAACCAAATTTTACTAGTTGCGACAACTCAAACTGTTCTCACTCATGTATCTTTTGAGCTAACTGAAGGCTCCAGATGAATATATCCAGATTAGTGTGAGAAGAGTCTTTCACTCTAGTATGATAGTCAAATATTCTTGTGTTTGAGCTAGTAGCGTAAGCCACGGAATAAGCTCCAAAAAATTAGGAGCATGATCAACGCAAAGGGCTACGCTGCTGCGATAGCCATCGACTGTAAGCCTCCGAGACCTCCTGAAAACAAAAGCACAGTAGCAGTACCAGAAATCATCAGACTCCAGAAAATCTTTTTGGCTGCAGAAGTAGATAGCTGACCACCAGAGGTCATCATTGACAAAGCTAAGGTCACAGATTCCGCAGAGGTCACAAGGAACACAACCAACCGCAAGACGGGGGTAAGAGATACTTCCTAGCAATGGCTGGTGGGAAAGAAAGCCCCCAATTTGCTACCAAGGCAGCTGTCTATTCTGGGACATTCGCCAAGCCCTATTCTGCTAAGTTATCCGGCACTTAGAGCATCTCTGCTCTTGTAGTTCGTAAAAAATGGAAGCTTCTATAGCAAAGCTGAGTTAGCTGGCATTGGACAGCAAGAAGTGAATGGATCCCTTTCGCTAAGTTAAGTCACCTTGCTGGGAGTGGTACAGCACAGAAGCAAATTTGGTGGTGCTGTAGAAGCCAATAAGTCAGACCTTGGTAATCAGATCTTTATCTTCAATTTAGAATTACCTTCCGAATCTCTGATGGGTTGTGTAGAGAGCCTAAAAAAAGCTGTTCAATTAGCCTCCTGTTGGTCTCCGCTCAAATCCTCGGTTGGTTTCTTCCAACTGAGAAATCACTCCCAAGGCCCCATGTTGCAACTGGGGCGAACTCCTCATTCTAAAAAACTGGTGGACATCTTCCGATGGAGGGTATTACTTTACAAGTAGACTCTTGAGGACAGGATAGTAGGTGAGTAAATCAGGCGGATTAGCTGATGGGCTTTTCGATTGATCATCATATCTTCGCAAACGAATAGCTTCTTTTGTGAAGGGGAGTGTGGAGAACTCCTCCAACTCTTCAGGATTCATGGCCCCCCCCCTTGGAGTTGAAGACTGAGCACCGAGGCAGGGGATAAGTTATCAAAATATCCCATTTCCGTGGAGCAGAGATAACGCTTGGCTTCTACATGCCAGCGAATGGGCTCGGTCACACAAGTTGGAAACCATTTTTCCAGTGCATTGGCACCCACCGTTTCATGATTGGCATTGACTCCCCACTCCGCAACGTTTTCGCCAAGGCCATGGATTAGGTGTCCATAGTCATGAAGCAAGGCAGCAGCAATCATGGATTCATTCTCACCAGCTTCTTGAGCCAAATGAGCTGCCTGCAGAGCATGAGCCAGTTCTGTCACTCCTTCGCCATAATGCAAATATCCGTATTGCTGATAGGGTTGCAGCAACTTATGAAGCACTTACTTTCTCAAAATTTGAAATACTCAAAAATCTTAATAGGCGGTCTCGACCAAAGCTCACCGATCCTTGGCGCACTTCTAAGAAAAAACCTTACGAAACTTAGATTCTCGCAGGTTGCACCTCCACAAAGTCACAACCAACTCGTCCCACCTGGGTTATCAAAGCCGTCGCACCAGAAGTGTAATAGTTCTCCACGTCTTCCACCTCTAGAATTTTTTTCTGGTTGAGCCAGGCAGTAAGTTTGTTCTCAACAGCCTGCAGTGTGAGTTCGTACTGATGACCAAATTCCCAGCCTTGCTTGCAGGCAGCTAGGGTCGTGTCTTTTCCTTCATGACTTCTCACGAGACGAGCCCCATCTTGTGAGATCAGCAGTGCATAATAGCGCGTCATTCCTTGCACACGAATTCCGAGCCCTCCTGCTTCGCACATGTGCGGTATCATTCGAGATGTCACTTTGTAATTTTTCCATTCTCGCGTTCCTTGCATGAGCAGACCACGACCAACGTTCTGAATCAGGCGATATGGCTCCGGGTTATAATCTTGTTGAATTAATTTTTCGTTCCCATCTAGCCCATCCACCCAAGCAGACCTCCACATGACCGGACCTCCTTTGCTGCGATTATGCCTATCAACTCCTGTCTTAGTAGGGCGGTTCAGTCGGATATTCGGCTCTCCTGTCCAAGTAAGGAAATCGAGGTACACATTACCATTATCACCAACCTTACCATCTAGCTGAAGGCCTATGAATGCAATTGGGTAACAACTGGTATCAGGAACCTGCCAAGACACATCCTTAGAACTTCCGGGTTCCAATTCAATAGGCGGACTACAAATCTGTGTAAGTTCGTCCAATTCATTATAGTGTTTGATGTACAGACAATTCTGAATTGTAGTCTCATTCAAATCATCAGCTGTGACTCTAGCTGTTATTATTTGTCCAGAATAAAGGGTGGGGCTCGCGAGCAGGGAGTACCCTCTCTTATTGAAATAAGTAGAGATATCTGCAGAAGGTGAAAAGGTTGGTGTCTCTACCCTAGCAGTGCGCCCTATCGCTAACGCTTTGTAGTTAATCGCCAGTGAGCGGGTTCCTGTTTGACTATGGCCTGCGGTGTTGCAGACTGTAGCCGTGCCGGTTGATGCAATCGATTCTTCGCTAGCAAAACCTTGAACCGAGCCCGGTAACTCAAAGTGAAAGCGAGCGCCATTTTTTGGGTACTCAGGAGATAGACCATGCAATTGTCTTCCAGCATTTGCCAAGTAAACTGCTTCTGTAGCAGCATCGCTGATCGAACGCCCACCATCCGCTGTAGGCAAGTAAAGCTTGTCAGCAACAGGACCACGCCAATCGGGTCCCTGGTTGAGTCCTTCTAAGCCATTCTTGATTCCCATCAGGCAGCCTAGATTTCCGGAGTTGCAATCCGTATCCCAGCCCAAAGTGTTGACGATCATCATGGTTTTTTGGAAATCATCGTCACCATAAAGGAAGGAGAAGATGATTAATCCATGATTGGGGATCATATGGCAGTTCCCCCCGTATGTGTCGTAGCCATAATTTTTGGCCAAAAAAGTAAAAGCCTTTCGCCAGTCTGGTTCACGAGTATGCAACTCTCGCAAATCAGCAATCATCTGCTGGATCAGGCTATCTTTAGGAATTAGAGAGACTGCAACATCAATCAGGGCTTGACGATCTGTCTCTACAAAGGCCTGTGCCTCTAGGGCAGCAATGACCTGTGCGCCGTAAATTGCTTCTCCATCATGACTCACACTACCAGCACGCTTCGCTAAATCTGCAGCAAGTTCAGGATCCCCAGGTGCAACCATCGCCCAACCATCAATGAAAATCTGAGCGCCAATCTGCTCGGCCACCACCTTGCTGTTAAGTTCTATCGAACCGCTTTGAGGTGCCTTGATTCCCTCCTTAAGGCGCAGAAATGCTGTATGTTCCGTGGAGTTGCCCATTCCTCCCCACCAAAGAATAGCCTTGCGGTCAATAATGTAATTCAGCCAGGTGTGACCAATTTGAGCTGGGGTGATGTCCTTGGAGTAACCATAATCTTCTAGAGCTCTGATAAAAGTAAATGTACCCGAAATATCATCGTCAGTGACAATTAACGGAACATTCAGCTTCTCATGAACGTAGTAGTGTATATCCCCCAATTGACTGGAAATCTGTTCATATTCCCATTGTTCAAAGGGTCTTCCCAAATAGACTCCAATGATTTTTCCCAATACACCTGCGTAGACACTCTCTAAATATTGATCTTCAAGTAAATATTTCATTTTTTAGCCTTTGGTTACGCTGCTTGTTAAACCAGCGATAAATCTCTTTTGAAAGAACATAAAAAGAATAGTAATGGAAGCTACCATCATCACAGTAGGCACACATACGAGTCCCCATTGGTTCTAAACCGACTCTAAAAAGTGAAGAGAATAGTAGAAATTGGTTTTGCTGATTGATCCTAAATGAATGTTAGAGCAAAAAGAAACTCATTCCAAACAGCTAAACCAACAGCTAATGCTACAGTCAGAAAAAAAGGCCATGATAACGGTTCGGCAATAAGTAAAAAAATGTCTGAAAGGTATTCGCCCCATTCATTTTTGCTGAGTCAAATAATTCTTCTGACAAGTTAACCATGTATGACCTAATTAAAAACGTAGCAAATAGCGTATTTCGTCCAGCATATATAATAATTAATTCAATATGGGTATTCACTAATTCTATTTGTTTCTATATTAGAATCAAATCTTCTTGGTTATTGTTGATGTTAAATTGATGATAATCATTTTTCGCCAACAAACTAGCCAACAAATTGAATTCTCAAAATCCTGAAATCGCACGAATTTTTTTCACTGTTTAGACTGCTTGTTGAGGTTCACAACAGTCCACAACGCTATGTCGTTGTTCCGTCAAAACCAAGCAAAACCCTTTCTTCAAACCAATTCTGACGAGACTGTGATCATTCTCAGGCAAGAGCAACCAATTTGGGATTTTCTTGAAAAATTCTCGGAAGTAAATGGGCGAGGGCTCAAAATTGGGCTCCTGCTGTCTGAAGTAAATTGGTTCCCAATAAGGGGAAAGCTTATATTAAAGCCAAAGTGTAGTGTAATTAAGATATCTTTAAGGAATTCCGGTTTGACTTTCATTCACAACTAATTGAGCAGGAGACCATAATTTGAAAGCGGAACCTGGCAAAATCACAAGCAATACGGGTTTTCGACTCTTTCAACCTGACGCTGATTCCGATTGCTTGGGGCGGGTTATTTTCCCACCTGAATGGGTGAGACGTTATTGCTGACGCCTCATCTAACGCACTCACTCAACTTACTCAACTGCGCTGGCAAAATAGCCCGATTGATCTACACCTACCAATACAATCCCTCTTCCGGATATGTCCTCAATTTGTCTGAATTTCGATAAGCAGACAAAAATTCATGTACTTCATGAACCATTGTATTTAATCGGTCAGCACCAAGGTTAAATTCGTCGAGTTGTCTGTAAACGTCTTGTTCGCTCATGGCAATCCAATGACAGTAGAAAAATTCCTCATTGCCGACCCATGTCTGCACGCATCTCGCGTATTTGCCCTGAATTTTTTCTACCCACTCTTTTTCTGTCTCCCTTTTTTCGGGTGGGGTTACAAATTGACTCCGAACTTCATCAGAAACAAAAGTGTGTACTGCAAAGAAATGTTTTTCTCCCATTTTAACTACCTTCAATTTCCTAGGGTTGTCACCATACACTTTGGAAAAACACTGATTCGTTGCGGGTGATTAGTCTCTACCACTTGTCTCCGTCTTCAGGGTAATTCCTTAGAATTTGATCTGAATTCCGGTAAGCAGACAGGTACTGGTGTGCCTCTTGGACCATTGAATTAAACCAATTCCCTTCGGCACCCGATTCTTCTAATATCTTATATACATCCTGCTCATTCCTTGCGATCCAGTGACAGTAAAAAAAATCGTCATTTGGGATCCAATGTTGAACAACGGTAGCAGGGTTTCGTTCGGACCAACCACTAGACCACTCACGCTCTGTTTCTCTTTTTTGTGGAGGGTTACGTTTTTCTGGCGGAGTTAGCCAGTTTCTCCTTGCTTCATCAGAAATCCAATTGTGTACTACAAGAAAGTGTTTCACCTTATCGCCTTCTTCTAAAATACGTTTTACGTGCTTTGGAACATCATTTCTTCTAGATTTATTCACTTCAGAAAATTTAATTTCAATCCCGTTTCCCTTTATAAATTCCGAAAGTTGCCTGTTGAAACCATTGTTATCCCTCACTGCTTGTTGCATTTCAAAATAAGCATCCCAATCTTCCTTTGAACTCCAAAGCTCAGTCAGAAGTATCTGATTGGGATTATCATGGTCTATAGACCTCTCCAATCGTTCACAACCTTCCTGAGATGCCGTGAAATCATTGCCTTCGGGACTATCAAGTAATTCAAGAACTTGATGACAGTTGCCATCTTTCACTGTGAGAGTAATCCAAACTAGAATTGCCATAGGGACTCCTTGTGCAGAGAATATATTTGAAGCATGAAAAACTCTTTTTTGCCAGAGCAGAGACCGCTCTTGGCAAGTCAACTTATCAATTCATAGATAGAGATTGTCAAGAATTTAGCCCAAAGTCGAATTGGCCCAGAGGTCTAGCTTGGGTCGTTATCCAGCCCAATGAATGAACGAGTACGTTCAGCAGTGAAGGCGAGAAGTTGGTAATTTTGGCTGATTTTTATGAGTTTGATAATCCTACGAAGGGCACAAGGAAGAGCAAAAAGCAGAAACGGGCAATAAGGTTGAAGGTCGACAGAGCTACGCGGAAACGAATCCACAATTGGTAAGATAAGCCAAGCGCTTGCGACGAGTCAATCTATTGACCAAGAAGCGAATTAGTTTTCAGAACATTGCTGAAGAGCTCGACACGTTAGGCTATGAAGCGAAGAAGGGTGGCAGGCTCACTGCCAAGCAGGTGCAGTTGTAAACAATCAGCTTCTATAGTCCATCTGGAGCCATCACAAGTAACGCCTTTCCTTTTCCCTCTCGTACCGCGCCTGCCGCTTCTATTTCCGCTCCATTTATTCTTTCGTAGGTATCACCGGATCAGGAACATCAAGAAGCTTACGCAGTTCAGCATAGGCAACTATGTCGACTGGATGCCTCTTGGTATTTAGGCAGCTGCGCCAGCAATTGCGCTCTCATTCCGGCCGTGTCATCAACTGAAGGTTTTGGTCGCCGTAATCGTGAATAACGTTAGCCAGAAAGACGACCATCACAGCAGATTTAGGTACTCGCACTTGATCATTTTCTCAGCGCACTATGGTAGTACGTGACACGCCACAAGCATCGGCTAACTGGGCCTGTATCCAAGGTAGAGCCAACCGATATTCACGAAGCCAATGGCTGTGCGAAGGGCTACAAAAGAATTCTGGATCTAGATCAATTAATGAAATTGGAGCGGGCATCGAGGCATCTTCTGCTTAAGGCGAAGGAAAGGAGGTGGGGGCGCAAAATCAAGGTGCAACGAATGTAGGTATATCAGGTTCCCACTCACAGGGAGAAATTGCCAAGGGCCGCAGGCTGTGACGGTGTGGGTTATTTTTGGCGGGGGAGGGATATCTTCCAAGGCGAAACCACAATATTTTGCCTCCTGCGCAAGGGGATACTGAGCCAAAGCATAATTCTAAGTCAACAAGTTCGTATGAAAACGACTGGCAATCCACTTACGTCCATCGATACCGACTCGGGCAACATCACCAGTCGTTCGATCATTTTGGCGTGATAGAAACCTCTCTCATGAAGGGCCGCTAAGTACGCCTGCCGATGCTCCTCGTTCTTGTGCGGGAATTTCAAGATGAGATTGCGACTGCAATCGAACTTGGCTTCGATTTGAGCAAGACTACAGCCGTCACCAATCATCTCAAAGACATCGTCGAAATTTTAATCGATCAAGTTGCCGAATTTTACTTTGGGTTGATAAAGAAATCTGTCGAAATTTTCCTCTGCTGTTTAGTTGGAATTCACTCACGGATGCTAGCTTTAATTCATCAAAATTTTTCATCCCAAGAATTTAGGGATTGTATCTCACTTTCAATCTAGCTCAATTTCAAATTTATACGGATTTTTTGAGTCCGGTCGATACTGTAATTCAATAATATCACCTTCATTCCCAGTAATGATCGCATCTTCTACATCGAGATCAAAAAGTAAAATCTCTATGCTTGGCCGTATGCGCCTGACAATTCTTCGCCCAGAATCAGTAGCCTTAATTTTCCAT
>JACLAC010008328.1_pt1 | contig 16205 bp, 12 predicted proteins | sample 8027881 | NCBI WGS metagenome assembly JACLAC01 (sample SAMN15725517, study PRJNA655200) | protist metagenome | isolation source: fluorescence activated cell sorting (FACS) single amplified genomes of... | place: Spain: Blaines Bay Microbial Observatory, Mediterranean Sea | collected 2016-01-19
AAATGCTGTTTCTGCGGGAATAAAAAAGGGCGATGTCATTATCGCCATCAACAGCCATGTCGTAAATGGTATTTTTGATTTAGAGCAAATTTTAAGTTCCGTTCGTGGAATGCGTTTTGTTGTGAAAATAAAGCGCCCAACAACAAATGGTTTAATTAATCTACAAGAATTAGAATTTGAAATTGAAAGTGCGATTGACTTACAAATAAAAAAAGCTTTAAGTATTGATTTAGGAACTGATTCTCCTATTCAAGTAGGGAAATATCGTAATCAAAGTATTTTGCTTTGGCATGCTAACGGAGTTTTGATTTATGACAAAAATAGAGACCGTGAATATCACGCTAGTCTCCTTAAAGTTTATAGCATAGCAGAACACAAAACTTACCGCTATAAAGTTCCCGGAAAAATAATTAAATCTCACATCTTAACAGATGAAGGCCTGTTGATGTATCTATCTAAGGCAGCTGATAGAACAACGATTGGTGTAGTGGGTATTGAAGGTGGAAGTCGACGAATGGAGTGGAGTTATGAACTCCCGACTTTAAATGAAAGAATTTATTCATTGGAATTTGCTGATATCAATGGTGACGATATTCCAGATTTCTTTTATTCTTATGAAAATACGGTTACATGTATTGATGGTGCTACTGGTAATGTTATTTGGATGCGTGATGATCTAAAAACATTTTTCTTAGATGAACGCGATTCTGATGATGCAGATTATCCAATGATTTACGTGGAAGACTTCACAAGAGACAATGCTTTAGAAGTTGCTGCTGGCCCATTATTATTAAATGCAGCTACGGGAGAAAAAGTGGGTTATTTAAGCTTTGACCCTGTTAGGCATTTAGGTGGTATTGTTGAAAGTCGCCAATTGGTGGGTGACCCAATCCCAGACGTTATAGCTAAAAATGGTTTATACGATGGTAACTCTGGCCAAAAAGTGTGGCAACCCTTGAGATCGCGCGAGTTTTTCTTAGCAGACTTAAATGGCGATAATACACCTGAGATGGTTTACTTATTATCTGATAGAAAACTACATGTACACGATATCGAAACTCACCGTGAGCTTTACAGTATTGAGTTAGAGGGATCGCAAGATTTAGCTTTACAAGACTTTAATGATGATGGTTTTGCTGATCTACTAGTTAGACGTGAAACAATGGGGTTTTTGTATCAAACTAATATTCCAATTCAACAGGCGATCACTTCTAGAGATAGAGGTGTGGGTTATGCCGCTTCTCTTTATGATTTTGGTTTAAAGAAGGATAAGTTTTTCGTATTTGCGAGAGAACTTTTCGAGAAAGGTCAGTATGACTCCTCAGCTCCTCTATTTTTAAGAGCTTTAAGTGATACAGATGCTACAGTTAATAGAGAGCGATATGTAGAAATTATTCGTTACTTAACATCTGCTTTTATCAAAACGGGTAATGTAGAAGGCGCTTTAGGCTTGATGCGTAAGGAACAAGGTCATCTGGCTAGAAAAGTATTACAAGATTTTTCTTCTGAAATCGTAACACATTTACTAGATCGTAACGAAACATGGCAAGCAATTGATTTTCTTGAAATGGGAGATCAAAATGATCCGCTTTTGCTAGCACGTTGTTATTTAGCTGTGGGTCGTCCTGAAGTAGCAGTTAAGCTTTTGACTGAAATGGAAACGAAACCAACTGAAGCTCAAATGTTATTGGGTAGAGCTTATGTTTTAATGAAAAAACCTATTGCTGCTCGTGTAGCGATAAAAGAGTACTTGAAGTATTTCCCAACTGCTAGTCAAGGCTGGAAAGAACTTGGTTTACTTGAAGCGAGTGAAGAAAAATGGGGTGAGGCTGAAGAAGCTCTCTCTATCTGTTTAGATCTAGATGCGATTCAAGGACACTTAGCACTATCGTCATTTTATTTACTCGAATCTCCTAAGCATAATTTAAAAGAAGCTGTAAAACAAGCTCGTAGTGCTCTAAAATTAGAAGGTTCAAGTAGAACTTACTTACAGTTAGCTGAATCTTTAGTCGAAACAGGTGAGTATAGAGAAGCGAACCGCTACTTAGAAAAAGTGACTGACCCAGGAATGGACTTTAACAGATATGAAAAACTGTTGCAAAGATGTCTTTATCAAATTCAAGCTGAAGATAAATATGAAGAAGCAGAAAAATTATTGCTCTCTCCTGTTTTCAAAAAGCGTAATTTTGCAACTGCTTTAGACTTACTGAATGAGATTATTGACCGCTACCCTAAAAGTTCAGTTGTTTCTATGTCTCATTTTCGCTTAGGTGAAGTTTATTTAGATTTAGATCACCGTGATGAAGAAAAGTCTCTTTTTCATTTTGGTGAAGTTATTTCAAATGATCACTACTTATCTAATAAAGCACAAGTAAAAATTGGTGTTATAAAAGGTGACTTACCAGCAGACAGAGTGAATAACCCTGGTGGTCCTGTTCTAGAATTGGAAGCTGTAGATGGGAATGGAAATTCTCCTGTGGCTCCTAAGAAAGATCCTGTTGAAGTTAAGACTCCAAAAGCTGAGAAGGTAAAAGAAGTCGTCGCACCGAAGAAAAAGGTTGGCTTTTTCAAAAGGATTTTTGGTTCAGAAAAGAAAAGTCGTCGTGAATCATCTTCTGAAGAAGTTGTTGAGCAGGTGCCTCTGGAGCAACTTAAAGTAGAAGAGATTAAGGAAGTAAAAGAGGACGTAAAAGCAAACGTTTCTCCTTCTACGACAAAAGAATCAGTTAAAGAGGACCTCTAAAGAGGGGCCTTTGATCCCTCTTCTCTACTTAATCTGTGGAGCTATTTATTTAAGGGATATTTTTAGAGATCCTTTATCTGAAAGAAACCTGATCTCAATTTTATTGAGAACTCAAATACTGGTTCATGGTGCTGTCATTATCTATGAATGGCTGAACATGACTCAAGTTTATCGTTCAGATGTCATTTATGCGATGGCTTTTTCAAGTTTATTTTTGATTTGGGCATCCTTGAGGCCGAAAGAACCAGCTAAACTTTTAATCTTAATCTGGCCTGTGGCCTTTGTTTTAACTTTATTAGCAGCTTTTCTGCCTGACGGAACACTATTATCTGATAATAATATTGAACATGCTAAATCTATATATGCACATATTTTCTTAGCTTTAATAGGCTATGCGAGTTTTTTCTTGGTGACTTTGACGGGCTTTCTGTATTTACAGCTACGTTATTTACTTCAGAAAGCTTTATCTCCTCCTTGGATGAAGTTTTTGCCAAGCTTGTTGCAATTGGGAAAAATTCAACAGCGTGCTTTATGGGTGGGTATAATTGCTTTCACTGTTTCTATCGGTTTGGGGAAGTTATCTCCTTACCTTTGGGGTATTGAACATAAATGGTCTAGCAAAGAACTATTAAGTGTAGTTATTTGGAGTATCTATACTGTTATGGCAGTTGTACGCCATTATTTTCATACAAGGAAAGATTGGTTTGCTTATAGTGCTCTAGTAGGGTTTGTTCTCGTTGCGGTTACTATTTTTATATTGGGCTTCTTTTCTGGAACGACAGCTATCGAGGTCGCTTCATGAAATTATTTGCTTGGGGCGTTAACCATAAATCAGCCTCTGTTGATTTAAGAGAGAAAATGGCTTTTCATAGCTCAGAGCTACCTGATGCTTTGACTCAGTTGAATGAAAAAGGTTTTGAAGAATCGATGATTCTTTCTACTTGTAACCGAACTGAGATATATGCGACGACAAAACAAGAGAAAAGTCTTTCTGATATAAGAGACTTCATGATTCATTCGCGCAATTTACAAAGTATTGAAGTGGATCATGTTTCTAAAGAGTACGAAAATATAGAGGCGGCAGAACATTTATTTCGAGTGGTATCATCTTTAGATTCGATGGTGATTGGAGAACCTGAAATTGTCTCTCAGGTAAAGTCAGCCTATCAAGTCGCCAAAGATGACGGTCGAATAGGTAAGCTATTAAATAGTTTAGTTCAGCGTAGTTTCAATGTTGCTAAGCGTATTAGAACGGAAACGGAGCTTTCATCTAAACCCACTTCAGTCGGTGCAGTAGGTGCAAATTTAGCTCTTCAAATATTTGGAACTCAAGATACTCATAACATTTTAATCATGGGTGCGGGTGAGATGGCGGAAGTTAGTCTTAAAAACCTCATGGGTCAAGTTGATAGAGTTGATGTAAAAGTATGTAACAGAAGTTTAGAAAGAGCAGAAGCGTTAGCTGAAAGTTATGGTGCTGAGGCTTGTGGCCTAGATGATTTAGAACGAGTTTGGTGTTGGGCCGATATTGTTATTTGTAGTTTGGGAACTCAGCAAGAACAGCTGATCAATAAAGCTTTCATGAAAAAAGTTGTGAGAAAGCGATCTGATCGCCCTTTGTTCATTATCGATTTAGGCGTCCCCAGAAATGTTGACCCAAAAATAAGAGATTTTGAAGATATCTTTTTATACGATATGGATGACCTACAGCGTAGTGCAGATATGAATATGAAGCACCGTGAAGGTTTAGTTGAAAGCTGTGAACCACTTATACAAGAAGGCTTAGATGAATTTGAGTTGTGGTGGCGTAGTTTAGATAACCAAGTCGTTATTTCTGAAATCATGAAACGCAATGAAGCTATTATTCAGGAAGAGTTATTAAAGTCTCAAAAGAAATTGGGTGAGATGGACCCTAAACAAAAAGATGAATTAGAGTATTTATTGAGAAGAGTGGTAAAAAAAGCGATGCACCCTCAAATACACTCACTTAGAAATAAAGCTCATCAATCACAACATAAAATGAGTTGGCGTGATTTCTTTTTTGGTGGATAAGCTAATTGAGGAATGAGTTTCCTCAATTAGGTGTATTACAAAAGGCTCTTAAACCAGGTAGCCTTTGTTTAATTAATCGTTTAAATCAATATTTGTTTTCATCCCTTTGTGAAGAAGATAATGACTTAGGTGATTTAGTCGACTTTAAAGGGAGTGCAGGCTATTTGACGGTAGGCCCCAAAAAAGTTATTTTATGGTTGGATGGTCGATATTGGGAAAGTCATAAACATTTATATAAAGGGTCTTTCATTGAATGTTACCCATCGTTAGGCGAACAAGCTTTACGACAGTATTTGAAGCAAGGTTATTTAGAAGCTGAAGGGCAAGTTTTAAGAAAGATTTTTTGTAACACCTCAAAATGGTCAGCTTTAGATATAGAACGATTTAGACGTGTTGTTCCTCGCGTAGAGTGGGAAGATAAAAACTTTTCGGAAGAGAATAAGAAACCAGTTTTAAATAGAGGATTGGTACGTGTTGATGAAAGTATTAGTGGAGAAACAAGTGAAAAAAGATTAAAACGTGTTCAAAATCATATTCGTGATAATAGACTTCATTTTATTTGTAATCCAGATGATATTAGTTGGTTATTAAATATTAGGGCAAACGATTTCCCTTATAAGCGAAATGTGAAAGGTCTCGTATTAGTTGCTAAACATTATGCTGCTTTATTCACGGATATTGATAAAAAAAAACAAGAAGAGTTGCAAGCTCATTCACCTGGGTGGTTGATCATTTCTAAAGAGTCTACATGGAAGAAGGCAATTCAGAAATTGATGGATGAGTATCGTGAAATACGTTTAGAAGTTGAGTTTCATAGGCGTCCAGGTAGTTTGAATCAAGCTGACTATAAGTTTTTGACGGAGCTCTTCCCTGGTAGACGTTTAATACGTCGCAAAAGATCTTTGGTTGAGTTAGGGCGAATAGATAAAAATCCACATGAATTACAATCGATGGAAAATAGTGGAACCTGTTTAAGTAAAGTTATGCAGCTTGTGATAGAATGGGTTAAGACTCAGGTAAAAGAAGGAAAGAAAGTAGATGAGCAAGCTGTAAAAAAACAAGTGTTAAAAGTGGCTAAGAGTCATGGTGCAACAAGAGCTTGCTTTCCACCTATTGTTGCTTCAGGGGAGCACAGCACTAGTCCACACCATATGTATGGAAATCGAATGATAGAAGAAGGAGATATGGTTATGATGGACATAGGTTTTTATTTTAATGAATCAGCTTATTCAACAGATATGACAAGAAGTTTCTGTGTTTCTGAAAGCCCTACTCAAAATCAGAAGAGTGTGTATACATCTTTGTTAAAAGCATTTTTATTACAATGGAATCAACATTTCAAACAGGGGGAACTTTCAGCGAGAGATTTGGATCAAATTGGTCGAACAAGTCTTGCATCTACTGAACGAGAGGGTTATGCTTTTTGTCATAGTACAGGACATGGGGTAGGCATTGTTGATCACGAGTTAGCGATCAGTATAAGTTCAAAAAGTAAAATGATTTTACGTCCTAATTTTGTTTACTCGATAGAGCCAGGTTGTTATGCAAATGAGAAAATTAAAGGTGAAAGGTTTGGGATAAGAATTGAAGATGTTGTCGTGGTAGTAGAAACCGAAAATGATAATTTAACTCATAACAGTTTAGCACCTTGTCCTTTTGAAACTAACTTGATAGACTTTAAGGATTGGAGCCCTTTAGATCAAGAAAGGTACGATGCTTATCAGAAACAGTTTAAAAAGACTTGAGTGGTAAGAAAAATAACTAGGATTTAGGAATCATGACGAACCCATCTTCAGAAATCACTTTAAAAGTAGCGATGTTACAGATGTCATCTAGTGATGATGTGGAAGCTAATATTGCCAAGGTTGAAAGCTATTTAGAAGACCTGAAAGGCGCTGAGTTGGTAGTTTTACCTGAAATGTGGTCTTATTTAATACCCGACCACCGCGGTGAAGAGCGCTATGAACATGCAAAAAAATATAGCGAATTGATTCGCTGTAAATTAAAAAAATGGGCAGAGCAGACAAAAGCTATTTGGGTGGCAGGTAGTATTCTGGAAACATGTGAAAAGACAAAAAAAGTCAAAAACAGCTGTCGAGTTATCAGTCCGAAAGGCCAAGAGTTAGGCCATTATGAAAAAATGCATTTATTTGATAATTTATTGGCAGATCGTCAATTTAGTGAATCCCGTACGGTTGCTGCAGGTGAAGAGCTATCAGTCTTAAACTTTGAGTCATTTATCATGGGGTTAGGTATATGTTATGACCTTCGTTTCGCTTATCATTTTCAAGCCTTGAGCGAAATGGGTGCAAATATGGTAGTTCTACCTTCAGCCTTTAGTTACAAAACAGGGGAAGCTCATTGGGAGGTTTTGCTCAGAGCTCGCGCCATAGAAAACCAGAGTTACGTTTTAGCTTGCAATCAGTCGGGCAGCTCAGTAGAGGGAGTGCATTGTTGGGGGCACTCAATGATTATCGACCCTTGGGGGAAAGTTTTGGCTGAACTAGAGCATGAAGAAGGTCTATTATGGGCAGAATTAAACTTTAATTTCGTTCGAGAAGTCCGTGAAAAAATGCCTGTTTTATCACATCGCCTTTTCACACTTGAGGACAGGCTTTATGATCCTAATGCATGAAAGTCATTCTAGCTAGTCGTTCACCTGAAAGAGCCAGAATCTTAGAGGATTTAGGTTTTAATTTCGACGTGATTTCAGCTGATATCGATGAATCTCCTTTGACAGGTGAATCGGTTCAGGAGATAGTTTTGCGTTTAGCTTTGTGCAAGGCTCAGCATATTCATACTTTACATCAAGCTTCCGTCATTGCCGCAGATACACTCATTGAATTAGAAGGGGAAGCTTTGGGGCAACCTAAAGACCTCAGTGAAGCTAAACAAATGTTGGAAAGATACAAAAGCAACTTCCCACGTGTTTGGACTTCAACTGTTTGGATTTCTAAAAAAGGTGAAGTTCACAGTAATGTTGAAAAAGCAGACATAATTTTGAATGAATTAAACGAAACTGAATGGTCGCAATTTTGGGATAAGGAATTGTGGAAGAAAAGAGCGGGAGCTTTTTCGATTTTTGATAAGCCTTGTCCACTTAAGATATCGCAAGGAAACCTTGAAGTTGTTCGAGGTATCAATTCCAAATGGTTAAAAGAACAAAGTAAGAGAATATGAGAAAAGACTTCATCTTATTAATTGTTATTTTAAGCTTAGCCATCACTGGCTTTTTGGTGACGGTGTACTATTCAAATTATGAAATTGACACGACAACTTGGCTAGAAAAAGATAAAGGAGATGGTCCTTGGAAATTGCAAAGTGGTAATCGCGATGAAGAAGAAGCTTTAGAAGAAGCCATGAAAAATGCCTATAAAGACGATGTGATAATTATTAAAGAGACCCCATCTGCTCATGAAGTTATCTTCTCAACAGAAAAGGGTTTACAGCAAAACACAAGGTTTCATCAAAGCGAACGTATGCCAGAGGTGAAGTACTAATGAAGCACAAGCTAAGTGAACTTTGGCCTTTTGATAGAAGAGCTACTCATGCCTTACTAGCTCTATCTGCTTTGTTGGGTTGTTTTATATTTATTGTTAACCTTAAAGCTATTTTTACGCCATTTTTTATTGCTTTAATATTAGCTTATAGTTTAAATCCCTTTGTTAATTTCTTTGCTTTTATTGGGCTTCCAAGGTGGTTGAGCACCACGCTTGTTTTTTTTATATTAAGTATGGGACTTGTTCTCATAAGTTTAATCGTTGTTCCTTCGGTTATTCAAGAGTTTCAGGAGCTCACTCAAGATAATGAAGTTATAAAAAGGTTACCCAAACTTATTACTGGTAAAGTTCAAGAAGTGGGGGAAAGTATTTTTAGTCCAGAAACAATGGCTTCTATCAGAGAGTATTTGAAAGAGTGGTCGAAAGCTATGCAATCATCAGGAACATTACTAGAAGAAGCTTTACCGAAAATAAGCCAGAGGGTATTTGTTCAGCTAGGTGAATTTACGGGATGGATGTTTGATTTAATTTTAATTCCTTTTTATCTATTCTTTTTATTAAATTCGTTAAATCGCATCTGGAGTTTTGTCGAAACGAAGGTGGTCCCTTATGAATATAAAGATGTGATTAGTCGCATTTTTGAAAAAGTTCATATTTCCCTTTCTGCATTTTTTCGAGGTCGTCTGACTATTTGTATTTTAATCAGTGTGATGGCTTGGATTGGTTTTAAAATTTTAGGTGTGCCCTTTCCTTCTATTTTTGGGATTGCGATTGGCTTTGCAACAATTGTACCTTTACTCGGGTTGGTTTTCTTATTTCCTGCTCTAATTTTATTTATATTATCTGGCGCAGGTTTAGGGGCGGTGTTAACCGTGATTGGTATTTATACGGTATTACAATCACTTGAAATGTTTGTTTTAACGCCCATTATTCTGGGCAAGGAAGTTGAGTTACCACCTATTATTTTGGTGATGTCTATTTTAATTTGTGGTTATTTATATGGTGGGTTAGGAGTTGTTTTAGCTGTACCCATTGCTTCAACGGTAAAAATTTTATTTCAGGAATTTATCTTTCCTAGCTTCATTGAACTGTCGAAAAAAAATTCAAACTCCCCGAAAGTTATTCACAAAAAAGAGAGGTCTTCTTCTTGAAAAATCAGGCTCATGCTTGGCTATTAACTTGCTTGCTTTTTTGCTTAGGAACAAATGTTTTTGCCGGTAAAAAAGCAGAGGATAACTTTTGGTCGGGTGAACAAAAAGAATCAAGAAAGAGTGAGCCGGCACCTATTTTAGACTCTTTAAGTTTATCTTATGTCGAGGCTGGTGTCATTTATTATGCGAGAGGTGGTGACCTTAAGGATGAACATAGAGGGGGTATGAAGCTAACTGCATCCATCAGAGATTATTTTGAATATGTCTTTTTCAGACTTGATGCTTGGGCAACCGTAGATGGCCCTGTTGAGGGTAGTCTAGAAGCTCAAGTTTCTTTGGTGAGAGGTTTAAACTTTGGTTTTGGTGGAATGGTTACAGATCACCTAGATATTGTTCCTAGAGTTGGTTTATATGTAGAGGACCAAGAGAACTACGCTCGTCGTATGGGTTTGTATTTATTAGGTGGCGATGGTGGTGGGCTTGAGTTCAGTTGGCCAATTCAAGAAAAATGGGCTATTCAAGGTGACGTCTCCATGGAAGAAGATAATAATATTGAGCTAAGACGTTATTTATTGGGCATGATGTATAGGTTTTAATGTCATGAGAAAACTTTTAATCGCGTATTTTATAACTTTAGTATTTGGTGTTTTTACCTATTTAAGCCTTTCTGATTCAAATTACCGTTTGATGAGTTTGGATTCAAGTGTGAATTCTTTGATCGTTTTATTCGATGAAAATATTTACCCTGAATGGGTAAAAGCCGTCGAATTTAAAGACACTCAAATAGAACACGAATATAACGCTATCTGCGCGGGTGTGTGTTTGGGGTTTTTAATTTGGGCAGTGTTATTTGTTCTACATAGAACTCAAATTTTCTTTGTAGACCTCAGTGCTTTCTTGCCACTCAAAAAATAATTTCACATTTCACTTGTAAATTTAAACGATCTCCAATAATTAGGGCAACTGATTAAAAATTTGGAGTAACCGCGATGAGATCGTTCATGAGGACCATCGTCTTTTTTGTGTTTTTTGCTTCGGCGATGATTTTGCCGAACCTCTTTACCCAATGGTTATTAGAGGTCGTAGGCTAATGAGAACTTATGTTATCGAACTTAAAGTTCGCTCAAAAGAAAATGAGGAGCAGGGCGAAAGCTATACAGCACGTGCTTATGCCAAAGGGGAATGCCCTTATCAAGCTTTATTCACAGTCAGAGAGTATTTATTAGAATCTTCCGGTTGGGAGAGTTTAGGCGAAGAATCTTTTTCTATTACAGATGAAAGCGACTTAGAGTTACTTTCCATTCATTTATATCTAAGAAAAAACCGTTTGTTCTTAGAAGTGGATGACCAACTACAAGAACAAACGGAACTAGCTTTATCAGCTTAATTTGAAATGCTTAAAATACTGGAGTCCCAGCTTTCTGGGGCTTCATAACCTAATAAGTTAAGCTTTGTCGCTGCAATATTACTCAACCCAAACTCACCAGTTTGTAGACCAAGCTTACCACCACTGACATTATCATAAAGGATAAAAGGAACAGGGTTTGTAGAGTGGCTCGTTTTAGGTTTAAAAATACCGTTTTCTAGCTCGATTGGCATTTTAGTTTTCTTGTCTAGCTCAAACATTTCATCGGCATTGCCGTGATCAGCTGTGATTAAGGCAATACCACCTAGCTTATCGATGACAGGAAGTAATCTTGATAAACAGATATCTACTGCTTCTACTGAACAAAGAGCAGCATTGAAGTCACCCGTGTGACCGACCATGTCGCCATTGGCGTAATTAACACGAGCTGTTTGAAACTTACCTGTTTTGAGTTGTTCGATAAGAGCATCTGTAATTTCAGCAGCTTTCATCCAAGGGCGTTGCTCAAATGGGACGACATCAGAAGGAATTTCAATGTAAGATTCTTTCTTTTCATCAAACATACCACTTTTATTACCATTCCAAAAATAAGTCACGTGACCGTATTTTTGAGTTTCAGAAATAGCTAATTGGCTGATACCATCTAAAGCTAAATACTCACCCATGGTCTCTTTAATAGCAGGAGGTGAAACGAGGAATTGTTTAGGGATAAAGTCGTCGCCATCATATTGTAACATGCCAGCATAGACAACTTTAGGCACTCTCACTCTATCGAAGGCTTCTAGTGTTTCTTCTTCAAAAGCTTGTGAAATTTCAATACTTCTATCACCACGGAAATTAAAGAAAATGACAGAGTCTCCATCTTCAATGGTTCCGATAGCTTTGCCGTCTTTTTGAATAACAAAAGGAGGTAGGTTTTGATCATCGTATCCACCTTCAGCTCTTAAAGCCTCAACAGCTTCTACAGCAGAATTAAAACCTGGAGCCTCACCTAAAACATGCGTTTTCCAGCCTTTTTCAACCATGCTCCAGTCAGCACCGTATCGATCCATGGTGATATTCATACGGCCACCGCCACTTGCAATGGCGATATCAAATGAATCAGAACGAACTTCATCAAGAAACGCTTCAAAAGGAACTAAGTATTCAAGTGCTGAAGTCGCAGGTACATCGCGTCCATCTAATAAAACGTGGATACGAACTTTATTGATACTTTCAGCTTTTGCTTTTGAAATTAACGCTTTTAAGTGATTGATATGTGAGTGAACATTTCCATCAGAAAAAAGGCCTAAAAAATGAAGCGTGCCATTTGAGTTTCTAACATTCTCAGTGACATTTTTCCATGTTTCACTTTCGTATAAACTACCAGATTCGATAGCTTTATTAACAAGTGCCGCGCCTTGGCTGTAAACTTGGCCAGCCCCTATGGCATTGTGGCCCACTTCAGAGTTGCCCATATCGTCATCAGAAGGTAAACCCACTGCTGTACCATGTGCTTTTAGCTGGCAGTTAGCGAAATTTTTATAAAGGCGATCTAGCGTTGGAGTACGAGCTTGAACGATGGCGTTCCCAGTTTCACTTGGATTGATTCCAAAACCGTCTAATACGATAGAAACAACAGGTCCTTTAATTCCAGGAAAATTAGATAGTTTTTTTAACATGATATAAATTATTATAATTGAGTAGACATAATAAAGTCGAATCATCTCCTGAAAGTTATCCAAAAATACAATAAAATTGCGGATTTTTTCTTAAAAGATGAAACCAAAGTATCAAAAGAAGCTACTTAAGAATAAATGATCTAAAATAAGGGGAATAAAATGGAAGAATTAGCGACTTGTATTATGGTATTCATGACGACTTCAGCTTATATTGGGTTTGGCGGAAGTTAAAAAATAAGAAGAAAGTTGTTAAGGTTCTGACTCTTAAGAACAAAATTAACTAAAGAAAACGTTAATTTTAAGTTTTAGGAGTCTTCATGAGAAAAAGTTCTGCCCTTTTGGCTGTTTTTTTCAGCTTTGTTACATTTTTAACTGCTGCAGAACGACCCAATATCGTCTTGATCATGGCAGACGATTTAGGTTTTTCAGATTTAGGCTGTTATGGGTCTGAAATTGAAACACCGCACTTAGATAAGTTAGCGGACAATGGCCTAAGGTTTACTCAATTTTACAACACAGCCAAGTGTCACTCGTCACGTGTTTCTCTTTTAACGGGTTTATATTGTGATCAGGCAGGTAGTACTTCTTTAAGTAGAGGAGCAACTATTGCAGAAGTATTAAAAGACGCGGGCTATTTTACAGCTATGGTGGGAAAATGGCATTTAAAACAACAACCCACTGATTTTGGTTTTGAAAGATATTGGGGTCATTTATCAGGAGCGACGAACTTTTTTACAGGTGATGATACTTTTAGATTAAACGGTGAAGAATGGAAGGTTCCAAAAACATTGAATGGAAAACCATTTTATACGACACATGCCATCACTGATTTTGCTTTAGATTTTTTAGACGAAGCGACGAAAACAGATAAACCATTTTTATTGTACACAGCTTTTAATGCCCCTCATTACCCTTTACAAGCACCAGAGAAAGATGTCAAAAAATATGAAGGAAAGTATGATCAAGGTTGGGATGCATTAAGAAAAACAAGATATAAAAAACAACTCGATTCAGGTTTATTCTCATCAGAAGTGAAGCTAAGCCCAAGAGCTAACCATGTTCCTGCCTGGCAGGAAGTAAAGCAAGAAGAAAAGGCATGGGAAGCAGATAGAATGGAAGTCTTTGCTGCAATGGTAGATGTGCTAGATCAAAATGTTGGACGTATCGTAAATTATTTAGAAAAGAAAGGACTATTAGATAATACTCTTATATTATTCTGCTCAGACAATGGCGCCTGCCCTTTTGAAAGAACAAAAGGACGTTATTTAAAACCATGGGACCCTAAATCATATTGGACTTACGATGCATCATGGGCACAAGCTGGTAATACACCTTTTCGATTATATAAGCAAAACCAACACGAAGGTGGAATAAGCTCCCCTATGATTGCTCATTGGCCGAAGGGAATGAAAACAAAAGCAGGAAGTATAACCGAACAAAAAGGTCACTTGGTAGACTTTATGGCAACCTTCGTTGATGTTGCAGGCGGAACTTATCCAAAACAAGTAGGAGAGAGAAAAGTAGACCCTCTACAAGGTAAGTCATTACTTCCTATTTTAAAAGGAAAACAAAGAAAAGGTCATGACCAGTTATACTTTCATTTTGGATCAGATAGAGCTTTAAGACAAGGAGATTGGAAACTTGTTTCAGCTAAATATGGTCGTTGGGAATTATATGATTTAAAGAAAGACAGAACTGAACTAAATGATTTAGCGAGTCAGTTTCCTGAAAAAGTTGAAAGTATGTCAAAAGAATGGTTTAGAATGGCGAAAGACGTAGAGCGATTGAAAGGCAAGCAATTGATGCCTGTAAAAAACTCTCTTAAAGACATTTCTTTCAGGAGAGATACTACCTCAGGTTCAGCTAAATAAATTAATAAACCAATTTAATGTTGTTATTGTTTCAATAATATCATTAAATTGGTATCTAATATGAAGAATGATTTACGAAAATTTCTATATGTGAGATTTTAATTAGTATTTAGGCATTAGAACTAGGTAAATATTTCGCATTATGTCACCAAATTACTCAATATTTTATATTTTCACCTTACTTTTTTAGCAAGCAAATTGCTATAAGAAAGGTATCTAAAATGTGAGGAAAAAAATGGAAGAGTTGGCTACATGTATCATGGTTTTTATGACAACTTCAGCATTTATTAGTTTTGGAGGAAATTAAAAGAAGAGTCATTAATGGAGTGTTTTATGTTTTAAAACTTAGTTAGTAACAACTTTTGCAATTTAAAGAAGAATTTCAATGAAAAATTGAGATCATGATTAAACTTTTCTAAAAAATCATGGTCGTGGAAAGAAAAGAAAAAATTATCATTGTCGATGATGACTCAGAAATGAGGCGTGCGACAAGAAAAATATTAAAAAGCAAAGGCTTTCGTAATTTTGAAGAAGCCAGCCAGGGAGAAGAGTTAATTGAAAAGCTTAAAGTCTTTGCAGCTGATTTAATATTATTAGACATTAGCATGCCAGGCATGGGTGGAGAAAAAGCATTAGCTTGGTGTAAAGAAAACTACACTGACATACCTGTTGTTATGATAACAGGAAGGCTTGAATCTAGTTTGATGTTAAGTTGTTTAAAACTAGGGGCATACGATTATATCACAAAACCATTTGATAACTTGAGGCTCATCACAACGGCTGAAAAAGCAATTGAGCATAGGATGAGCAATACGGACCTTTTGGAATTACAAACTCAGCTTTATAAAGAAGAGCCAGAGAATAATGACCCTTTTTCTGAAATATTAACTTCTTGTTCAAATATGAAAAGACTATTTGCTTACGCTGAATCATCGGCAAAGTCAAATCGTGATATTTTGATAACAGGTGAGACAGGCACAGGTAAAGACCTTTTAGCTCAAGCAATTCATAGGCTGAGCGGGCGACCAGGTGAGTATGTTGCAGTAAATGCAGCAGGTTTAGATGACCAATTATTTGCAGATACTCTTTTTGGGCATGTGGAAGGTGCATTTACAGGTGCACAGGGAAAAAGAAAGGGGTTGATTGAGCTAGCAAAGAATGGAACGTTATTTTTAGATGAAATTGGAGATTTATCTATCCCCTCTCAGGTAAAATTACTAAGAGTATTACAAGAAAGAGAATATATGCCTCTAGGGGCAGATAGGCCAGTAAAAACAAGTGCAAGGGTTGTTGCAGCGACAAGCGTTGACTTAGAAGAAAAAATGAAAGAAGATTTATTTAGAAAAGATTTATTTTTTAGATTAAGAGCTCATCATTTACATCTACCTGCATTACGTCAAAGAAGAGGTGATATTAAATTATTATTTGATTTCTTTTTAGAGAAATGTTTAGAAGAATGTAATAAAAACCTTAAAGAGCCTTTAGCATTACATAACTATGCTTTGTTAGAAGCTTATCCTTTTCATGGTAATATTCGTGAATTAGAAGCATTTGTTTATGATTTGGTTTATAGAATGAAGGGAGAAGTCATAACCTTATTAGATATTAAAAGTACATTAGATTTAGAGAAAATTGAAGGAGGAGGTATTGAGGCCCCTATTATAAATTTAGAAAGTGAAGAGCCTTCAAGTTTACCAATAAAGGAAGAAGCTATTCCTGAAGTTTCTAACAATACAAATCATGTCATTTTTCCTGAAGTCTTACCCACGGTAGATGAATGTACAGATCAATTAATTAAAGAAGCTATAGCAAGGAACAATGGTAATAAAACTAAAGCTTCTGAAATGTGTAAACGCCGTTT
>JACLAC010008329.1_pt1 | contig 16197 bp, 16 predicted proteins | sample 8027881 | NCBI WGS metagenome assembly JACLAC01 (sample SAMN15725517, study PRJNA655200) | protist metagenome | isolation source: fluorescence activated cell sorting (FACS) single amplified genomes of... | place: Spain: Blaines Bay Microbial Observatory, Mediterranean Sea | collected 2016-01-19
ATATTTAAAACTTTACTGTTATACTTTCTGTCTCGACAACGAATAAAAAAGTAAAATATATCATAATCTGATCGAGCTCTAATCGGTTTAAACCTAAACCTCCCAATCATCTATTCAATAGAATTAACTATACCTACATTGATCTTAACAACTATAGGTATAGTTAATTTTAAATAATCTCTTAAATCTCCCTAATTTTCACAGTTTTAAAATACCACTTGCTCTTTAAGTCATGAGCTTGAATGCCGATATAACCACCGTCGTCGCTCAATAGTCGACCAATTCTGTTTTTCGGACGTTCTACATTATTTGGCTCTGTGTAATCGGCTGTTTGAGTGTCGTTGACCCATACTTGAATTCTTTTTCCTTTTACTTTGATTCTCAAAGTAAACCACTCTGTTTCATCTACAGGTGATTTCGCGACATCTTGAATGCCGTAAAGGCTGCCTGTTTTGCGTTTTTCTTTTTCGGTTGAATTTAACTGAGCTTCATAGCCGTTGTGTAGCCAACCTTTATAGGTTCTCGAAGTTCCATCTGTATGAAAATAGATACCTGAGTTTGAGTTAGGCTCTGCTTTGGCTTCGACGACTAGCTCGAAGTCTTTATATTTTTTATTAAGGTCGTCACCCATGTATAATAAATTTGGGCCGTTGCCTGTACTATTTACGACTAGGATTCCGTCTTTAATTTTGAATGAACCTGGGTTGAAGGTGGCTCTCCAGCCGGTGAAGTCTTTTCCGTTAAAGATGTGTTTGAATTCTGTGTTGGCTGTTTGGGTTGATTGGCAGCCGGTTAAAACTAAAAAGCTTAGGCTTAATAGGTAGGTTAGAAATTTCATAAGGTTCTCCTGATTATCTTATTCTTGATAGTTTAAGGCCTGATTTCATTTTTCTCCATAACTTAAAGACTTGTTTTTATGATAGTTACGTAAAATATGACTTTATTTTCTATTTTTTCTATAATTTATTTATAAATGATAGGTTTATTTCGTTTACTTTATTAGACACCTATTGAATAAACCAAATCAATCTATGTTTGACTTGTGGGTACAAGATCATGGCCCCGGACTGTTAAGTTACCTGAGCTCTATGCTAAAAGAGCGCAGTGATGCTGAAGATATTTGGCAAAATACGTTTTTGAAAGTTCATCAATCGATGGATCGATATATGGATCAAGGGCAACCTAGAGCTTGGATTTATAGAATTGCTAAAAATTGTTTGGTCGATCATGTTCGAGGTCAAAGCAAAAAGCCAACGATGGTTCCTATTGAAGAAAGGCATGCTTTAGAACATGAAGAACCTATTGATTCTATTATTTCTAATGAAATGAAAGAGGAGTTTATACAAGCCATTGATCAGTTACCTGAGGCTCAGAAAGAAGTATACTTATTAAGACAAAGAAGTGATCTTACTTTTAAAGAGATTGCCGAAGTACTCGATGAACCTCAAGCAAAAGTTGTTGGACGCATGCATTTAGCGATGAAAAAACTAAAAGAAATTTTAGAGAGAGGAAAGTAACATGAAGTCTCATGAACTTTTAAACTGTGAAGAAGCTGAACTTCATTTAATCCTAAAACTCAGTGATGAGTTAGATGACTCGACCCAACTAGATTTACATTTACAAAACTGTGAAACTTGTCAGTCTACCTTAACTAGCTTCGAACACATAAATCGCGTTGATCAACTTATAGCACCAAAAATTACACAGCTACCTTTTATAAATAAGTCTCGCCATATCTATATTTATGCAGCTGCAGCTTTACTATTGTTTAGTATAGGTGCTGTAGCTTTATTAAATTCGTTTCAAAAACCACCTTTATCGATTAAAACGGAACATGTCGTAACTTCCGACTTTGACCCTTTTAGTCCTATCAAACTATCTTTAAATAAAAAAAGAACTTCTTTAACTAGTTTAAGTGATGAACTATCACGTTTTGAGAGACGTCTCGATTCAATCCAAACCCTTAACATTTACAAAGGACCTAGTCGTGCAAAAAAATAACCCTTTAATCAAACCCCTTCTTTGTTTGAGCCTTCTCTTTTTACCCAGCATTGCATGGAGTGATGATCATGAACGTGAAGAGAGGCATGAAGAAAGAGAACATCATGAACGAGATGAACATGACGAAGAAACTCAATTACATGAGGAAATAAGAGAAGCTTTTAATGAACTAAAAGAATTAGTGAATAATGATGAGCAAACCGTTAAGGCCTTAACTGAAATAGGAAAAACATTCCAAAGAGAAGAACCTGAAGAGTATCTAGAACATCTCATTCATTTAATTGAGCTATTCGAAGAAGAAGGGGTTCATGCTTTTCAGTCAGAACTTAAAATGATGATTTCTGAATTTCATATTCAAAAGTTAGTCGATCATTATCATCAAACAGATGATGAAAGTGAACGCCAAAAACTAAAAGAAAAAATTAAAAAAGTTCTGACTGATTTATTAAAAGTTCGACTCGAACAACGAGAAAAAGAATTTAAACATTTAAGTAGAGAACTCGAACATATTAAGAAAGGGATTGATGCTGTGAAAAAAAATCCCCAACACTTTATTGATAAAAAAATGCAAGAACTGATAGGTGGAGACTTCGACCCCTTTGAATAGTTAGCAGCCTCTTTATATGAGGTTTCTAACATCTTGAGGAGCCTCATATATCAAATAAAAACAAATACGAACCCAAATGACACAATATTGTTCTCGATATTAAAATACCCACTACTTTAGTATCGACCTGTGTTTACAAGCTAGTCGTAGTGCTAATCTAAATTTTTTACTGATGTCAGTCTTCTTGGCATCATTTTTGCTTATTTAGATTCATGTCTTCAAACTCTTTTCTAGATCAACTTTTACAGGACCAAAGTGACCTGACTGCCGTAGAGCGATTCTCTAAGGCGCATGACACCATGGATACCTCTGGGCAACCTGTTTTAGAATCTCACTACAAAGAACTCATCCCCAAAGATCCGCTACGTGCCGGTGAGCAGTATGCATTTGAAGTAAACCTCGATGCTTGTACTGGCTGCAAAGCTTGTGTGGTAGGCTGCCATCATATGAATGGTTTAGCTGAAACTGAAACCTGGAGAAAAGTTGATTTACTAAAAGCCGAAGAGCCTCAACCTGCTGTTCAACACCTTACTTCTGCTTGTCATCATTGTGTCGAACCAGGCTGTATGACGGGTTGCCCTGTTCAAGCTTATGAAAAAGATGAGGCCACCGGCGTTGTTGCACACTTAGATGATCAATGTATTGGCTGTCGTTACTGTGAACTGAAATGTCCTTATGAAGTACCTCAATATAGCGAAGACCTTGGCATCGTTCGAAAATGCGATATGTGCATTGGAAGGCTTCAAGAAGGCGAAGCTCCAGCTTGTGTTCAAAGTTGCCCAAACGAGGCCATTAAAATAACGACTGTTTCTAAAGCAGCTGTTTTAGAAGAAACAAACGAATCATCTGAAATGCCTGGTAATCCAGCTTCTATCAGTACTTTTCCAACAACTCAGTATATTGGTGGTAAGGCAGAGCAATTTCAAACCACTGAATCCAACCCAACTTTAGCGCATGCTCACATGCCGCTGGCGATTATGCTTTCGTTTACGCAAGTGGGTTTTGGTTTACTGATTGCCTCTATTACTTCGAATTGGTTTTCTTCCACTCCTCTATCCTCACTATGGGGAATTATAGCTCTATTCGCAGGTTTAGCTGTTGCTCCCTTACATTTAGGCAGTCCTAAAAATGCTTGGAAAGCTTTTCTAGGAGCTAGAACTTCATGGTTATCAAGAGAGATGCTAGCTTTTGGTCCCTTTGCTGGAGCAGCAGCTGGTTTAGGAGCACTTGAACTAGCTCCCCTTTTAGGCATGGGAGAATTAGTTGAAAAACTAGGTTTTCTGGTTCATCTCTTACCTTTAGCCGTTATTGCTACTGGAGCGGCCTCTATTTTTTGCTCTGCGATGATTTATATCGACACACCACGACCACTTTGGAAGTATGGCAAAACATTAGAGCGATTTTCGTGTACCGTTGTGTTGGGACTCGCTTTAGGTTTTTCTGGCTTACTAGGGTTCTTTTCATCTATCATTGTACTTGGAATAGCCTTGTTTGCTAAAAAACATATTGAAACCGCCGCCTCTAGAAATTACAAGGACGAAAGCCACCTTGCTCCAACTTTAAAGTTGATTCAAAATGAATTGGCCGCTGATACACAAAAACGTTGGATGGCGATGTGGGGCTGGGGCGTATTTAGTGCCCTTACTTCAAATGGTTTTTTCTTTGCTATTTCAGTACTTGCCATTTTAGGCTTAGAACTTCTCGAACGACGCGATTTCTTCCGAGCGGGTATTGCGCCTCGCTCTACGAAAGGCACCTCACTATGACAGATCATCCTAATCAATTTGCTGGGCCAGGGCTTCTTAAAAAAGCTGAAAATTTACTTCGTCAGTTTGATGGGCCACTCACTCGCGAACTCATAAAAAAGCCAGCTAAGTTTGGCCTTTCGAGCCTTCCAGAAAGAATACAACCTGATAGTACTACTTCCGCTGTTTGTGGTTATTGCTCTACAGGGTGTTCTTTAAGAGTTCACAGAAAAGATGATCAAGCCATCAACATCACCCCCGATCTTGATTACCCTGTAAACTTAGGCATGGCTTGCCCTAAAGGCTGGGAAGCTTTAGCGGCGATCAAAGCTGACGATAGAGGCACAACGCCTCTGTTAAAAAACGAACAAGGCGAACATGTGGCGATCGATTGGGATAGTGCAGCATCCACCTTTGTGGATCGCATGAAAGCTATTCAAGAAAAACACGGTAAAGCATCCGTTGCTTTTTTAAGCACAGGTCAAATGCCCATGGAAGAGATGGCCTTGCTGGGTAGCTTTGCAAAATTTGGAATGGGTGTGGTTCATGGAGATGGCAACACTCGACAATGTATGGCAACCTCTGTAGTGTCTTACAAAGAGTCATTTGGGTTTGATGCCCCTCCTTTCGCTTATTCCGATTTTGAGCTATCTGATACTCTTATATTTTTTGGAGCCAACCCCTGTATTGCTCACCCTATACTTTGGGAACGAGTTCTTCGCAACCCAAATAACCCCAATGTTATTGTCGTTGACCCTCGCTTAACAGAAACAGCCTCGACTGCAGATCAACATTTAGCCATTAAACCCAAAGGCGACTTAGCCTTAATTTACAGTGTTGCTGCAGAGCTCATTACCAATAATTGGGTCGATGCCGACTATATTAAAGAGTCTACAGAAGGCTATGAAGACTTTCAAGCATTTTTAAGTGATTGGAACCCTCAAAGAGGGGCTGAAGAGTCAGGCGTGAGTGAACAAGAAATCAAAGACCTAGCTCGTCAAATACACGAGGGTGGCAAGGTTTCATTTTGGTGGACCATGGGAGTTAACCAAAGCCATCAAGGAGTTCGCACAGCACAAGGTATTATCAACCTCGCTTTAATGACCGGTAACATTGGTAAACCAGGAACAGGGGCCAACTCTATTACTGGGCAAACCAATGCCATGGGATCTCGTTTATTTTCAAACACCACAGGACTACTCGGGGGTAGAAATTTTACGGTTGAACAAGACCGAAAAGATGTCGCTGAAATACTCAACATCCCTGTAGAAAGTATCCCTACAGAAAACAGTTTAGATTATGGCAATATACTCAAAGCTGTTGATTCTGGTGAGGTGAAAGCCCTATGGATCATTGCGACAAACCCTGCTCACTCTTGGATTGATCGTAGCTTTTTCGATAAAATTGCTAAGAAACTAGAGTTTTTAGTTGTTCAAGATATGTACCACAGTACAGAAACAGCCCAGAAAGCTGATCTTTATTTACCCGCAGCCGCATGGGGTGAAAAAGAAGGCACTGTGATCAACTCAGAACGTCGCATAGGTATTAACAAAAAAGTATCTAAAGCCCCAGGCCAAGCGTTATCTGATTTTAATATTTTCAGGTTACTCAGCCATCAATGGGGATGTGGTGATATGTTTAAAGAATGGAGCTCTCCTGAGGCTGCCTTTAAAATTTTACAAAAGCTGAGCAAAGGACGCCCTTGTGATTTCACAGGTATAGCGGACTACAAACACATCGATAACAATGGTGGTATACAATGGCCTTATTTAGGTCACGAAGAACAAAATGAACGTCGCCTTTTTGAAGACGGTAAGTATTATCGCCCGAATCAAAAAGCCTTATTTTGTTTTGAGGCTCCACGCGATAACCCAGAAAACACTTCCGAAAATTTTCCGTTTGTTTTGCTAACCGGTCGTGGTAGTGCTAGCCAATGGCATACAGAAACGAGAACCTCTAAATCTGAAATATTACGAAAACTTTACCCTAAAGATACTTGGGTTGAAATACACCCAAGTGATGCAGCCAACAAAAACTTAAACGAAGGCGATTGGTTAACGCTGCGCTCTCCCAGAGGTTCTATGCGTGCTAGAGCTAAACTTGTTCGCGGCACTCAAAAAGGCACTCTGTTTGTTGGTATGCATGACAAAACTACCAACCTGCTGACTTACCCTGCGTTTGACCCTTACTCAAAGCAACCTAACTACAAACATTGTGCTGTTTGTATAGAAAGCTAGTTTTTATTAACTCTGATTTCTAGAGTTTTCAATTCGTTTTAAAAAATCATCATCTGGAAGTTCATCGATGATTTTCTTACATGGTGGTAGAGCATTCAAAAAGGCTTTACCATACGATTTGTTTTGTAGCCTCGAGTCCAAAATACACACGAGCCCTAAGTCCGTTGCCTTTCTGATCAACCTTCCAAAGCCCTGTTTAAACTTTGTGATCGCTTGAGGGAGCGATAACTCGTGAAATGGACTGCCCCCCTTCGCCTCTAAATCTTCAAACCTTGCTTCTTGCAAAGGGTGAGAAGGCACTTCGAAAGGTAGTCGTGGAATAATAACATTTCGCAAACTAGGGCCCGGTATATCTACCCCTTCCCAGAAAGTTGCATTACCTATAAGTATACTTTTAGGGTGAGAGCGAAAACGCGTTAATAGGCTACTCCTTTCTCCACTTAAACCTTGAGCTAATAACTGATAACCCTGACTTATGGCCCAAGGCTCCAGACTATCGAAAAGGTAACGTAAGTAGTGATAGCTTGTCACCAATACAAAAGCTCCACCATCTGTTATTTCAATACAACGCTGAATAAATTTAGGGCTTAAAATTTCCCATCTTTCACTTTTAGGACTTGGGAATTTTTTAGAACTGATCAACACGACATTTTCACCATATTCAAAAGGAGAGGGGACTTGAATACCCACATCTTCTTTTTCTAGCCCCATCCTTTTTTTGTAGTAATGAAAAGGGTCTTCCTGTCCAGTACTTAAGGTAGCTGAGGTCATCACGATGCTTTTGTGGTTATTAAACAACAACTCTCGTAACATGGTAGATACATCTAAAGGAGCTGACCTAGCGGTGATTGAAAATTCAGGAGCACTATCCGAACCCATTTCTATCCAGTAAGCCGCTTCTTTCTGACTTTGTAACTTAAAAGCTTTGATCTCCTCTACCCATAAATGAGCTTTTTCACTATGGTAACGCAACTCTCGCTCTTCATCTTCATTTTGAGCTGAGCTAGCCCATTTACCTAAATAGTCAGATAGCTCAGTTAATCCTTTTGAAAGAGGGTCTTCAAAAGGTTCAGGCTGACGCATACGACCATTTTCAGGGGCTAAATTGAGTCGCCAAAATTGCAATGCTGCAAAAAATACTTCGCCAGCACCGCGTAGCTCCTGAACTTTCTTTTTAAGTAGGGCCGGTTCAGGTTTTAAACGAGTTAATATACCGCGTTGCTTTCTTGGGTGATACAATTGGTCTAAGAAAAACTTTAATGACCTCGTATTTAAATGTAAGCCGAATTGCTCTGTTGCCGCATCTGGGCAGTGATGAGCTTCATCCAAAATAAGCTGTTCGAAGTTGGGCAGTAATGAGGCACCATGTGCAAATAAACGTAAGTGAGAAAATAACAAACTATGATTCACCACGATCACATCGGCCGACTCTAAGCGAGCACGACATTTTTGGTACGAACAAGGCGACGACTTACACTTCCCCTGACCACATAAACCCGACTCACTTTGAATGGCACTCCACGTTGTGGCAGAAATTGGATTTATTAAATTAGAACGCGTGATGATGCCTTGCCCTAATTGTGTTTTTAAATGCTGTAAACTTTTTAGTTCTTGCTCATCTTCTGCCAATTCAGGTAAAGTTCCGAAAAAACGAGCAAAGCGATGTTCACATAAATAGTGACCACGACCTTTAGCTAAAATAAACTCTAAGGGGCGATCCAAAGCTCTAGCTAGTAAAGGTAGGTCTTTTTCGATTAACTGCTCCTGCAAAGCAATGGTTCCAGTACTCACAATGACAGGGCGTCGTTGTTTTTCAATTAAGGCTGGGACTAGATAGGCTAAACTTTTACCCACCCCCGTTCCGGCTTCAACCACCAAGTGATGCTTTTTATGAAAGGTTTCAGAAATGGCCTCGGCCATTTGAATCTGACCGGGCCTTGGAGCATAGCTTTCAATTAAGTTAGATAAAGGTCCTTCAGCAGAAAAAAAGGATCGTGTTTTATCTAGCTTCGACAAAATTTAAAGGAGGTCGAAATCTCTTTTCCAACCATTTAAAAAAGCTTTCGTTGGCATAGCAGCTTTACCTTCAGGTTGCACTGTTACCAGCTTTAAGGTTGGGCCAGATATCCCTCGCAAATATAACTCATCATCTTGCTTCGTCATGCTCGACTCTGCAATTTCAACCTCTTGTTGAGGTTCCATTTCAATCACCTTTAATCTAAAAGAACCTTCTTCTATTTTTAACTGTAAAAAACTACCTGGCTTAGGATAAAAAGCTCTCGTTAAATTATCCATTCTCTCACTTGTTTGAGTTTTGGGAAACAATTCTAAATCGCTCTTTTCAAACTTTTTACAATGAGTCGAGATACTATGATCTTGTATTTCACCTACTGGAACTTTTTCTCCACTGATATAAGGCGTTAATAGTTTTATAGCGCTATCTCGTAATTTAACCGATAAGCTTTGATGGGTTTCTCGTGAGTCCAGTGGAATCATTCCTTTTGAAACCATCGGTCCTGCATCGAGTTTTAATTCGATATGCATGATCGTCATCGCCGTATTTGCTTCACCATTTAAAATAGCAGACTGTATGGGTGAGGCACCCCTATAGTAAGGCAAATTTGAGGCATGCCCATTGATGATAGGAGGGCAACGGTCTAAAAATGACTGTGGAATCATTTGCCCGAAACTCACGACAATTAATAGTTCAGGCTTATAGTTTAAAATTTCGTTTTGAATCTCTTCTGTTTTTAAGTTTTCAGGCTGGACTAAAGGCAAGTCATGCTCTTTAGCAAAAGCCGATAAAGGGCCCAATTGAATTTTTTGTTTTCTGCCACGTGCTCGATCAGGTTGAGTGACGACCGCTAAAGGTGGTAATACTTTAAATAACCCTTCTAAAACTTCTAATGCGAATTGATCAGAGCCAAAATAAATATACATAGTTTATAATTCTTGTAATTTTAATTTTACTGTTTCGAGCTTATCATCTTTGATGACATCGATCATGATCTCTTCATTCAAGCGATAATTGATTAACAAATTTAAAATTTCTAGTCGACTGTTCACAGGTCGACCATTCATCCCTATAATGATGTGCCCTAAAGAAATTTCATCTTTGTAATTTAGAGAGAGTCCTACTAAACCCGCTTTTTCTGCAGCTCCATTGTCGACCACATCTTTAATAACGACACCTCTTTTTAAGCCCAATCTAGAGCGAAGTTCGTCGTTGAGAAAAACCACACCCATACCTACTCTTCTTACTTCGCCATCTTTTATGAGTTGTGGTACAACATATTTAACCACATCAGCTGGAACGGCAAACCCAATCCCTGCACTCGACCCTGAGCCTGAAACAATTTGAGTGTTTACTCCAATTAACTTACCACGGGAATTCAATAAAGGGCCACCTGAATTACCAGGATTGATCGCTGCATCGGTTTGAATCACACCCATGATCTTTAAACCTGACATAGCATTGATCTCTCGCTCTAATGCACTTACCACTCCTACCGTTAAACTGTGATCTAATCCGAATGGGTTTCCAATTGCAATAGCTTTTTGCCCTACCACAATTGGAAAATCGTCACTGATCACTTCAATTGGCACGAGCTCTTCTGGAGGGGCTTCTATTTTTAAAATAGCTATATCTTTATGGACATCTACTCCAACGAGTTTTGCTTCGTAACTTTTTTGATTAATCATTCGAACAATGGCTCGATTTGCTTGGCCATAAACATGATAATTGGTCACAATGTGACCTTCTCGGTCCCAAACAAATCCGGTGCCCATACCTTCAGGAATTTCGTAAGTGTTAAAAAAGAAACGATCTCTCTGAATGGCTGTTGTCGCGATGTGAACGACAGAAGGCGACACGCGCTGAAAAACTTCAATATTATTTCGCTCATCCGGCATGAGGTCATCAACCCATTCCGTTGGCAGAGGTTTTGAAATAACCGTTCTCGGATAAACCGGAGCAACTTCTGCTTTTTTCAACTCGACATAACGAGCGATAAAGACCGCGATCATGCCAAGGCCCAAAGCCATGATGGCGCGTCTTATTAAAGAAGACACTAAACTCTGTTGCAAAATGTTCTTATTCGAGCTTTAAACATTGTGGAGTACGCCCGGCAGGTCTCGAACCTGCTACCTCAGCTTTAGGAAAGCTACGCTCTATCCAGATGAGCTACGGGCGCATGAAAACCTAGTCTAAATTTTTGACAATATCCACAAGGTGGACTATAAACCCTTGTCAAAACAACAACTATTTCAAAATCGTAACCTTATATAGATTTTTTAGATAAGAAAGAAAGACATGCTACCCATTGACCTAACTGGAAAAACAGCCTTCGTAGCTGGTGTAGCCGACGATCAAGGTTTTGGTTTCGCCATGGCAAAAGCTCTTTGCCAAGCTGGAGCAGAAGTTTACATCGGGACTTGGCCCCCTGTTTATGGGCTCTTTACTAAAATGCTCGACCGCGGAAAGCTCGACGAATCGTTAAAGCTTCTCGATGGGACAAAAATGAGCTTCAAAAAAATCTACCCATTAGATGCCGTTTACGATAACCCTGACCAAGTGCCTGAAGAAATCAAAAACGACAAGCGCTACAAAGAATACGAAGCTTATAGCATTTCTGAAATTGCCGCTCAGTTAAAAGAAGACTTAGGCGACAAAAAATTAGATTTTTTAATTCACAGCCTAGCAAATGGCCCTGAAGTGAAGAAACCTTTACTTCAAACAAGCCGTGAAGGTTATTTAGCAGCTCTTTCTGCTTCTTCTTATTCTATGGTTTCTATCTGTCAGCATTTCTGCCCGTTGATGAACGCTGGTGGTTCAGCTATGTCTCTTACTTACTTAGCTAGTGAAAAAGTTATTCCTGGTTACGGTGGTGGCATGTCTACTGCTAAAGCTGCACTCGAGTCTGATACGCGTTACTTAGCTTACGAATGTGCTCGTGCTTATGGCGTGAGAGTGAACACCATTTCTGCTGGACCTTTAGCTTCACGTGCGGGTAAAGCGATCGGTTTTATTGAAAGAATTCTCGATTACAGCACACGTAACCAGCCCTTAGCTAAAGTTTTAACTCCCGAAGATGTTGGAAACACAGCTGCTTTCTTATGTTCAGATTTGTCTAAATCGATCACAGGAACAGTGCTTTATGTCGACAATGGCTTCCACACCATGGGTGTACCTGTTAGTGTTAACGGGATTCAAGGTGGTGACATGACTTCGATTCACGTTCAAGAAGGAAACGAACCTTTCCCTTTTGAATCACCTTATAAAGAAGATTAATGTCTAATTTTGATGTATTTAATGGCGATGCCGATGGCATTTTAGCCTTACATCAATTCCGTTTAGCTTACCCAGAAACCAATACCTTGGTAACGGGTGTTAAACGCGATGTAAAATTGATCAAACACCTAAGCCAAGAAAAAAATGCGAAGGTCACTGTTTTCGATATTTCTCTCGAAAGCAATCAAGATACTGTGACTCAAGCTTTAGAAAATGGCAGTTCTTTTCTTTGGTTTGACCATCACCGTCGTGGCGACCTACAAGATGGTGAACAACTGGAAACTCACATCGATTTATCTCCCACTTGCTGTACCTCCATTTTAGTCGACCAGTATTTAAAAGGTCAGTTTCACCCTTGGGCTATCGCAGCTGCATTTGGCGATAACTTAAGAGCTGCTGCCGAAAAACTTTGTGAAAGTGCTAACCTTTCGCAGTCAGAAATGACACTACTAAAAGAATTGGGCGAAACACTCAATTACAGTGGCTATGGTGAAGTGAAAGAAGACCTCAACCTTTGGCCAGCTGATTTATACAACGAGCTTAAAACTTATCAGAACCCTTTTGACTATATTAAAAACTCAAAAGCTTTTGAAAAAATCAAACTCCAAAAAATTGAAGACGAAACTGTTTTGGGCGAAAGCCAAGAGCTCTTTTCTTGCAAAAGCGGCAAAGCGACTCTTTTACCGAAAGGCCCATCTAGCAAAAGAATGTCTGGTATTTTCAGCAATGATCTAGTTCACACTGAACCAGATTTGGCTCATGCCATTTTTACACACTTGGAAGATGGCGAATCGTATCGAATTAGCATTCGCGCTCCGCTTAATAATTTAAAAAATGCCGATACTTTGGCAAAGCAATTTCCAACCGGTGGTGGGCGAGCAGGTGCTGCTGGAGTTAATGAATTACACAAAGACCAATTAACTGACTTTTTTAAAGCTTTCGAGGAGACTTTTCAATCATGCTAATAGCTTGTTTTGATTTAGAGGGTGTATTTTTACCAGAGATTTGGATCGAGGTTTCTAAGATCACCGGTATCGAAGGTCTTTCACTTACCACACGTGATATCAAAGATTACGACGAACTCATGAACCACCGTCTTGGTTTATTGAAAGAACACAACATTGGCATGAAAGAAATTTCTGAAGTGATCAATAAAATTGAACCTGTCGAAGGGGCACGTGAATTTCTAGATTGGGCTAAAAGTTACTGCCAAGTCATCATTTTATCTGACACCTTTTACGAATTTGCCGATTCTTTGATGGGCAAGTTAGGTCGTCCAACTTTGTTCTGTCATAACTTACAAATCGACGATGGGAAAATTAGTGGTTACAAATTAAGAATTAAAGACCCAAAACGCAAAGCGGTTCAACATTTTCATCAACTCAACTTCACCACTTTCGCTACAGGTGACTCCTATAACGACGTGGGCATGATTGAAGAGGCCAACAATGCTTGCTTTTTTAGAGCACCAGACAACGTTTTAGCCGATTACCCAGACTACAAAGGTGTAAACGAATTTGACGAATTAAAAGAAATCATTTCAGCTCTACCAGTTAGATAACCTTAATTAAACATTTTGATTTATTAAACTGCCTTGCTGGAAATGAGCTCCAGATAACATCTTTTTTCAAACAAAAACTTAAACTTATTTACAGAGGTAAAAACCATGGCTGTATTAGTTGGAAAACAAGCCCCAGACTTCAAAGCAAACGCAGTAATTGATGGCGCAATCAAAGAAGGCGTTTCTCTTGCTGACTACAAAGGAAAAAACGTTGTACTTTTTTTCTACCCACTCGACTTTACTTTCGTTTGCCCTACTGAATTACACGCTTTTCAAGCTAAATTGGCTGAATTCGAAAAATTGAACACTCAAGTCATTGGTGTTTCTGTTGACTCTCACTTTTCTCACTTGGCTTGGGTTAACACTCCTAAAGCTAAAGGTGGAATCGAAGGCGTAACTTACCCATTAGTTGCCGATTTAAACAAAACTATTTCTGCTGATTACGACGTATTAGTAGACGGCGTAGGCATTGCTTACCGTGGTTTATTTTTAATCGACCAAAATGGTGTTGTTCGTCACCAAGTTGTAAATGACCTTCCACTTGGTAGAAGCATCGACGAAGCTATCCGTATGGTTTCTGCTCTACAATTTTTCGAAAAGAACGGTGAAGTTTGCCCAGCAAACTGGCAAGAAGGCGAAAAGTCTATGAAGCCAAACACAGCTGGTCTTGAAGAATACTTCGCTGAGTAGTTTTTAGCTTTATTTATATTTAAAGGGAGTCTCAAGACTCCCTTTTTTTATGGGGGATTTTAAGTTGATATTCTCAATATTTTGTCCCTCTTAAGTAGGCTTGATAAAAATTGCCTCACTTTAACATACCCGGCCCTTTTTTTATGAATATCTAGAAAAGCCATGGCAGTTAAGCTACGTTTACAAAGAACTGGTCACCGTAACCACACTCAATTCAGAGTTGTTGCAGCTGATAAGCGTCACCCACGTGATGGAAACTTTATCGAGCTACTTGGATGGTCTGACCCACATGGAAAAGGTGTTATCTCTGAAGATTTAAAATTAGACAGAGTTGAATACTGGAAGTCAGTAGGTGCAGAAGTATCTCACCCAGTTAAGCAAATCATTCGTCGTGTAAAAAACCGCAAGCCGGAAGATGTTGAAGCAAAAGCTGAAGCAATCAAAGCTGCAAAAGAAGCTGCAAGAGCTCCAGCACCAGCTGTTGTAATTGAAAAGCCTGCTCCAGAAGCAGCACCAGCAGAAGTTACAGAAGAAGCAGCTACAACAGAAGAATCGTAAGTCTTTCGATTTGACTTTGCATGAAATTTTCCTTTATCACTCTCTTCCCCGAGCTCTGTCGCTCTGCCATGCAGACAGGTGTGATCGGTCGTGGAGTCGATAAAGGATTATTAGACATCGCAACAGTCGATCTAAGAAACTTTTCATTAAATAACTACGGCTCAGTAGACGACACGCCTTACGGAGGCGGACCTGGCATGGTCATGAGACCAGAGCCCATCGTCAATGCAATTGAAAGCCTAGACCTTAAACCTAAACACAAAATTCTCATCATGACCCCATCGGGCAAGCGTTTTGATCAAGCTATGGCAAAAAGTTTTGCTGAGCAAGAAGAGATTGTTATGATTTGCGGCCGTTACGAAGGCATTGATGAACGCGTAAAACAAGTCATAGATGTTGAAGAAGTATCTGTAGGCGATTACGTTTTATCCGGTGGCGAATTAGCTGCCCTGACGATGGCCGATGCCACCAGTCGATTAATTCCAGGCGTTTTAGGCGACCCAGATTCTATCTGTGAAGAGTCGTTTCAAAAAAACCGCCTAGAATACCCACAATATACCAAACCAAGAAGTTTTAGAGGTCATGAAGTACCTGAAGTTTTGCTAAGTGGTCACCACGAAGCAATTCAAAAATGGCGCGAAGAGACTTCTATGGAGCGCACAACAACACGTCGCCCCGACCTTTTGAACAATTCATTAACTGTCGCTAGTTAAATCACCTAGGAGAACCCATGAAAAAACAAGCTGTACTTGATTTTGAAAACTCACTCGCTAATGCTGATCTACCAGAATTTGATGCTGGTGATACAGTTTCTGTTCACTACAAAATTGACGAAGGTGGTAAAGAGCGTGTTCAGGTCTTCAAAGGTGTTGTTATCAACCGTCGTGGCGAAGCTATGGGCGAACACTTTACTGTTAGAAAATTGACTCAAGGTCATGGTGTAGAGCGTTGTTTTCCTGTTCAATCACCTGCGATCGAAAAAATTGTTCTAGAACGTCGCGGTAAAGTACGTCGCGCAAAACTTTTCTACCTAAGAGATCGTACTGGTAAGGCGACTCGTATCACTGAAAAATTAGGAAAAAAAACAGCTGAATAGGCTTTTCCTTCCTTGAATTTCAAGGAACGTTTCTTAAAACCCTTTCTTTTCAAGTTCAAAAGAACTAAAAAAGAGAGGGTTTTTTCTTTTAAAGGCCACTCTAAGGAGATCGGTCACGAAATTGAACAGTGGGTTGGAGAATTTCTCACTAAAAAGTCTTTTGAGATTTTAGAGTACAACTATAGTGTCCCCCAAGGTGAGATCGATCTCATCGCCAAGGAATCAAACGAAGTTGTCTTTATTGAAGTTAAAGCTGTACATGAACGAACTCTTACTTACTTACCAGAAGAAAAAGTGAGTTCAGAAAAAATTAATCGACTCGTAAAAGCCGGAGAATCATGGCTCCAGGCTCACCCAAATTGTGATGAATGCCGCTTTGATGTCATTGCAATCATCTATAACCCTACAGAAG
>JACLAC010025254.1_pt1 | contig 16192 bp, 5 predicted proteins | sample 8027881 | NCBI WGS metagenome assembly JACLAC01 (sample SAMN15725517, study PRJNA655200) | protist metagenome | isolation source: fluorescence activated cell sorting (FACS) single amplified genomes of... | place: Spain: Blaines Bay Microbial Observatory, Mediterranean Sea | collected 2016-01-19
TTGAAGGGAAAGATTTTGATTTCGCGTAATTATAGAGGTGATATTCCCGTCAATGTGAGTGAGAAGTTTACTATGCGGATACAGGAAAGCGATAATGAGCTATTGCCTGTATTCACACAGGATGGCATCACGTTTGTGCATGTCAAATACAATAATCTCTTTCTATTTGCAGTGACGAAACGGAACTCCAACGCCTGCGTCATTCTGCTCTTTATGTATAAATTGTGCAAAGTTTTTAAGGAATATTTTGGGGAATTACGAGTGGAGAGTATCCGGGATAATTTTGTGATAATCTACGAATTAATGGACGAAATGATGGATTACGGATACCCCCAATCTACGGAGCATAAAATACTGCAAGAGTATATTTCCCAGTCTGGCCACCGTTTGGAAAGGCAGCCCCGGCCCCCCATGGCCCTAACGAATGCCGTGTCTTGGCGGAGTGAAGGCATCCGACACAAGAAAAACGAGGTGTTTTTAGACGTCATTGAGAAACTCAATTTGTTAGTGTCCGTCTCTGGGCAGGTGCTTCATTCTGAAATCCTGGGCACTGTGCAAATGAAATCCAACCTTAGTGGTATGCCGGAACTGAAATTAGGGCTGAATGATAAGCTCATGTTCCAAGCCACCGGGCGATCGTACTCGAAAACCAAAGCGATTGAGATGGAGGATGTGAAATTTCATCAATGCGTTCGTTTGGCTCGGTTTGAGAATGATCGAACGATTAGCTTTATTCCCCCAGATGGCGAATTCGAACTTCTCTCCTACAGATTATCGACCCAAGTAAAGCCATTGATTTGGATCGGGGCAGTTGTAGAGCCCCACCCTGGTTCCCGTATTGAGTATTTGATCAAAGCTAAAAGTCAATTTAAATCCCGATCCATTGCCAACAATGTCAGCATAATAATTCCCGTTCCAAACGATGCAGATACTCCCTCTTTTAAGGCATCCATTGGAACGGTATCATACATGCCAGATCAAGATGCTATTGTGTGGACAATTAAACAGTTTTATGGTAAACGGGAGTATATGATGCGGGCCCATTTTGGGTTACCAACGACCAGGAGGGTTGATGGAGATGAGGATGATTGGAAGAAACCAATTAAGGTGCAATTTGAGATTCCTTATTTCACCGTCTCTGGTATTCAAGTGCGATATTTGAAAATTATTGAAAAAAGCGGATACCAAGCTTTGCCCTGGGTCCGATACATTACTCAAAACGGCGATTATCAGCTGCGGATGGGATAATGGCAACAGTCTCTCTTGTGCGCCGGAGCAAATAAATATAAAGGAACACGTAGTGGTTTTGTGGATACTTGTCGTTATATGAATGATCGTGTGCTGTTACACATGCATTTAAAATATCATGTATAACTCATGTGCTATAAATTTATATTTTTCACACCAATATGATAATCAACTACTACACGTACAGTAACTGAAGATATGCAGTCGTAAGAGGCATAGCATGCAGCCGCGTGCCACATCGTACATAACACACGCAACTTACATTACTCCTTAATTCTTTTTATCAATTATTTACAGGTTGCAATGTGTGTGTATATAATATATATAATATCTCATATATATAAACTTATAATATGCGGATGTCATGTATGTGCAATTATACAGTATGCGGGGTAATATATAATTTATGATGATATAACATTTATACGGGAGCTCTCGTATAGTTTAGTTAGCCAAAAAAATACGTCGTGTATAATTATCGTACCCTGTATCTTGTATGTCATGTCATGTATGATAGTAAGTAATAAATTACTACGTACCCGGTATGATAGTTCTGTAAATCTGTATGATATAGACTATGATACAGTGTGTTATACTACACACAGAGAGGAATATTTGCAAGTCCTGGATGATTTAAAGAGATAATTTATGATGAATATAGTTTATGCCTTTATGCATTATCATTATCTAGCTAGAAGTCTCGGATCGAATAAAGCCAGAATAAAACAAAACTACACACAGTATCGTATATTATATATAATATATTATATATATGTGTAGTGGTATGTATATATATAAATAAATAATGTCCCCATATTATATTCTAGAGGTATTCTAGAGGTATTATTTTTTCAATTCATTGTCTCCTGCCGAATATGTGCCTCTAAGTGTTGTCCTCCTTTCTGCACCGTTTTACCCTGGCTTGTTAGGCTGGGGGTGTAGATTTGTATAAGAAAGATTTTCCTTAGAGCAACAATATTCGTTTGACCCTCGGGAGATTTAGCGGAGGCGTGTGGTGGTGGGTGAGGGGGTGCGAGGGGGAGGTACCAACAGGAAGGGACTGCCGGGGCGCTACGCGCCTTTCACCGGCATATTATATTATATTAACACGAGCTCGTAATATTATACGAGTATTATATATTAATATATTATATAATTGGTCCATGGGGCACTGGGGCACCCGGTCCGTAATTATTATTTTTTTTAACTTATAGTATAAAAACAATTTCTTACCAAAAATTCTCAGCAAACTCCGACAATCTAGACCCTTAGAATGGAAAAATATCCAAACTCCAACAAATCAATATGCATAAATAAATAAATCAAAGCACACAAAGAACACAAAGCCCAACATCGAAAACCACTGCTCCCTACCTATGACCGTAAAATAGTCAATAGGAACCATAGCGACCAGTAAGCAATGACATCCTCTCGAATATGATTGGAGTCATCTGCGAATTATCAACATTTAGATATTTCTCTCTGACCCGTTATGAGTCACGGAAAAACTCGATCGAAAGTAACAGCTAAAAATGACCGTTGGCCCAGCACGGCCACACCGCCGCGCATGACTGACGCCATTTTGCTGCTGCTGCTGGACCTCTTGCTTCGCCGTCTCTAGCTTCGTTGCAAAACGAAGAAGGAGAAAGACTTACGACTGGATTCGAACGCTTCTACGGTACTCTGTGCCGCAGGCCCATCAGGCGAGATTCGGTAAAATACATACCTGGTGTTTATAACAAGCTGTATGTATATTCCAACAGTTCATAAGAAAGACCTTCGTTGATTTAAAAATTCACTGCCATTATATATAATTATTATAGCTCTATAACCACTGTGAGGCCTCCTGTGAATATGATATCATATCATAGGGATCCTGTCCTTAAACTTAAAGTTTAAATTTAAAGTTGATACATCATCTATCATCTTACAAGTCTCACAATCTCACATATATGTCCAGATATGATGACAAATTAATACTCTCGTAAGGCTTGTAACTGTATGTAACACTATACTGAGAGATTATACTGAGCTTCACTAACAAGGTTATAAATTCTTTTCTCTCTCTCTCCCTTTTTCTTAAAAACTCTCTTAAAACGTCAAATTAATACACCCATAATGGGTGTATTAATAATAATAACTCTGGCCTGGGTAAGGGTGCATTAATAACCCTGGCCAGGGTTATTAATATTATATTAAAATATACAATAATATATTATTATATATTATACTGTATATATCATATATATATATATATTTATAATATAATATAAAATATAAAATAAATACTGTACGAGTACTCGTAATAGTTTTCTCTATTTTTTCGTCCTGAAACCCCAAAACCGCCCCGTTCTCGGTTTTGCCGCCTCCTGCTGCTGTCGCCTTCCAGTTTGCTGCTGCTGTTGCTTATTCTGACTAGTCGATCCCTGCAGTGCCGCAGCTCCTTGCTGGTTCTGATTGGTGAGATTTCTTGTCAATTTTGTCAACACGTAATCTACCGTTTGTTTCCGAAGTCGTTTCACATGGCGTCGCGCAGATGAGCTTGCGAGACCGAGTCCAAGACCACGGGGGGGAGGGGGCTCTCGATATTTTGCAAGAACACGGGCTAGTTTTTCCAAAGAAATATATGGATAGAGTTCGAATCGCACGACCGGATCTAAGGCGTGTTCCTCCAACTGCCCCGACAACAAGAGCTGCAGCATTTGGCGTAATTCAGAGAAACACTCTCGCAAATTCAGCACCACGCATCCCTGTGCGAAGCCTTCCAACATTTGCAAGTCCAAACTGAGATTATAAATGCCATACATGTTGATTTCCGTAACCCCTTTTCCTGCGTCGATATTATCGCCGCAAAGCATATTAAGAAGAGCCCGCGCGACTTGAGTACAGGAAGTGAAGTGCAAAGTATCTCGTGCTTCTTTTGGTAAGCGAGCAAGGCAGCTGAAGGTCACCGCGAGATAATCCACAACATCACTCATATATCCATGTGGAGCCCGTGACGGTTCCACCGGCGCCCAATCTACGAAGCAACTAGAAGACAACAGATCGTCGATTTTATGACGCACGAGCTCCATCAAACGGTCCTGGGCGAGTCGAGCTGTAGCATGGAAAGCACGTCCTGCCATAAAAAGTCTACTAATGCTCTCATCACCGCCACTGGTAGTGCTATTATAAATAACATGGGCGTTGGTTGTGGTGGTACGGCCGAGCTGGGATGCGTTATCGAGAGCAAACACGCGTGCATCAAGGTGATCCAACCCTCGGGCCATGGCCGCAGCATTAATGGATATTTGCATGACTAAAGATACGGGGACACTTCCAGGATCTCCTTCAACAGCTTGGGTGTGCATGCACGCATTGAGTTCCAGGGCTGCCCTGTCTGCAGCTTCACACGTGGATTGCGCGGCAGGTGATAATAACGCCAATAGGTCTGCTGATTTCCCCATCCTGGCTGTTGACATCAAGAGCCGGTGTTGCTTTTGCCGTTGTTGCCGAGTGCTGGGAGGATCTAATTCTTGTCCAAAGCGGTAATGCTCTTCAATAAAGCGAACTAGCTCGCCCAAGCAGCGTGGTACGGTCCACGAGAATGCAAACGACCAAGGGGGGCCTGTTCTCGGATCCACAGTTGGATAGGAGGGGCTTTGTTCATTGCCGTTGCTGCTACCGCTGCTACCGTTGCTGCTGCTGGTATTCTTACCATTGCAACTACTGTCATCTACAACTCCAGTGTCTTTATTTACAATGCTGCTACTGCTACTGTTGCTGCTGTTGCCACCGTTTATATCACTACCACCACTACGTTCAGCCCCCGATGATAACTCTCTCGCTAGACCATAATCTAGCACCAGACGACGAAGCTCCTCTTCTGTTTCAACACGAAGGCCATCGTAATTCTCTTGCTGTAAAATAGAATCCAAACGTTCACGCAGCTGGGTCGACAGAACGGTTTCGAATTGAGGCTTACTCGCTCTCAACAAAGCAACCAATGGATACGGATCCAACTGAGTGTGACCAAGCCGACCTCGGTAACCACGAACGCCGTAAAGGTTTTTATACGCACGGCGGGGTGTGATGGTAGCCAATACTGTCGTATCTCCCATTGTTCCTGCTGCTGCTGTTGATTCTAATGTTGTTTTCGCTCCAGTCATTGCTGCTGCTGCCATCGCGTTGGAGGTCATGGAGGATACCGTGGTTGTGTCACACCACGCTGGACTACATCCCGTAATGGCACGACAAAACAGGAGCACGGTATCACATACTCGAAGCATGGATTTCGGATTTTGGCTCGTGAGTGGTTCAAATTGTCGATTTAGTAACCCACACAAATCTCCCATCGTCGTACTCCAAATCTTTTGCAATTCCTCTCGACGAAGCACGCTTTCAAGATCTTTATTCGTTTCCGTTGCTATGGTGCCTCCTCTTCTACCACCTGCTGGCACTGCTGATACTGCTGCCGTTGCGACGGATCTATCACTTCCGACCATGTTCCATTCCGCTACTCCCGAGAACGCCGGCATGGCTGCTGGAGACGGGGCTGGGTCAGCAGCTGTTTTAGCAGCAGCCGCCGCGGCGGCGGTGGTAGCTGCATCCGCTGCAAACATCGCGGAAAGTGCCTCCTCGATGTAGAAAAATCCCAAAATTTTATAAAACAAAGCTTTATGGTGCTGAATAAATTGCGCGACGCTCATTGTTTGCGTATCCACGGGTACCATCGTTTGAACATTTGCCTGGGGAAGTCGATTCTTTCGGTAATATTCAACAGCTGCATCACGGAGTCCCAAGTGGGAAAACACCTGGATAAAATGCTTTACGGGGGATAAATCAACCCCTAGTTCGTTCAAGAGCCCCAATGGATCGCTATGTTCCGATGTTGTAGAGTCAGTAGAGGATTGGCGTTGATTCTTTTTCGTTGGGGTTACCATGCTGTTACTGCTGCTTGCTCCGCTACTGCTGTTGCTATCGGTATTCTTCGAACGAAGAGCACGCTCTGCACAACGTTCCGTGTCACGCCATCGCCTCGCCTGCGCAATCGCGGTTTCCCCTATGCGCTCAGTGTGTCCGCGAATACCAACTAGCCACTCTGTGAGCGACTCCATCACCTCTTCCTTTATGCTCTCCATCGTTTGGGGAATCCATAAAGCCATGCGTTCCGCGAAACCTAAACCACCTCCAGCAACATCAACCTCCGTGCTTTCATCGTACAAACTACCAGCACCCCCCCCCGCCCGCCGGAGGTGAGCATGTTTTCGCAAAAGCGCGTCTCCAAATACACCATCGTAAAATAAGGTCTCGATAGTCCCAAGGGTCGATAGGGCGGAAAAAAACGCCCGAGTTTGCAGTTGCTCCGTCAACCTCCGCGAAAGATCCACCAACCTCCGGGCTTGGTCAATGGCTTCTAAGGTATCATCCATGCATTTCCGAGCACGCTGGGTCTCGCTCAGGGACTCCGTAAACGTAAGCGCTTTTTTACCCGTTTGCTGGAGGTCCGTGTTCAATCGACGCACTTGACCCTTCACGGCTTGGGCGCTGCGTTGCATTTTGAGTACTTCTTGGCAGCTCGCGGTGAATTCTTGGTAATGGAAATTGCACACGCTTTTGATCTCGGCATCCTTGGTGCGGATATACGCATCCAAACTGCGCAAAAACGCGCTAGTCCAGCCGCGTTCTAGCACGGCTTTTAGGACAGGCACGGGCTGGTCCGTATCCACGAGCTTGCTGACGAGCATCTCGCACCCCTTTTCCCTTGCCCGCTCGCGCCGGGGACGGTTTAAACGGTGCGTCCGTCCACGTCGATGACGGGATGAGGAATGCCGCTTCGAACCACCACCCCCGGCAGCGCCAGCACCGCGCGGATTTTGCCTGCGACCTACTGCGGTGGTGGTGGCCGCTGCACCAGATGAACCACCACTGTTATCCGCGACGGAAGGTTCTTGCATGGTGGCCGTGGTTTTGTTTGGCGAGATCCAGCAGCCACGTACTTAGCAAGCCGATGAAAGCGATAGCTGAGAGGTCTCTCACCGCCGCCGCCGCGAAGATTATCCGCAGCTTCAATAATAAGTGCGCGTGAGAGGCCCGCGCCGACAAGCTTAGAGCTCAGCAGTGCTGCGTAGTTCCCTCTAGAGTATTAGAGTAGGGGCGTCCCTACGGTATGCCCTAATCCCTAGATTTAAATGCTCGAGTAGGGTCCCTCGTGCGCATATTGCCGCGTTATGAGGCTCATTACAGATCATTCTCGACGGTCGCGCCCTTATCACGCGCAGTCCGGGTAATGCTGTATGCTGGCGAGCGAGATAGCCCCACTACGCCTACGCCGGGTACGGATGTTATTATAATGTCGTACCGCCGTGCACGACCGGCGGCGGTGTGCACACCGACGAAGGCCGCGACGGAGCCGCCGGCGTGGCGGCGGCGGTCTGCGGCGGCGATACACCTCGCGATACACGGAATAAGAATATCTACAGACAGACAGACTGACTAGATCGACCTCAGCTAGAGCAAGACTACGGTATTAGACCAGGTGGCCCGTTACTTTGTATTCCGTTACGCGGCTTATTTAGCGCATAAATATCCAGATTACATGATATGGCGGGCAGGGCGAAACGGTTGTCGTCGGCCGTTATTCGCCCAGTTTATTCCGTAGGAAGTTCAACCTAATAATACACGTAGCTAGCGGTCCCGAGCGGTATCTACCGGTAGTACAGTCGACGGCGGAAATACTTGCAACATGTATACGTCGTAGTATGACGCGACGATATATAAACCTGATAGAAACATTCGCACATAGCCGGCTATTGCCTGGCACAACAATATAAGTGGGCATTCTAATTCGCCATGGCCCATCATGCCATGCCGACACATAAACTCGCACATAAACAATTGCCATGCCAGGCCGAGTGCACAGCCGCGCCACGAGATATGCGGCAATCAATCGGCCGCTGCAGCTAGATCGCTGATCTGAGAAGAGTCCAGGCGGAGCAGGTAGCGGACACATCCAAACTAGCAGTGAGTTAAAAGAGACGTATACGTATCAGCCGAGAAGTCAAGATGCTCATCAACATGAGTGCCCTGGGTGTTGGCAACGACATGCCGAGCATGGGAGGAGCAGGCGGGTGGGGCGATAGCAGCAGCAACATCAACAGTTCATCTCCGGATAATGCTTTGCACACACCCACATCCGTATTCGATAATAATCGGAATTTATATGTTCGAAATATTGATGGCCTCTCTTTCCGTCCCGACCAAACAGCAAGGATTCAGGCCCGAAGGAGAAACGTGGTTGAACAAAAACGGATACGAGAAATGCAAGAGCTTATCGCGGAGAGATCTGATAAAGACACAACACGATCCCTCATGGCGTTACGAAAGCGGTCCGAGTACGTATCGGCACCTATGCCACAAGACCAACATACGGAGGGTGGGAGGGCTCTGGCACACGCGTTGAAGCGAGGAAAGAGTGTGGCCCCGACTGAAACGGGGCACATGCAACGGTGGTCTCAATTAAGAACGGAAATCGTGGTAAACACGAACCAGGTCCAAGATGGCGGAGCTAGCGCGCAAATGGAAATAGATGTGTACAACGACTTTAAACGTTCAACGCATGAACTATTTGCGGATTTCAACCGCATTCACGCTTTGTACTGTAAGCGTAAATTAGAATTCACTGAAACAAATAATGAAATGAGGCAGGTCATGGGTCAATATGAGATGATGATCTCTGAGGGATTGAAGTCGAAAAATATATTTAGGACCTTGAACAGTAAATTAACTGGAGACGAAAAGAAAGATGGTAAAAAGTTGACACTGAAAAATCATTTAAAAACCCACGGAGCTAGACAGGATAGCTTGGCACATAAAGAAATCACGATTGCTCGTAAAATCATCAAAAACCAAACAAAATATAAAAAAGCGTTTACGGAGAGTAAGAAATTGAAATACATGTTGAGGAGATACAAGGTGGACGCGAAGCCGGAGCAGAGAAAGGTTGAGTTATTACAAAAGCGAGCCGTTAAAGCGAGGAAGGAGCTCACGGAAGCGAAGAGACTGCAGCAGATCGCGAGGGAGCAATTGGATCAAGGGCATTCTGCTTTGGAAATGTTAGGAAAGAAGAGAGCCCAGTTGGGTGTGGCGAGACAGAATCAAACGGCTCATTTGGATAAATTGGCTCTGAAGCAACAGAAAGCTCAGGAAATTTTGAATAACAGAGACGAGAGGAGGCATTTGATGCGACAAAAGGTGCACAGGGATGCTCCTAAACTTCGTATGCAAAAGATGAAACAAAAGCTGGAGTCAAAAGAGAATACACATGATACGATAGAGAAAAAAATGACGTTTTTACACCAAAGGTATCGGGCATTGGAGACGGCTTTTTTGAAAATCCGAGTAGCCACAGGTGTTACGGAGGTTAGCGATATTGTGTATAAATTTTTGACTAGGGCTGATACTTTGAATCATTTGGGAAAGCAGCAAGAATCGTTAGAAACGAAGTTATTCACCCTCACGGAGGAGAATACCGAGTTATTAAATCGTTTGAGTAAAATCACCGTTCCTGAGAAAGAGCAACGAACACGGCGACAAATGTTCATCGCCATCGATAGGTTAGAGGAACAACTCTTGACGGATACCAGCCGGCGTGATTATTGGTCTAGGTTGTATAAAAAGGGTAATGAAATTTTGGCATCTATGAGATTGGGGATTTGTAAATGTATTGAAGATTTAACAAGGACGATTAGAAGCGATCGTGCTCAAACGAAGATCCGGGAATTAAATAATCGATTACAGCAAGTCACGATCCAGCATAGTGTGTTGTTTAAAACTCTGCCCTCGAAGAAGGACAAGGGTAAAAAGGGAAAGGATAAAAAGAATGCAAACATAAAGAAATCAGCAGGAGCGGGAGGAGCGTCATCATCCTCAGATGCTGCGGCAACGAATGCGGCGGAAATAAATGAACAGCTCGCTACTTTGAACGAAAAAGCGGAGCAGATAAGGAAAGAAAAAGCTCATATTTGGAAAAGCATCGAATCGGAGATCAAGACGGAGCAAAAAGCGCTTGTGAAGATGTCATTGCCTGATACTTTGTTAAAGCTTCATAAACGGATCGGAGAGGCACTGAAGCGATTAGTTACGAAATTAGATCCTGAGAGGCAGTCGTATCATGATAAATTATTGGGACCGCACGGTAGAGGAGATGGGGAAAAGGGAGGCTCAACGTTTGTTACACAATATACATCCTTGCCAAACGTATTAACCCCCGGACAACAACAGCTTCAGCAGCAGCAGCAGCAGGAAGGAGGAGAAGGAGGAGTCAGCAGCGCAGTTGGCGATGGATCAGTAGAATTAACATCGCCTACGCGTCCGCCAAATGCTCATAGCGGTGGAGGTAGAATGCGGCAACGAAGAAGCAGCGTGCCGAATTTAAAATCACTAGCGCTGGCTCATAAATTTAAATCGAAATTAAAAGGGAGCAGGAAACGAAATAAATCGGGAAAGAAGATTAACAAGGCACTCAAAAGCGCTGCTTTGGCCACCACTTTCACCACAACGACCCACACGGATGCCCAAGCTACCGCTTTGGGAAGAAATTGTGGTACTTTGAGTCCAGCGGGATCACCGGAGAAGAAGGTGGAAGGCGGCGAGGATGGGAACCATCATCACCATCATCACCATAGTGGCCATCACGTCCATCATCGTCGAATGCTGAAGAGTAAATCGCAAACAGAATCAGATTTAATGTCTCTCTGCATGCAAAATATGTCTTTACAAAATCCAGTAATGTTGAAATTAATGAACAAAACGTTCGGTGCGTCGGGGCCAGGCGAGAGTGGAAGTGGAAAGCCGAAAAGCGGGGTTATTGATATGCAATCCATTGCGGATAAACTTGCGGATATGAAATCGGGACAAAATTTACGAGTGAAATCGAGACGGAAATCTGTAGCCGACATGGTGGCCAGAGATAAAATACTGGATAAACGGTCCAAGAAGGATGATCGACATTTTAAACATTTCAACGCAAGAAGAAGTGCAAAAGCGAAAAAGAAATCACTGGATTATATCAGTCCCAAGGGGAAGGGGGGGAAAGGAAAGAAGAGACGAGGGTACGTATCTTCCTCCTCTAGTAGTAGCGATGATGGTTATAGTAGCGACTTTATGAGCGATGATGACAATGGCGGCAGCGATTCAGTAATGGGTGGTGTGCCCGTTATTGACGCGGCTGATGTTATGGCTGAGATAATAGACGAAGATGAGGAGGGGTGTCAACAGCAGCAAGATGGGGAGGAGGGGTTGGATGGAAATTGTGGTGGAGATGTAGTAGAAGATCTTATATCTGAACGCATTGGACGATCTTCTCCAACCACGACGGCAAATAAATCAAAACGTAACAATCGCGGTAAGAGTAGTAAAAAGTATAGCAAAAAGGAAAAGAAAAATGATAAAAAGAAAAAATCCAAATCATCTCGGCAGGTGCGTGCTAGACGACGTTCGAGTGCCGATAGAGGGAAAAGTCAATCCAGCAATAGAATTGGTGAAGGGGCCGAAGTGTTTTATGATATTCAAGGGAATATTAGTGTTGTGAATGAGGCCTATCTTGCGAAAATGGAGGCCAAAGAGAAGCACGACAAAGAGCATTCGGAGATTGAAATAAATAAAAGGTTGAGTGGTAGACGAAAAGGGCTGCGACCAAGTCGACAAGCGGCGCAAAATATATCATTAGGTGGGACAGAATCTCGTATAAATGCGAATGAAGCGATAAATGCCAAGAATACCCCGGGAGGAGGAGGTTTTAATACCACTGGTTCACAACGTGGAATAGCGCCGCAATCGAGTAGGGTCTCAATGGCGTATGATAATGCGAATAAACTGCGCATCCGAGGCCCGAAAACTTTGGAGCGCGAAGAGACTAACAAAAACCTGAATCGTAGAAAATCGGGCAGAGTTGACGAGAAGAGATCACACAAAAACATTCGACGAATGGATACGGAAGATGTTAATATGAAAAATGATAGAGCTATTCATAAAGATCTTGTTGGGATGGGAAGTTTAAAGAAGGGAGGGAAAATGAGGGGCGCGAGCAATAGGAAGCTCGTGCAGAGGCAAGATCAAAGAAGAAAAGAATTGTTGAAGCGAAAACAGCAGGCTGGTGATAAACAAGCAATTCGTATAACGGTACGAAAGAAGGGGAAAGCCACCAAAGGACTCATAGTTCCCGCAAAGTATAATTAATTCATTATAGCTTCAAAGGCGAACAAAGCCGACATATTTTCGAAACAGTGGTACGGCCGGCCAGCAGCAGTAAGGGAAAACGTAACAGGAATACTACCCCTAGACTACATATGCTTATATGCTTATACTCGTACCCGCCCCCCGAATAAATCTAAATGAAATAATTATATCAATATACCGTATTTGAGTGGTATGCAATATTGATACCCGGTACTCGGCCGGCCAGGATAAGGCAGTGCTATGAAAGCCGGGCTTTTTCGAGCCTTTTTCGAGACGGTGAAAGCCGCTGTGCGGCTTTCTGAAAGCCGCTGATTTTTACACTTGCATCCTAGTAAAATTAAACCACCACGGCCTGGAGATGATGAGAGCGCGATATAAATATGCTCACACATTTGTCATGCATGCCGCGGATACTTCTTTCTTTCTTCGAGTGTTATTCGCCACAATACTGTCGCTCAAAGCTAAAGCGCCGGACCTGTGAAGCCCGGGAGAGTGGAAAGTGACCCTCCTAGAGTCATTGACCATGGCGCGCAAACGTAAGAAGGGTTAGAAGGCAAGCGGCAGTAAGGGCGGGAGCAGCAGGGGCAATAGTAGTAGCAGCAGCAGCAGTACGGCGAGAAAGGCGGCTACTCGGGCGGAGAGGAAAAAGAGGAGCGGTGGTGCAGTGCCGTAATATTAAGTGGCGGCGATTGGAGAAAGCGGCAAACCGCGCGGCATTCCTTATCGTCGAAGAGACTGAGCGTTTGAATGCGGCGGTGAATAATGCGGCGGTCGGAGAGCCACGTACGCTAGCTATGGAAATACGCGATGCGAGGGTGCAGGGACGTGATGGTAAGCCCAACACTGTCGCTGAGTTTATTGCCCACGGTCTTGCTGCGGTAGAGCCGGCATTTCAATACTACATTGATATATACAACATTGTAGGCAGCGAGCTGTTACCATAACGCTACCGTTTTCAATGCACTCCAGCTCAAGGACATCGATGTGGAAAATGAGGAGGAGATGAACGGTTTTTATGCATTGGTGGATACGCTTCAACATTTTGGATACCCGGAGTTTACTGATGAATATCTGGTTCTTTTTAAAGAGCTCCCGGGGGTAATTAGCTTGGCCAAGCAGGATTTCGATTGGGGTACCGTGCCTGGCGCAAAGAAATACAACACGGCTCTCCAAAAAAGTATGCAAAGCGCGCAGCAGCAATTGCTGATGGTGGTGGTGCAGCGGATCCCATTGATATGGATATGGAGGAACAATGAGTTGGTAAGGAGGATCCTGGCGAGTATGCACGACGCAGATATGGGAGGGCGGTGACATTATATTTGGAACAAAAATTGGAAAGAGAACGAAATATCCTAAACATTGGCACCTCACAGCTTGGTTGTTCATGCTCTTTCAGGTGTCCAGTGCTGCTGCTGAACGGTTTTTTCGCAGCTCAAATTAATTATTCAAGAGTGTGGAGACATGTGGACTAATCACTCGAGTTGCGCATGTTTCGGAAATGCAACAATAAATATTTCGCACAGATTATAGATAACGTGTTGCAAGTGACATGGTTCAGCTGCGTTTCATTTATGCATACAGTCGTGTACCAGCCGAGATGCTGGCAAGAATTCTGAAAGCTCGCCGGATGCGTCATTTTTTATGATCAATCTATATTTTTATAGTCAAAGTCATATCAAAATTTTAGCGGATTTTGCGCCGGATGCGTCATTTTTTAAGATCAACATATTTTTATACTCAAAATCAAGTCAACACTTTTGCGGATTTCGCGCCGAATGTGTTATTTTTCAAGATCAACATATTTTTATAGTCAAAACCAAGTCAAAATTTTAGCGGCTTTCGCAGCGGCTTTTTGAGCAAATATCAGCGGCTTTCATAGCACTGCCTTAGGCCAGGAATGCCGAAAGATGCGTATTATTAATACTTGGGGACCAGAGTTTTTCTGAGATTTAGTAAAATTTCAAAGCGTCAGCAGTAATTTAAAAAAGCAATCTTATGTCAGAAAAAAAAATCTAGAATTCCGATAAAAGTGGTACTTGAAGCTATGATTTTTTCTAGAACATTTTACAATTTTCAAAGCGTCAGCAGCATTTCAAGGAAGATATCCTATGTCAGAGAAAAAATCTATAATTCTGAAAAAACGTGGTACTTGAAGCTTTGATTTTTTCTAGAATATTTTACAATTTTCAAAGCGTCAGGAGTGTTTCAAAGAAGAAATTTTATGTCATAAACAGAAAAGACGTTCTTTGTGGCTTTTTATCGGATATTGTGCTGAGCAGCCGCAGCAGCCGCATCGCAGGCGCCTGTGCTGGCCTGTACTGCGGTAGCTATGGATAGCATGTGCGTGCTAAATATGCTGCCTCATGAGGCCGCACGGTTTGTCTTGCTCTGGCACGTTGCTCGCGATATAGGAATGTTCCTATACGCTTGGCTTGCCGTTATTTTGTCCATCGTCGGCTAGAGGTTCCTAATATAAGACTGTTCGAACGTGCGAGCTAGAGTAAGGATCTCATCCACCGGATAAATATCTAGATTATCTTGGCCCAACACCATGCCTGATCCTCCTTCTGCTCCTCGCAAACCCATCACGGAAACTTCGAACGCGCTAACCGTCCGACTAGATCGAGCATCACCCTTGGGAATTGGACGATTGCTGCGTCAGAGCGATGCTCAAATCTTCGCGGGTTATGATACGTTTCCATCCATATACGATCATGAGACGGTGATAGATTCCGTGGCAAGCACTGTGGCGGCGCTTTTAACACGCCCCCCCCCCACGGCGGTCATCATCGGATGGAGGTGGAGGCGATAGCGGTGGCGGTGTGAGCAAAATAGTGCTGAGCGGTTGCGGCACTAGTGGCCGTGTGGCATTTCTAACTGCTCGAAAATTCAATGCCTACCTGGACCGAATGGCGAGTAGTGAGAGTGTGAATGCTCGTTTCGAGTATCTAATCAGTGGAGGAGACAAGGCATTGCTTTTAAGTGACGAGTTGCCAGAAGATGATCCAATCACTGGTGTGTCTGATTTATTACGTGTGACGAATCCAGAGGATGATGTTATGCTGATTGGGATTTCATGTGGATTATCCGCCCCATATGTGGCTGGACAGATAGATTATGCTCTACAACAACCAGAGTTGGATATTCACAACGACGGCGACGATAATAGTGGCGGAAGCACCAGCGCCAGCAACAACAATGACAACAATGACAACAGTGACAGCGGTGGCGGAGGTGGATCATATGCATGTGTGCTCCTCGGTTTCAACCCCGTGGGTCTCTCACGAGAGGCTCCCATTGAGATGTGGAATGATCGCACGGGAGATCGCAAAGAACCAGGTGGTTGTAAATCATTCTATGATGTGGCCATGGCATTACAATCTCGGGCGAGCTCTCGGGCAGACGACGCTTCTAACACTAATAAGAGTACACATGCTATCGTGAACCCCATCGTTGGACCTGAACCAGTGACGGGATCTACCAGAATGAAGGGGGGGTCGGCGACAAAAATATTATTAGATACAATTTTGTTCAAAGCGATGGAGATTGCATTCCGTTATCCACTGTTTAGGGCCCCTATAAATAGTTCTATAAAGAGTTCTATAAATAATATTAGTACCACCTCGGTGCCGACATTACTCCACGCTTTCGAATCGACGTATCGTCACACATATCTCCAACTTCCAACATTATCTCGATGTATCGATCGTGCTGCGTGTGCTGTGAG
>JACLAC010026290.1_pt1 | contig 16181 bp, 13 predicted proteins | sample 8027881 | NCBI WGS metagenome assembly JACLAC01 (sample SAMN15725517, study PRJNA655200) | protist metagenome | isolation source: fluorescence activated cell sorting (FACS) single amplified genomes of... | place: Spain: Blaines Bay Microbial Observatory, Mediterranean Sea | collected 2016-01-19
GAGGCTATCAGCTCTATCCTGAACAAATTGAAGCAAACTTGCTCGCACACGAGACGGTCCAGGCGTGCGCAGTGGGCCCTTACACTAGCCCAAATGGAGACATCCGGCTCGCTGCCTATGTGGTCCCTGCCTCAGAGCAAAAGATCACGTCAAACGAGCTACGTGCCCACGTTGCCGCCACCTTACCGCATTACATGGTGCCGGTAGTCTGCATCACACTCGACGAATTACCGAAAACAACGACAGGGAAAATCGACCGAACGCGCTTACCGGTGCCTCCAGAAAGCCGGCCAACGCTTGAGGTTGATTTCGCTGAGCCTCGCAATGAAATGCAACGCACTATTCGAGGTATTTGGGAACGGGTGCTAGGTGTATCCAGGCTCGGGGTGAACGACCCCTATTATGATGTGGGAGGCGACTCTCTCTCAGTAGCCTCGATATTGACCGACATCGAAGTGGTCCTTGGAGTTGTCGTTACTCCCTCGAAGCTAGTTGGGGAAACGACGATTGCTGAGTTGGCGAATCAGGTTGAGAGCCAGCTATCAGGCGTGCTCCACGATTCGTTGGTTTGCCTGCGGGAAAATCGCGAGGGGACGAGTGTATTTTGGGTTCATTGTGGCCGTGGAGCCGTCAACCATTACCGCGGCTTTGCGGCTAGCCCAGACATCGAGGGACCGATGTATGCATTCGAACCTGCCCGTTCGAAGGTCGATCTAAGGCAGCCTCGGACGGTCGAAGCCTTCGCGAAAACATACGTAGAGCGACTACTGTCAAGTGACGCTCAATCGCCGTACATCCTGGGCGGATATTCGTTCGGTGGCCTTGTAGCGTACGAGATGGCCCGCCTTCTGCTCGAGCGTGGGCTGCCGACAGCGCACGTAATTTTGCTAGACACGCCTTTTCCGTCCTATCAAATTACAGCTGGAAAGCTACGTTCCCATTTGCGGCATTTGAGCGATGTGCACTTCTTTCCGCATGGCCTAAGGTATATCGCGGAGAAGACCTCCGGGCATGCACGCAACGCGTGGCCCCGTTGGTGTAACAAAATCCGTGAGCGCTGTATTCGTAGTCCCCGTGATACGAAGACAGCTGATGATGCAGGCAAACATTTTTTTCGAATTAGCCGTGAAGCTTCAGCTCGCTATGTTCCGAAAGAGTACGATGGCGAGGTGACCTTGTTTGAGGCCGAGCTTGCTGAGGGACAGGCATGGCGACACAGTGCGAAGTGCTTAGCGGTCGTTCGGCTTGATTGTTTACACGAAGAACTCCTTCAACCCCCACACGCTGGTCTAATCACCCGGCATATTAGCGATATAGCCAGGCTGCCCTAAAACGCTGCCCGACCGAGGTGTCGCGGCACGAAGCTGTTCGCGTTTGTGGACAGAACCCCAAAGTCACCGATGGGCAAGGTGTTGCCCCGGGAGTTGCGGGGGATGGTGACGGAGGGTTGAGCGAGGGAGGCTCCTGCTCAGCCGTGAAACTCAACGTGAGGGGTTATGACTTCCGAATTCCGAACCACACTGGCGAGGCAATTTGAGCGATGGGTGGAGGCAACGCCTGACAAACTTGCGGTGGTCACAGAGACCGCAACGCACACCTACGCCGAGCTTGACGCTCATGCTTCAAACATTGCTACGCACCTCTCCGCGATGCAGTTGCCTGAAAACCAACCGGTTGCCGTGCTTTTGCCTGAAGGCGCGAGCTTGTATTCCGCCATCATTGGAATTTCAAAGGCCAACAAAATTTTCATCACGCTCGATGCGACTTCGCCAGAGCAAACGCTGCGAGAAATCATTGCCCATGCGGGTGTTTGTGCGGTTGTCTCAGGCAGCACCTGTACGGAGCTCTCAGAACGTGTTGCTCGAGATCAAGCCGGAGTACTTGATGTCTCGACGCTGCCGCAGGCCCATGCTGGTTACGCGGCGTTGCTGCCAGATTCGATGGACGACGTTAGCTATGTCATTTACACGTCGGGCACGAGCGGGCGCCCTAAAGGCGTCACGGTCACACACGGGGGAAGCAACGCCAGAATTGAATGCAGACGAAACATGGTGAATGCGTCGCCCCAGATGCGGGTAGCGCATTTGCTCCCTACGAGCTTTTCTGCCGGGCTCAATCAGGTACTTATAGCGCTTCTAGACGGTGGCACGCTCTATCCGATAAATCTCTCCGAACTGGGCGTGGTCAAGTTCTCCGAGCGTCTTTACAAGCACAGAATCACCGCTTTGCACATGGTGGGCTCATTGTTCAGGACTTGGCTGATGGGGCTCTCAGCACAGGCGTGCTTCCCGGACCTGAAAGTCATTTCCATCGGCTCTGAACCCCTATACGGCTCAGATATCCGGCAGCTCAGCCCTCATCTCAGTGACGATTGGAGGGTAATCAATAATTATTCTAGTAGCGAAGTGGGGGTGGTCGCGTTCGCCCGTCGTGACTCGAACAGCGTGTTCGATGGAGGAATCCTTTCGATAGGGAGGCCGGTGGGTGATCTCGAGGTCCGTATCGAGAGAGCGCCAGGTGAGCTAGCAGAGTCAGGTGAGGTGGGGGAAATCGTCATCAAAGGCCAACGTTTGTCGCCTGGGTACTGGAACGATCGGGATAAAACGGCGGCGACTTTTGATATCGACCCAAATGACAACATACGGGAATACCGGACCGGCGACTTGGGCTGTTTTCTAGCGGACGGACAATTACAGCATCTCGGACGTTGCGGCGGGCGGCTCAAGATACGTGGCCACAGCGTGGAAATGCGAGACCTAGAAGACTCCATTTTCCAACTTCCTGTCATCGGGGATGCAGCCGTTGTCGTTGTAGATGAAGAGACTGATCGTGCGTCACTCATCGCTTACGTTGTTCTGAATGTCCCAGGCTCCGTGACGTCACGAGAGGTTCGTTCCCAATTGTCTGCTCGGTTTCCGTCACATATGGTCCCGAGTCATGTCGTCGTCTTGGACCGTCTGCCACTCACGCCTCGCGGCAAACTAGACAAGCGCGCGCTCCCTGCAATTCAGCCTATTGTGGCGCCATCGATGTCGTCCTTACCTTCGACCCCGATGGAGGTCATTCTCGCGACTCTATGGCAAGAAGTCCTCGATCGACAGGACATCGGGACAGATACAGATTTTTTTGAGATTGGAGGAACGTCGCTTCAGGCACTTGAGGTGTCGGCACTGCTGGAATCCAGACATGGACACGATACGCCGCCAACGCAAATACTCGCCACGCCGACGATTGCTAGCTTTGCGGCGTACTTGGAGTCCTGCACCGGTGCGAGTGACGCAAGGACCGTGGCGCTCAAGGCAAACGGCAACGGCCCCCCGTTGTTTGTGTTGCACGCGGTTTTCGGCGACATCATGTATGCGCACAATTTCGCTATGCATCTCGAAGCTGATCTCCCGGTGTACGGTGTGTTGCCGGTTCCGCTCGATGGAACCAGCCGTTTGCCGAGGGACATGAAGGACATTGTGAATGACTGTCTGGCGGAGGTACGCAAGGTTCAGGCGGTGGGGCCCTACTTCCTAATGGGCTATTCCTTTGGGGGGTTCCTTGCGCTCGAGATAGCACAGCGCCTGACTGCCGATGGTGATCGGGTCGGCTTTCTCGGGATTATTGACACCAATTACGATTCGCAATTCGAAGTTGCCGGGGAGACTGCCTCCGCCCGGATTCAGCGTCATTGGCAGCAGGTGCGCCGGCAAAACCCAGTGACCTATCTCAGTCAACGCGTTCGTGCGACGGTGACTCGACGTGCGAGCATCGCCTCCGGGGGCTTTCGTCAACTGCCGAACAATTTTCGGAACGCGATGCGCCTAGCCGTTCCCCGGGAGCAGCGAAGCGCGTTTTATAGACAAGTCTTTAGCCATGCGGCGCGCAGTTATCGCCCGCGCCCCTACCCAGGTGTCGTTGAGTTCTTTGCCCGGGAGGGCGCGGCTGAATGGCAACGCGAGCGTTGGCGCCGGATAGCCTCAGCTGGACTTAATGTGCACGAGCTTTCTGGAAGTCACCTCGAAATTGTGCGCTCCCTACAAAGTGTGAAGCTCGCAAAGTATATTGATGCCGCTCTGAAACCGCTGCTCACCTGAGCGCTCCTGTAACGCTGCGGAAATCACATAGGGCTGGCGCTCCAGCGAGGGAGGGTTGCCGCGGTCCGATTGCGCCCGTATCTCGATCGGAAAAGGACTCGTTCACATCGAGAGCCGAGCGCCTGGAGGTTCGACCGAGGTCGCGCAAGGTTCGTCGGGAATTGAACGGTGTTCGGTAGCTAGCCGCCCCGACGTACTCTCGGCAGTGCGGGCGGTTGTCACGCGCGCGCTGTCGAGCGCGGTGACCGCCGTGCCGGTTACCGCCGATCCGAGGCGCAGACCGGCGTGGTGACATTCATCCAGCGTTTTGGCTCGGCGCTTAACCTGAACATTCACCTGCATATGTTGGTGCCCGATGGCGCTTGGCGTTTCGTCAACGGCAAAGCACACATCCACCGCGTGCGGGCCCGTGCCTATGCGGATATCGAACGTCTGCTCGCACGTCTCATCGGGCGTATCACCCGCTGGTTGGTGCGAGCCGGCGTGCTGGTGATAGAAGGGGAGCAGCCCTACCTTGATGTAGGCACTGGTGCCGATGACGCGCTCACAGGTGTTGCCGCTACAGCAGTGCGTTACCGCACCGCAGTCGGTCCACTGGCTGGACAACGCACGATGCGGCTTCGGGTGCCGACGCTGGGCGAGCTATTGTCATCGAACTCTGGTGCACTGACGGCGAACCACCATAGCTTCTCGCTCAACGCGGCCGTGGCCTGTGGCACGCGCGAGCGTGACCAACTCGAGCGCCTGTGCCGCCACATGGCGCGCGGGCCGTTGTCTAACGAGCGATTGTCTATCGATGGGGATGGCCTGGTGGTGCACGAACTCAAGCGCCCCTTCCGTGATGGCACTACGCAGTGCCTGTTTGAGCCACTCGATTTCCTGGCCCGTCTGACAGCCTTGGTGCCGCGCCCGCAGGTGCACCTGATCAGATATCACGTGCACCCAATGCACGCCATCGCGCGCTGCTGCTGGCCAAGCCGCGCACGACTGGCACACCCGATGAGCCCAAAGCTTGCTCCTCACGCGCCGCGACGAGTTGGATGCAGCGGCTGCGGCGTGGACACGATATCGAACTCAGTATTTGCCCACACTGCGGTGGCGTACTGAACGTGCTGGCGGTGATAACCGAGCCGGCAGTCATTGCCTCATTCTCGCGCACCTAGCCAGGCGAGGCGCCCGTGCACCGCCCGTGGCGGTCTGAGTCGAGCGTCACCGCGAAGCCGTGCACATCGGCGGGCAGCCATCGGTTGCGGTTCGCGGCAGTAAGAACTTGTCGCTGCACGTGTCAGGCAGACGATCGCATCGCTGTCAGCCGATAGCCCGCTTGCAACCTTGAGCCCGAGCCATCCACCCAGACACCGGATCAGAGCCCCGGGCGATACCCGCTACGGAGAGCGATTGGGTGCTGTGAATTCCCTATCCGCCGCTTGCTGACCTGCACGCGAATGGTGCCGTAGCGGCCTCTTAATGTGGTAACAGCACACCAGTGTTCCGCCTGCGGGCTACGCGCCGCGCTTGGCCTCGTTTGATGACTTGTCAGGTACGCCAAACTCGTACGATGTCTCAACGCCCAGGTCGCCAAGCCACTTCACTGCTTCAGCACGAAAGATCTCTCTATGCGGCTTCAGTTCGGCGCGTTGATGGCAGGTGCCAAGACGCAGGCTGACGACATTCACCGTGTCGCCGACTCCGCTACCATAGATCTGCGTGCCGCAGTTGCCACAAAACACCATAACTCGAGGCTGACCGCTGCCGCCCGTTTTGGTATAGGTCCGTGGGGGGCCCCCACTCAGGTGAAATTTATCCACCGGGACGTGCACGCCCGTTCGAAAAGGCGTACCGGACAAGATCTGACAGCTGTGACAATGGCAGATGCCGACCTTGTCAGGATCTATGTCCGCCTCGTACGTGAGTTCACCGCAGTGGCAGCCTCCAGTTACTTTCATGGAAACGTCATTCCGTTTGGCTTGGTGGAGATGCCTTTTCAGGCAGCTGGGACCCAGTCGTTATATGCCTGAGTCCGATGCATGATTCGTCGCGATTCTTCCGGAAACGGATCACGCCGATGCATGGTGCAGCGGTTGTCCCACATCACCAGGTCGCCCACGCGCCAGTGATGCGTCCAACTGAAACGCGGCTGTGCAACATGATGAAACAGTTGTTGGAGCAGAGTTTCCCCATCGTCAGCCGACAGCCCTAAAATCGAACGCGTGAAAGTCGGCGTCACGTAGAGCGCCCTGCGGCCAGTCTCTGGGTGGCGGACCGCCACCGGATGGTCGATAACCTCAGGCGGATTGTTCGGTTCGTGCGGGTGCCGATGCGTCGCGCGCAGCCCATCCAGGCGCGCTTTGGTGCTTGAGTCCAAAGCGTCGTAGCACGCGTAACCGCTACACCATGTCGTGCTACCGCCGGTCTTGGGAATTTCAATTGAGTATAGGGCGGATAGCGTGCCGGGCTTTGGCATAAATGCCAGATCGGAGTGGTAATCAATAGCGTCGTGGCCCAGCGCGCCAATGAGCTTACCGTTTTCTCTAACATTGGATACTACAAAGATGCCCGGAACAGTCGAACCGGCAGTAGGACGCACGTGGATTTCCGGTTCCCCGAAGTACCTTGTAAATTCGACTTGTGTCGCGCCATCCAGTTTCTGATCGCGCAGCACTATCACACTATGGTCAAGCAGCGCCTTGCGAATTATCGCGACGCAGTCCGAGGGCAGCTCGCGAGCCGCATCAACCCCGATGACCTCGGCGCCCAGCGCCGCACCCGATGGGCGTACTTCTATCTGCGCTGAGTCATTCGCAGGCGGTACAACTACAGACATTTTTCTTCAACCGATGGAGAGCAATTACTCATCAAGCACAGAAATCTGCAGTAGCGTCAAGCGCTCCGCAACAACCAAAGGGCGCGCGTGCCGAAGCGGAAAGTATCTGAAATCGCGCGTGGAACAGGGGCAAAGGGGACGCACCTATTTTTCGTTGACAGTGGTATCGGTTGGCTACCGAGCAAGTCAGCCAACCCGCCGGCTAACTCCGGACTCGTGCGCGACGTGCAGCTCGCGCTGAGCAACAAAGGTTTCGACCCCCTCAGGCGAATTAGCAATCCTGTCCGGCTATTTTAAAATCATAAATCTTTCATCTTCCATCTGTAGATGGAGTAGCAAACTTTTCATTGTTGGCGGTGATTTTGAACAGTGGTTGCCCGGTATCCATTATCGGCAGCGAACCGCCTGAATTCTTCGGGCCAATTGTTGTTGGACAATAGCGGTAGGGTCCTGATCCAGCGGATGATTGATGAACTTTCCGGGCGCCAGGTTGGCGATTGGGTTTGATTTCATCGCTGTGTCCCGGCAATGAGGTATCGAGCGCCCCACTTGTGGCGGAGTGCGATGCTCGCCTCTTGCTGGCGGTGGCGTCAGCGATGCCGGCAAAAAAGGCTATGCCAGTTCCTGCGTTCGGCGGGCGCTAAAGGAAATGTGTTCCACCATCAACCATGATGGTTTGGCCTGAAACAAATTTGCTTGCGTCACTGGCGAGAAATAAGACGGTGCCGACCAGGTCGTCGGTTTCCAAATTTCGGCGCAAGGCTTGCCCCGCGGCGATCGCTTCCTTTGCCTTCTCGAGGCGATCGCCCATGAATTCGCTCGTTCCTTCGGTCATGACCGCTGACGGAGCAACGGAGTTGACCCGAATCCAATACCGGCCCAGCTCACGCGCGAGTGTTCGACTCAGACCGATTACCGCAGCTTTGCTCGTCGCGTAGTGTGCACCGTTGGCCAAGCCGTGCATTGCAGCCAGAGAGGCGATATTGACGATGCTGCCGCCTCCGGCCTCCTTCATCGGGTCGATGACCACTTTCGCGCAACGCCACACGCCGGTTACGTTGATGTTCATGACCCGTTGCCATTCATCCTCTTCCAGCTCGTTCGCTCGCGCACTCGAGAGTCCGCCATAGAGAGCAGCGTTATTGATGAGGGCGTCGATGCGGCCGTATCGCTCGAGCGTGTCCGCCGCCATCGCTTCGCACGAAGCGGTGTCTCCGACATCCAGGTGTATGCCCAACGCTTCCCCGCCGGCACGCTCAATTTCTTCGACTGTCTGCGCACAATCGCGCACGTCGCCGGCCACAATTCGCGCGCCGTGCTTAGCCAGATGGACCGCATAGGCCTTTCCCAGCCCGCGCGCTGCACCCGTAACGACTGCTACTTTGCCGTTCAAATCGGTCATTGTGGCTCCGGTTGCTCAGTGAAAACCGGGTGATTCTACACAACCGCCTAAACGCATCAACCGAGGTATGGCCTCGGAAACACCAACTCGGTGACCGTGGGGTTGCGGTGATTCGGAGCCGTGGCGATTCGCGGCCGCGGAGTTACCGGAACCCGTCTGTCGCTTGAACCAGCTCGTTGATGATGCCTGTCTCGTTCCCCGAGTGACCCGAATCCGAGACAACGTGAAGCCTCGATTCGGGCCAGGCCTTGTGCAGATCCCAGGCGCTGCGCATGGGGCATACGACGTCGTATCGGCCCTGAACAATGATGGCGGGAATGTGCCGAATTTTGTGTACGTCCCGCAAAATTTGGCCGTCGATCTCGAAGAAGCCACCGTTAACGAAGTAATGGCACTCGATACGCGCAAACGCAACCGCGAAATCGTCTTCACCGGTGTGCGCAATGTGTTCGAGGTCCTGGATTAGGTAGCTCGTGCTGCCTTCCCAGATTGACCAAGCTCGCGCCGCTGCCTTCTGCACGTCGGGGTTTTCGCTAGTGAGGCGTCGGTAGTAAGCGCTCATCAAGTCCCCGTGCTCGACTTCAGGAATCGCGCCCAGATAGTGTTCCCACGCATCCGGAAAGATGTGGTTGGCGCCTTCTTGGTAAAACCACAAAAGCTCAGAGCGCCGGAGCATAAAGATCCCACGCAAGATGAGTTCCGTAACCCGCTCTGGGTGCTTCTGCGCGTAGCTCAGCCCCAGTGTGCTACCCCACGACCCGCCGAATACTTGCCACTGCTCGATGCCAAGATGTTCGCGTATGGCCTCCATGTCGCTTACCAGGTGCCAAGTGGTGTTTTCTTCGAGGCAGGCATACGGTGTACTCTCGCCGCAGCCGCGCTGGTGGAACACGATGATCCGATAGGCCTCGGGATTGTGGTACCGGCGATAATTGGGGTTCCCGCCCCCGCCCGGTCCGCCGTGAACGAAAATCACGGGTTTTCCCGTTGGATTACCACTTTCTTCGAAGTACACCTCATGCAGGTCGGAGACCTTCAGCCGACTCGTCCTGTACGGCTCGATCTCAGGGTAAAACGTGCGCAGTGCTTCACTCATTACCTTCGGATCCTTCCGCGCGTCCCTTGGAAATTCTAGTTACGGATGCGGGGGCACGCATCGCTTAGCCGATCGCCTCATGGAAGAGCGCCTCGTACTCCTCCTGCGTCGGCTGTACGGGGTTGGCAAAATGACAGGCATCGGTCAAGCAGTGTGTCGCCAGGTGTGTCGCCATTTCCGAGGTCACGCCCATTTCGCCCAAATTGGCGGGGAGTTCCAACTGCTGGTTGAATTCGGTGACCCATTCAGCGATATCCGCACCCTCTTCCAGCCCCATGGCCCGGCGTAAGCGGACGTACTTGTCACCGACGTGCGGCGCATTCAGTCTCAGTACAGTGGGCAACAGTACCGCATTCAATGTGCCGTGATGGGCTCGTAGCGTGGGGTCGGCCCCGACGGCATGACTCATCGAATGAACGCAACCCAACCCCTTGGCGAATGCCATTGCTCCCTCGCTGGCGGCCATCATCATGTGCCAGCGTGCGTCACGGTCGTTGCCATCGGCCACCGCCCTAGGCAGGTAAGTGACCACCCGCTCGAGTCCATCCAAGCCAATGGCGGCCGCCGGCGGATTCACAACTGGTGTGAGATACGCTTCGATGCAATGGGCCATGGCATCCATACCAGTGGCGGCGGTCAATGTTTTCGGCAACCCGATGGTCAGGTCGGGATCGCAGATAGCCATTTTGGGCAACAAATTTGGGCTCCCGATGACAATCTTCTGCCCATCTTCGGTGATGATGACGGCGCCACCACCCACCTCACTGCCCGTGCCGGCAGTAGTCGGTATCGCAATGATTGGCGGCGCTGGACCGATCCGGTTACGCCCGCCGCTCACCGCCGACCAATTCGCAATGGGCCCTTCGTGGCCGCTCAATAGAGCGACCCCTTTCCCGAGGTCAATTGATGAACCTCCGCCGAGCGCAACAATGCCGTCGCAATCGTGTTCACGATAAATGTCGAGCGCCTCACGTACGGCAGCCTCGGTAGGGTTTCCCGGTGTGCCATCAAAGATCGCCGGGGCGACTTCGTTCGGTAGAACACCACGCACCGTATCGAATATGCCGCTGGCGACAATACCCTTGTCCGTGCAGATCAGCGGGCGCTTGATGCCATTTCGCGCAAGCGCTTCCCCGAGGACTTTGATGGCGCCGAAATCGATTTCCATCAAATTCGGATAAGTGATGGTGGCCATCGATTCTATTCTCCGTACTCCTGAACGTCGGCGCCGAATCATACACATCGGGAAAGCTCGAAGAGCGCTTCCCGACTGTCAGGCCATGTTTCTGTCCAAAAAAATCGGCCGTCAATGCGGTGCATTAGCGGCGAATCGCAGCGATGACTGCCAATGGCCTTCTCGAAATCGTTGACCGGAAGAAGGACATCATTCGCAATCGAATGACCGTCGAGCAGATTGCCGAGGCACAACGGCTCAGTCAGCGGTTGGTGGCCTGCAGGAACCAGTGGGGCAGCAAGCCAGCCCGCTCCCACTACTTCGCTCAAGCCGACTATTGCTCAGCCGACATTCTTATTAGAAATCGCTTTACTCCCAATCATCGCGGGATGACCCCCAAAGAGGAACAACGAGCGGAGATACACGGAACATGAGCAAAAAAACCCGGCCTATGCGGCCTATAGAAATGGCCCTGATGGGATCGGTCTTCGTTGGCCTTGGTGGCTGGATTGTTCTCGGAAGCTACGGCCTGGTTCCCTTTGGCCAGCTACTGGTGGAACCATGGATCGCGGCCTGTATGGGCGGGGCATTCCTGCTGGCCGGCCTTCTAATATGGCACCTAGCAATACGTTCCGGTCGCCCTCCTCGCACACAGCCGCCTCGACCGAAACCAACGGACGCCATTGAGCCAAACGAACGTACTGGCGCCATCGTCGGAAACTTATTTTGGGCCACTATTTTTGGTCTGCTGATCGCCTTGATGTGGGCATTGTTCAAAGCCGATGGAGGCTACACGGAGGTACACGGGCCCGAATGGTTGCTTTACCTCATGCTCGGCGCGTTCTCCACGGTAGTCGTCGGATGGGCTTGCCATGGAGTGTGGCAATTACTCAGTCGGGTCTGGTTTGGTGACATCGTCCTGCACCTGACCACTGTTCCCGTCAGAGTCGGCGGGGCTTTGCAAGGCAATATCCAGTTGCAAACGCGGAAAGTGCCACGGAAAGTTTCCATCAAATTGAACTATCGCCAGTTCCATGTCGGTAGCGTCACTCGAGCAGTTGCCGCTGGAAAAACATTATCTACTGACGAAGAAAGGTCATCGTACAAGACAAATTTTGAAGGGACCTCGAACACCCAAATCCGGCGTCGGGGCGGAACTTGGAGCGACAGTCTCGAAGTAACGCCTCGAAGCGACGGACACGTCACCTTCGCATTCACTCTTCCCGTAAACCTTGCTCCAAGTGACGCGATCGGCCTTTCAGGTCCCGTGCACTCACCTGCCCCGGCAACGGGGAGGTGGCAGCTGTCGATTAGCGCCAAGGTCGCTGGCCTCGCGTTACGTCGCACCTATTGGGTGCCCGTTTTCGCGCCAGTGGCCCAGGCACAACAGACCGCCTCGGCACAATACGCAGAGCTTAAAGACGCGTCGGAGTCCCCGCTCGGAATCGCCGCGAAGGCGCTGCGAGACCCTATGGTCGCCGAGACCCTGTCGAAGATCCAACGTACTTTGAAGACACTCCCGATACTCGCCTTCGTCGGGATCTTCGGTTACGTCGGGGTCAGATTCTTCTATCCCGACATGCTCACCGACAACCGACAGGCAGACGTAGAACAGAAACGACAGGCCTTTGAGGCGCAATTACGCGAGGGCTTTGCGGGCTTCGAAATAAAGCCGCACTTTCAAACCAGCCGTGTTCTTCTCGGCGGTCGCGGCGTTTCCGCTGCCGTTAGCGGGGCCGACCTCGTCGTGAAGATCGAGGAGCTTCGTACTGCGATCTATCCTCCCAGCGAGCGCGCTGTTTACAAGAGTATCGGCATAGACGTTTTCTCGGCCGACAACCGACACCAAGGCCAGGTTAGAGACACGGAGCTTCGAGGCACTCTCAGCACTCAAGCACCGGTGGAAACACTCTCGGGACATGTGTTCGTCTTACCTGGCGTCGGCGGCGTATGCACGACACAACCTTGTAAAGTGCGGTTATTAATGTCTTTTCAGGAAGCGGGCATCCGCGGTGAACTGACCCAGTTCAGTCCGCTCGCGCTCCAACCCGAAGGCACGGTCGCGGTTCCGCCGCGAGCACCATCAAGATTCTGGGACACCTACTACAACCGAGCATTCAAGGCGCAAATTGCCAAACGGTATACGGAGTCCAGCCGGCTGTTGGAGAAAGCCGCCTCGGTAATCGAGCAAAATCTCGGCGCCGATCACCCGGCCTTGGCCGCAGTACATCTGAGTCAAGCACACAACCATCGAAAACAAAAAAACTCTGCAGGGTATGAGCGTGCCATGAACGCCGCGCTAAACGTACTGAGCGGGCATTCCCAAGCGGCCGTAAGGGATAGCGTGCAGGTAAGGGTGCTCGGCTCTCTAGACAGTGAATGGGTCGCGAGACGTCTGGGTGATCACTATTGGGATAAACGCCAATACAAGACCGCCCTTCATTACTACCAGCAAGCTTATGATGCTACCCCGGGTCTGGACATCAGCGAGGATGCGCGAAACTACCGGCTCGCCTGGAGCAGCAGCGGCATCATGAAAACGGCGTGCGTGACGCGTCAACTAAAACGCGCCAAAGCCGCGATGGCGGAGCTGAAGCAACGCTATAAGAACGTCAAAGCAGGGACTCAGAAACGGCTCCATTACTGGATCAGGACGGGAGAGCCGATGCTGGCGTCGGGTCAGTGCGGATAATCATGCCGGGAGGCGGCCATGCTGTTAGCCGAGCGGCGTAAGCAAGCAACGCCCGACCTAAAGGTCGCCGAGAAGCGTCCAGTAGCGCTCGAGGCCGAGATAGACAACCTCTCATCTCAGCCATCCGGGCCGGAAGCTTCTCACGGGGGTTACAGACCGCCCTAGAGACCGCTGAAGCAGAGCGAGACGAGGCGCAGTCGGCGTTAGTAGGCGACTTAAAGGCTGCCGAGCGGAACGCTGATTTCCTGCCACAGGCTCTAGAGCGCTATCAACACCTGGTCTCGAACTTCGAGAGTATGACGCAACAAAACGAAGCCCGCGCTAGCGCGCAGGTCCGTCAAATCGTCGGCAGGGGAATCGGGCGGTACCCGAGGGAAGACGGTCTACTCGAAGCCGAGGTCTCTGGCAGCGTGACCGGTTTGATGAAGGCTTCGGGAGACGTACTTCTAAAAATGGTAGCGGGGATAGGATTCGAACCTATGACCTTCGGGTTATGAGCCCGACGAGCTGCCAGACTGCTCCACCCCGCACCGGCGGAACGGGATGTTACAGAACGGCGACTTCGACTTCAACGCCTGAGGCGCGTCTTCACGCGCGCGCCAGCCTTACCGGCAGTCGTTTGGCACCCCAATCGCCCGGTGGACCTTCGAACACGCCAGCGCACACCTCACCACACTGCTTGCATTGGCCCTGCCCGTCGAGCCCCCAGCTATGGAGCACGTACCAGTCACGTGCGATTAGCGGGGTGGCACACGCGTGGCACAGCGTTGTGCCCCCGATGGGGTCATGCACGTTGCCGGTGTAGGCGTATCGGAGCCCATTCGCCAGGGCGATCTCCCGGGCGCGGGTCAGGGTCGCACGGGGGGTGCGAGGCGTATTGCGCATCTTCCAATCTGGATGAAACGCCGTGAAATGTATCGGAACACCCAAACCCAGCCGGTCGGCCACCCACGAGGTCATGGCATCGACCTCGGAGTTGGAATCGTTTTCTCCGGGAATGAGAAGCGTGGTTATTTCGACCCACACGTCCGTCTCCCGGACCAGGTATTCCAGCGTCTCGAGCACCGGCGCGAGCTGTCCTCCGGTGACTTTCCGGTAGAACCGGTCGGTGAACGCCTTTAAATCGATGTTGGCCGCATCCATGTGAGCGAAGAGCTCTGCCCGCGGCTCGGCGCTCACATATCCCGCGCTGACCGCGACCGAGCGGATGCCCCGCGCTTCGCAAGCTTGGGCAACATCGATGGCGTATTCGTAGAAGATCACGGGGTCGTTGTAAGTGTACGCAACGCTCTTGCACCCGAGTTCGGCCGCAACACGAGCCAGCCTTTCCGGAGAAGCGGCATCGGCCAAGGTGTCCATCTCCCGCGATTTGCTCATATCCCAGTTCTGGCAGAACTTGCACGCCAGATTGCACCCCGCCGTTCCGAACGACAGCACCGGTGTGCCTGGAAGGAAATGGTTGAGCGGCTTCTTCTCGATGGGGTCCACACAAAAGCCGCTGGAGCGCCCATAGGTCGTCAACACGAGCTCGCCGCCGACGTTCGCCCGGACGAAGCACAGGCCTTGCTGTCCGTCACGCATCTTGCATTCGCGCGGGCAGACATCGCATTGCACCCGGCCGTCATCAAGCCGATGCCAATGCCGAGTCGGCAAGTAGCGGATAGGTCCTTTCACACCCCCTATAATACGTCGAAGACGTCCGAACACCGCCTACGTCAATGGGAGCGAACAGCTCGCCGCGAATGAGAGGATCCCTCGATGGGCACACGCGAGACGGCCGTTGCGGGACTGTTCTATCCCCTGGACCCGCAGGCTTTGCGCACACAGGTACAAACCTTACTTGCCGAAGTCGAACCGGACCATTTGCCGATAGACGGCCCGATCAAGGCCCTGATCGCACCTCACGCGGGTTACCTCTATTCGGGGGCCACCGCCGCATGCGCCTACGCGCTTGTGAAAGAACGCAATGACATCGAGTACGTCGTGTTGCTGGGTCCCAGTCACCGAGTCGCGTTTCGCGGGCTCGCACTGTCTAGCGCGACATCCTTCGCAACGCCGCTGGGTGATGTACCGGTGCCCCTTGCGCTTGCCGCCGCGGCCGCTTCGCTTGCACCGGTCAATGTATTCGATGCGGCGCATACCGCGGAACACAGCTTGGAGGTGCACTTGCCATTTCTGCAGATCGCGCTACCCGGCGTACCAGTGCTGCCCCTCGTCACCGGCGACACAACACCCGAGGAGGTCGAGTCCACTTTGGCCGCCCTTACCAACGACGACGCTCGCTCGCTCGTGATTGTCTCCACCGATCTCAGTCACTTTCTCGACTACGCTTCGGCCTGCACTGTGGATCGACGAACCACCCGGGCAATTGAAGCGTTGGAGACGACGGTGACCCCAGAACAAGCCTGCGGTTGTCGAGCGCTGAACGGACTACTGCGTTTTGCGGGCTCGAACGCGCTATCGGTCAACACGCTCGATGTACGTAACTCGGGGGATACCGCGGGTGCAAAGGACCGAGTGGTGGGGTATGGATCCTACGCGGTCCACTAAGCGCAATGGGCCCTGAGTTCTCAGCCGATGCGCGGTCGAAGCTCCTCGGCGTGGCTCGGAAATCACTCGAGCATGGATTAACGGCCGGTGTGCACTGGTCAGTGTCCCCGGAAGATTACACGTCGATCTTGCAATCAACTCGGGCATCATTCGTCACGCTGAACATTGAGGGGCAACTTCGAGGGTGCATCGGCGGATTAGAACCTAGGTGGGCGCTTGTCGAGGATGTCTCCCGGCACGCCTTCGCAGCGGGCTTCCACGATCCCCGATTCCCCCCGATATCGAAGGTCGAGCTTGCGAACGCGCGCTTGCACGTATCCGTGCTTTCTCCTCGCACGCCGCTCGATTTCACAACGGAGGC
>JACLAC010018968.1_pt1 | contig 16179 bp, 19 predicted proteins | sample 8027881 | NCBI WGS metagenome assembly JACLAC01 (sample SAMN15725517, study PRJNA655200) | protist metagenome | isolation source: fluorescence activated cell sorting (FACS) single amplified genomes of... | place: Spain: Blaines Bay Microbial Observatory, Mediterranean Sea | collected 2016-01-19
ACGAGTACTCGCTGTGCGAGGACATCACAGACGCAAGTGCGTTCCGCTGGCACCACGTTTTGGCAGGGCGTCCATGGGGAAAGCGCTGCTCAATACGGTGACGGTCTGCTCGACGGTGTACATAACGAAAGAGCAGAAGCATGGTTTTCGCCTGCAGACGAACGACGGGCAACTGCACCTCGACCACGTGCCCATGGATCGCTCCTGGTTGAAGACGCTATGAGCGATTGCTTTTTGTTTGTTCGAGCCCTTGCCAAACCGCAGGGCGTAGCACGAAACAGTGGTCCAGTGGGGTATCATGCGCCCAACCGCGTCTCATCCTCAGCATCATCCTCTTTGCATCCTAGTTGCATCATAGTTGCATTATGTTGCACCCCAGTTGCATCATACTTGCATCATAGTTGCATCATGTTTGCATACTATTTGCATCATGCTTGCATCGCAGTTTCATCTTGTTTGCATCCGATTTGCAGTACGATTGCATTCTATGCGCATCATGCTTGTATCCGAGTTGTATCGTATATGCGTCCGGTTTGCATCGTATGTGCATCCTATTTGCATCGTAGTTGCATCCTAGTTGCATCATAACTGCATCCGAATTGCATCCGGTTTGCATCACATGTGCGTCAAGTTTGCATCATGTTTGCATCATAGTTGCATCATATGTGCATCATGTTTGCATCGTATTCGCATCCGAGTTGCATCGTAGTCACGTCCGATGTGCATCCTATTTGCATCGTAGTTGTGCCCGACGTGCATCTTACGTGCATCATATTTGCATCCTGTTTGCATCCTGCTTACATCATATGTTCAGCATATTTGCATCCTGTTCGCATCCGAGTTGCATCCGTGTGGACTGTGGGCGTTGGGTGGTCTTAGAAGGATTTGCAGGACACCGAAGTTGGGGTGTCTGCGGAACATCTCCCCACGAGACAATTCGACATGAGCCTTGCCCTGTGCCACATCGCCAGGGGAGTCAACTCAACGTTGCTTCTATCATTGTCTCCACATATCCATCATATTCTGCCTGTGCTTAGTCTGGCCTGTGCTGCATAGCCAGGGCACCTGAAATGGCCTGTGCTGAATCGCCAGGGATCGTTTTACATGCCAGTGCACATGCAACGCAGACTGCATGTAGCACTTTGTTCAAGAGCAGATTACGATCGTGGAAACGTGCTTCCAAGAGTGTAATCGTGCTTGCTACGGGGTAACGCGATTACGCTCACACGTGAATTCAATACGAGAACGTAATCGTATGTTGATGTACACCTACGTTCCATACCGATTACACGCTTGGGAACGTGTTTCCACACGTGTAATCGTGTTTGTCACGGGGACGCGCGATTACGTTGTTCAGCAAGCAGCGTGCCGATGTACACCGACTTTTCATACCGATTACACTCTTGGAAACGCGTTTCCAAGAGTGTAATCTTGTTTGCCACGGGGTAGCGCGATTACGCTTCTCAGCAAGCAGCGTGTCGACGTGCACCTACTTTCCATATCGATTACACTCTTGGAAACGCGTTTCCAAGAGTGTAATATTGTTTGTCACGGGGTAGCGCGATTACGCTGTTCAGCAAGCAGCGTGTCGATGCACACCTACTTTCCATACCGATTACACTATTGGAAACGCGTTTCCAAGAGTGTAATCGTGTTTGCCACGGGGTAGCAAGCAGCTTGTCTTCTCGTTGCCTTCTCGTGTTTGATATTGTCTTATCATTGCATACTCGGCAGATGCAATCATCACTCTCTGCACATCCAGGACTCAAGCCAGTGGTCATTTGTTGTGCTGTCATTTGGCTATTCGCAAGATGTCAGGCAAGCGCGCGAATGCTGCTGAGTCTGCGACGCCAATGAAGGCGCCGAAGGTGTCTGTCACTGCCGAACCGCGTGACGAGACGCCGAAACCTGCTCTTCCGAAGTTTGAGATGGAAGTTTTGAATTGCCTGATCAGCGAGGCGCCATGCGGGAGCCCCTTTTTTTGCCAACGGTGTTAAAGATCAGCGTTCCTGTTGTCGAGAACTATTTGGTTGATAAAATCAAATCTGGTGCATGGGAAGCGAACTTGCCAGGAGCGGCGGCTGTGTTTCGTAATGGCGGCGGGACATTATCTACCATGAAACCGTTGAATAGTAAGTCGTTGACGCAGGTAAAGGAAGGAATGTTGACGGCGTACAAGCCCGCATACGACACAGAGACGGCCTTGAATGCATTGGAAACGACGGGTATGTTCGAATGATATGTTTCTTTGTTCGCGTTGGATCCCGAACCGGTCCAAGGAAGCGATGCTGCTGCTATCGCAGGGTCAGCCGCTGTGTCATGGAAATCAATCGAGAGTTTTGCCATGCTGTTCGATGTCGTGCAGCCATGTGTGGCAGCTGATGGCGAAAGGATCAAGCCGATTCGGCGGACGATTTCCCTGTCACGATTCCTGTGACGTTGAACAGCACAGAGGGTTTGCCGAGTGTTCGGAAGCCAATTCTGACTGGACATGAATGGATGTTGTCGTGGCATTTCAAATGCTTTACGCATAAAAAATGGGAAATACGAGCGAAGTATTGCGTCTTCTGCAATGTGCGTTGACGCCGACGATTCACATTCGGAAAGGCTTGTCTACGTCCCAGCAAGCCGTTTGGAGCATACAGATGAGCACGCAAAAGGTGGCGGAAACTGAACGCATTGACAGCTTCGTACTTTGGTCACAGAAGGCTTGGGTGGCCATTGGTATGACCAAGAGCCCGCCCGCCAACCTCAACCAGACAGCAACACTGAAAGCGATGCCGAACATTAATTTGACGTTCGGTCATATGACGTTGAACAAAGCGATGGTCGCGGCCGCGGAGAAGGTCATGGATCCGGCCAAGGTCAATGCCAAATCGCTGGACGTCATCAGCTTGATCGAAGTGCAGCATGGTCGCGAAGTGTTCTCTGCTGGTTACGCAACGTTGAAGAAGCTCGTCGAGTTATGCGGCAAGGAGGCTGCCATGAGCAATGAGCCTTCTGGCGGTTACGTCCACTATTGTCTGGAATGTGTGTTCGTTGCGGGTGAGTCGAATTACATCAGTTTGGCAAAGCTCACCGCAGATACGCGTGAAGGCGGGAAAGACGGGAAGACGAACGGTTATGTCCTGCGCTGTCTTTCGCAGCGCGAGCTTGTCCATAGTGTGATCAACGGATGGGTTAGTGGCCTGCCCAATGGCGAGGATTTTGCAAGCATGAGCGCCGAGATGTTGGCAGTGATATCGGCTTTCGAGAGCGCACATGAAGGTCTATCGTAAGCTTAATCAAGCGGATATGAAAAAATAAGGGCGCAGCTAGTGCCACGCCGCCTGGTGAGTCAATGGACGTTGACAAAGAGGGTGATGAGACTGCCTTCGATGTGTATAACAACAGCTTGGGCAACACGAGTTCATCAATGTGTGCAGAAACAAGCTACGATATCATGCGTGGCCAACTGGATGCACATATCGACCGTATCTTGGCCGCTCGTGTGGCGTCGAGTCCCTTAGGTTCATTACCGTGGACGCACGCAGACGCTAAGATGGATGGTTTGCGAGAGCTCGAGCGTAGTCTATGCGTGCACAAAAGTTGCGTCGGTACCGCACCGTCCGACCATGGCCCACCCGCTGCAGGAAAGCGGGAATTGCAGCGAATGAACAGTGAAGCCAAGGCTGAAGACGAGAGAACTGTGCAGGAGAAGGAACGAGCACAGACCTGGGCACGAGCGCAATCAGAAAGACGCAAGTATGTCAAGGTCGTCTTCTTTGCGCCAGGCAAACTGGAGAAGACCATCGAGACTTACATGGCTAAGGAGGAGACAGTGGCAACTGGGAGCGAGCATCGCATGGCGCACTTCGCAGCTGATTCCTGGTGGGCGGCTGAGAGGCAGCCGTGGCGGGCACCATATTGTTCAGCCGACGAGATCAAGCCGCTCGTGGAGACAATGCTGGCCAAGAAGCAGGCGACGGACGTGATCCTGGTGCATGATGGCCGATCCCGAACCGTTCGGCGGATGTTGGCGGATGTCTTCCACGACAAGGCGAAGCATTTCGCCGACTTGTGGATAACGTACAAGCCGGGTGCGTGCAAAGGCCGCAATGTATTTTTGGGTGCAGACAATCGGGAGACGATGTTCTGCGATCTTCCGACTTCGCGAACGTTGTGGGCCGTCGAGGAAATCAGCGATTTCACAGGTGCGGGAGAGGTGGACACGCACGCGAGCACGATGGCAGGTGTCAAACCTTTTGACATGATGGAACATGCCTTTGATCAGCGCGTCAGATAAGGCCAATATGTTTGGCCATACTGCGTCCTGTCCTCCGAAGACGTTGTACGGCGCGACCATGGGGCAGCCCGTATTGTGGAACGAGCGCAAATCGCTGGCCGATTACACCGCGCTGATCAAGCGGTTCAAAGTGAAAAGGGTACGCTGCTTTGTTTTTCGGTTGGCGGGGGCGAACTCGCGCGCGCATGCCTTGAGCAAGGCATTGCGTGCACAATGGTGTGCCGCAGCCAGGCACACTGCTCCTGGATCCAAAAAATGTTTTGGACCGTGCGGCATTGGTGGCCATCGCGACCAAGAATACAGCGTTGTACGATGCGGAGATGAAGGACAGCATCGAGCGACTGTACCAGGACGTGATCGAATGCTTGCATGCCCAGGATCAGGCCGATAAGAGCATGCCGACGTGTGAGACGATGACTGAGGCGGCATCGTGAGATGGCCGCTGCCGATTCGCGCGGGAAAGGGGCATGTTGACGCCAGGGAACGTGAGCAATTCCATAACATATTCGGCCCGCAAAACGAGAAAAACAGTAGTATCACTTGTTCTCGCACACCGAGTACATACATTATTGAAATCCTTTTACGCTTCGCGGATCCCCACCAGCCCTCCCAACACCTTTTTTTTCCGCCGAGCACAGAACACCACCTGGTTACTGCCCCGTTTAGGCGCAAACTGTCCTCGTGAACTAGCCGTTATCGACCAATCACGGCCGCACGGTGCGATCTGTTACCTTTTCTTCGACGAAATATAGCCGATCGAGAGCCGTCCGTAAACACTGTGGTTTTGGAACATGTTACAGGTGCGGCATTTATTAGCGCCCCCCGAAATATTGATTTCCCATGCGTGTTCGAAGGATGTTGGCTTCTCGGCAGACGCATCAACGACCCGCGGAACGCTCACTCCAGGCTCACGGGGAAAAAGGGTTTGGGAAATGGGAATAAGGGGAGGACATATCCTGGACCACTCACGCTCAAAGGGCTGGTACATACATACATTATTTTTGTATCGCCACAATTCTAGTTGACATGCGCATAATGCTACCACCGCGCGCAAGCCATGGCGTCGTCGCCCGCTCTCGTTATCCGAGAAGGGCGGTGTCTTCGAATCTAGCGAGAGCTAGTTTGCCATCCCAGCGCGAAATGAGCCATGTTTCGATATTGCCAGTCAGGCGTGCGCTCCAGGTGACTGCATACAGCGCACATGCTCTTGCCGAACCGCAGGGCGTCTTGCAACCACAGGCAGAGGCGCCGCCGAGTCGAGGCTTCGGCGTTGCGAGGGCAGGCCATGTCGAATAATGGAAATTGCATCGTCTGATGTTGGACTTGTTACCGAGAGCGTCGAGGAGCATTTGCGTAGACATGACGGCGGGCTGCCTTCTTGTGCAAGATGCAAGTTCTTTGTGCATGGCGATGATTGGGTGCGTGCGTATGGCCAAGAACGAGATCCGCGACGTTCTACGCTGGCAGCTCTTACTTGGTTACAGGAGAGACCTGTACGTTATGGGGGGATGTGGGCTCTGGGCTGTTTCTTCTGTTCAGCAGATTGCTCCCATTCTAGTCAATATGTGCCAAACCGCCAGCAAGTCGGCAAGCGACGGCCCGGTCCGCGATCTCGGACCAAATGGGCCCGGCACGAGGTGGCATCGTGCTTTTTGTTTGCAATCGTCTCACATACGCCAGCACGCAGCGACTCAGGAACATCAATTATATGTCGCTGCGTATTTTGCTCCAGACCTACCTCGCCACACTTTCTTTCAGAAGATTTTTAAAGACGACGACCTGCTCCACGGAGCCGTTCCTCGGTTGGATGCTTGGCTTCGGATTTGGAGAATGTGCAGAAATCCGCAATCGTGGAGCCACGCAGAGCAAGCCTTTGAAACGGAGCATTGCATCAATGCGATACGTGAGTTCTCTGTGCAGATCAAAGGCGCGCAGCACATGGTATTACTCCTGAGAGAACTGGTTCGTGAAAGGAAGCGGACAAGTCTTCAAGCTTGCAATCATATTTCCTATAGCTGGGACGATAGAGATGGCTACATGTTCTTGCGTTTTCGATGTGACGTGCCACCAACTGATTCTATCCACTGCCGAACCGCGTGGGGGTACAGTCGAGCGCAGGATGTCAGTGAGAAGAAAGCATTGCAGCTTTGCCGTTGTTCAGGCGTCGTTGGCATTGGACAGGCTTACGTGGGCAAGACCATAGAAGAGCTGACCGACGATGCGGCAGTACAAATATCGGAGGATGTTCTCGCTATGTTGCGTGACTGTTGCACGCCCGTCGGCGGCAGTTTCATGTAGCATTCATTCAACAAAATGCGCCAAGCCGCGAGGACGCTAGCCGTCGATGGAGCTTTACGCAGAGCTGCGCGTACGTTGAAGAGTCGCTCCATGCCAAACGTCATCTTGGCTTGTCGAGACGCTTCCCACGCCATCCGCATAGCGTGTAAGGAGCCGCTGTCACGAGTCGGTGGTTTCGGAAAAAAAAAGCAGTTCAAGCGCTTGTTCAGCGGCAAAGATGCATTGCTCAAGCGCATTGGTTTCAGTAACAAGCTGAAGGCTTTATTGGAGGACTGCCAAAAAAACACGTCGTGAAGATGGGAGGCAAGCAGGGCGGTGGGTTGGAGCACGTCATGCGATTTGTTCGCACTCGCCGATCCGCTGGGAAAGTATGGCCGCGCCACAACGCGTTTGTTGCTGCCTTTGTTGGTGCGCAGTGGCGATGCTGCTGGCTCTGCTCGTGGACAAAGAGACGGACTCCAAAAAGCGCAAGTTAGCTAGAGTTGCTCTGGAGGAGATGACGGCGCCGAATATCTTCCGCACAGCGTTGAGTGGGGATTTCAATGAGGTCGGACGCATGACGCTGAGATTGTGGGATGTGCAGGATCGCGATCCAGAAAAGGAAGTTACCGACGTTGAGGCATTAAAATCGCAGTTGCGGCACCGTTTTCCTAGAGGGGAATAGTATATGTGAGGCCCCTTGCCGCACCGCGGGGCGACAGCGACGTCACTGCTCGGACGATCACGCAATTCGCGCACCAGCAGCTATATGGCGGCTGGCGAGTGCGCTATGACACTCGGCTTCATAGCATACACGCAGGAGACCAGAAGCATATTCTCATTGAGGCCATGGCTGAACTCTGCGTGGCAACAGAGGCGTCGTTGGCGCGCATTAACGCAGAGTTTTGGCAGGGCGAGTTACGAGCATCGCTTCACGTTTTCGTTTTAGATCAGTACACCAGCGAACTGCTAAACATCTATGAACAAACTGCAGAAGAGGGTGGCGAATTACGAAAACGGTTGTGCGAGCTCTTGGTTCACTGGCAACGCCGCGGAGCTGCTTTGAAAATGGAAGTGCGGCCAAGAGATGTGTTGCTTGCTGTGCGAGGCGCACACCTGCAACGTGAGCTTAGCATGGCTTCTTCCGAACCGAGAAGCGTTCACGAGCCAGGTAATCGTGCATGCTGGGTTCGAGCCATCGCCCATGCTATCGGGACGGACAAGCACGCGAAAGCCTTCGAACTGTTAAACCGTTTGCTGCCGTTTTATTTCTCACTTGAAACAGGCACGCATAATTGTGAGCTAGGGCGCGGGCGACATGCCACGCACCGCTTCGCTCATGTAGGACCCAGCGAGCGCCAGCATTGTTGGTCGGCAATGCTGTTTGAGGTGCATGAGGATGGTCCTGACGGCGAGAGCGACGTGGCTTCGAAGGGCCTCCAGGGCAACGTGCTTTTTTTTGTTTTACTGAGTTCTCTCGCCGTCTGGCGCAGCTTTGGCGTAGCGTGCACGGTCGTCGGCTTTCGAGCAAACGATACCTTCGCATAGTGGAAGACAAGGGCGTTGCCGCAGGCAACATGAAGGCCGTCCATGCCGGGCAACGCAAAGCTCTTCATACGTTGGACCGTGGCTTTTTTTCGACGTAAGCAAAACAGTGGTGGGCGTGCCGCGAACCAAAATAATGTCCTCAGCAAGAGAGGCAACAAATGCAGGTCATAGAAGGCAAGCGCTTGCTGAACTTCAGACGCCGAGCAGCACACATGTTGGAGAACAAGAAAGACATATAGAGTACATCCGTTGGCCAAGGCCAGGGCCAGGGCCAAGGCCAAGGGCAAGGCCAAGGCCAAGGCGAAGGCCAACGCGCCACCAACACGCTCTGTCGAACCGCGAGAGGTGGATGCGAAAGTTACGTCAATGCTACCGTCGCGGTGCCAGGACGTGATCGTAATTGACGACGACAACGAAGGCAAGCCCTCACCTTTGCCCGACCTACACGAACGTTGCTCCTTCGACTCTCACTAAAGCGCGCCAGGTGGTCGTATCGAAACTCGAGGATCTCGACAAGGCATATGGCGACGATCTGTCCACTACGTTACGTGCTGCTTGGACTGCTAGTATAAAGCAAGGCCTCTCTGTGCAAGAAAGGCATGCTGACGATGAGGGATCTACTTTCCAGCCCGCAACGAACGACCCACTTCAGTTTGCGTTCTCAGAAAGGTTCGCTAATAAACAGCCTAACCTGAGCGCAGTTTATTTGCGATGGTGGGAAATGGAAGAGTGTGACATCAGCTACCAATAATACGCACGACGTCGAAGTAAACACTTGCGACGAGTATCGAACGTCCCTATTAGCAACAGACAGTTCGACGTGGGCCCAGTCTCTGGCGGAGCTGGCGCACTTCGTTTAACAGGGTAGGTGCGCAGGATGCGTTGGCCCTGTGCCACATCGCCAGGGGAGTCAGCGCAACTGTGCGTCTATCATTGTCGCAATATATCCATCATGTTCTGCCTGCGCTTAGTCTGGCCTGTGCTGCATCGTCAGGGCACCTGAGATGGCTTGTGCTGAATCGCCAGGGATATGTTTATATGCTTGCTCGTCTCGCAACCATGTTTGCTGCTATTTTTTCGTGGGCGCGCTCAGAGCCCCTCTTCTAGGCCGCGATGCAGGGCGTCGACCAGTGGGTGGAGATCGAGCAGGCGTGGTACTCGAGCCAGCGGTACCCTCCTGCACCGCCAGCCGCACAACTGCCGCACAGCCGCCTCGTGACGACTCGAGCCAGAACGCCACCTGCGCCAACTGCCGCACAGCCGCAGGGCCCGCCACCGCCACCTGCCACGAGTCTTTGCCCGTTTCGGTCAAGTGCCGATCAAGCTGGGCCGAGTGCCGACCGATCCGCCTCGAGCCGCTGCAGCGCCGATACTTACGCAATCATTGAGGCCATTTCCTGTGTCGAAAAGCGGGCTCATCAGTACTTGCAGTTCATTCGCGAGGATATGTTCGGCCCGCCATGGGTCGAGTACATAGACGTGTCGGAGCAGGCGTGGTGGAAGGGCTACGTCTTGAGCAGGCCCGACCGTGCACAGATCATCGGAGAGGGGATCATCAGCGCACAGGTGCGTTTTCTCGCGATGAGGGCCCGAACGCTGTGAAGATCAGGCACGACGCGGCGAACAGGTTTGGCCTCATCCTCAAGCGCGTGGACGACGTCTACATACGGCTGCATCCAGCGTCGGCAAACTACGGCACGCCAAATGTACGGCAACTTGGACGACTGGATGTTGTCAAGCACGCAATGCGACACCGAGCAGCTCGCTAGCTCTTCCAGTGCCAAACCGCCTGGTGCAACCTTCGACGCGAGCGCCATCGGGACGCAAGACTACGTCAGTTGCGGCACGGCTTTCGTCTGGTTGGGTGGTTTGACACCCCCGCCCATCAGCGACGACGAGTACTCGCTGTGCGAGGACATCACAGACGCACAGGCGTTCCGCTGGCACCATTTGTTGGCAGCGCGTCCATGGGGAAAACGCTGTTCCCGACGGTGGCGGCCTGCTCGACGGTGTACAGCACGGAAGAGCAGAAGCATGGCTTTCGCTTGCAGACGAACGACGGGAAACAGCACATCGTCCACGTGTCCTTGGATCGGGCCAGGCTGCATACGCTCGGAGTGACTGCCTTTTTTTGTCGCCCTTGCCACACCGCAGGGCGTAGCACGCAACCAGTTCCAATGGCCTGCGACCAACCGTGTCTCATCCTCATCATCATCATAATCCATGTGCATCCTATGCGCATCCTACTTGCATTCGATGTGCACCCCATTTGCACCCCATTTGCATCATAGTTGCATCTTCATCCTATTTGCATCATATTTGCATCGTGCGTGCATACTGTTTGCATCCTTGTTGCATCATATATGCGTCGTAGTTGCATCATAATTGCATCATGCTTGCATCCCGTTTGCAGCCGATTTGCATCATAGTTGCATCCTATCTGCATCGTATTTGCAACCGGATTGCATCCTGTTTGCATCAGAGTTGCATCATACTTGCATCCTAGTTGCATCGTATTTGCGTCCGAATTGCATACTCTTGCATCGTATTCGCATCCGATTTGCATCCTAACTGCATCGTAGTTGCGTCCGCTCGGCGGGGAGCGTTGACCCCCTAATGTCATAATCATCATCAGCGTCATCATCATCATCCTCATCATCATCAGCATCATCGCCATCATCATCATCATCATCAGCATAATCGACCCCCCACCCGTATGCTATTTTGCCTCGCGTCCGCTCGGCGGGGAGCGCTGTATTCCCCCATAGCCCCACCCCCCAGTGGTCCGCGTCCGCTCGGCGGGGAGCGCTGACCCCCTAATGCCAGCAGCATCATAATCAGCATCATAATCAGCATCATAACAATATTCCGTAGACATGTTGGCGCAACGATATTTGCATATGTATCGCCATGTCTGTTGCCAAGGCATGTTGCCAAGGCCTTTGGCCTTCCTTTGGACGTGTGGCCCCCCATGGCCCGCGGTCGCAGCGTCACGGACATCGAACGCTGCCTCTAAGCTTGACGCCCTCTCCGATCGCGTGACGAGGATCCTCCTATTTGCGTCGCGTCCCGCCGCCGGAGCAGCGCGGCCATGCCCCATCGTAGCGTTGCGGTACTCGCCCATTGGCGTGGCAAGCACGGGAAGTGAAGGCACACGTCGGGGGAGGGGGGGGGCGTTATCCGTGGGCGGCTTTTTTTTTCGGCGACGTGGCCTTATTCAAGACTGGCTCCGTGGACCTGCGCAAGCCGTTCGGCCAACTGTGCCAGTGCGCCGTGCCCGCGTTCCACCAACAACTCAACCGTTTTAGCCCGCACCGCACTGGGTTCGCGTCTGTTACGCAGATGGTCCTCGGTGTGCCGCTGTTGATGTCGAACATCAGGCAAGTTGCCTCCGTACCGCATTGTGGCGCATGTCTGAATGCGGGTGTCTAGCAAGAAATGGCATCATCATAAACACGTGGTTCGCGCATCCACCAGGCCCCTTTGGGCAATATGGCCATAGGGGGGCGGGCCCCCCATCCGACCCTCCGATCCCCGAAACTTGAGTAAGCGCTAGGCCGTTTCTTCCACAATCTGGCCACAGGCGTGGTGGGCTCCCCCCGCCCCCCTCTCCCATATCCCCCAACATTGCGTATAGGTCTATGCCCTTTGGACAATCTGGCCAGAGGGAGGCTGGACACCCCCGACACCCTAAGTAAACACTAGTAAAAAGCAGCACCTCGTCCACGTGTCCTTGGATCGGGCCATGTTGCAGACGCTCTGAGCGACTGCTGTCCGAGCCCTTGCCAAACCGCAGGGCGTAGCACGTAAACAGTGTCCAATGACGGCTTCATCGTGCTTTCATTCACAAAACGTCACGTGCATCATGTTTGCATCGTAGTTGCATTCTAGTTGCACCCCATTTGCATCGTGATTGTATCATGTTCGCATCATAGTTGCATATTAGTTGCATCATGTTTGCATCGTAGTTGCATCCTATTGCATCCCATTTGCATCATAGTTGCATCATGTTTGCATCCAATTTGCATCATATGTGCATCCCAGTTGCCGCCTAGTTGCATCACAGTTGCATCATAGCTGCATCATGCTTGTATCATATTTGCATACGGTTTGCATCGTAGTTGCATCGCAGTTGCATCTTGCTTGCATCATATTTGTATCATATTTGCGTCCGATTTGCATCAGGTGTGCATCCTAGTTGCATCTTATGTGCAACCGGTTCGCATTCTATTTACATCATAGTTGCATCCTAGTTGCATCCTAGTTGCATCCTGTTTGCATCCCTTTTTGCATCCTATTTTCATCCTAGTTGCATCCCAGTTGCATCATGTTTGCATCATATTTTATAATAGTTGCATCCTATTTACATCATATTTGCATCCGATCTGCATTATAGTTGCATAATGTTTGCATCCTGTTTGCATCATAGCTGCATCATAGTTGCATCCGAGTTGCATCCGGTTTGCATCCTGTTTGCATCCGAGTTGCGTCTTAGTTGCATCCTGCTTGCATCCTCCCAAAGTGTCCCGTTTCCATTAATATATTCCGCACAGCGTTTATCGGGGCTTTCCATGAGGTCGGACGCATGGTGCTGAGATGGTGGGATGTACTGGATCGCGAGCCAGGAAAGGCGGTTACCGACGTTGAGGCATTAAAATAGCGGTTGCGGCACTTTCCTAGAGGGGAATATTATATGTGAGGCCCCTTTGCCGCACCGCGGGGCGACAGCGACGTCACTGTTCGGACGATCACGCAAATCGTGCACCAGCAGCTATCTGGCGGCCTACGAGTGCGCTATGACACTCGGCTTCATATCGTACACGCAGGAGACCAGTCGTCGTCGTAGTCTAGGCCTGCCATTGGGAAATTTGTTAGTTTTGCTCGTTTGTTGCAGCTCAGTCGGCGGACTCGGTCTGGAAGGGTGCTCGGCGGAGCTGGTCCCCGAGGCTTCGGTGGCATCCGTCGTCTTGGCAGAACAAAACGGGGGCTGTCAAGATCGGTGTAGGCACAAGACTCAATATAGCAGCGCCCTCCCCGCTTGCGGGAAGGGGAGGGGTGGACGCTGCACCTTGAGCCAACATGGCTACGGATTGAGGATGCGTATGCTGATGAGGATGAGGATGATGATGATGCTGATGAGGAGGAGGAGGATGATTATATTCGCAGGAGCTGTGTTGGGGCAGTTTCGGATTCACTTGAGTTAGCTAGTTGCGCAGGGCCGTGCCGACAGGGATTGGAGAGGATGCTGGAACCGAGTTGGAATTCTCCAGTCTGATCAGCCCATATCACGAGCGGAGCGCACGTGTTGCCAGCATACAGCTCTGTTCATTCACCGTGACAAACGCGAATATGGTATGCGAGTGACGATGCGATGCAATAACGATGCAATTACAATGCAAGTATGATGCAATTATGATGCAATTACGCTGAATGCATTATGATGGGGCGGCGGCTAGGCCCTTGCCGAATCGCAGGGCGTTGCGTCTATACAGGAGAGCATGTGTGTGGAATTGTCGTTGCAACGTCGATGCAAGTACGATGCAATTACGATGAAATTGCCATGCAGTTACGCTGCAACTTCGGTGAGGCAACGACGAGGCGATGCAACAGCGATGCAATAGCGAGGCACGCACAACGGGCAGCACCAGGACAAACGCCAGTACCACGTATGTGGATCGTGCTGCGCGGGCCCCACACGCGCCCCGCACGCACACGCGCGCACGCGCACATTACTTGTCTGTTGCTATCTAGGCACAATGTGGACGTCGCCTTGTCGTGGCTCCTCCCGCACTGCTTCGGTTGCGGGACAGTATATGCCCGAACGTCTGCGCCGCATGTCATTGGCAATGGATTCCGCACGGGGGCGGGCACTTCGCTTTCTACGAGGGCCGTTGGTGGTCGTTGCGTGACTGGGACCGCTGGGCGGGCGGTCCCGTGGTTGCGGCGCCGCAGCAACAGCAGCCGCACCCGCAGCAGTCCAAATAATATAGCATTGCGAGAGCGTGGCGAAGGCTGGCGGGTGCCATTGCCGAATCGTATGGCGGAGCCGCGGGAACAACAGCGGGATCGCAATCGTGAGCTTGGCAGATGGGCTGGGCATGGGGATTCGCCCAAGACGGATCGGCTGGTGCCGATTCGCCCAGCGCTCCAGTAGCGATGTTTGCAGAAAGTAAACAGATACGTTTTGTTCGTTCTTGCCCGCATCCGCATTCGCATTCGATCGGGTGCCGAACCGCCCCGAGTCATGATCGCTTTCATATGGTCGGTCGTTCGTTGTACACACCGTCGATCGTACCGTTCTGTTTGCGCCGTTGAGCTTTCACTGTCGGCATCGTCAAGCGCAAATGATCAACAATATAATGCGCGCGAGCCCGAGTTGGGGCCCTTCCACAAACGTAGAGCGCACGCGAGTGTGGGCTCTTGCCGAGCCGCAGAGCATGGCGCTCCGTGTGTGTGTTCGTTCAATGTGGGCGGTCTCACGTGCTGGAGCTATGCCATGCAGGAGAAAAAAGCGAGTTGCATGTCGTCGTAGCAGTAGCAGTAGCAGCAGCAGTAGCAGCAGCAGTAGCAGTAGCAGTAGCAGTAACATTATCAGTAGTAGTGGTAGCAGTAGTAGTAGTAGTAGCAGTAGTAATAGTAGTAGTATTAGCAGTAGTAGTAGTAGTAGTAGTAGTGTTGGTAGTAGTAATAGTAGCAGTAGTAGTAGTCGTCGTCGCAGTCGAATTAGTAGTAGTCTTATTAGTAGTAGTCGTCGTCGTCGCAGTAGTGTTCGTGTTAGCCGCAGCAGTAGTAGTTGTTGTAGTAGTGGTGGCGGTCCTAGTAGTAGCAGTAGTCGTCGTCGTCGTCGTCGTTGTGGTAGTAGTAGTATTCGTAGTCGTATTAGTAGTCGTAGTAGTAGTAGTAGTCGTCGTCGTAGTCGCAGTCGTAGTCGTGGTCGTAGTAATAGTAGTAGTAGCAGTAGTAGTAGTAGTAGTAGTAGTAGTAGTAGTAGTAGTAGCCGTTGCCGTAGTAGTAGCAGCAGCAGCAGCAGTAGTAGTAGTAGCACTAGCAGAAGCAAAAGTTATAATACTAGCACGAGTGCTAGTACTAGTACGAGCAATCGTAATCGTAATCGTAACAGCAAGTGTAGTAGTGTTCGCAATCGTATTACGCGTCGTAGCATTAGCATCACTAAGAAGCGCACTAGTACTAGTGATATGAATAGTAATGTTGCGATTGATCGCAATAGTACTAGTACTAGTACTAGTACTCGTACAAGTACTAGTACGAGTACTAGTACTAGTACTAGTACTAGTACTAGTACGAGTAGCAGTAGCAGTAATGGTAATATCAATAGTAATAGCACGATTACTAGTAATAGTAGCAGTATCAGGCGCCGTAATAGCAATAGTAATAGTAATAGTAATAGTAATAGTAATAGTAATAGTAATAGTAATAGTACTCGTAATAGTAATCGTAATAGTAATAAAACATAGCATAACAAACTCCGTGTCCTCTCGGTGTCCAGAAACGCTTACAGCTCGTTTAAACTTGAACTGCACCAGCATAGCGGACATGTACATGCGCTACCTAGGACAGAGTGCCATTCTTTCTGGTATGGCTGCCGACAGCAGGCCACGAGCGGGCGCAACGGCACGTTAGTACCAGCGTTCGCTCGACCAACCCAGTCGCAAGCGAGTCAGCCACACAGCAAGTTACAACGGCTTACGCTGTCAGCATACCTAGACCGACCTCTTGTCTCGTATACGGTAGCGCACAAAAGATTCACCGACCAAACCATATGCAGCAATGCTAGGCGCCGATTGGGACGAGTGCATTTCACACGACTGCGATTGACTGAGAAGCCCTTGACTCTCACTCCATCCCTGTTTGACTTGAAGTCGCCCCTGCTATTGCTACTTCTCGTGCTGCTGACACAAAGCGAATCGGCGGAACATTTTGCGCATTCCTGTTTTCGCTCTCAGAAGCATGCACCAATAGTTCACGCTGTTTTCTTCGCAACCGATGGCGAGGTTTCGCCGCACAATTTGACTCAGACATGGATTGAATTTCACCCGCACTGGACGTAG
>JACLAC010009045.1_pt1:0-2500 | contig 16176 bp, 11 predicted proteins | sample 8027881 | NCBI WGS metagenome assembly JACLAC01 (sample SAMN15725517, study PRJNA655200) | protist metagenome | isolation source: fluorescence activated cell sorting (FACS) single amplified genomes of... | place: Spain: Blaines Bay Microbial Observatory, Mediterranean Sea | collected...
TAATTGGTTCGCTGAAAAAAAGGTTTTATAGTTTAAAACTTTTATTTTCTGAAATAATTTTGTCAGTGGGTGGGTCTTCTTTTTTTCTCCTTTTTTTTCTCCTTTTTTGTATCGATCACTAGGAACCTACTTTAAAAATAACCAAAGTTACTTCGATATATTATATCTATCTGAGAAGATCGATCGATCGATTGATTGTATAAGCAAGAAGAAGACCTACCTGGTTGTTGGTTGGCAGAGAAGTTTTCTATGTCACTAAAGAAAATTGCCTGTGTACTTGCTTATCCTGGTCACGAGGTGTTGCAGGATATTAATGAAAAGGTATGCCGTGAGATTCGCAGGTTTGTTTCCTTTCTTGAACACCGAATTATACGTTTGTACCCCATAACATCAAGAGATATTTGTAGTGAGACTTTGGAGAATGAGCAGTGGTTAATTCTTTTTCAGAAATATCTACAAGATTTAGGCTGTCCTTTTGCCCCTGAAAGTAAATCTTTGGATGCACAAATGCAATGGTTAAGTGGGCATGCAATATCTTTGCATTTTGAAGATTTGCCTGAAGCATCCGATCAGCAGCAGATGGGGAAAGAGCTTCAACAGAGCGCAACAAAGTTAGTGGCAGCATCAACAGCAAGTGCCAGTGATACTTCAGTGTTTGACAGCGAATTACGAGCTTTAGCGCATACCCTGCATATACCCATCGCTGAAGAACCTCTGAATCATGCTCAAAGATTGTTAATCCTTCATTCAATTGAGGGTTTGATACAGCGTTTATCAAACAAAGGGAATCCAATATCAATAGATTGTTTGTCATCTGGTTTGGAAGTAAAGTCAAAAAAAGTTGAAAAAGCTGCCATAATTATACGTATGCTACATTTGGAAGAGATGCGAATTATACAAAATCAAATCAATTGTGTACTCGAACAGGCTCAAAGTTTTGTATCCAATCCAAAGACCGATTCTAGTTTAGGTAGAGTGGGGATTTAGTGTCATTTTCTCTCTAATACAACATGAAAAAACATTTACTTCAAACAACATACAAAAACATTAACTTCAAAACTTTATTTTTCCCTAAAAACAGTGGAATCATATTCTATAAATTCAGCTGTATCTATTTATTACTAAAAAAGGTTCTCTCGGTGTAGATAGTAACATGCTTCTCTACCTAATCATAAAAAAGAAAATCGTCATTATTTGATTGGAGAAGAAAAGGGTACTCGATGCGCTAAGAACAACATCATGGATATTTTATTTTTATAAAACATGCCGTTCTGGATCGAATGAATGATCGCCTGAAACCTCCCACCATACCGTTTGAATGCTCTTACAATACTATGTTCACGAATACCACTGATCAACATAGGTCCATCGTCTTATTCATTGGTTACCATACCAATACTTTTGACAACATGGTGCCTCACCTTCCCTTCTGAACGTCACTACCGATACCAAAAAATATAAGCACAATGTACCAGTTGATACATTCACTACAGCACTAGAAGCCAATTAAGTTAGCACGTGTCACCTTGAACATTCGATATCGGGTAGCACCTTACAGACAAGAAGATTAGCAGAGGCTACTGCAATCCGAGGAGGGGTATAAAGCTTCCTGTCGTCCACTTTAGTGAAGTCAAACCGCCACTGTTGATATGTGTTGCTATGGGAAGAACTGAAGGTGAGTTGGAAAAAATATTGCATCATTAGGTTTGACCGAGAGTATCGACTACTGGCAACTGGTTTGAATATCAGGTCAACGAGAAATGCTGTTGTAGAAATACATAAGTAGTTTTAGGGGCATTTGTGTGTGTTATTTCATCATTTGTTTATGACATATTTGAAAGAGACTTTCTGAAACTTGACAATATTTTAGCATTGATCATACTAAATACCACAACAGAGAAGTCTGGGAATACAACATCATTGGCAGTGTTGTGGTTCCCACAATCTATCCATGGCACCGCATTATCGAGATCTGGCTTTGGGACACTCCTAATGCCCTCCACAATACTTTTATGTTTCTATCGTCTTCGAGCCATTCGTTCACCCAACCTCCTTTTCATTCACAGATTCGTTTCACAACTTCCTCCCGTAGCAGCCAATCAGCTGCAACTACCCGCAATCCATATTGCACGTTCACACACTCTCATGGTCTGTCGACGTCTCTGTACCCGTTGATCCGCTCATTACACTCACAGAGATTGTATAGAACGTCTCCAAACCTTAAACACATCAATATTGACCCAACCAGCTCCATTTTACGTCCTTTCACTTTGGACAAGAAAAGCCTACTCGATGCGCTACGAACACCATCATGGATATTTTTATAAAACATGCCGTTATGGATCGAATATTCACCTGAAACCTCCTACCACACCATTTGAATGATCTTACAATACTATGTTCACGAATACCACCGATCAACATCGGTCCATCGTCTTATTTATTGGTTACCATGCCGATACTTTTGACAACATAGGTGCCTCGTCTTCCTTTCTGAACG
>JACLAC010009045.1_pt1:12500-16176 | contig 16176 bp, 11 predicted proteins | sample 8027881 | NCBI WGS metagenome assembly JACLAC01 (sample SAMN15725517, study PRJNA655200) | protist metagenome | isolation source: fluorescence activated cell sorting (FACS) single amplified genomes of... | place: Spain: Blaines Bay Microbial Observatory, Mediterranean Sea | collected...
CTCGATTGATCAATTGCTGCTAATTCTGCAAACAAATTATTTTTAGCTAATGCAGCCTTCTTAATATTATCCGCCTCCTGTTCATCGACAGGTGCTGCCTTCGGTGCTTCTTCCTTCTTTGTCTCAGGTGCGGTTGGTGCAGCAGCACTGCCATCGTATTCGGAGCAAGATTTAGCACCCTGCGCCTTAAAGGACCACGAAAGGCCAGCTTTGTGCCATTCTTTAGCATAAGCCATTAATTCATTTAACATTTGTAGTAGTGCCTTAACCCAAGCCTCGTGTTCAGCAACACCTTTGTTTGCCTTGCGTACTTTATTAATGTAAAACATGGCCCCATCTATGGCTGCTTCCTTAATGGATTTTGCAGGTGGCGGCATACCAGTACCAGGTTGGTGCAGTATCCAGCCAAGTGATCCACTAAGTGCATCAGCAAATGCCATACAGTGATATTCCAATGGTGTACGTCTTGCTTTATTTTTATCATCTCCAGCCTTGCGAATTTGATCAATCATTGGCTTGGCCAAAGCCATAAGTTCATTATTATCCGTTGGCCTGTAGCATTGTGATGCCATGTCAATAAAAGCGCGCAGTGCAGTGAATGCCTTGGTAGCCGTCTCCCCCATATCGTTGGCATCGATTTTAGCACAAGCAGCTGCAAAATCTTTGACTTTGGTAGAAAGGAACGCATCATAAGCGATAACACATGGTTTAGGACCAGATTCATCATCGTCATCCCCACCTCCGCCACCACCACCAACTCTAGCTTCAACACGACCAAGGCGATCGCTGATTTGCTTCAGCATATCCATTATTTCTTTGTTAGACATTTTTTTTGGTTAGTAAATATAAAGATATATGATCCTTTTTATCTAGTAGCTTTTAGTTTTTCTCATTCTCAACTTCGACTCTCACGCACCAAGGCAGGCGCAGGTAAGCTGTATATACTGGTAATAAAATGCGCAGAATACCAAAATATGCGGTGGAAAATTGAAAATGAAAAAAAGTAAGAAAAAAAGTAAGAAAAAAAGCCAAAAGAAAAAGAAACCATCAAAAAAGCCTAACAAAAGCCAAACAAAAGCCAAACAAAAACCAAACTAAAGCCTAACAAAAGCCTAACAAAAGCCTAAGCCAAACAAAAGCCAAACTAAAGCCAAAGAAAAATTATCTCAAGATTCGCCCTCACTAAGCCCTTACATCGAACTCAGTGTAAACATAGGAAAGTAAAGGCACTGTAGAACTGTATCCAAATATCCGAAGTCCATATTATGAGAGCCAGAATATCGATAAAAAAAAGCGATAAAAAAAGTTAAAGTTTGAAGTCCTCCGCGGTGTTCAAGTGTGTCTCGAGAGGGTGTGAGAATCATTCTTTCTTAATTCTATTTTTTTGTTCATCAACACCCACATTCACTATCAATCATACCAACTATTGCTAGACTTCAAAGGAGATAAATATAACAGTGAGTTATAAATATACATAAGACATATTATATATTAATTATGTTGAGGAATGTTTTAATGCGGTCCGTAAGATCCCTTCAGTGGCAAAAGTGGGCTAGGTGTGTGTCCCAAGAAGTACCAGTCCCTTCACTGGGTGATTCGATATCTGATGGAACCTTAGTCGAATTAAATGTTGTCGTGGGACAAGCTGTTGTTGCTGATGAGATTGTTGGTGTGATTGAGACAGACAAAGTATCATTGGATATTCGTACTCCTTTTTCTGGGACTGTTACTGATTTATTGGTAGAAGTGGATGACACTGTGATAGTTGGACAAGGAATAATGAATGTGGATGCTGACGTTGTTGCAACTGTGGAAAGTTCTGCACCTGCCGAAACTGCACCACCAGCGACAACCGTTTCCGCACCTCCAGTACCAACGCCAGTAACAGCTGCTGCACCAACACCGCCAGCTGTTGTAGCTTTCCCTTCCCCAGCAGTTGCTACTAACAACCACAAAAGGCAGCCTATGATTAGGTTTCGACATGGTGATCGTGCAGTGATTGATGCAGATCGCTTTTCACTCCCAAGTGGTAGTGCATCAAGTGTGCAAACACCCGCAGGAGATGAGGATTTCTTGGCCTTGCCTTTTTTGCATCGTCGTTTGCAGTTAACAGAGGAAGAAATGGATATGATTAACATGGGAGGAGCTGGTCCGAATGATGTTGAAGTGTCAATGAAGTACATCTGATGCAAAATTTTTTTACAGCTACATATGGGTGCTCATACATGTATGGGGGACCTGTCCTACTCGAGCGTGGATAACCGGCACACTGAAGCCATTCTTGATCTATTTGATTACAAGTGTACCATGGTTTTCATTTCAAGGTGTGACTTCTTCATCTAATGGTTTAAACATGATATAAAATCATAAATATAATTATATAAAAATATTCACTTGTGATTGTTTTGGCTTTCGTAAAATTTGTCCAACCAAAAGAACTGTGGTTCTGATGATGGGTACATTCCCACCGCCATTGGATGATCCAGTGGCAGATCAACCATATGATTGGTGTTGAAAAAATTAGAACCACTCAATCGAACACTTGCTGATTGCAATGCACTTGTGATTGCTGTTGAATCATTTGCACTTTCTATGTTACCGGACATAACTCTTGAAGCAGTTAAATCTTCCTGCACTCTCCTAAGAATTTTGTTACCACTTTGAGATAGACCACCAGCTCCCTGCGTATTACTGCGACCACTACCACCACTACCACCACTACGACCACTACCACTGTTGCCAACATGCTCATTTTGAAATTCTGCTAATCGTGCAATCATGTCATCACCGGTATGACTTTGTGAAAGTCTTTGATCACTTTGATTGTCCAAGACTGGTAAGTTTTTGGCCCACCTTGGATGCTGACAACGAAATGATATTAAGGATTTTTCGATTTTTCGGTTACTCGAATGAAACTGAAAGCTATTACCACTTTGCTTAGTTTCCCCACCACGTGGAGGAAGTCCAGAAGCACTTCGACTTAAATCTTCCCCTTGCTGTCGATCTTCAAATAAAAATAATGCTGGACGACAGACGTCACCAATTGAAGAGTCTCTTGGATTGGAACTAAATCTAGGCGCAGCTGCCGTACCCTTGTCGATCATTTCAATAATCTCTTCCGACTTCGCTGGTAATTGAAAAGCCAAAATCCACGGCAAGTAGAATGTATTACGCAATTCAAGCAGTGTGCATACAAGTTGTGATTTTAATTGACGTGACACATCATCCCTGGTTTCCAAAGTATGTTCCCTTTTTGACCATTTCTTTGGACGATAGTGAGTGTATGTAATGACTTGACGAAGTAATGCACTAGTTGTTTCACGAAAATTTCCTGCATATCGACCTACACCAGCAGCAGCACCTGTTTCTGCTGCGTCAGAAGGAATGAACGAACGACAAATGGCTGCTACAGCACCAAGAGCAGACAAGTACCACAGTAAATTACGGTCATGAAATTTAATGTACAACATGACATTGTCACCCAACAAAGACATTACCAATAAAAGAGCAATGAATGAACCAGTGACAAAGTACAGTGAACGAGCTATGACTGTTGTTAAAGGGTTATGAAACTGAGCCAAGTATTCTTTTGCTGGTTTGGTACTCAAAGCAATTCTTCTTTCAAACACATGTGGTAGTTCATTGTACTCACGAAACATCCATGACCAGTAAGGCG
>JACLAC010014915.1_pt1 | contig 16169 bp, 11 predicted proteins | sample 8027881 | NCBI WGS metagenome assembly JACLAC01 (sample SAMN15725517, study PRJNA655200) | protist metagenome | isolation source: fluorescence activated cell sorting (FACS) single amplified genomes of... | place: Spain: Blaines Bay Microbial Observatory, Mediterranean Sea | collected 2016-01-19
TAAGCGGTAACAGGGAAATTGCAGTAACCATGGCAGTGATGGTCGTACACCTTCCATGCCTTGCCGTCATCATCGGGCCAGAATTCGAATACTGAGCGTTTTACGTTCCCACTAAACTTATTGCAGGTTCAAGCCCGTGGTCAGACTCCGGCTTTCGGGGCGTCAAGCTGGATTCGCGGGTCTTGGAGTTGGACGGCGGCGACTTGCAAGCAGTACCTGCCAAATCCTGCAACGAGGACCGTTTGAGCATTGCCTTGCCTGCCACGGACCCCCACTCTATTTGAGAACTACCAAAAAGTTACCGGATGCGTGATAACGTCAGCTTTCGGCGATACTTGATTCACCCCTGGGAACCCGCCAAACTGAATTAATTGGCTCGATCAAGCGCTAGCCCTATGAGCCCAGGATAAAATATCGGGTGAATGTTCGCCGGATCGGCAACTTATGAGTCATGCTCGCGGCGGCTCAGTCCGGAATTCACTCGTTAAGATCGCGGCCCTATCCAGCAGGATTTTTTGTGTCCAGTCAGCTTGTACAAACCATCCAGGCAGAGCTCGACTCGCTCGTCCTGATCGACCCACATACGCACATCAACCCTCACTCGGCGGCTTCGGAGACGCTCGCCGACATCATGGGATATCACTACTACACCGAACTGGCTCATTCTGCAGGCCTGCCTCGTGAGCAGATCGAAGAGCCTGGCATCGGTCCGAAGGAAAAGGTCGGGCGACTGGTCGAAAAACTTGGCCATCTAGACAACACTGTGCAGGTCAGTTGGCTCGTCGAGATGTCGCAGAATTTCTTCGGATTCCAGGACGTCGCCGTTACGACAGAAAACTGGGAAGCCCTCTACGACACAGCGGCCGCAAAAATGGCGGAGCCCGACTGGGAACTGCAGGTTCTGAAGCAAAGCGGCCTCGAAAAAGTATTCCTGACAAACGACTTTGACGATCCGCTGAGCGGCTTCGATACTTCGCTCTACGTACCTTGTCTGCGGACCGATGATCTTGTCTTTCACTTTACGAAGGCAACCACACGCGAACGCCTTGAAAAGGCCACCAGCTCAACAGTCAGCGATCCAGCTTCACTGCGAGCCGCCATCGGTCAGCTCTTCGAACACTTTACGAAGAATGGTGCAAAGGCCTGTGCGATCTCCATCCCGCCGACATTCTCTCCGGCAGCCGTGTCTGATTCAGAAATCGAGCCAATTCTGGCCAGTGTGCTATCCGGGCGCGAACTGACCTCTGACGAAGCGTCTATCCTCAGCCGGTTCAACTTCTGGACGCTCGCAACGTTCTGTGCCGAATACAAACTCCCGTTTGACCTGATGATCGGCGTCAACCGAGCTGTCTACCCGGCAGGTGTTTTCCAGGGACAGGATCTGTACGATTCGCGGGTTTCACTGATCCAGTACCAGGAACTCTTCAACACGTTCCCGCAGGTGACGTTCCCAGTTTCGGTGCTGGCTCAAACCAGCAACCAGGAGCTGGTCAGCTACGCTTGGATTTTCCCGAATGTCGTCACCAACGGACACTGGTGGTACTCGAATATCCCACCGCACATCGAACTCGATTGTCGAACTCGTCTGAGTGCCGTCCCGCAAACAAAGCAGATTGGCTACTACAGTGACATGTACAAACTCGAATTCGCTCTTCCGAAATTTGCGATGTACCGGCGAATTCTGGCGAAGGTTCTGGCGAACGACTTTGTAATCGACCGCGGCTGGAATGAAGAGCGAGCTATTGCGTTGGGTAAGCTCAATCTTCGAGGCAATGTCGAAACAATATTTAACGTTTGAGCTCTTGACATTTGAATCGTGCCTGGCACGACCTGAGAGTATTAATAAAAATCAAGAGCGGAAAAACTTGACGTTCAGTAACAGTGACTCTGAGTCAGGTTAAAATCAAACACACGGGTCCATTGGCAAAGCGGGAACGGAACTCATGGCAAATCTTGTATTACTCCAGGAAGGTCAGGCAATCCCATATCCCGTTGGCGACGGTGAAACGGTTGTCGGACGACATCCTGCCTGCACGATTCAGTTGAAGTCGAACACCGTTTCCCGCCGGCACGCACGATTCACTAAACGAGACGGCCAGTTCTACATCGAAGATCTCGGTAGCGGTAACGGCACGATCATCAACGGAACTCAACTGCAAAAGGAGCAGCCGCACCCGATCAATCACGAAGATCGGATCAAATTCGGGCCGATGCTTCTTCGATTTGAGTGCGAAGAAGCTCGACCTGCCGTCCAGGCTGCACCGGCACCAGTCGCCCCTCAAATTCCCGCAGGCGGAGACGACTTTGGCGCGAGTGATAACTTCGGAGCGACTGTCAACTTCTCTGACGCAGATGACGACGAAGCTGAAATCATGGGCACGCTCGTCGGTGGCGGGTTCGGCGGTTTAGAAGTTCAACCTGAAGTAAAGCTTAAAGCTGTCATCGATATCACGCGTAGCCTCTGCGGCGAAACGGATCTCGACAAGATGCTGCCCGCAATTCTCGACACGCTGTTCCGAGTCTTTCCGCATGCCGACCGCGGTTGCGTGCTGCTGAAAAACCCGGACAAAGGTGGCGAGATGGTCCCTCGAGCCTTCAAGCATCGACGCGGAGGTGAAGACTCGACAGTCAGATTGTCACGTACGATTGTGAAGAAAGTAATCGGAGATAAAACCGGTATCCTCTCTGCCGACGCAGCGAACGACGATCAGTTTGACGCGTCGGAATCGATCTCGAACCTCGCCATTCGTTCGATGATGTGTGTGCCGCTACTCGATAAGGACACCGAGCCCATCGGATTGATCAATATCGACACGATGAACCCGATCACGCAATTCACCAGCGAAGACCTTGACCTGCTGATGACGATCGCCGGGCAGGCTGCTTTGACTTACGAGAATGCCCGACTGATGAAGACGTTCCTCGAAAAGCAGAAGCAGGACGGCGAGATGAACATCGCCAATGGAGTCCAGAAGGCACTTCTGCCGGATAAACTTCCGGAAGTTGATGGCTGGAAATTCTTTGCATCGTATGACGCCGCTCAAGCAGTTGGCGGTGATTACTACGACGCGTTCGAAGTCGGCGATGATAAGATCGTACTGTCCTTCGGTGACATTTCCGGCAAGGGCGTTCCCGGTGCGATCATCATGTCACGAATGTCGAGCTGCGTGCAAAGTATCCTTGAATTTACGCACGATCCGTTGGAATCCGTCGCTGCGATTAACAAGCACATGTGTGCGAACGCCGCTGAAGGACGTTTTGTTACTTACAACTTCGTCCTGCTTGATCTCAAGACGAACGAAATGACTCTTGTGAACGCAGGTCACATGCCACCTTTCATCCTGAAACCGGATGGCACAGTTGACGAGTTTCCTGATGAGACAATCGGCCTTCCAATCGGAGTCATGGAAGACTACCCGTACGAAATTGAGCAACGAATTATCAACGCCGGCGAAACGGTTGTTCTGTTTACCGACGGCGTCGACGAAGCGATGGACCCGGAAGGTGAGCTCTACACCCTTGAGCGAATGCGGCAGTTGATCGCCAAGAGTCCTCGCGATCCGGAAGAACTCGGCAAAATTCTTCTGGCTGATGTGCGGCGGCACGCCAACGGTCGGGCACAGAACGACGATATCACGATCATGACATTTGGACGCGAAGGATAGTTGCCATTTTGCGGCAATGTGCATCAAGGGCCCAACGATAAATCGTATTCGTTGACATCTCGGGCTTGAAGTCTAATGCTTTTCTTGAACTGGTGGATCTAGCGCAGAAATGCTGCTGCACTCTGCTCAGCTGACCCCAAAACTGACTTCAACTTGTACTTCGACCTTGAGCCAAGGTGTCGCGTGCCCGCTGCGAATATTCAGGAATGCGTTCATCGAGCCTGTCTGCTCGAAGCAACGGCACAGAAGCCAGGCAACGTGCACCCCGGCGCGTCTTTTGAACACCTCGCCTATAAGGATTTCGTCGCGTCTGCCGATGCCATTGCGTCAGTGCTCGCTAATACGCGGGACCTGGGAGTTGGTAAGAGTATTCTCGAATCAGTCAAAGCAACTCGCAACGTCTGCGAACACAACACGAATCTCGGCATCATTCTGTTGCTTGCCCCTTTGACTGCTGTACCGGCTGACGTTTCGCTCCCGGAAGGAATTGAAGCTGTTCTTTCTGGATTGACGCGGGACGACGCCGAGCACACCTATGAGGCAATCCGGCTTGCTCAGCCTCGTGGATTGGGGACAGCAGGTTCAGCGGATGTAACGGCCTCATCACCCGACGGAACGTTGGCCGAAGTGATGTCGCAAGCTGCCGATCGAGACGCCGTGGCCTGGCAGTACACCAGCAATTTTAAGACAGTCCTGCATGATGCCGTCACGACATTGAACGCCTCAAGCCGTTTCGAAGAGGACTGGGAACAGGCCATCATCTATCTGCAGTTGAAGCTGATTGCTCGGGACGGTGACACAGACATCGCCAGAAAATGCAACTCGATCGATGCTCATGAATCAAAACGCCGGGCCATGTCAGTGCTGCGGGCAGGTTGGCCAATGACAATGGAAGGTCGATCGAGAATTCGAGAATTCGATCGTTGGCTCCGCGCAAAAGGAAGCAAGCGAAACCCCGGAACAACTGCCGACCTTGTAACTGCTGGTGTTTTTGCAATTCTCCGGGATGAACATGCTCCGATGCCACCTCTTGAAGAAATTCAAGGACGTGCGGAAGAAATTCGATCAACAAGGTGACGGCGGCTACACATGAAAATTCTGACCAAAGAAATCTGGATGGAAGTGCCGGCACGTCGGGCCATCGTTTCGATACACCACGAGGTCGAGCAGTTTGTTGCTGAGAGTGGCGTGACCGATGGTTTGATACTGGTGAACGCAATGCACATCACGGCGAGCGTTTTCATCAATGACGACGAATCCGGACTGCACGCCGATTACGAACGCTGGCTGGAACAACTTGTGCCGTTTAACTCCGGCAGCGATCCGGCCAGCGGCGGCTACCAGCACAACCGCACCGGAGAAGACAACGCCGACGCACATCACAAGCGGCAGATCATGGGCCGCGAGGTCGTCGTCGCGATCACGGAAGGCAAACTGCACCTCGGGCCCTGGGAACACATCTTCTATTACGAGTTCGACGGCCGGCGGAAGAAACGGCTTCTCGTGAAGATCATCGGCGAGTGAACCTCCCGATGAGTCAATTACCTGACTGATCAACAGTAAGAAAGAAATCACCGCCACTTCAAAGCGATACCACTTCAGTGTTGGTTAAAACATCGATTGACACATTTATCGCAATGACCATAGCAGGCCGACGACCAGCAATACGCCAGTTAGCCCGTAGTAGACCGCGGGCTGAAATCGAAGATACTCGATCGACCCGGCGATGCGAGCTGGAAGTTTCTCCCAACCATGTTCCGCCGTGCCACCGAGAATCTTCCGATCGCAAATCTCGATGAGCAGCGTCAGCCCACGAATGGGCAACTCGAGACCACATCGGATGGCGTCTTCAAGATAGAACCATTCGCGGCTAAGCCTCGTCATCGAGTCAAGGCCGCCGGTAACTCGGCGACGAACATTCTCGCCAGCCTGCATCAGTAACCAGGCGGCGACCATTCCCAGCAGGCATGCAGGAGTCGCCGCTCCAAATGTCAGCAACTGTGTCGGAGATCCATTTGCTGTGTCAGGAATACTAAGCGGCATGATGCACGCGCAGAACGCAACGCACACAGCTAGCGTGGCCGCAACGGACGCGATTGTCGAACTCTTGACCGAGTGCCGATCCAAAGCGTCCTGCTCGCACGTTGATGCACTCTGTACGCCGCTTGTCACCAGTTTCACAATCGCGATTCCCCACAGAAGCTGGCCAATGAGAATTCCCCACCAGGCCGTTAGCAGCAATTGACCGGACGCCGAGGTGATAGCTTCATTGCCACCTGCATGCCGAGACGATTCGATAACCGACAACACGGCGTTGCTTCCGCCAATCCCTGTCGTGGCAATTATCAACGCGACACCTAACGCGATTCCCCGGCCGAAGACGACTTGATCACGCTGGAGCACAAAAATTGCCACGAGTTGGGTAAGCAACGTGCCAGCGGCGATTGGGCCACTCGACGGCAATACCGCCACCAGGCCTGATGCAGCAAGGCCTGCTGCACTGACGCTCAAAAGTGCACCGATTCGATTCGAATCAGTCTGCACCATCGCGATTCCGGTGGCTGTGAGAGACGTTAGTACGCCCAACAGTCCAAGCAATCGGAAGGCGTCGACAGCAACGGTACCCAGTGAAAGGACCGCAAGGGCCAATGCAAGGCCTGGCAGAATTCCAGCAAGTGCGACAATAATTCCTGCGTCGTGAGGCTGTCTCGTTAGAAACGTACGAGCCCAGATCATCGCCGGGAAAAATGCACATCGAATGGCAACAGCCGCAACAAACAGGACGGACATTCCAGAAGTAACAGCCGTCGCGTCAACTCGACCATCTTCGACAGCCCTGCTGACAACCGCTTCGATGTTCGACGTGTTGAATCGAGCGATCGCCATCAAAATTGCGATCAGCAATAGCGCTCCGGAGACGCCGAGAACCATCGCTGCATTCAAAGGTTTTCTGGTATGAACTGTTGGCTGTCTGCGGTCTGCAAGCATGCCGATAACACAGCAGTCAATCAGAATCCAGATTCCTGCGAGCACAACGAAATCGGCAGTTAGAATCGCGACAGTGCTCAATACGTACAGGAGTGCTGTCTTTCCTGGTTCGACGTCTTCCGAAGAGGAAGAGACAGTGCCTGCATTTTTAAGAAGTAAGATCAGCGACGCCGCAAGGATCAGCATGCATCGCGACTGGTCTGCCCGGAACGACAGATTCACTGCCAGGTCAACTTCCGACGATACGATCAGCCACTGACCGAATGACACTGAGGCGGTTGGCTCGATCAAATCGGCAATTGAGCAGAGGATCCATGCTACGCTGACTACTCCGGCCAATCCCGTAGAAATCGCAATCGCAGTGTTCCGTTGAGTGGGCATGGCAACCGCCAGTAGCCACCCGACAAGTGGCGTCACCAGCATGACTGAAATCAGCAACTGCTCAGTCATAAGGACGCTCCCAGTTACGCGAAGAAACCCCGGCAATCAACGATTCCCGGGGTTCTCCAGTTTAATGCTTGATCGTTCTGATTATTCAGTCTTGGCGTCGTCGTCCCCAGCGGACTCGTCGGTCGACGCATCGTCTGTTGCAGATTCATCGACTGGCTCTTCTTCCGGTTTTTCATCCGGAGTCGTTTCTGGTTTGTACTCGTGAGGTCGCTTTCGAAGTACAGTTGCTTTGGAGATCTTGTCACCTTTTCGCAGCGAAGCGGCGACTTTCATTCCTTCGATCACTCGGCCAAACACTGTGTGGCCGCCCCGGTCCGGCTCAGTACGAGCGTTCAGCCAGTCCGTTGGCAGGTGCGTTATAAAGAATTGCGAACCACCAGTGTCCTGTCCAGAATGAGCCATGCTCAGGCTACCTCGGAAGTGCATCCGGGTTCCCTCTTCAATGCATTCACATTTAATCGAGTATCCGGGACCACCATATCCGTCGTTGCTGGGATCATCGTCAAGCGTATTGGGGTCTCCACCTTGCGCCATGAAGCCGTTGATGACTCGGTGAAAACCGATGCCGTCGTACTTACCACCTTCCACCAGACTGATCGCATTAGCCACGGTGTTTGGAGCGTGATCTTCGAACAGTTCGAAAACAATTTTTCCTTTGCTTGTTTCAAACTGAATTCTCGGAAGAGCGGCGTCTCCCTCAAGAGCGTCTTCTTTGGCACGAAGTTCCTGTTCTGTCTTCCAGAGTTCCTGGTACTTCGCCGCGGACTCGATGTAAGTCTCGTAACGAAGATCAAGTCGGTTCACTTTCTGAGCTTCGGCGAAGATTGCAGATGCCTGCTCGAAATTGTGCAACGCGAACTGCGAGACAGCTCCCATGCTGAGTGCATCTTTTGTCTTTCGACCAGCCGTCAGCAACTTTGACGAAACCTCGGCAGAACGATCGAAGTCGTTGTTGTTAAAGGATTCCCTCATAACGATTTCGCCAGCGTCGAGATCGCCCTCATCTTTTTCAAAAATCTTTGCAGCCAGGTCGAGTATCTCGGGGTAAATTTCGACTTCGAATTCGCGGATCAAATCTACATATTGATTGCGAACCGTCCGTTTTTCGTCACTGGTTGCGGCGTCTTCAAACTTCTTCTTCAGATCCTGCAGCTTGTCAAAAATTGCCAAACGGCGTGCTAACAGCGACTTCCATTTTTCGCTCGGGTCTTCATCACCCTTGTCGACGACAACTTTCAATGCCGGTGCTTTCGGAGCCTCGCCCTCAGCTTTTTCATCCTGAGCTCGAACGCTAGAAATAAGCATCAATTGAACACACAGCGGCAGCAAAATGAGCGCCGTCAGGAAACGGGATTCACGAATCATTGATCTCATCCTGTCAGAATTCTGGTGCGCTTCGCACGGTGAAGCGATTTGTTTCAATGTAAGGCATCAAGTTTATCGACCACACCTCGACGCGCCCACGGAACGGGACATTCGGAGACCAGAAGTCTGAATGCCGACGTTTTCGGATTTCGGCAGTGACTGAAGTCGCGAATGGTTAATGACTGAATAAAACTCAATGCGGCACCGGTATCAGAGCTTCCGGCTTCTCAAGCACGAAATAATGACCATGGTCGGCGGTTACAAACACGGCAGTGTCTTCCCAGCCCCCATTGGTTTCGACCCAGTCGGTGACTGATTTGAATGCAGAATCACCACTAAGGACAGCCCCGATTGAATTGTCAATGCTGTTCGCATGGTTCGCCCAGTCGACGTCACCGGCTTCGACCATCAGCCAGAACCGATCGGCCCGCGCCGACAGGACCATCAACGCGGCATTCGTCATTTCTGCAAGTGTGGGGTTCTCGTCGATATCGGCCTGTGAGTATTTCTCCGCGGCAACCGTCGTCGAAAGATTTCCGACGGCCGCTCCTGCGCTGATGGTCGGATCAAAACCACCATCTGCCGTCTGGAACGGCAGATGCCCTTTTTTGACACCAAACATCCCGAACAGTCGCGTCTTCTCGTCAACTGCGTGTCGAGCCGCTTTGACGAGAGCGACCTCTCCGTTTTTCCCGGATTCGCGAAGGACCGTTGTCCAGGGGCGGCGTTTCTGCGATTGGATCGTCTTCAGATCGACAGCGGCCAGGTAACGATTCTCAACAGTTTTTCCTGGATTGAAATTACTCCCCTGCCCGGTGTCTATCAGGCGGTCTTCTCCCCAGCCGGCACCCAGCAGAACGTCAACGCCAGGCAACGGCTCTTGTGGATGTGAGATCGACTTCAGACCAAGCAGGTCTCGTGTCAGGTCCTGATAGTCGCTACGACTGACATTGTTGGCATATCCGCATGCCGGCGTTGCATGGCTGATCGGCACGCTGGTGACCAGGCCGATAGCGAAACCATCACGCTGCAGTTGTCTGGCCAGAGGTTCGACATGCTTACCTTCGGGATCAACGTTGACCGCTCCGTTGTAAGTCTTGACTCCTGAGCAAAGCGAAGTCGCACTGGACGACGAATCAGTATAGACGTGACGAAAGTCACGACCTAACCCGATCGGATACAGAGGGTCCAAAGGTTCTGACCAGGGATACCGACCACCAATTCGGCTCGAGTAGCCGCTGAGTTTTGTGCCGCCTGGGTTCTCGACCGTTTGCAGGTTGACATTCTGCTTCGTTCCGTCGTTGTGCGGCGTCGAGACGAAGTAACCGAAGTCTGTCTGGGTCATCGTGTAATCCTGAAACGCCAGTCCAGAACCGCGGCCAGCTCGATACTTCACGGCGCCGGCGTTGTAAATCGCAGCCGCCAAGGTCGTTTGCCAGTCCATCCCGTCGAAGACAAACAGGACGATTCGCTTCTTGCCGCTTGCGACGGCTGCCTTCTGCAGCGAATAAACGTTGGTCTGGTCAAAGTACTCGGCCTCTGGGTTGACCGTTCCGGTGGGCACTTTTCCGAATAAGCGTCGCAGTTTTTCCACCGAACGGTACGGACTGTTGTCACCTGATACCGATTCCAACCCCATCCCGAACGAGTAGATCGGCACCAGTCGATTTGAATGACTGACCCAGCTCGAGTATTTGTCAGTGTGCGATCCCCATCGCCCCCAGTCAGCTTTCCTGGATTCGATTGCCCGAGTCTGAAGATCTCGAACATGGTCCTTCCCGGCCGCCGAAACGATTTCATGACAGACCAGCATCGTGAGGCCTGCGGTTATCGCCCACGCCGTTTTCCGTCCGCTCATCAGGTGCTCCAGGGTGCAGTCTCTTGAGTATGTCTTCCGTTGAACCTCGCAATTAGTCCTGCAAGGTGTTCGGGAGTTTCGGACATTGAGCATCCCTTCGCTACTCCGCCGCCTGGCGAGCATCGTGAAATCGGCATAGGATCACCCGCGTTAAATGGTCGCCTGCCGAAACCATTACGAAGGAATACTGAAATGACGCGAAGTTTGTGTGTCTTTTTCGCCGGACTCGGTTTTGCTCTGACAACCGCCGATTCATCCAGCCCGGCCTTCGCCGACGACATCGTCGTCACAAATCGCATGCATCATCTTCGCCAGATGGAGCCTCGCGAGTGGTCGACATTTCCCGAAAAGGCCGAAGCCGCCAGGCTCGAACTGAAATTCGAAGCAAAGGCGATCGCTGGCGAAGGTTGCCTTTCTTTGAGACAGCAGAACATCAAAGAGATCTGGACAATTTCTCTGAATGGAAAGTCGCTCGGCAAACTGCACCGCGACGAAAATGACATGCAGGTTTACTACGAAGTCGGTGACGGCATAGTAAAGGACGGAGAAAATACGCTCACGATCGAGTGCCCGAAAGGCCGCAAAGCTGACGACATCCGAGTGGGAGAAATTTCACTGCACGAAACATCGAAGACGCGGATTCTCGCACAGGCGACTTTTGATGTCGCAGTCGTTTCCTCTCCTGGCAATGCTCCAACGCCAGCACGCATCACCGTTTTGAATGAACAGGGAAGCCTGCAGGAATGCCTCACTGAATCGAAAGGTGAACTGGCCGTACGACCGGGAACGATTTACACGGCAGGTCAACCGGTGACAATCTCGTTGCCGGCCGGAGACTACCGCGTTCTCGCAGGGCGAGGGTTCGAATACTCGCTTGCACAAGAAAAGCTCAGTGTCCGCGAGAGTAGCAGCGTGAATCTGCAACTCTCAATCAAGCGTCAGGTCGACACCACCGATTTCGTCGCGTGCGACACACATGTGCACACACTGACTCACTCGGGACACGGTGATTCCACCGTGCAGGAGCGGATGGTCACGCTGGCTGGCGAGGGCATCGAACTGCCAATCGCGACGGACCACAACGTTCACATCGACCACCGGCCGTTTGCAATTGAGGCGGGAGTCGACCGTTACTTCACACCGGTCATCGGAAACGAAGTAACGACAAAGATCGGACACTTCAACATCTTCCCGGTCAAAGCAGGGGCCGAGCTTCCGAATCACAAACTGACCGACTGGGACGAAATCGCAGACTCGATCAACCAGGTCGACGGCGTGAAAGTCGTCATTCTCAACCACGCTCGGGACATTCATTCCAACGTTCGCCCGTTCGGTCCAGCTTTGTTCAACGACGCCGTCGGAGAAAACATCAAAGGCTGGCGTTTCCGAGCGAACGCAATGGAAACCGCTAACTCGTCTGCCAACCAGACGGACATCATGCAGATGTTTCGAGACTGGATGACGATGTTGAATCGAGGCCACAATATCACTCCGGTCGGCTGCAGCGACTCTCACGACGTTTCACGCCATTTCGTCGGCCAGGGAAGAACTTACATTCGCTGCGACGATCGTGACCCTGGCAGCATCGATATTGAACAGGCCGTCGACAGTTTCGTGCAGGGCAGGGTAACAGTGAGCTACGGTTTGCTGACTAACCTTAAAGTCAACGATCGATACGGATCCGGTGAGTTGGCACGCGTTGGTGGCGACACGGTAAAAGTCAACGTCCGGGTGCAAGGGCCTCATTGGACAACGGCTTCGCGAGTCCAACTCTTTGCAAACGGCACGGTGATACGCGAAACAAAGATGCCAGCCAGCGACGACTCTGCTCCCGCTAAGAAGCTGGACTGGAAAACCGAATGGACCATCCCTCGCCCAGATCATGACGTGCATCTGGTGGCGATCGCGATCGGTCCCGGCATCACCGGCCCGTATTGGAAAACCGCGTTGCCGTACCAGCCAACGTCTCTTGATTTTGAACCCACATCGCTCGGTTGCAGCGGCGCCGTCTGGCTCGACGTGGACGGTGACGGTCGACGATCTTCGGCACGTGACTATGCGGAGTTTGCCGTTGGATTGTCAGAAGGAAAACTTGAGTCGATCCTGCAGAAGCTTTCGACCTACGACGAAGCGACAGCCGCACAGGCAGCGTTCGTCATTCATCGGCAATCCGGACTTGATAAGCAGAATCCATTTCTAAGTGGAGATACTCAAACGGCCGTCCGCCGGGCAGTGCCGCATGTCCAGGACGGAATTCAGAAATACGTCGACGCCTGGCGTCGCAATCAAATTGCGGCCGCCAGGTAGAGTGGGCACCGCCCACTCACAATGCATTGGTGGGCAGTGCTCACCCTGCACCGATGCCGAAGTCATTTCACGAAGCCACCTTTACGAATAATTCGCATGAACGAACCCGATTCCGCCAAGGCTAAATCATGCTGTACGCCGAGTCGACATTCGGTCGCGAAGGATCCGAATCCACTGGCATCGTTGGAACTTCCTGTCGAACCCGCTGATGGCTCGTCGACGAGTGCGGGCATGATCGAAATTTCAGACGGCAGCTTCCTGATGGGCGGCGAGGGACCAGAGACCTGGCAGCAGGATGGTGAAGGTCCGGTGCGTGAAGTTTCGGTCGATTCGTTTTTGATTGATGCGTGCGCAGTTTCGAACGAGCAGTTTGCAGCGTTTGTTAAGTCGACTGGCTTTGTCACTGAGGCCGAACGTTTTGGCTGGTCGTTCGTCTTTCAGCTTCACATCCCGAAGAAGCAGCGAGAACAACTTCGGCAGACAAAAGCAGTTGCCGGACTGGAGTGGTGGCTGGCCGTTCCCGAAGCATCGTGGAAACAACCGACCGGGCCGGGTTCGAACATCGACGACATCTTCGATCATCCGGTCGTGCAGATTACGTGGAACGACGCTCAGGCTTACTGTCAGTGGGCTGGCAAGCGATTGCCGACGGAAGCCGAGTGGGAATTTGCCGCTCGCGGAGGGCTCGAACAGAAAACCTGGCCGTGGGGAAACTCTTTGTTGAGAAGCAGAAGGTTTCGCTGCAATATCTTTCAGGGCGACTTCCCCAAAAAAGACACCGGAAAAGACGGCTACAAAGGAACGTGTCCGGTCGACGCCTTCGAGCCCAACGGGTTCGGCCTCTACAACTGTGTTGGAAATGTCTGGGAATGGTGCCAGGACTGGTTCAATCCTGAGTACCACAGAATCCGTCCCGACCTCAGCGACAATCCAACTGGCCCGCCATCCGGAACGAAACGAGTGCAACGCGGTGGCTCGTACCTTTGCCACGATTCCTACTGCAACCGCTACCGCCTGTCCGCCCGGATCGGAAATACGCCAGACAGCTCAGGCGGGAACCTCGGTTTCCGCTGCGTTCGAGATCCTGCCTGACTGCCCGGAATGCAACTCAGAATATGACGAGAATGCCATACGAGACTCTAACGGCAACATGCTTCAGTCAGGCGACTCGGTGACTGTCATCAAAGACCTGAAGGTCAAAGGCTCGTCCGTAGTCGTGAAGGTTGGGACGAAGGTCCAAAATATTCGCCTCGTTGACGGCGTCGGCGATCACAACATTGATTACAGAATCGACGGTGTCGAAGCCATGCAATTCAAATCCGAATTCGTCAAAATATCTTGATCTCACAACGCACACCCTACGTCGCTGCCCAATCACGTGACGGACGTGAGCGAAGTCGGTTGGCTTCCGCGTCGTCGACGAACCTCTCAGTGACGGGATCGAGTTTCAGCTTGCGGTTCAGAATCCACGCGATCGCGGCGGCATGGCAGGCGATGTGCGAACGTCGCATCACATCCGGATTCGCCGCGGTGGACTTTCGTGAGCGGATGCAGTCGAAGAAGTCACGAGAGTGCGCCGTCACATCCAGGCCACGAACACGCTTCGTTCCTGCCGGCAACTGTTTCTGTAGTGATTCAGGCAGAGCCACAATCTCACCAGAGTCGCCAGTTTCGACCGAACCTTCCTCACCAACAAAGCGTACCGGGCAGGTTCCCAGCCGCGTCACGTAGTGCGGTGCTCGATTTCCGAAGGGCTCTGGCAGGAAGTCGATGATCAGCTTTACACCGTTGGCGTATCGGCAGACGATGTTCTTTTCGGTGGGTTCATATTCAATCGGCATCGTATCGTCGGCCTGATTGGCCCACTGACAGAGATCGACCGTATGAGCTCCCCAGTCGAGCAGGCGGGCTCCTGAATCAAAATCCCACTGGCCTCGCCAGCGACCGCTGCAGTAGGCCTGATTGAACGGTCTCCAGGCAGCCGGGCCGAGCCACATGTTCCAATCCACAATCTCGCGAGCCCGCAACGGTTGAGCGGGCAGCCAGGTGTTGTCGAGTGTCGGAAAATACACGGACGCGTGCATTGTGTGGAGCTTGCCGAGCTTTCCGGAGTGCACCCATTCGACGGCTTTCTGAAAGTTCGGAACACTGCGACGCTGAGTGCCCGCCTGAAAGACTCGCTTCTCGCGGTGCATCGTGTCGGCCAGTTCCTGACACGTGGCAATCGTGATACCGCATGGCTTTTCGCTGTAAACATCCTTACCGGCTTTGGCAGCCAGCATCGACGCCGCGCCATGCCAGCGGTCGCCGGTCGCAATCAGCACGGCATCGATATCTTTGCGGTCGAGTAGTTCGCGAAAATCGCGATAAAGAACGCAGTCCGCGTTTCCGTAGTGCTCATCGATCAGCTTTTTGCCAGCAGAGCGACGACTGGCCTGAACGTCCGCGATTGCGACGCAGCGGACATCGCCAAACGGCAGCATGGACTTAACGTCGTACGTGCAGCGCGGCCCGATTCCGATGATCCCAAACGCAATCTTTTCACTGGCCGCCGTCGCTCCGTCCCGACCCAGAACGTTCGCGGGAACATACGTCGCGGACGCCGCAGTGGCCACGATACTTGTGGTCAGGAAATCACGTCTCGTACTGGCTGACTTGTTCATCTTCCGGCTCCTGTTCGTTGAAGGCTCGTCAGCAGAACCGTTTGCACACAGCAACGATGTCGTCAACCACGAGTGCCACCCGGCGTCACGACATCACCGACCAGCGAAGTTATTGTGTGACACGGCCAACCACACCACATTCTGCACATTTCGCTTTGAAAAGTACCATCCAACGTCTTGTCCCGGCACCGTAGCAGCGTGGACATTTGATCGTCTTGATTGTCGCCATCTGTTCCACGCTGGAAAGGATCGGTCGTCTTTGGAACTCTTATGTCGAACTTTCAAAGTTAATCAATTTCCCAGCGTATCGAGCCAATCGGCGAAGACGTGACTTGATCCGCGCAATGTGAAAGTCCAGAAGGTTTTCGGCAATCAAATCAACCGCCAAATAAAGTGCAGTTAAGACAGCAGGATAAGTCTCTTTCAAATGTAAAACTGGTTCTTCATATGGTTTTCGTCGACGAGTCTGCGTCTACAGATGGTCAAAAACTAATTCAAACCAGGCGATTGGCTCTGCGAAGTAGTTTGATTAAGGCCACAACTAAACTGCATTGGATTGCGCCCGTTGCTTTAGCTATTCAGTGAACTGGAAGTCAGTGCTTAAACACAAACTCTGGTGTGTTGAGCATTGCCCAGAGGAGGCCTTCGACGGTTTTGCGGCGGCTGGCAGATTCTTCATTCAACAGGCTAACGGCAGCAGCTTTTTCTTCGTTGGTGGGGAAGCGGGAGTAGACCGACAGATAGAGGTCCTCGATCACCTTGCCGGATTCCAGATCGCCTGATGCCAGTGTGGCAGCCAGCCCGGCGTCGCTGGTGACTTTGTCGTAAAGCTTCTGCGAGTTCATCAGGTGCAGAGCCTGAACGATCGTCGTG
>JACLAC010009046.1_pt1 | contig 16168 bp, 2 predicted proteins | sample 8027881 | NCBI WGS metagenome assembly JACLAC01 (sample SAMN15725517, study PRJNA655200) | protist metagenome | isolation source: fluorescence activated cell sorting (FACS) single amplified genomes of... | place: Spain: Blaines Bay Microbial Observatory, Mediterranean Sea | collected 2016-01-19
AGTTTCTTCGTTACAGTAATATTCCTTTCCTGTACTTGGATCTGAAAGTCTTGAAAATCTTTTTTTGCCAAATTTAACTTGTGGATCTTCCTTTGAAGAACTTACTAGGCCAAGCTCAATATTAACTACTTTCTTGCTGAAGTCATTCTTATCATGAACTAACTTAGCCCCTTCAGGTAGTTTCCAGACTGTTTCACCAGTTTCAATATGACTGTAGTAATCTTTACCTTTACGCCGATCCGTATGTTTTTTAAATGCAGGTTGTTTCTCCTTTTTGTCCTTTTTCTCTTTCTTCACTTTTTTCCCTCTTCTAGAATTTCTTTTTTGTGCACCAATAGTAATGATTTCATCATCTCCACTCTCGGGATAATTATCGTGTTCAGTAGAAGCAGTAGTTTGAAGTCCAAGGGCTTTCTTATTTTTTTTGGCATTTTTTTTGCCTACTTTCCCTCTGTTTTGAGCACTTTGTCTTCGAAACAATTGCAGTTGAAGCTCGTGTCTTTCTCGATCCTTAGCAGCTTGATTCTTGATATTAGATAAAGCCAATGCTGATGCAGCTTCAGCAGCGATTGCAGCCTCTCTTTCCAACATTTGCTTTTGAAGTGGATTCATATTCATGGACATGTCTTCTTCATTTCCACCATTTGCACCCATATTAATCAGTTCATCAATGTGAGTTTTATGTTTTTTTGCAAAACATTTTTTAACCCAATTAGGTGTAATTCCGAGTGCTTCAGAGAAGAATACTGAAAAGTAAAAGACAAAAGAAAAGATAACAACTGCCATAACAGCATATACAATAACTTCTCTTTGCCATTCAAACGACGCTTTGCCTGGCTCATCTTTTGAATTCCCTTCTTCCATTGTAAATCTATCACTTTCAAACATAACACCAGATAGGCAAACAAATATTCCACAGGACAAAAGAACTTGCTCTACTGTATTGTAATCCCAGAAATACTCACGCCTTTTTTTCTTTTCTGCTTTTCGTTTACGTTTCACATCCTTTTCATCAACAAATTTGTCACCAATTGATCCTAAATGAAATTGTTTTGATCGTGCTACATTATTAACACCACCACCTGCTGCTATTAAAACTGCTTCTCGAATACGAGCTGCAAGCCCCACGTGTAACGGATGGCCATTTTTTGCCTTTTCTTGATGATCTAAAATAACTTCCTTTCGTTGTGCAGTTGACATGTATGGCTGGTGTTTTACTTGAACAACGTAGGAACTAAACAAGACTAACAAGATTAAAGATAATTGAAATCCTGGGTTTGCACGAAACATAAGACCTGCAACAACAATACCTGCTTTACGCATGATAATAATAACAATCCAATACCACTTTCCTGGCTTAAAATGATAATAAAGCTTGTGATATTTTCTTCTTATGTGATATGCATTTTTATTGGTACCGGGTGTATCACCTGTCTCTAATGTTCGCAGAAGTTGATCTTCTTTTACAAGACGCTTATTGCGCCTCAGAAGAAAAAATACAAGAATTGGAAATCCTGTTGTATAAATTAAAAGAGCTAAAACAGCTGGCAGTATAAGCCTTACTTGAATATGATTTGGATCGTTACATCGACACATTCCTCCATCACATTCTTCATCAGCAAATTGTGTATACAAAAAACCATCATCAGGCTCAGATGGATTGCAGTTAAAGATCTGAAGAGCACTTCGAGCAGTCATCAGATACAAATAGTACATTAGCAACATAAAGACACCGATCATTTTGGAACAATAAAATTTATCCGTTTTTTTCTTTCCCATAATACATCTATCAGATGCATGCTTGCATACTGTTGAACCTATTAATACAACACCGGAAACCAAAGGCATCAAAAGTGTACCGTAAAACTTCCATTCGTATTTAAACTCTGGAACAAGACACTCAGGAGCAGCAATATCTAAATTTAGATTAAAGAAACTAAGCATTCGGAAGAGCGTCTTGAGGGCAGCAGGCCATCTGACATCTGCACTTGCAAACAATGCCAATACTTGGAAGTAATCTACACCTATCGATATAAAAGCAAGATTGAAATCACGCTTATCTAAAATGTACGAACCCACACAGCAAACAATCAGAGCAAAAATAATACCAGCAATCTTAAGTCATTTTTGTAGCAATTGATGTCCAAAAAAATTAAAGAAAAATATTTGATTAATTCACATCAAATAAAAAAACACAACAACCAAAAATCAAAAAGAAGCAGGAGCGTGAGCGGATTCCGTGGGAACTACTATAACTTACTACAAGCTCTGGATTTTCAGGGCATTTCTCACACTTTCCTTCCATTCGATAGTGTGTACCATACGTACACCAAACACACCTGCGAGAGGCTTGACATGTACATTGTCCCGTTGTGATACCAGTGGTCGAATCTGTCGAAGGTACGCAAATGCTACATTCTTCTGGCGCTGTGCCACCGCAGTCTGCGCCAGTCAGTGATCTTCCCAGTTGATCACCACTTCTACAACCAGCAGCTAACAACTGATCCAACTTTGCAGGCGTACGAATACAAGCTTTCAAACAACCCATTGGTGAAACTATACCAGATGCAGCCCAATCAGGTTCACATCCACAAACTTCATCAATTGCACGTCCACAACTTGCACCCGATTTCCCAAATCCACGATTGCGGCACTGAAGAGTATGATTGCAAGAAAAAAGATTTAAATGTTCGGTAGAGTTTGGTTTTTGGGCCTCAGCTATTTTCTTTTTTGTATAAGCTTCACACTTCAAACGTTTACCTTCGTAATTTGGATGGCATGTGTTACTACCATTGCACGCCTCGGAAGGCATGCATGCTGCAGGAAAAGAACATGTATCTTTTCTTGTAGCTACTCCAAGTGGAAATTCTGTGATCATTTTTAAATCAAGAATAGGATCAAAAAGACGTTCTTTTGGACATTTACGTAATACTTTAGCGGCATAAGTTCCCTTTGCCATTTTCATATCATTTTCATCATTATTGCTTAACAATAATCCGCCATTTTCGGGGGCGGTAGCTCCAGGATAGCGCGAAAGTTTCGTCGGACCACTGATGTCAAGTTTTTCCAACCAAAATCCGGGCTTTGCGTACGGAGCAAGATAAGTTCCAGGTGTGCACACCTCACCTTTGACACATAGTGTACACAATTCACCCTCCCTACCCCAGTAATGATCGACTGAGCCATCATCTTTAGGAACACCTGGTATGCATTCGCTACGAATGGCAGCACGTCTTATATTTTCGATGACATCTACCCTTTTACTCCATTGATCGGCGACAAAAAAGGACATGTTAACAGCACCTACAACATTTGGTTGCACTTCACAAGTAATATAAGGAAATCCGTCCACTTCATGTTCACTATGCCAAGCAGGATTTTCACATTCTTTACCATCAATAATAACTATTGGTGTGTTCTCCACTGCACCAAAATTATTTCCTCGAATTTCAATAACGCGTGGATTAACTTTCTCGCCTTCCTTTTTTGACATTGATTTTGTTACAGCTGTTTCCGTGCCTCGCCCATTGTATGGATTTGGAAACGTTGCAGTTAATTCAGGAACTTCAAAGTTCCATTGAGCAGGTTGAGCTTGAATACCCGGCTGTCCAGCTACATCTACTGTTATTTTAAGATTACGACCATATCCTCTGGGAGCACAAAGAACTAACTTTGTATGAGAGTGGGTCATTTGTGGTACAAAATAAGGTCTAGAACCACATTTTCTGTTGTAGTAAAATTTCCTTCCTGGTGGTGGGTTTACAAACCACTCACCACAACTGTCAGAACATTTGAGATAGTTCGTTGGTCCATCATGCAATGGATAGATTCGATCACCAATGACAGCATTAACAGTCAAAAGTGACGCGTTTACTCCAAAGTTTGTACCCTCAATGACAACTGTATGCCATTTGGTACATTTTCGCCCATATAGTTTAGGGTTCTTGGCACGTTCTTGCACAGTAACACCCTCAATACGGGCAGCCCATTGCAACATAGATTCCCAAGAACCTGTAGTACAACCATCTGTTGGGCCACTATTAGCAGGAGCATAACGATATGGTGGCTCTGTGTATACTCCTCCCAACGCAATAGTAGGAGTGGCGTACGTCACAGCAAAATCTGATGGTGGGGAAGAAAGTTCAGCTCCGGATGAAACACGCCGAGTTATACGAATAACAAGATCCTTGCCCTGACCTGGTGGGCACCAGAAGTATACACGAGTACCAATTGGGAAGTTTCGGAAACCATCACGCTGTCCATTTTGATCACGATCTTCTGTATAGTATCGTAGTTTTGAATTAACCGGTGCATTCAAAATTTGTTCTCTTGTTAAAATATCTGAATAAGGTACATGTATATTTCCAGCCGTTTGTTTCCACCCATTATCGTATTTAAATGGTCCACCAGTTTTATATGCAATAAAAGACACGTTGAGTGCTGATTCATCTGCACCAAAATTAGCGCCACGAACTTCAACGAGTATGCGATGAGTAGTTTTACCATGATTACTTGACAGCGCATTTGTCGAGATCCTACTGATATCAGCGCGTTTAATCAGATTTTGAGTACTGTTAAACTTGTGAATGTAAACACTACGAATTTCTGGAGCAGAAGCTGTTGTACAAATATCAGGATAGCAAGGATTTGATGCCTTTTCAGCATCACATGCAGCTTGTTCTTCAATAGTCAGTATGGTACCACCACCACAGTTCGAGGCAGCTTTTTGTGAACTTATACTTTCTACAGATTTTGAATTGACAAAATCGGTTGTAGACGTACTTTTTTGTGATGTTAACTTATTAACAGCATTCACATCAGCACTATTAGCAGAAGCACCCAGATTGTATACACGAGCGACGTTGGTATCGTATGGTTTATCAAAGAAACCAGGAATTACAATTTGTAACTGGGCTCCAGTTGCAGTCCCTGCTGCAGCAGCATCACGCGCTGCTTTGATCTTAGCTGCAGCCTTTTGTTCAGCCTGCAGTAGTTTCATATTCTTTGTGCTTTCTACGCAAAAAGTTCCAACATTAACATAATCAGTTGTAGTACCAACACCTGTTCGTACGCGCAATAAAACCGCACTCCAATTACCATTTGTCGGGTGTATCAGGGCACCTCCCAGAGCTTGATCAGTGTTCATGCATTCTGAACTTCGGGCTACTGTTTCTAAATCGTCAGATCTTGGTGGATCTGGGATTTTCAAACGTAAACGCAACATGGAGCATGTTAAATTTCCATTGCATTGAGCATCGTTTGGCCAATATTGTTTCAAAATTTGATGGTCTGCAGAGATAGACTCATTATTAAATGTTTCAACTTCCTTGCTTTCAGCCACTTCTAATGCGTCATCGAGTTGCCCAACATCGGATGCAGTACTTTCCGCCTGTGTTTCACTTGATGATAGAGGTTTATTAATTGTAGGTGTTTCTACAACTTTATCATTCACATCTGCTACTCTTCCAAAATTTTGCGCTGCCATCATAAGAATGAAAGTAGGCGTCGACGTTGAATACTGTTCAGAAGCTTCAATAACCTTTGTAGTGAAAGCGTCTACGCCTTTACCAACACTAATATAATTTGCTAATGCCAATGCATCTGCATGCTTGGAAGATTTGAGAAGACGTGCTTGAAAGCTATCCTGTGTTCCCTCTGCTTCGGCAAGAGCAGCATCTCTTGTTGCCCATGCTGCATCAGCATTTTGCACTTGTTGCGGAGTGACATCAACCCATATATTATGAGTACCATTATTTGTAAGGTATCGACCATCTTCCTGCGCCAGAACATCAATTTGTAAAGATGAAGCAATAGATCCATTTTTTCCATTTTTTCCAGAAGCAATCAATGCCGCGAGTGAATCTGCTGCAACTAGTGCATTTGCCAACCCGCCAGTACGTGCAACAACTTTCTGAACGAGGGAAATTTCTTTACTTTTCAATTGTATTACAGCATCATAAAGTTGTGTATCTCTTACACTTGTCTGAGCATTTAAAATGTCTAATTTTTCTTGTGGTGATGCATTTCTACATTTTTGTATGGTTGGTAAGTCAGATTTAAAATCAGCTGCATCACTACTAGGTCCAATCCAGACTTCTATTTTGGAACCAGTGCCTGTGCCTTGTCTATTAGTACCCATTGTACAAACAATACGATCAAATTTTGATGATTTTACGACGCACGGAACCTCTCCAAACCAGACTTTCGTGTATTGATTTGCATTCATTCCATTCATTGTGACAGCAAAATCAAAACCAAAGACTTCCACATCATACCCTCCCATTGGATCACGTCGAGGCGGCATCAAACTGCCAACTACTACACCTCTAGTATACCGGAATTTTTGTCCAGCTGGAATGTCACCAACTGGAATTGAATCAACTTCACGCTTTTTGATAGCACCAGGAAGACCACTAGTTTGATCTTTGACTCTAACGAATACTGCTTGTGTATCACCACCAATACCTGCAGGAATATTGAAGGTGGCTGTGTCATGATTAGTACCAACACTGGTTGTTGGCCAACACCTTTCTTTCATGATTCCATTGATTTTACCCCATGTACATGCTTTGACATTTCCAGCTTCTCCAAAATCTTTCCCCTTTACAGTAATGACATTTCCACCCTTTGTTGTTAAGCACATATTACCATCAACAGTTGGTGATGCACATGGCACATTATTTTTGGGACAGTCACAGGTGTAAGATGATGAGAAAGTACTAATACTTGGTGGATTATAGTGTATTACATTTGGTACCGCACTGTTGGGAAATCCACCAGAAAGACCTCCATTCAAACCAGATGGTCCAGAATCAGTCACTATCCAGACTTGCTGCTCGTAGCCTTGTCCAGATGGCATCTCACAAGTATATATTGCTGCTTGTTTTGCCGGATCGTTTGCATATTCTGGATCAGCCAAATTAGGTTGAGTGGCGTCAAAATTGCACTGATCCCCACCAATAATGCGTCCATCAACTGATTGTCCACCAATATAAATCTCCGCAGATTGTGAAAGGCAGTACCAACATTTGACAATAAGTTTAGACTCTCTAGGTGGTGTCATTTGTGTACTAATAGTATGACCAATTGTTGGAAAACTCAAATCTGTCTGTGATTGCAAACCACCATTCTCAGTAGTGATTCTGCTTCGCAACGACGTAATATACGGGGATAATGCATCAAACGAAGCATTATTAGAAGCTTGTCCCATATCACACTCAGTTGAAACGTACTCTTCTTGGCCACTGCCGCCAACAGTTCCAGGATCGGTGGATGCACCAATATCTGATTTATTGTAATCACGTTTTTTAGCAGATGGACGTTTTGGTACTGTGCAACCAGGACGCACCCAGTTGTAACCACCGTCGTACCATTCTTTCGGTTGTGCCGAACCACTTTTTTCAGCTTTACGTAATTGAGAAAGTCGTCCACCTCGACGGATAAGTACAGTCCCCTTTAAACCCTTAAAAGTCATGTCGACATTACTATGGGTGTAACGAAATACTCCTCCGATAAGCGGATCAAATTTTTGGTGCACTCCTGGTACAATGTTCCACCCACAAAGTATAGGTTCATCCTCCTCTTTAATATCACCACCAGTACATATTCGGATAGTGTCGGTTCCACATATTTGACCTGCAGTTCTATTGCACCGTCCATCATAACGTAGAACCTCGCCACGTACACCAAAATTCTCACCAGACAAACTAACGTTAAACGAGCCTGCAAGACCTGGTACACCAGCAGTGACAGTTGGTTCAGTTAATATTTTAGGTGCACCATACGTATGCTTTAACGATGTTGTTTCAAGAATTTCTCCCGATGCAGTGATCAATACAAGGGAGACAGGAACAGATGCGGCAGGCATACTTATCCACTCCAATGGCGGAGTTACAAATCGTATCTGTTCGTATGTACCTGGTTCACCAGGAGTACCAACTCTTCTTGTGTTGGCCATATCTAGATCAATGTGGCGTTCATATCCAGCGAGGGAATATCGAATGTAACGTGTAGATGCCAATGAATCTGCAAGCCCAGTGTGTTCGCAACGAAGCTCAATGCGAGCTAACGCAGTGTCTGGGTTTGTAACCCATTTCGATTCTGGCTCACTTTCTTTACTTCCAATCATATCATACATTGCCCAACACTTTGGAACTGCATAATCTGTAACTGGAGAAGCTAAAACATCATTAGTTTGACCCGCCACTTTTACCTGCCAAATATTATGTGTACCTACTCCAGGAACAGTTTTGCATTCAATTCGTTTATGTGATATAACTTTGCAGTCTTTTGCAGTATATTCTCTTCCAGTAAATCCATAAGTCACTTTCTCTAAGAATGATTCTCTTTTTGCAGACGAGGGTGGTCCAAAATTCCAACCATCTATTCTAACTAGTTCATTTCCTGATGTATCAGCCTGAGAAGATCCAGGACCGGTGATATTTGATATTATAGGTGCTGCATATGCTGTTGTAGCGGGCGTATTAAGTTGTCCGCCGATAAGAACCTCCCACAAATGAGAGAAACCAGCACCTTCTGCGGTATAACATTCAATTGTGAAATGCCCTTTCGTAACCGTGCAATTATGAGCAGTAAATGCTTGCGGAGTTTGTCCTACTCCAACAGCTTTTCTGAAAGATAGGAAAGAACGAAAAAAATATGAGAAACAGATACAAACCAGCATCTACAGGTATAGGCAAAATCGACAAAAACAAAAATATTCATGGTACTCTTCGAACTCACCCATAAGTAAGAGTTGGAACATTCCAAATTTTTCCCTTGGGCCCAAAATTTTTACCTTCAATAATGATGTGGTCCCTGCCCATTGTGGTAACTGCTTGAACTTCTGTTCCTCCCTTACCTTTGATTGTGTACAAACTGGGTGGGGCATAACTACCCTCTGCATGATTTGGCAAGGAGGTTTGTGCTGTTTTAGCATGAACAGTAATTGCCCATGATAAATTTTTACCAATTCCTGGACTTGTAGTACATTGAAGACTGGTGTGAGCCGATACCATGATACAATTACTGCTAAATACTGGAACTACTTCAGTATTCCAGCTGTTAGTAGTAAAATCCCATCTACCATAGATGGCTTCAATCAAGTAAGAGTAATCACCGTTTTCATTTCGTGGTGGAATTGGTCCAAATTGATCACCTACAATATTTACAGTCGTACCACCTTGAGTATCACCACCTTTAAGCCCAGTTCCAGTGATGACAGATAATACTGGGATCCTGTGACTTGTTAATACAGATGATGGGTCACTAACTTGACCTGCGACTATGACTGTCCATGCATGATTAGCGCCGACTGCAGGCTCAGTTGTGCAAGTCATATTAGTGTCCGATTGAACAACACAAACCGCACCACAACCAGATTTTGTACTATCAGTACATTCAGTATTTCCTCCTGGACGACGTGGATACTCAAATCCTGTATGACCATAACGTGCAACAGGAGCTGATGGTCCAGCAGGTGGATAAACATTACCATTTGGTGGACTAGATTCAGCACGACAAGGATATAAATTCGTATTAGGTGAACCAAAACCAGTTCCTGAAAGAACAACATCTTCGCCTCCTTGCGTACGCAATCCACCTCCATTCACAGCCTGTGGAGGAAGTTGGACATTTGTCACAATAGGTTTAGTATAGTGCAAAGTTCCGGTACCACTAGTTTTAGATACTGAAGACTGTTCAATCGTTTTCCAAGTTGAATGTTTACGCTCTTGCAAACGCCAAGAATTTGAAGTTCCCACACCAGCGGAAGTAGTACATGTAACTTGAGTGTTAGCAACTGTCGTTGTACACCATGTACCAGTTCCAGCTGTACGCCCAGCACAGTAACCATAACCACCAAGACGTGTTGGTCCGTAATCTCCCCAATATTGAGTTCCAACTGGTCCCATATTAGTACCTGTTAGAAGAACAGATTCACCACCCAACGTATTCATCGTGTTAGCACCACCGCTAATTGCAACACTGGTAATGACAGGATAACTGTAAGAAGTTTGAGATATACTTGTTTTTTGTCCCTCACTACTACCCGTAATTTTGACAGTCCAAATTTGATTATTACCAAAACCAGGTGCAGCATCACAAATAATCTCTGTGTTTGCAACAAAAGTCGTCACAGTATTGTTACGTACACAATTTTGTGCAGTAAAAATTGTGTTTATACCAGCTGAACCAGTACCCGTTGGGCTTGTTGGATCGTTTGAAGAAGCATCTACAGGAGCCGATGGATTTGTGTAAGTGACTTCGAGGATCGGTTCTGAAGATCCAGACCACACAGCACCAAAATTGGTACCAGTAATTTTAACTTTTTCACCACCACCTGTAGATAGCGTTGATGAACTTGTCTGAACAACAATTTTATCAATTGTGACATCATTTACATCAATAACATTAATTGTTTGAGTGATTTCAGAAAACAAAGCAGTTTTAGTCCATTGCGGTCGTAATGGGTTGGATGAATCCGGTTTATCCCCTAAACTTGGTAATTTGTTAGGACCACCAGCATCTGTCACTCGAACTACCAAAGTATATTGTTTTTGACGTTCATAATCCAAGCCGAATACAGTAGCCCCCGGAAATGTTGCCATTTCACCTCGATATCGTAAGTCGACAATTTTTGGATCCTCAGCTGTACCAGTACCTCCAACAACAACAAGTTCAAAAGCTGTTCCATCATTACCAGATTGAATTGTAACATCTAATACGTCTACTGCGCTATTAGGTTCACGCCATGTTACTTTAATAGTATCGATATCTGCATCCACTAATTTAAACTTACCAACAACAAATGCTGCTGGTGCGTCTTCTTGTACAGACCAAACAGAATTGCTAAAAGAAGAGTGACGCTCTATTTCTGGTTGATCATTTTTATCACGTACTCGAATCCTCACAAGTAAGGTACTGCTTTTCGCATCACCAGTATTACCAGGTAATTGCGTATTAGCTTGATCCGTTGCAACAATTTTTAATTCATAATATTGTTGAGTTTCAAAATTTGGCAACCAACCACCTGACGACGTCCCAGTTGGCTTAATGATAGATCCAGCACAAAATGGTCTTTTACCACTGTTTGGGCATACGATAGTACTAGTACCGTCTAATAAATTCTCACCTGCGCTACAAGGACCTTTATCAAGTTCAAATTCTGTTGAAGTGGTTCCATCAACATTTTGTAACACCAGAGTAACTGCTTCGGTTGTGTCTTTAGGATTATTGCCAATTTTATCTAAATCTCGGCAGACAATGAAAGGGTCGTAATTTTCAGTAAGAGCTAGATAATCTTTATTTTCATCAACTTCCATTTCATATTTTCCATTTGACCCAACAACAACTGAAAAAAACGGCGGTTCGTTGACATCATTAATATTAACTTTGACACGAAATGTACATGGAGGACTTGAACATGCAGGAGAAGGATTTGATTGCATCCAACCAACAGGAGGATCATTAGCATTTTCACCAGCACGAAATCCTGTATCACGACAACCATACGTGACATCAAGCGATTTATAGAATTCATAATCAAGATTACCCATAGATGTTCCAAGAACAAAAATTTCCGCCTTTACCTTTACACCGGTGAGTGAACCTCCCACATTTTGTGGCAAGCCATTATCATAATAAATCTTTGTACTGGAATCAGCACCACTTTTGAAAGTGAAAATAATTGGCAAATTATCTCCTTCTGGTGATTTCTGTGTTGGATTATCAATTTCAGCAAAAAATTCAAGTCGTTGACGACGGCACGCACACCGATTCGCAGGAACTTCAACAGCCTCACTATTTGCAGCCCTTGGAAGTGTAATCCACTCGCATTCATTCAGTCCATCACAAGTAGTTTGATCGGTTGTGAAATCATTACACTGATTATTTTTGTCGGTTGTACAATATGAATTGACTTCAGCATCAGTGCATGTTACAAAACCACCATCTACTTTAGCTCCTGCAACGGAGTTCTCATTAATATTTAATATTTTGCCTGGAATATCTTCGCCGCCTGTAATGTCTGGTCGATTATTTTCATTTATGACCTCCACTTTAACATCAACTGGCTCACTCGTAAGTCTACTGTAACTTCCAGAAGTTGCTGTAGGTAGATCATCAACTGTCATTGACATGATGTAAGTAGTAGGTTGTAGAGCACTAGTGTCAATATTATTCTGGTTTACGGTTATAATACCAGTAGTTGCATCTACAGCCAAATCATTAGCTGTTTTACTGCCCCATGAACCGGACAACTGTACAGCACCTTTATTAAATCTGTAAGTGTAACAACAAGTTGACGATCCACCAAGAACATTTTGATCTGGATCAGTTGCTGTAAGAGTGCCAATCTTCGTGCCCGAGGGAGAGAATTTTTTAAAGTAAAATGGTCCTGCGGGATCCATAACTGGCCTTTCATTTATATTATTAACATCAATAAAGAGAGAACCTTCTACTCCAATAGGTTGACTCCATCCACCATTTATATTTTGATCTGATACTTTAACATAAAGAGTAATACGGCTCATGGTTTCGTGATCAAGGTGTGCATTTAATTTCACAGCAATTTGTCCAGTTGATTGTCCAATTGTAAAACTATTTTGGGCATCACCATTTCGATTAGAATCAGAAGGTAACAATGAAAATTGGTGAGAATCAACAGTCCAACCAAAATCTTTGGCATGACCTGGACCAGCTGTCGCCGTGGTATCTAAATCACTTGATGTCAATTTGCTTCCAACAGTGGCACGTGCCGCAATATCAGTACTATCACAACCAGGTGCCTTACATTCTGCGAAAAATGAAAAAAAATATTAAAAAAAAAAAAGTAAGTACTTGCAAAAGAGATACAAACACAACAACAAAAACCCTACCATCTACGGATCTTGTAGTTTCTAGATTAGTGAAAGAAGGAGCCTCATTTACATCTTTGACAAAAACTGTAATGGTATTCGTAGCACTGAGCGAAAATGGTCGTTGAAAACCCGAATCTGTCACCTTCAAATTTAATGTGTAACTATTTGTTGTTTCAAAGTTCAAATTTCCAACGAGTACGATTGAAGCTCCAATTGCTGTACCCGCTGTTGGTGACGATGATCCATACAGCGCAACAGTTGCTGGGCTATTGTAGACCGCGTAACGCACAGTATTACCGTCAGCAGTAATTCCAGTACCTCCTGTAATACTGTACGCATGCGATTGTGCAGAAGGAGCTGCTCTGATATCTGGATCAGAAGATGTCAAAGCACATGCTACTGTATTAACAACATCATTTTCATATGTCCAACAATCTGTGTTTGAATTCATTTTTGTTTGTCCTAAATTTCCTTTTGCAATTAAATTCAAAGCTGATGGAGCTTCATTAACGTCAGCAATCTTAACTTTAAAACTTATGGTAGCGGCAGCATTGCTTTGATCCTCAACTTTGGCAGTAATTGTACAGAATGGATCATTAGCAGCAGATGCTGCTACCGCTGCTTCATAATTTATTGGATTTGTGTCGACACTCAATACACCTGCTGTTGATATGGCAAATTTACCAGAGCAGCTGTTTGTCAGAGTCCAACCATTAGGGTTACTATTGAAATGAGCAGTATCATCACTTCCTGTTGTAGTATCATCAGGATCACTCTGTCCGAGTTGCCTTGTACAAGCGGGTAAGCTACTGCCTGCGGCTGAAACACCTGTGCCAACACAATCTTCTGGGAACACAATTACAGTGTCAGGAGTTAAAATGGTACCTTGACATGTTACACTGGTTCCTGTTCCTTCTGCGCACACTTTATCAATTACCGGTGCGTCATTTGCATCTAGAATTTTAACTGTGACAGCAACAGAAGCCGTTGACAACGGTTTCGGTGGATTGGTGCCCCATCCACTGTCTGTCACGGATACGATAAGATTACGTTCCTTCATAGGTCCTTCAAAATCAATTCCTCCAGTTGTAGAAACATCAGAAAGATCAACTTTAACTAAACCAGTACTGGATACTGAAAACGGAACATTTCCCGCGTTGTGGTGAGTAAATGTTAATTGTGTATCATGGCCTCCTTTTGTATCGACATCGGAAGATTTAATGATGCCATTATTACGATCGACCGTAGCGCCATCTGCTGCATGTTCAGAGACGGTAAAGTAATTGGATCCATCGGTAGCAGTACCCTCAATTTCTGGTGGCTCATTCACATCTGTAATAGTGAGTGTGATAGGCTTTACATCGTATTGACCACCACCTGGACCATCATCATTTGCTTTAATTTGAAGAGTATATTCTGTACGCCAAGTGGTACTTTCAAAGTCCAAAAGAGCAGGATTTAAGTATTGTTGTGTGGCTACACGTAGTTGACCATCGCAAACACCGATAACAAAAGGGCATTTTTCCGCTGGATTCAGAGCAGTTAACTCGACTCCTGCTTTATTTGTACACCCACTATTAATGGTCCATGTAATTGCTTGAATGCCGTTGTCAACTTCACTATCAGTAGCAGTGACTGGACCACCTGAGCAGGTAGCAATCGGATCACTGTTTTCAGGAATAGTGAAAACTTGATTCGGAGCAATTACTGGCTTTTCATTGACGTCACCAACCTTTATAGTCACCTTACATGTTTCACTGTAACTACCTTGTGTTATTTGTACTTCAACAGAGTAACCATCAGGTGGGCGACAGTTATTGAAAACTAAACCACCTGCAGATTTGGCTGCATTTGTTAATTGAAGTGTTGTGCCGGAAACTTCAAATTGTCCATTGTAGCTTCCCGGAGCATCAGTCCATGATGTTTCGCACGCAGAAGTGCCTCCAGATACACTCATTGTTATACTGCCACCGGAAACAGGTGTTGACGCAGAAATAGGGACGGTTGTATAATCACCAGTAGTGCCATCACCATTAGCATCTTGGCCTTCGGCAAATGTAAAAGTTGCAGCACCACCGGACGCTGGTGCACAAGATGCCCATGCACCATTCCAAATAACACGTCGCTGTCGCTTACCTCCCGAACAGTATTCTTCTGCCAAACAAGTAGCTTTTCCTGTACGAAAACCAGCTAGACCAATTTCAGGTGTTGTATATTCTGTTGCAGTATTAATTGCTTGTCTTCCTTGTCCAGCAGGACAATAATATGTAGCGGCAGCGCTCGCTGTTGGATTAGGAGCACAGGCTTCTGAAAACTTATTTGTAGAACCGACTGGACAATTGTAACCTGCTGCACAGCCACCTTCACACTGAGAATTTTGCCATGGTCCTCCTGCTGATGATCCATATCTTCCTGCAGGACATTTGATACGTTGACCATTTCCAGTGCAGTACCATCCCGCCTCGCAAGCAGTTTGTGCCATAAATGTTTGAGTGCCTGCTACAGCTGGATTAGAAGCATAATATCCAGCTTGAGGGGTCGCACGATTATTGACTTGATTTCCACCAGGACAGTAAAATATAGTTGATCCAGAGGAACCACATGGTGCTGGTGGCGCCGAACTGCCAATAGGACCACGGCCAGATGTACAAGTGTAGCCTGCAGCACATGGTGCACATGAGCCAACTTGTGAAAGACCGCTTGTAGTAGTTGCCATTGTTCCAGCAGGACAATTTGTACCACCCGTGGAGCCAGCGACACAATATTGACCAAGTGGACATAATCCACTACACGTGGAAGATGTTTGTCCTGTAGACGATCCGTAAGAACCTGCAGAACAAAGATTGTTATTTGATGTTTCACCAGTACCTGCACAATATTTTCCAGCAGCACAAGGTGTACAAGATGTTTGCCCAGTAAATGTTCCACTATACTGCCCTGCTGGACAATCTCTGCAACCATTGTTAACATATTGACCGGCTGTACATTCAACACATTGGCCATTTGAAACAACACCTGATGGACAATTAATACAATCAAAATGTCTTGTACCCGGTCTAGCAATCCAACCAGCTGGGCATTGATAACACTGGGAGGGTTTCCAACCCGATGTTGAGTAGCCAGGATCAATAGTGCATCTCGATGACCCATACCACAGTTGATAACCAGCAGTTGCCTGTCTACAACTAGATATACGAGCTCCATTTGTTGTAGGAACACCGGCATTATCACGACGTTTATCAAACCAGCCATTAGGGCATTCTTTACATGAACTCGTTCCATATCCTCCTAGGCAGCAGGAGCTAGCAGGC
>JACLAC010013295.1_pt1 | contig 16167 bp, 8 predicted proteins | sample 8027881 | NCBI WGS metagenome assembly JACLAC01 (sample SAMN15725517, study PRJNA655200) | protist metagenome | isolation source: fluorescence activated cell sorting (FACS) single amplified genomes of... | place: Spain: Blaines Bay Microbial Observatory, Mediterranean Sea | collected 2016-01-19
AATCCCAAGGGACCCAGCCGGTAGTTGTGGGTGACCACGATGGCGTTCTCGGCCAACTCCGGTTCGAGAGCATAGCTGTCCTGACTTCCGGCGCCCTGGGTATGGTAGCCCCCGTGCGTGAAGAACAGGATGGGCAGGCGGGCGTCGGCTGCCGTGTCCTCTGGACGGAAGATATTGAGCGTCAGGCAATCTTCATCGCCCATCAACGATGGGATCAATCCCTCGGTTTCCCACTGTAGACAGACATCACTGAATTCCTCGGCTTCGAAAGGCTCCGTCCAAGGCTCCACGGGCACCGTTCGGGCGAAGCGTAGATCGCCGACAGGGGGCTGGGCATAGGGCACGCCAATCCATTGCTCGAGTTTTCCTTCCTCGTCTCCTTTGATGCAGCCAGTCGAGGTGCTGATTCCCAGCCGGGTGTCCTCGGGACAACTCAGGTCGACGTCAGGGTCCGTGTCTCCGGTTTCCTCGTCGTGTTCGGTCTCCCCGGTTTCCTGGGCCGTTGAATCGGATTTGTCATGATTCTCTCCGCTGCACGCAAGCAGGGAGAGGGTGATCGGCATCCAGGTCGATATTTTCATATGCAGAGTGTAGCTCTGATTATCCGCAGTATGGGGGAGTCTTGACTTGCGAATAGGAAATCATGGGGAAACACTGGGGGCGTCCGAGTCTGGATCTCGACCGTTCCAGACTTGACACTCATTCGTGACACGGTGCGATTTTCTCGTAGTTAAAGTGGCGATCGAAGTTTTCATCAGGGGTATCCCAAATGCGTAAATACACTTTTTCCCGTCTTGCTGTTTTGAGCCTTTCGGCGTCATTGGCATCGGCCTGTATTGGCGACAAGTCCGGTGATGAAGATGATGATGATGCCGCTGAAGTCGAAGGGGATGAGCCCGGAGAGTGTTCAGACGGCGCCGATAATGACGGGGATGGGGATTTCGATTGCGATGATTCCGACTGTTATGGTTCACCCGTCTGCGATGATGACGACACTGGAAGCGGTGGCGGTGACGGCGGCGATGATGGCGGTGACGACGGAGGCGGCGACGACTCCGATAGCGATGGCGATGGCTACTCCTCTGCAGAAGGAGACTGTGATGATTCGGATCCGAGCGTAAACCCCGGTGAGGCCGAGATCTGCAACAACAAGGATGATGATTGCAATGGCGAAGTGGACGACGACCCGTCGAATGGTTCGGTCTACTACGAGGACTGGGATGCGGATGGCTATGGCGACCCGGATTATCCGGCGTCCTATTGCGACGATGATGATGCCGCTGCGGATAGCTATGTGTCCAATAACGAGGATTGCGACGACGTAGACAGCAGCATCTATCCCGGTGCCCCTGAGAATTCGGGGGACGGTGAAGACAGCAACTGTGACGGCTATGATGCGAACCTCGAAGGCTGCCTGGCCGAGAGTGTTGAGGATGCGCTGAACTATGTCAGTTACTGGACCTACGGGGTCGCAGACGATTCAGGTAGCGAGTACTTTGGTGCCGTGAACTGGTACATCTGGAACCAGATTCTTTTGGTGGAAGGCAACAGCACCAGTACTTCGGCCACCTCGGATCCTCTCACCTACGATGTGCAGGTGGGTACCTATCTGGCCATGAACGACTACGACTACCCCTACTGGGTCGAAGTCGATGTGCTGGGGAGCTCGGAGTACTGTTTCGGTTGGATTGATTGGACCACACTGAACTTCACTGGTGATGTGGAACTGATCATCGATGGCTCGAATGTCGCTGGCTATGCCGACCTTTCTGCGGCTTCGAACATCACCGAATCCGATATTACGCTGGAGAGCTACTATGGGGGTGCCTGTGAGCTCTCATTGATTGATACGGCCCTCGATTATGCGGGCTATGGCGGGCTTCTGGACTTCCAGGAAGAGTCGGTAAATTCGGTGGTAGATGCCTTGGCCAGCGAGCTCGAGTCTGAAATCGAGTGGTACGTGGATTACAACTGCGCTGAGTAGTTTGAAGCGGTAGCGGCGAAAGCTGCTACCGTTCTTTTATGGTTCGTGCGGCGCTTCTCTACACATTGATGCCTCTGATCTGCCTGGTGCTGATCGGGGGCGCAGCTTTGGCCCTGGTTTTGAGCTTGGGGACGCTTCGTGCGCCCATTATTCAACAGGTCTGTCGGATCTTTGGATGCTCAGGACTGTGGCTGGCGGGGATTCGACTGGAGATCACCGGGCAGGAGCATCTACGGGAGGCTCGGCCGCGGGTGATGATCCAGAATCACGCCTCGATGCTTGATTTCCTGGTGGGAGCGGCGCTTTCACCCCCTCGAATCCTGGTCGTGACCAAGCGCAGTGTTCGGTGGCTGTTTCCGCTGAATCTGGGGTTGTGCCTGGTGGGCACGATCTTTGTGGATCGGAAACGCCGGGGGAGTAGCATCGAACGTTTCCGTCGCGTGGCTCAAGTTATCAGCCGCGACCGACGCACCCTGGTGCTTTCGCCCGAGGGCACCCGCAGTCGAACGGGCGATTTACAGCCATTCAAATCGGGGGCCTTTCATATTGCACAGCAGTCGGGCGCGGAAATCGTACCGGTAGTCATTCATGGTGCGTTCGAACTCTGTCCCCCGACAGGATGGCAGATCCGGTCGGGTCCGCTGAGAGTCGACGTGAAGAAGCCGATATCGGCGCCCGATCCAGACTCAGATGTCCGGCTATTGGCCCGGGACGTCGAGGCGCTCTATTCGAAATGGCTGAGATCTTGAATTCCTACGCGTCCAGAGTGCGAGAGGCGTAGCCCAATTCGCGAAGCAGAGGTCCGGCCTCGGCCTCGATGATTTCAAGTGATTCGGTAGAGAGTTGATGTACCCACTTATCGATGGCATCTCGATGAATGGGTGCCTGGATGGCGTGGCTACTGGATTCATGTGCCGAAGTGCGAACCGTTTGATGATGGCTCAGAACAGATTCATCCCAGGGCTCTCCCAGAAATGCCAGCACGTGTTGCATGACCCTGCGTGGGGATTCCACGAGTTCTTCGTATCGAATTTCCAGGCATCGCTGTGGATGGAGACGCGCGTCATGGATGGCTTTGCCCACGACTTGTTTCCAATATCTGGCCGCGGCCTGGTGGCTCTCACAAAACTCTGCGAGTCCACCCTGGTCGGCCGCTTCCCATTGTTGATTCATCAGGGAAGAGACGACAGCCCGTCCATCTCGGATGATGTGCAGGAAGCGGGCTTTTGGAAACAGGGGTGCCAGCAGGTCGATATGCAGAAGATTGTGGGGAGTCTTTTCAGCAATTCGGCATGGCGAACCGGGGGGCTGGGTTCCATCAAGCAAGACACGGATAAATGCCCGAACCGCCTGATCGAGCACCTCGGGAGGTACCCCTGCCGCTTCCAGGGATTTTCCATGCTGGATGGCCCATTGTTTTCGGAGCTTGCTGATGGTGGGGACGAGTTTCAGTTCGGGCCCACAGGAGATCCGAGGATGGGCATCGAGCATGGCGCGGAGCAGGGTGGTACCGCTTCGGCCCGCACCCCCGATGAAGATGTAGTCGGGTTCTTCGGGGGATGGCAGCGGATGACCCTGGTTCTGAAGGAATGTACGGACCGTGTCGCCAATTCCTGGAAAGAGCGCTTCCGCACGAGGTTGGAGGAGCTCTATGACCTGATCGATGGCATCGGCTCCGGCGAGGGCCGTACAGATTTGCAGGACATGGGCTTCAGAAAGAGAGACCCCGGTATCGGTATGGTTTGGTGCGGGTTCCCGCAGAAGTAGAGAACCGAGAAGTCCCGCGGGGCCAGGACCTGAAATGGGCGTTCCTGAGTGAAGGCCAATCGTGCATTGAAGAATCCGCATGCGTTGCACTCGCGCATGCACAAGGAAGTCTTCTTCAGCACCCTCTTGCGCACGCTTCAACAGAACCCGAGCCTGATCCATCTGGCCGCTGGCAAATGCCGCTTGAGCGGCCAGCACCCAGCCATCGGGTAGATTGGTTTGGAGGCTTGGCGCAAGGGCGCTAAGCGCCGCTTCAATCTCGCCTGCATCCAAATGGGCCTCGGCCATCGCGAGGCCTTGGGATGCGTCAGGATTCATGGATCTCGGTAGAGGCTGGACTCCAAAGAATTGAAGCCGATCACGTATCCAAGCGGCGTGGTCAGCTGCCAGACCTGTTCACCGGCCTGGGTCACACGTTCGATGCTTCCGGCTGCCGACCAGGTGATCAGTCGGTCATCCCCATCCATTCGTTCTACATCTCCCAGAACGAAACAGTAGATAGAAGGGTCGGGTACATAGGACCAGATTTCTTCGGCGGTCCGGCCTTCTTCATCGAAATCGTATTCCACGACCCGAGACTGGTTTCCAGCCAGTCCGTCGTTGTCGAAGACGAGAAGGCTGTCGCCCTCGAGATCAAACTGGTGCTCGTGGAGAAAGGGGGTTCCGGTGATATCGAAGTCGTTTACGACGCCTCCAAGACCCCATACGACTTCACCCGAACTGCGATCGATTTTTACGATACTCGAGAAGTTTCGGAGGCTGAGCAGCCAGGAATCGTCTGACTCGTCATAGTCCAGTGCGTTGGCAAAGGTCCACCCTACATCACCGGGATCTCCCGAACTCGTTTCTTCGGGATCCCAGCTATCCCATGCACTCCAGATGGTTGTCTGGGTGCCATCAGGAGAGATTTCCACGATGGAATCCCCTCGGATTTCCTCACCATCGGCATCTTCCCGGATCTCGATAACGATGGCTCCAATGGTGCCGTCTTCAAGTTCCACAAAGTCGTGGGCAAGGAGGGGGATATCGGTGGTGGTTTCCTCGCTCCCGTCCAGCGATACCCGGACCAATTGGGAGTTTTCAGCCGGATCGCCCGAGATACTGCCCGCATTGTAGAGAATGCTCTGACCATCCAGGGATAGGCGGGCTCGATAGATCTGCAAATCACGCTCATCGGTCCACCACCAGACCAGTTGGCCTTCTGGGTCCAGGATCATGATTCCATTACTGACGCCCAGCCAGGGAATGATCATATAGTTTCCGGCACTGCTTCCCGTGGTACTGGGCTCTGGCGGGCCCAGGGGCATGGGTCCGGTGGTCGTGGTCTGAATTTCGCCCGCGACCTCCCCGGCATCAGATTCCAATACCACCCGGTACGAAACCTCGGTATCGGCGGTCATTCCGAGTAGCAGAGCCTCGTGACTGGTACCTTCGGAAGACAGGGGTGTGGCGTGATCCAACGAACCGTTGGCACCAAATTCCACACGACCGGTACTTGGAATATCGCTTTCCCAGGTCACGGTGATGACCGTGGGAATCCATTCACTCAGGTTGGTTTCCACCCCGCTGAGTACGGGAAGGTCCGCTTGGGTTTCGCCCGTGTCTTCGCTCTTGTCTCCCTTGCAGGCAAGCGAGGCCAGAACCAGAAGTGCGCTGTATTTGTTCATCTCAATACTCCATATAGCCATCGAGCCAGTCGTAGCTGAACTCTCCGGTCTCTTCATCCCAGCTCGCATTGTCGACGGGGGCCCAGACCCCGCCACTCTCAGCGGTCAGGACATTGGCGTGGCCGAAATACTCGTGAATATAGCCGTACCCGGCCGTGGTTCCATTCAAATCGGAAACGGGGGGAGTTCTGGAAACCAGGCCCTCTTCGATACCCTGACTGCACTCCAGTGGGTCCACGAAAATGCGACTACAATGGGGGGAGATCCAGATTCAATTCTGGTCTTCGGAGAATCGGCCGGAGCCAGCTCGACCTGTGCCTTGCTGGCCAGCCCGCTGGCCGAGGGTCTGTTCAGCGCCGCCATGATTCAATCTGTAAATTGCGGATTCCTGGAATGGCCGCTTCGGGAGCTATCGGGCACCGAATACACCTTCAGTGCCGAAGATTATGGCGCCTATATGGCCTCGGAGTTGGATTGCTATGGCTCGGATACCCTCGAATGTATGCGAGAGATCAACGCCGACGACATCATGGATGCTTTTGCCCTGTACAGCTTTTCACCGAATGTGGATCAGGTATTCCTGACGCGGCCGGCACGAGAGGCCTTTCTGGATGGAGACTTCAACCAGGTACCCGTATTTGCAGGTTTCAATGAGAACGAAGGCGTCACCTTCACCGGCGATATCGTGGTGGAGACTGAAGAAGACCTCCGCACCATCTTGACCAGCTATGCCACGGACTACGGCTTCAGCGATGCGGATCCCCTGATCGACACCTACACCAGCGACACCTTTGGCACACCCAAGCAGGCGTTCGACGCATTCTACGGCGACTTGATCTTCGCGTGTCCCACTCGCAGCTTCCTGCAGACGGTTTCGAACCATGTGGACACCCGAGCCTACTTCTTCACCGAGGCCCCCGACTGGCTGGCCTACTACCCGGATATCAAAGACTGGGGCGCCTTCCACTTTGCGGAAATCGCCTTCGTATTTGGTACCACCCTCGAGTACTACACCGCCCCGGAGCAAGCGCTCTCTCAGATCATGCAGCAAGCCTGGGTGAGCACCTTGGATACCCCCACCGTCGAGGGTATCGGAGAATGGCCGCTATTCGGTGAGGGCGGTGGTGTATCGGAGAATGGCGGTACCTTCGTTCAGTTCGACTCGAGTGTGACTGAAGTGACCGAAGCCGTATTCCAGGACCGATGCGATATGCTCGACGCATTGGGGTGGCAGAACTACTGAGAATATCTGCGGTTTCCCGTCTGAACAGAGTCTGTGAACTCTCACACGCAAAATGCCTTCGGTTCGGCAATATTGCCAAAAATAAGGGCCGAACCATAGAATGCCACTTCTGAAACGCTGTATTCATAAGCGTCTTCTTCTCATGGCAGGTTTCATGTCTGGTCTTTTCATTCGTTTCATTTTCTTGGTGACTCTTCTGGCAGGTCTGGAAGCACCCGCATTCGCCATTCCTTCCGATGTAAAGCTGGTCAATGGTATTGCCCAACTGGCCACGTCCACAAAAACGGTAAGCAAAACCGAACTGGGCAAGATGAAGAAAGCGCTCGCCGTAGAAGTACGAAAACAGGTCGATGAATTCGCAAGCGCCCGCGATTATCCCGGATGGTTCAACAGTGAAAACCCCAAAATCACTCAGGCCATCGACCAACTTCTTTCGCAAGCCATTACGGGCAATGACACCAAAACAGCGCTTCTGCTCGCCACGTTGAACACCGTAAGTGGGGTCTATGCCGAACAAGCCATGGCCAAGGCTTCCGGCTATCCACTGCCCAAAAGAGCCGGGGGTTCGAAGGCCGCAAACCTATCGGCTTCGGTAACCGTTCGAGGAGGAGGCATCCTTGCAGCCAATCTCGAGCAGTCCGAGTTCTTCAACGAGAAGGGATCCATCGGGACCGGGAATGGTGTTCTCGATCCGGGCGAGTGGGGCACCCTGAGCCTGACCTTTGAAAATCAGGGGAAGAATCGTCTGGTCAGTACATCGGTCTATGTCGAGTCCACCAGCGAGTGCCTTTGGATTGAAAAACCTGGAGAAGAGCATCAACTGATGGAGATGATGCCCGACGGGCAATCCAGCATCGCATTTCATGTGTTCCGGAGTCGGAACTGTAATGCCAATCAGTATCCATCGCTTCGAGTGCGAGCCCACGACACGCACGAATTTTCCAACCCCCCAATCGTGTTTGACTACGACCTCCGAGGAAAGGGCAATAGCGACAAGGTCGGATATGGCCAGCTCGTGGGGATTGAACTCGACGGGGATGATTATGGCCACAGTGAGCCCACGTCCACGCGTCCCCTCCTCCCCGACACTCAGGTCGAGCTGGTCTCCAGCTATATGATTCCAGGCAAGGTTCCAGGCACCGTCGAAAAGACATACCAATTTCCCAGCTTCCTACAGATTGAGCACACAAAAGCCCGTATTACGCTGCGTCCCCAGGCTGGAAAGAGCATGGCACGCTTTGCCGACGATGTGGACATCCAGGTGCCCAAAGCCTCCATTTTCAAACCCGCGCTCGACAGACTCTCACAGCAATACGGATGGCAGAAACCCGAAGACGCCCGTCTCCTGGTGGCGGTCGATACCGTGGTCCGGATCGGCGATACCCCGGGTGAATCCTCGGAAGGCCTCGCCGCCTACCACACGCGTCACTACTTCCATCTACCCGTTGAGTGGATGCCTAAACTGATCTGCTCTCTTGATTTCAAGCCCAAACTGGACACCAAAATCACCCAGGGCGAAACCGTTTCGGTCACCGGACAGGTCTCCGGTCTTCCCGATGGTGCTCTGGTCACGTTGACGGATCCACTCGGTCAACCCTCAGATGTGGTCCTCACCAATGGGCGCTTTGACAGTTGGTACGAGACCAAATCACTCAAAGCCCAGGCCTACAAGATTGAATTGGAAGTCTTGTCGGCCGAAGGCGAGATCCTGTGCGAAAAATCCAGGGTTTTCGATGTCAAAGCCCCACCGGTCGCCAAAGCAGCACCCAAGCCAAAACCTGAGCCGGTCACGGATCTCGATTGGCCCACATTGGTTCGAATTGATGCCGGTATTGCGCTCCCGGGCGCCGGCCCGGCCACCCGGGTCTCCATGGGCCCCCACGCCCGGCTCATCCTGGGTATTGATCGCCGCACACAAACCTTAGAGCTCTACACTGGCGAAGACGAAGACGAGGACTTCTTTGAAGACACGGATTTATTCGTGACGAAGACGACCGGTGCAGCCATCGGCGTGGGCTGGAATTCCGGGGCGAGTACCGCGGGTGATCAGATCGTGGAATTCGAGCCCCACCTGCTCGGAACTATCGTGAACTGGAACCCCTATGGAGAAACCAGTGAATTGGGTGTAGGCGTCGATATCGGCGCCTCGATCATCGTACGGACTCAAGCTGTGGGTGGATTTTTCGACGTGTCCTGGGTGAGCGCTCAGTTTCCTCAAGAAGATCTCTATGACGGCCCCAGTGGATTCAAAGCCATGTTCGGAATCTCCATCTTTCCGAAGGATCCCTGAACGGATCTCCCAAGGCCCCCCATCCTCGCAGCAACCCTCACCGCGCCTGCATGCCGGACGTAGGTGCGGACAGCTGAGTGTAATGCGCCCTCCACGCCGCCTGAAAAGCCACGCCAGGATACTCCATAAACTATTGACTTGACAATACCCTTTATACCGGGCTCTATAGCTGTTCGATGGCCTCCACTCCGCGAATTCTTTTGGTCGATTCCGACCCCACCAGCCGCACCCTGCTGTGCATGCTTATCGGTGCTCGATGGCCCACCGCCGTCGTGACTGAAGTCTCTGAAGCACTGGGTCTGGCTCGTGCCATGCGGGGACCCTCGCAGGACCTCTGCGTGGTGGATCCCGACCAGGATTGGGCCGATTCCAGAGAACTGCTCCAACTGCTGACGGAGGATGCGCGCCAAGGACCCGTGGTCGTCTACAGCCCCGAAGACCGGGCTCAACCCGCAATTGCCGCCATTCAGGCCGGAGCCGCCAGCTACGTCATCAAGGACTCCAGTGGCCCGTTGAAGTTGGTGGAGGAACTCAGCCGATGGCTTGGACCGGGACTTCCTGCAAATCAGGCGGATCCGGTCAACGATGGAGAGTTTCGACAGGCCCTGGCCATGATCTCCCACGATCTTCAGGAGCCCATGCGCTCGGTTCAGAACTATCTGGAAGTCCTGAATATGGAGCACGGGGAGACCTTGAGCGAACCGGTTTCCGCACTTCTGGCCCAAGCCTCCAAGGCCGCCAATCAAGCCGTACAGAGTCTGCGTCAGACCGTCGTTGACCTCCAACCCGCACCGGCCATGCCCACCTTTCCTGAGGCGGAACTTCCCATGCTGGAATTGGATGAAGATGACGAGTCCGTAGAGTCCACGACGGCCTGGAATAAAGACGTGGTTCGTTTTCCCGAAGTGGTGACCAATGCCACCTTGGTACTCGATGAGACCTTGGAAATCCTGGCAGCCACCATCGAAAAGGAAGGCGCAGAAATCCACCGCGAGACGCTCGCACCCGTCGCGGTGCAATCGGGACACCTGCGCCGCATCCTGCAAAACCTGGTCAGCAACGCACTCAAATTCCGTACCGATACGCCTCCACGAATCCATATCAGCAGCATTGAGCAGGCCGATACCGTGTGCTTTCGAGTCCAGGACAACGGAATCGGAATCGATCCCGTAGACCACACGCGGATCTTCCAGATGTTTTCACGGGTCCACGATGGTGAAACCTTCCCCGGTACGGGTATCGGATTGGCCGCGGCCAAGAACCTGGTGGAATCCTACGGTGGCCATATTGAGGTCGAATCGACTCCGGGTCAGGGAAGCTGTTTTGTATTCACACTTCCCGCAGTACCGGGCGCACGCGTCCGCGCTTCTCGAAAGACCTGAACCGGAGTCCAGCCAGGTTTCAGATTCCGCGATAGGTCTTGGCCATCGATGGCGTGATTTCCTACGAAGGAGCGGACATGACCGTGGTGGAACTTCTGATCTGTGTCCTGATCGGTATCTTTGGAATCGTCCTGGGCTGGTTGCTTGGCCAGCAAAAGGCCAAGGTGCAGCTCAGTCTGGCGGATGAGCGTCTCAAGCAGGCCGCAGAGAATATGGAGGCCCAGAAACAAGCCTTCGAAGAACGTAAAAAAGAGATGGAGACCCACTTCAAAGTCCTGGCCGGCGATGCACTCAAGGCCAACCGAGAAGACTTCATCGCCCTGGCCAATCAGAATTTCCAGGTGGCTCAAGAGAAAGCCAATAAGGAACTTGAAGTCCGTAAAAAGGCCATCGAAGGACTGGTCAAACCCCTCGGAGAGAACCTCGACAAGCTCGAGAAGGCCAACAAGGAACTCGAGAAATCACGGCAAGGGGCCTATGGAGAGCTCAAGGTCACATTGGAGCGCCTGCAGAAAGAAACCAAGGATCTGATCCAGACCTCCGGCAATCTTTCCACCGCACTCCGCGGCTCGATTCAAGATCGCGGACGATGGGGACAGGTCTCACTCCGAAATATTGCCGAGGCCGCCGGCATGCTCAACCACTGCGACTTCGAGGAAGAGTACACCTTGAAATCCGGTGAGGGCGGAAAACGACCCGATATGGTGGTTCGCTTCCCACAAGGGGCCATGATTCCAGTCGATGCAAAGGCACCCATGGCGGCCTATCTCCGGGCCCATGAAAGCAACGACCCCGATGTGCGAAAAGAACATTTCAAGGTTCATGCGAAAGACCTGGCCAAACATGTAAAGACCTTGGCCGATCGTGATTACAGCAGCTTGATCGAAGGCGAACTCGACTTTACCGTCATGTTCATTCCGTCTGATCCCATCCTGGCGGCCGCATTCGAACACGATGCAAATCTGCAGATCCAGGCCTTCGAAAAGCGCGTACTCATCGCCACACCGGTGACCTTGATCGCCCTCCTGCGCACGGTCTCCATCTACTGGCAGCAGCAGTCCATGGCCGAGAATGCACGGGACATCTGCAATCAGGCCAAAGAAGTCTACGACCGCGTCGCCATCTTCGCCGACCACCTGAGCAAGGTGGGCTCCGGTCTCAAGTCCGCCGTGAGCAACTACAACAAGGCCGTGGGCTCATTTGACCGGAAAATCGTACCCGCAGGTCGCAAGCTGGCCAAGATGGAAGTCACGGTGGCATCGTCGCGAGAATTGAACGAATTGCCCCTGCTGGAGATCGAGCCAGACGATTCCTGGCTGCTCAGCCTCCGAAACTTCTCGAGTATCGTAAAAATCGATCGCAGTTCGGGTGAAGTCGTATGGGGTCTTGGAGGCGTCGTAAACGACTTCGATATCACCGGAACCCCCTTTCTCCACGAGCACCAGTTTGATCTCGAGGGCGACAGCCTTCTCGTCTTCGACAACGACGGACTGGCTGGAAACCAGTCTCGGGTCGTGGAATACGATTTCGATGAAGAAGGCCGGACCGCCGAAGAAATCTGGTCCTATGTACCCGACCCTTCTATCTACTGTTTCGTGCTGGGAGATGTAGAACGAATGGATGGGGATGACCGACTGATCACCTGGTCGGCAGCCGGAAGCATCGAACGTGTGACCCAGGCCGGTGAACAGGTCTGGCAGCTGACCACGCCGCTTGGATACGTGATCGGCTTCAATTCTTTGGAGTCCAGCCTCTACCGAGATCCATGAATCCTGACGCATCCCAAGGCCTCGCGATGGCCGAGGCCCATTTGGATGCAGGCGAGATTGAAGCGGCGCTTAGCGCCCTTGCGCCAAGCCTCCAAACCAATCTACCCGATGGCTGGGTGCTGGCCGCTCAAGCGGCATTTGCCAGCGGCCAGATGGATCAGGCTCGGGTTCTGTTGAAGCGTGCGCAAGAGGGTGCTGAAGAAGACTTCCTTGTGCATGCGCGAGTGCAACGCATGCGGATTCTTCAATGCACGATTGGCCTTCACTCAGGAACGCCCATTTCAGGTCCTGGCCCCGCGGGACTTCTCGGTTCTCTACTTCTGCGGGAACCCGCACCAAACCATACCGATACCGGGGTCTCTCTTTCTGAAGCCCATGTCCTGCAAATCTGTACGGCCCTCGCCGGAGCCGATGCCATCGATCAGGTCATAGAGCTCCTCCAACCTCGTGCGGAAGCGCTCTTTCCAGGAATTGGCGACACGGTCCGTACATTCCTTCAGAACCAGGGTCATCCGCTGCCATCCCCCGAAGAACCCGACTACATCTTCATCGGGGGTGCGGGCCGAAGCGGTACCACCCTGCTCCGCGCCATGCTCGATGCCCATCCTCGGATCTCCTGTGGGCCCGAACTGAAACTCGTCCCCACCATCAGCAAGCTCCGAAAACAATGGGCCATCCAGCATGGAAAATCCCTGGAAGCGGCAGGGGTACCTCCCGAGGTGCTCGATCAGGCGGTTCGGGCATTTATCCGTGTCTTGCTTGATGGAACCCAGCCCCCCGGTTCGCCATGCCGAATTGCTGAAAAGACTCCCCACAATCTTCTGCATATCGACCTGCTGGCACCCCTGTTTCCAAAAGCCCGCTTCCTGCACATCATCCGAGATGGACGGGCTGTCGTCTCTTCCCTGATGAATCAACAATGGGAAGCGGCCGACCAGGGTGGACTCGCAGAGTTTTGTGAGAGCCACCAGGCCGCGGCCAGATATTGGAAACAAGTCGTGGGCAAAGCCATCCATGACGCGCGTCTCCATCCACAGCGATGCCTGGAAATTCGATACGAAGAACTCGTGGAATCCCCACGCAGGGTCATGCAACACGTGCTGGCATTTCTGGGAGAGCCCTGGGATGAATCTGTTCTGAGCCATCATCAAACGGTTCGCACTTCGGCACATGAATCCAGTAGCCACGCCATCCAGGCACCCATTCATCGAGATGCCATCGATAAGTGGGTACATCAACTCTCTACCGAATCACTTGAAATCATCGAGGCCGAGGCCGGACCTCTGCTTCGCGAATTGGGCTACGCCTCTCGCACTCTGGACGCGTAGGAATTCAAGATCTCAGCCATTTCGAATAGAGCGCCTCGACGTCCCGGGCCAATAGCCGGACATCTGAGTCTGGATCGGGCGCCGATATCGGCTTCTTCACGTCGACTCTCAGCGGACCCGACCGGATCTGCCATCCTGTCGGGGGACAGAGTTCGAACGCACCATGAATGACTACCGGTACGATTTCCGCGCCCGACTGCTGTGCAATATGAAAGGCCCCCGATTTGAATGGCTGTAAATCGCCCGTTCGACTGCGGGTGCCCTCGGGCGAAAGCACCAGGGTGCGTCGGTCGCGGCTGATAACTTGAGCCACGCGACGGAAACGTTCGATGCTACTCCCCCGGCGTTTCCGATCCACAAAGATCGTGCCCACCAGGCACAACCCCAGATTCAGCGGAAACAGCCACCGAACACTGCGCTTGGTCACGACCAGGATTCGAGGGGGTGAAAGCGCCGCTCCCACCAGGAAATCAAGCATCGAGGCGTGATTCTGGATCATCACCCGCGGCCGAGCCTCCCGTAGATGCTCCTGCCCGGTGATCTCCAGTCGAATCCCCGCCAGCCACAGTCCTGAGCATCCAAAGATCCGACAGACCTGTTGAATAATGGGCGCACGAAGCGTCCCCAAGCTCAAAACCAGGGCCAAAGCTGCGCCCCCGATCAGCACCAGGCAGATCAGAGGCATCAATGTGTAGAGAAGCGCCGCACGAACCATAAAAGAACGGTAGCAGCTTTCGCCGCTACCGCTTCAAACTACTCAGCGCAGTTGTAATCCACGTACCACTCGATTTCAGACTCGAGCTCGCTGGCCAAGGCATCTACCACCGAATTTACCGACTCTTCCTGGAAGTCCAGAAGCCCGCCATAGCCCGCATAATCGAGGGCCGTATCAATCAATGAGAGCTCACAGGCACCCCCATAGTAGCTCTCCAGCGTAATATCGGATTCGGTGATGTTCGAAGCCGCAGAAAGGTCGGCATAGCCAGCGACATTCGAGCCATCGATGATCAGTTCCACATCACCAGTGAAGTTCAGTGTGGTCCAATCAATCCAACCGAAACAGTACTCCGAGCTCCCCAGCACATCGACTTCGACCCAGTAGGGGTAGTCGTAGTCGTTCATGGCCAGATAGGTACCCACCTGCACATCGTAGGTGAGAGGATCCGAGGTGGCCGAAGTACTGGTGCTGTTGCCTTCCACCAAAAGAATCTGGTTCCAGATGTACCAGTTCACGGCACCAAAGTACTCGCTACCTGAATCGTCTGCGACCCCGTAGGTCCAGTAACTGACATAGTTCAGCGCATCCTCAACACTCTCGGCCAGGCAGCCTTCGAGGTTCGCATCATAGCCGTCACAGTTGCTGTCTTCACCGTCCCCCGAATTCTCAGGGGCACCGGGATAGATGCTGCTGTCTACGTCGTCGCAATCCTCGTTATTGGACACATAGCTATCCGCAGCGGCATCATCATCGTCGCAATAGGACGCCGGATAATCCGGGTCGCCATAGCCATCCGCATCCCAGTCCTCGTAGTAGACCGAACCATTCGACGGGTCGTCGTCCACTTCGCCATTGCAATCATCATCCTTGTTGTTGCAGATCTCGGCCTCACCGGGGTTTACGCTCGGATCCGAATCATCACAGTCTCCTTCTGCAGAGGAGTAGCCATCGCCATCGCTATCGGAGTCGTCGCCGCCTCCGTCGTCACCGCCATCATCGCCGCCGTCACCGCCACCGCTTCCAGTGTCGTCATCATCGCAGACGGGTGAACCATAACAGTCGGAATCATCGCAATCGAAATCCCCATCCCCGTCATTATCGGCGCCGTCTGAACACTCTCCGGGCTCATCCCCTTCGACTTCAGCGGCATCATCATCATCTTCATCACCGGACTTGTCGCCAATACAGGCCGATGCCAATGACGCCGAAAGGCTCAAAACAGCAAGACGGGAAAAAGTGTATTTACGCATTTGGGATACCCCTGATGAAAACTTCGATCGCCACTTTAACTACGAGAAAATCGCACCGTGTCACGAATGAGTGTCAAGTCTGGAACGGTCGAGATCCAGACTCGGACGCCCCCAGTGTTTCCCCATGATTTCCTATTCGCAAGTCAAGACTCCCCCATACTGCGGATAATCAGAGCTACACTCTGCATATGAAAATATCGACCTGGATGCCGATCACCCTCTCCCTGCTTGCGTGCAGCGGAGAGAATCATGACAAATCCGATTCAACGGCCCAGGAAACCGGGGAGACCGAACACGACGAGGAAACCGGAGACACGGACCCTGACGTCGACCTGAGTTGTCCCGAGGACACCCGGCTGGGAATCAGCACCTCGACTGGCTGCATCAAAGGAGACGAGGAAGGAAAACTCGAGCAATGGATTGGCGTGCCCTATGCCCAGCCCCCTGTCGGCGATCTACGCTTCGCCCGAACGGTGCCCGTGGAGCCTTGGACGGAGCCTTTCGAAGCCGAGGAATTCAGTGATGTCTGTCTACAGTGGGAAACCGAGGGATTGATCCCATCGTTGATGGGCGATGAAGATTGCCTGACGCTCAATATCTTCCGTCCAGAGGACACGGCAGCCGACGCCCGCCTGCCCATCCTGTTCTTCACGCACGGGGGCTACCATACCCAGGGCGCCGGAAGTCAGGACAGCTATGCTCTCGAACCGGAGTTGGCCGAGAACGCCATCGTGGTCACCCACAACTACCGGCTGGGTCCCTTGGGATT
>JACLAC010004422.1_pt1 | contig 16156 bp, 8 predicted proteins | sample 8027881 | NCBI WGS metagenome assembly JACLAC01 (sample SAMN15725517, study PRJNA655200) | protist metagenome | isolation source: fluorescence activated cell sorting (FACS) single amplified genomes of... | place: Spain: Blaines Bay Microbial Observatory, Mediterranean Sea | collected 2016-01-19
TTCACTTGTTGTCCGGTTTTGAATGTCAGTAGGGCCTCGACACCACCTGAAGTAGACTGTGCTAATCTGGCAGCATTGTTGCGTCTAGTGAACTCCACGACGGAGCTTCTACGTGCAGGCTGGGCAGCTTTCCCGCGGTAGCTCGATGGCTTGGAGCTGCTGCTACTACTACCACTAGTGCTACTGCTGCTGCTACTATTAGCAGCGCTCTTCAGACTGTCAGCTTGGATCCAGTAGGGATCAGTACTAGACTTGACACGAGCTAGAGTGTTTTTGTTAGTCTTTTCAGTACTAGCCATAGAGCCAGGAGCTCTGCTTCCCTCTATTTCTTCTTTCGCCTCGGCACGCAAATCGATGTACATACCACGTTGATCTTTCGCATCTCTCTTCTTCTGGCCATTACCTTTACGCTTCTTAATATCGAAATATTTGCGAATCATGTTAAAGCGCATTTCTACCAGCATGGACCTATTGGAACCATTCGCATATTTCGTTGTTCCGGGGTTAGGTATCACTGAATTAATAATACGTGCCACTCTTTCCACTTTACGATTAATATCTTCCATCATACCACAATGCACCATACAGTTATAGAAATGCATGAGTGTTGGTAAATCTCTCACAACTTCATTCCACTTTATAGCTTCGTTGTTTTCTCTTTTGCTTTCAGGTAGCCAGTGTTCACTACGCGCCTCAGTGAAATAAGACATGCATTCCAGTAGTTCTTGCGGAGTCTTCAATGCATCGGCATGGAGTGTGTGCTTCCAAAGGCCTTGAATGACAGCGCATTCAGCAGCGAATCTTACAGGGCACGCTGCATTGAATTTGAACACTGTGTCCGGGAGATCGATGTTAGACAAGGCTTGACGCATCGTGTGGAACTTCGAAGGGTGTTCTTTCGAAGTGGTAGATCCACAAGGACTGCGTGCCGCTGCTTCACCTAAGATACTGTCAATGATTTGGGTACAGAGCTTCATGAAAATAGCAGGCAAAGAGTCCAAAGCGGTGGCCTTTTCTTCCTTGCTGTACATGTCATGATGGCTGACGTCTTTAATGATTGCTGTCATGTGTAGGTCCAGTGTTGATTCGTAAAGATCCTGAATAGCAGTCTTTCTGTCAGTTATCTTGCCAAGCACCATTTTGTAGGGGGTCTGTTTGAGGAGCCATGAAAATTTGGAGAAGAGTGGTTAGCGCATTGAAAAGAGGAAAGCTTGAGAAATTGCAAGGAAGCGCTGTCCACAAGGCAGAACACGAGTGCTACGGAGGATCGTAGAACTTGATAGCAACCACTTGACAGGGGAAAAATTCCAGATATCGTTTGATTTCCACATACCTTGCACCAGTCAGGAAGTCTGACGCTCAACTCCGAAGCACCAAGTGCTTGAGGATCCACAGGGCTGACGGACATCTGTGGAAACAGCACAAGACACAGAGAAGAGGTCCGAATTACTACGTTCTAGACTATGCAAACAACTCAAGTGAGTGTGTATCTAAAGATGAGACGACTATTACACACTGGATCTCGAAATAATCTGTCTTCGAAGGCTATGGGCTCACAACGTTTTTGTCAAGAATGATCATTAGTCCTGAGTTCAAAACGCGGAGTTCCCTTTCTCCAGTCCCACAATTGGCGTTCCAATGGGACCCCGTGTCACCGTTCCCCATCGGTGTCGACCTATTCCCCCCTCGTGGGTATTGAATGTGAAACCGGCGTAACGGAAGCTTCATTCTGTTGAATAAGCTGTGTTTGGTGCAATTAGGAGCTTTTTTTCAACCCGTTTTTTGAGAGTCTTTGCCTTGCTTGCCTGCTGACAACAACGTCTCACTCTGTTGAAGAGCCCTCTTGATTCTCCGGACATCAACAATAGTTTAGCATGATTACAGGAAACTACACGGGTAAAATCGTGGAAGGGGTGCGGGATGGCAAGGGCTCCCTCAAGTGGGCCAATGGAGATGAATACATAGGCAACTTTAGCAATGGGCTCCGCCACGGCCGTGGAATATTTCGAGAGCCGAAAGGACGCACCTACGATGGAAACTGGGTACTATCCCAACGCGAGGGCAAAGGGCGCGAAGTGTGGCCCAATGGCGACATTTATAGCGGTAGTTTCTCCCGTGACAGGATGCACGGGCAGGGAGAGCTTATCACACGCGGAGGGAAGTACAATGGATCATTTAAGGACGGCATTAAAGAAGGCCTAGGCTCTATGTCTTTCACAAATGGGTGCCGCTACGAAGGTATGTGGTCCTCCGGGCGCATGCATGGGAAGGGTCTGTACGTGTGGGCTGACTCCAGGAGATACGAGGGAGAGTGGGTGAAAGGAGAGAGACACGGCACGGGAATCAGCACCATGGCCAATGGCGAGCGTCACGATGGCACATACATACACTCGCAGATGAACGGCGCAGGGTGGTGGAGGTTCACAAGCGGCAAGGTGCGCCCAGGTGAATGGCGTGATGACAAGCTTGCACGCTGGACTGGGCCGGAGCAGTTTGAAGCGCAAATGAAGGCAAAGCGTTTGTTGAAGGACAGAAAGTAGTGTGTGTATCACCAAAGGCAGAGGTAAGAAAGTGAGTAGTTAGTAGTGAAAATTTTGTAATCATACTGTATAGAAAGCGAAACTTAGTGGCCCAAGTAAATACTAGCACCACCAAGAGAAGGGAGATGACACATCGAACACAACTGGAACTTCACTAATAATATTCCTTAAGCCTCGTACACAAACAATATCTTCTATAACAACTACTACAATACACTACGGCGACTACGAAAAGCACCTACCAATCGTCATCATCATCCGAATCGTCTAGTCCTAACATACTTGGGTGAAACGTATGGAATGGCATCATCATTCCAGGGATGCGCGGAGGTGCGGGCCCCACTCCACTCGGCCTCTGCAAAGACTGCATAAAGAGCTGTGTCAACTGCCCCTGCAGCTGCTCTCTAGCTAGGCTGCCTGCACCTGCACCACTACCACTGCCGCTACCACTACTGCCACCAGTGCTAGAAACGCGAGGATTTGCAGAGGAGGAGGAGGAAGAGGAGCGAGCCGAAGAGGAGGAAGACGTCGACGTGGCAGCCCCTGACGATTCTCGCCTACTACCTATTGGGGCTAAGGCCGGCATTGCTCGTGATGCCGCTGCTGTTGTTGGAGCTCGTGATGAGGATGATGAAGAGGCAGCACCGCTTGCGGTCTGGCCGCCGCCTTCTTCGTCTACCAGAAGAATGGGACTGTGCCTGCTGCCTACACCAGTGCTCCGCGGGCTGCTGCTGCTGCTGCTGCTGCTGCTGCTACCAGCAGGTGTAGGAGCGTTTCCGCTGCGAGGAGGGGGACCTCCAGGCCCACCTCCCCCCACTTGAGCCAAAAGCTGCACTCCCGGAGGAAGCATACCTTCGGGGAAGAGCCCTGGAGGCGGCGGTCCCAGGCCACCTAACAAAGCAGAAAATAGCGTAGCGTGAAAGGAAGACTGCGGTATCTGCGACAAGAGGCTAAACATGGACTCGAGCTCATCAGTTATAGATTGAGACCGTCGTCGATAGAAATCAGCCTGAGAAGTTTTGGCAACTTTTACAGTAGTGGCTTCGGTGGCATTTACAGCAGCAGATGCTTTCCTCTTCTGCCCTCTAGTGGCGGCGCCAGTACTGCCGCCAGATGAAGATGATGATGAGCCAGCAGCAGTGATAGCAGCAGCGGCGGCCTTCTTGCCGATTTTCTTGGAGATGGTCTTGTACTCTGCCTTACAGAGAGGGCATGTAGTCTCCTGTTTGCTCCAGCTCGATATACAAACGAAACAAAAGGTGTGATTACAAGAGGGCAAGGTGCCAGTGTAGGGGGCATCGTCCAGTGACTCCATACAGATACAACACTCAGTGACGCCTGGAGTGCCTGGGGTGGTAGCACCATTCCCCCCATTCGTGCCGTTAACTTGCGGAGTGCTAGCTGCCAATAAATCCTTCTCTTTCTGCGCCGGTGAGTGCGCTTGAGCCGGCGGCTCCACTTTGGTAGAAACCCTTGGTATTTTCGCCATTGATGGGCTGTTCAAATTCAGAACTTTAGGAATTGATTCCTGAGAGACTTGCGTAATTGGTTGAAGAACAGGTGTCTCTCTTCTTCTACCTGCATGACCTGGTCCCTGGTCTAACTTTCAAGCTCAACATCGTCCCCGGCATGTGCACGTCAGACGACGATTGGGTACTAGCGGTAGACGCATGCATAGACTTCCACAACCAAGGGAAACAAAGGGAAATGGCAGCCTGTCAGATGGAGAGATGGGTGGAGTGAGAGAATAGAGGAGGGTCGGGAGGGAAGAGACCCAGCGCATGACGAGGTCAGGAATGGAAACTCAATAAATACGCGCGCCTAGAACACAAATTTTCCACAAATTTTACAAAATACAAAATACAAATAATAAGGTGGCAGCAAAGCAACGCTAGATTGTGGGCACGGCACAAACTACCACTAGAACACTAACACAGAAGCCGGTCAAAAGTTGCTATTGCTTCACTTTCTTGGACCCAGTGGAAATATGTACTCCTTGATCTGCAAGAGCCATGGCGAGGTCTTCAATTTGAAACAAATTATTCTCGGTTTCTTTGCCTCCTTTGATCTTCTCGTTGTTCTCTGCACTTGCTTCTCCCGAAGCCCCTGCCCCGCCTTTTCTTTTCTTACTACTAGTTTTACTACTGCTTTGGGCGGCTGCTTTTTTAGCCGTAGTAGGATTGACAGCGGTCCTCAACAAAGAGAGTTGACGGCTTTCATGTACTGTTCTGGCCAGGAAGTGGTCTGCTGCCAGAGAGATGAGTCTGACCATGCGCGGGTCGTCAGCATCGCACCCACTGCGCTGCATGAAAAACCGCGTCACCGCATCAGGGACCTAGTTATAGTAAGAGCCATAGTAGTTGGAATACAAGAACATGGTGAAGTCATGCCAATGAGTGAAGAAACAAACGAAATGATAAGAGCGAAGAGTTAGAGAAGGCATGAACACGTCTAGAAATTGCTCATTTCCAGGAACAAGAGAGTAGCAGTGAGTCACAGAGTCGTCGTTCACTTACAGTGGGGTCGTATCCGTCCAGCGCCGACAGGAAGGAGTTGATCTGCTTCATGTGGCCTTGCACGCGCTTGTTGGAACCTGCCATGATCGCTGTAGCTGAATCTTCGCTGCTTCTCTCACTCTTAGGACAAGACACAAGTACTGAATGATACTGTACGAGTGAGTACTAATGAAAATGCTCTGGCTCTCTCTCTCGCTCGATCGACCGCCGTATGGTGTGCACCTCAGAAAACCCTCACCTTGCACGGCAAACGGAGGTGTTTGTGGCCGACGAGGAGGCTTTTACTTGCACTAACAACGAATCCGGTGTAAATTGCAACTGCTGCCTACGACATCGACGTTAGAAGGCGCATCTCCTTCATTTTGGTGGTAAGAGCGCGCTTCCACGTTACGCAGCATTGCAGTGACCTTTGCGACCTCACATAAGACGTATTCTGGACTTAGACTTATTGCAAACTAATAAATCGAAGGGAAAGAAGATAGAATGTCGAGGGTATCACACTCGCAGTCCACACCAGGACTACTGTTCAATGCAGCTTCAATGAAAGACCTTCTGGGCGGAGGCGGAGGCGGAGGCAGCAACACTGGTGGTACTGGACCTTCCACCACAGGTGGAGGCAAAGCTGGAAAGGTAAAAGCAACCAAAGCGCGAGCGGCATCCTCTATGAGTAATATAGGCGCAGAGCTCATTCAGTCCATCCTTCGCGAGGAGACTGGTGATCCAGATGCGCGCCTGAAGCCAGGGCACTCTAAGGCCGGAGGCAAGGGAAAGAAAGGCGGTAGGAAAGCCAGCAACAATAGCAATGCTGCATTAGCATCATATGACGGACATAAGCATAGTAACCAGAACCAGAGCGAGAACCAAGTAGTGGAACAGGTCCCTATAGACCCTCTAGACCGGGCACGTATGATGCGCACAGCACAGAACAGCGTGCATGTGTACGCTCCTGTCATTGCTATGAACGCCAACAACAATAGCAGCAACACTCAAAATGGTGAAATGGATATAGCATCAGTCGTGTCTACTATAACAAGTGACGATGTCTCGTACATGGAGCGCCAGTACCAGCGGGTCAATTCTATTGTACATCAAAATGCACAGAAAATTACTGATGGCTATGAACAGCTCATCGGTGAGCTAGCAAATGAATCTGCTGCCATAGCTTCTTCCACTGATTTCCCCGCTCCTGCACCTAAGTTTATGACTGAGGATGCACAGCTCCTTCTCCTATTCGCAGGAATAACAGACATAGACGAGGAAGAAGCTCATCGCATAAGTGAAAACGCACGAAGTATAAAAGTCCAAACAAGACAATTACATTTTGAAAGAATACAGAAAGAAAGGAAAATTGCGAGAGATAGTATATCAGCCAACGCCAAAAGGGGTAATGATGCTCAATTCGATCCTATGGCGGCAGCTATCAAGTTTGTGGCTGATGAAGAGGGTGGTGGAGTGCAAGCGAGCCCAACCTCCGGTACCACTGGGAGAAAGCCCCCTGGCGCAGGTGTAGACGAAGAAAAGACTATTGAGCCTACTAATGCTAGCACTAGTTCCAGTTCAATCACAGTTTCCTCGGATCCAGACGAGGTGGACTTTTCGGTGTGGAAAACGGGAGTTTTAGCAGCTTTAAGACACAAACTCATGGCTGGTGTGTTAGCTGAACGTCGTGGACAGGTGCAGCCTAACTTCATGGATTTAGCCGAACAATCATCTGTTATGATGCATAGCATGGCACCACCACGAAGAGGTGCAGGTGGTCGCGGTTCAAGCCGTGGAGGCAACAACAATCGTCCCGGCACTACAGGTGCTGATGACGAGAATGTAGAATATGATCCTGCCATGACAAACTTATTTGGTGAGTCGTCAATAGCGGAAGGGTACGGAGATCAAAACCCAACAACTACAGCTGACTTGTTTCCCGCAGAAATGTCTCGTACAGTTGGGTTTGAGAACAGCCAAGTTACAAATAACTCTATGAGTGGTAAGAACAATGCTCACTCTAAGAGCTATAATCCAAGCGCCAGTAGCATGTACAACGCAGGAGGTGGATCATTATTTGAAGGATCGCAGACAACAGCCGGCGGGGATGGCAAAGGGCTACCACCATTACAACTCCGTCAGTCTAAGATCCTGAATAAAGCTGCAAATAAGAAAAAATTGCAAGGCAAAGGAGGCTTCAACAACTCCATGTCTCGTAGTACTCCTAGAGTCCTCAAGGGCATGCCTAGTAAGCAGCAGCAGAAGGAATCAAGCGCTAGTATTAGCGCTTCTGGTGGTATCTCTGTGGACGAATTAGCAGCATTACGACTTGAGTTACAAGTAGCAGAGAGTGGTTTGCGGGAGCTTGATTCGATGGTTGATGACAATATTGCATGGGTCCACAATCACTGCGAAGTCGCACCCACTGCTTTGAGTGATAGAACCAAGGACAGATGCCGCGGTATGGCGCTCGATCGGTTATTTGCAACAATAGGTGGCTTCATCGAAACAACACTAGCCTTTGCTTTCATGAAATGGAGAGAGAGTGCCAAATACGAAGAAGTAAGCAGATTGGCGGTAATTTATTCAAGGGCAAAATCTCTTGAAATTTTCACGAGAGTTTTTTCAGAAGCCTATACACGTCAGTATTTGAAAGCATGGACTCCGTGGCTGAAATTTTACACCATTCAAAAGCGTTGGGAACAAGAAGCTGCTTCTATGGAAATACAAAGGATAGTGCGTGGTTTCTTAGGCAGACGACGTGCGTTATGGGTAAAGAAGGATGTCAAGGCAGTGCTTATTCAATGCATGGCGAGAGTGAAAAGAGCATGCAAGCGTGTAACACACAGGCGCAAATTTTTACGTTTGCGTCGTGCAGCATTGCGCATCCAAGCTTTCTTTCGCTTTCTGGTAAGACGAACGGTTGCTAGAAATGAGTGCCAGCGCAGGCGTGACTTAAAAGCCGCCCGTGCCCTGCATGCACAGCAGAGGGCAGACGCAGCTCGCATCAAGAGAATGGCAGAGGACAAGCTCAAGAATGACAAAGCGGAGAATCGCAAGAAGGCCAATGCAGCTGCTGCAAAGGCACCCAAGGGATCACGTGGACGCGCTGCACCTTCCAGTCCAGACAGCCCTGGAAAGGGCAGCCCTGTTGGCAAGGCACATGGTGGAAAGGGTGGAAAGAAAGATGCAAGCAGCCCTAAGCCGGCAAAGCGCACTGGAAGCTCTAGTTCCAAGAAGCGCGGTGGCCGGTCCTCTCCTACGAAAGATCTCGAGGAAGAAGAAGCAAAGGCCGTGAATGCTTCAGCACAGGCTTACAGACCTCCCGCAATTGGTCTGGGCAAGAAGAAGAAAGGAGTGGCTAAGAAGGCGCCCGAGCCTGAAGGTTTCGACGATGGATTTGATGATCCTGGATTCGATGAGCCTACTTCTGATACCTTCAGTTCTCCTCAGGCTACTGATGGATTTAGTATGGATCGTAGCAGCCCAGAGCCGATGACAAGAGAGAGTGCTCTGCGCTTGAAAGAAGAAGCAGAGAAATTCTTGATTGACTCAGACCCAGAGTATGCTGCAATGATGCATCAACAGAAACAGCAACTGGCCACTATCGCTACTACACCCACCGCAGGTGAGAATGGAATGGGAGAGAAGAAACAAAGTTCTTCTAGTTTGCTCGGTGGCCTTGGGAGCATGTTTGGGCGTACCTCGCCACCACCACAAGGTGCAAGCACTAGTGAATCCAGTTCTCCAAAAGCAGCCGAGAGCTCAGGAAGCATGTTCTCTAACATGTGGGGTGGTGGGTCGAAGCCTTCGTCCCCGGTGTCTACACCAGCAGCAGCAGCAACAGCAGCAGCAACAGCAGCAGCAACAGCAACAGCAACAGCAGAAGAATTCCCTGAAGATGATGACTACCTCACTCCAGAGCAAGTGGCTGAACAGGACCGTCTCCGGGCCATCGAGGCAGAGGAGCAACTCAAACGCGACAAAGAACAAGCGTACATTGACGCGCAAGATGCAAAGAAGAAGATCATAGAAGCTGAGAGAGAAGCCAAGTCTGCTCTCCTTGCAGAAAAGGACAAGATAGAGTTCGAGAAAGCTGAAGTCATCAGACTTGAGAAAGAAGCAGTTGAGGAGGCCAAGCGTAAAGTCATTGAAGACAAAAAGGCTGCAGCGCTTAAGGCCGACGAAGACTTCATTGCTGCACAAGAAGCCAAGATCCAAGCCAAAAAGGACGAGGAAGCACGCATTGCGAAAGAAGCTGCTGACAAGGCGTTCAAGGATTCCATTATTGCCGAGGCGCGAGCAGCGGCGAGAGCGGAGTGGGAATTAGAACTGAAAGAAAAAGGGTTCCAAGTGCCTGCGAACCACTACTCAGATTACGGCAAAAAGAGCGGCAAGAAGAGCAGTGGTAAGAAGGCTGGCAATGATGAGGGTCAGACTAGCCCCAGCAGACCAATGAGTGCACGCCTGAAGGATGGTGTGAACATGGTGAAGGCCCTTCTTACACCTCGCACAGCACGCCCCTCATCAGCTGGTGGAGTCACTCCTGCCGATGGTATTGCGGAAGGCACAGAAAGTACTGCTGTGACTTCCCCTGACGGCAAGCAGCCAGGCAGTAGACCAGGAAGCCCAGAAAGACCCCAATCAGCCTTCGGCTCGATGTTCAATAGTGTCAAGAATGCCATTGCAACTGCTACTCCTATCAAAATGCCCAAGTCTCTAAGCGATCTCACGCCCATTCAGACTCCTGTTCGTCCCAAGGGATTCGATCCTGAAACTGAAGACCTCATCGAGTTAGATTTGGCGATGGAGAGATTAGTGAGAATTTTCCGTAGAGTAAGAGCTATTAAGAGAGTTACGGCACAGCGTACATTGATTGAAAAAGAACAACTTCGTGCTGGTAGGTACATTCACTGGGCGACCTGTCTGATTCAGCGCACTGCCCGTGGTAGACAGGGTAGAGCGAGATTTAATGGCGTGAAAGCAGCAGTTGCAAGGGCAATCGAAGAGTTGCGTCAGAAATCATCAGTACGTATACAATGTGCTGTGCGACGTCGTCTGGCTGTTGTTCGCTGTAAGGAATTGTGGAAAGAGAAGGGTGAGGCACTGAAGCGCGCTGAATGGAAGAAATATCAGGAAGATAGTGGACGTAGAGCCAAAATCAAGATTCTTGCTGCGGGCACACCACGTGTTGACATAGACTCTGACGATGAAAACCCAGACATCACAACCTGGGGCATAGATCCAAGCCAAGTTTCAGAGATGGACGAGAAGATCAGGCGTCTGGAAGAGATCGAAAGGAACATTGAAGAGAAGGAAGCTTCCATGAAGAAATCGCAGGAAGAGAGCGAGAAGCGTGCTATTGATCTGCAAGAACAACTCAGAAAGCTCGAGGAGAAGCAGAAGAAGGACGAAGCGGACAGATTGATGCAAGTAGAAATGATGAAAGCTGCAATGGGATCAGGAGGTCCAATGCAGTCTGGGAGATCTATGGGTGGTGGCGGCCGCGGTGTGGGTAGTGCCAGAGGACCCCCCGGCTCTGCACGTGGTGGCCGCGGACCTGGTGGCCCACCATCAGCACAACCTTCCGCCAGATCTATGCCTGGGACTGCCAGGTCTGCACCGCCCACAGCTCGATCTGCTCGCGGGCCTGAGGGCATTCCTGCCGATGCGCCTAAGATGGAGTATGGAGGTGAGGAGTGGGTGCAGTTGTGGGACCCCGAGGAGAAGGCCACATATTGGTATTGCGTTGCTACGGAGGCAGCACAATGGGAAGAACCCGGCACTGAGCCTGCTTATGATGGGTATGATACTGGTTATGATACTGAAGGCGCTATGACTGATTATTCTACAGATTATTACAGTGGTGCAGAGACTGATTACAGCGAATACGCTGCTGATACTGTATGGCAAGAGTTCTGGGATGACAGCGCACAAGCAAAATACTGGTATAACAATGAGACAGGCGAGGCGAGCTGGACACGCCCGGAAGGCCTGCCTGTTGAACTACCTTCGAATGTGTCTGAATCCGCCCGAGAGTTTCCAGATGAATGGGTTAGTTACATTGACGAAACTACCAACCAAGAGTATTGGTACAACAGCAAGACTGGCGAAACGTCGTGGGCCTAGGGAGAAATATAAAATTGTCCTTATAATTGTAAAACTTGAATTATACTTATATACGAACATAATAATAATCGGTTAACCTAATTTACAAAACATACCCGTACTGTTGGCACTCGGAAGACATTCCAGGATACTTATATACGAACTGCCCTCTATTTAGTCGAACATGAAAACTCCAGGAACTGACAAGAATTCTTGTCCTGAATTCTTGAAGAGAGACGTCGTAGTGGTAGAGTCAAAGGGTACAAGGTTTGCGTGACACCTCTTTTCAAGAACCACTCCTCCTTCACCATGTCGAATGATCGCTTTTCGCTGGCTCACCTGCGAGAGCTGCACCGCAGCCTGGTGCTCAACAAGGCGGTGAATGATGAGAACGAGGCTCTGGTCGTAGAGTCGCTTCGTGCCATGGCTGAGATGGTTGTTTATGGCGACAGCAAGAGTGAAATGCTGTTTGACTTTTTCTGCGAGAAGAACATACTCGCTCTATTCTTGGAAATCATGTGGACAGAGAGTGGGTAAGTGTGGAAAGAGAATGGGCTTGTGTGTGTTTGCTTGCTGATCCATCGCATCATCTGTATTTCCTCTTGCTCTCAATGCCCTCTCTTGACTCCAGTGCCTACAAACACCACGCTGTGCTTTTCTAACGTTCATTTCCTGCTCCTCCTCCCTTCTCCACTGCACTTACTTTCCATCTTTACCTTGGCACGCTCATCACCTACCTTCACCTTCACCTTTACCTTCACCTTCACCTTCACCTTCACCTTTACCTTCACCTTCACCTTCACCTTCACCTTCAGCTGCCCGATCAAAATACATATACAAATCTTGCAAACTCTGGGTATACTCGTGAATTCAGTGCGGAATGATACTTCGTTGTACTATTTGCTGAGCAACAACTACGTCAACGAGATACTCATTCATCCGCATGATTTCGCCAATGCATCAGATGAGAGCTTATGTGATCAATATGTATCATTTATGAAAAGTTTATCATTGAAGTTAGATGAAAAAACTGTGCAGTTCTTCTTCATCGAAGAAACGGGGGCATTCCCTCTGTTAGAAAAGGCAATAGACTTGTTGGGCGCACCTGAGCCCATGGTGCGGGTGGCGGCGCAAACTACAATATTGAATGTATATAAAGTTCAAGATTCCCGCTCACGGGAGTACGCGTTAAAGGAGCCGATATTAGAAAGGTTGTGTGAATCTGTGACTGATTTATCCTACAAAAAAGTGGATAGAATTATTCATTTCATTCAGGATCACTCCCATTTAGTCTGGGCCATTGATACATGCAATCGTGGACAAGATCCAACTGATGCAGCGAATATTGAAATTGCCACATCTATGGGTATTGTGAGGACAAGTACTCCTCCTCCCCACAAAGTTCGCAGGGGGCGTACTCGTATGTCTCCGGCCAGGCTAGGCAAAGCTATGAGTAGCTTGGATAGTCTGCAGGAGGCAGAGACAGAGAGCGCAGAGTCAAACACACCTGTTAGTGGAACACACAGGAAGACATTCTTTAAAGAATCTAGTGGTAGCGGTAGTGGTAGTGGTAGTAGCCACAATAGTGGCATTTTGAAAGATGAAGTAGCTCTTGCAGTTGCGCTTTTAGACGGGGCTGAACCAGAACCAGAAACAGAATCAAAAGTTGAGCAACAAGAACAAGTAACATCATCAGATGATACAAAGAATCATAATGATGACGACGACGATGACGGAGGACTCGACATGTCCTTTCGCAGTGTAAGCTCCAAAGCCGCCAGCCCATCCAGAACAGAAACAGCAGAGTTGACTCATCTGGAAGAAGAGGATGAAGAAGGTACTTCTACGCCTACAAAGGAGGCAAATAAATCACCATCTGGGAAGGAAGACCAAGAAGATGCTGCCGATGACAGCGACGATGGTGACAACAGTAATGACGAGAGTGAGGATGATGATGCTGAAGCGCGGCCCTCCGAGCACAACCCAGTACAAATATCATCTTGCATAGATTTGAACAGAAAGCTCCTCAAAACAGTTGAAATACGTCTTGTAGACTCCTTACAAGCGATGCAAGACTGGCTTTACTTCATTCAGGATTTGCTTTCAATGCAGATATTTCATTTGAAATACAAACTAGTGCAGCATTTGATGCAGCATTGGATACAGCCGCAGTTGTTAGATATTTTACGTAAACCTATGCCTCAAAATGATGATGATGATGATGGTGGTGTATTTGCTGCGAATGCTAATGCCAGGAACAAGAAAAATGGTAATGCTAAAGACTTTGACCGGTCAGATGCAGAGGAAGACCACCTGCAACGTGTCAAAATATCGTTGCTGATTATTATACAGTTACTGAAGATTTTGCAGGATAGATTACTGCAGCGTGCAATATTGGTTAGCATGATGCATCCAATGAATGCTATGGCGCGTCAGAATGAACTGCGGAAAAGACATACAGTGCATCTGGCATGAGTAAGCGTCGCAAGCGCAGTTTGGAAGGAAACGATCTAAGCAGCGGCGACTTCCCTCTTGCCAGAGCCCGCCGTACCTGCAGCACTACTAGTGCAAACTCAAACAGTCCTACGAACTCAGTATTAGGTTCTGAATTTCCTGTTCGATCTGCTAATATTGTGAGCCGCAGTAGTAGCACAGGGAGTCACTCTGATTATAGCGCTAGCGACTATGACTACTCCAGTGTGACTTTCAACAATGGATACACGCCAAACATGCATGACAGATCTATGTCTCTCGGCAGTCCTGGCCAAGAGTTCACAGAAATGGTGACAACTAGCAGTAGTAGTGGTAGTGGCAGCGGTAGAGTTGTAAGGGCAGTGTCCCCACTGGACGGAAACTCGTCGAGCAGCAGCGATACCAAGATGCGAATGCGCGCCGGCTCTCTGCCCCGGGATCTATACCTTGACATGGCAAGCAGAAGCGGGGACAGAAGCAGTTTCTACAATCGGAACTTCGCTTCCCCAGATTCTGCTGTCTCGTCGTCAACTGCCACACTATCACTTCTAGCTGCTGCTGTTGATGCAGCAACTGGTGCAGGTGCAGGCTCTACTACAGATGCAGGTGCAGGTGCAAAAGCTGGTGCACTTGCGATTGATGTGAACTCATACGCGGAACCTCTTCGCAAAGCTCCCTCTGTGACTCCAACGGGAGTCAGCACCGAGGAGGCTCCTGCTACTGCCAGTGCCCTCCCTGAAGTGACCAAGGGCCTTCACAGCAGCAGACCCGAGAGCGCGTTCGTCGCAGTCGGAAGTGCAGAGAAATGCAGCCAACTCCTGAAGAGTGTAAATGAAGAGGCGGAGCTCGAGGCAGAGGCAAGGGCCGCCCAAGCTGCCCGCCTACTCCGATTCGGTCTTTAGGCCTTTAACTGGGCATGTGGCATGTTTGTCATCCTCATAGAGGAGAGAGATAAGAGAGACTTTAGAGGTGTCGTGACGGGTAACGTCCAATAGAAGTGAAACCATCTCAAATGTAAAATGAATTTAAACGAGCGTGCTTTGATCAATATTCCCTACAAAACGATACAAATTCTTCTGTCCAGCCCAGATCTCTTTGTCTCTCACTATGCTTTCCCCGCACCCCCGCCGGCCGTCTTTACCGATGTGCCAATAGGCTCAGTGTAGTGCTTCCCCACGATCACCTTACTCTGCTCTCGCTCCACTGCTGTCATGATGCCAGAGACGTACATCACCTGATAGGCTCCATGGTTTAATGTATGCAGCCCCCGCTTGACTTGACGCTGCCACGTTCCATTACACTGGAGGTTTTCCTTCAGTTTGAAACCAATGCTCACCGGGTCGAAAATGATTAGCGAAATTTTCTTGGTTTTCGGGTTGCTCTCATAGCCTATGACAGTGCGGGAGTGACCCATATGTTGGAAGTACACAGGATGCACGAAGTTCTTACTCTGCTGATCAGGCACTTGACTATGCTTGGAGATGTGAATAGCTTCAGAAGGTAGAGAGTTCACAATATCCTCATTGCTTCTCACTCCTCCACTGCCGCTGCCACTACTACTACTACTAGCTTCTCTTTTGGCCGCTTTGAGGTTACTACCCGGGCTGCTGGTAGCAGCAACAGTGGGATGACCGCTGCTTGTGCCCTCGTCTCTATCAGCATCACTCGCAACGGGGCTGCTTCGCTTGCAACCTGCATCTGCATCCAAGCTACCACTACCACTGAGAAACTCCATCAAGTTTCTTTGGCTTGCATTGTTAGCATGTGTACACGCAGGCTGCTGCATATAGTCGAAATAGTCACGCAGCCAGGTAGCGAGGCCGAGGCTGGCTTCAGACTCTTCTGCAGCCTTTGCCTTAGGTGACTTGGGCTTCTTCTTGGCCCGCATGGATTGCTCTTGGAATAGCTGCTTCTTCTCGTCTTCTATGAGCTGCTGCTTTAGTATTTGCATTCCTTCGTCGTCTGAATTCCATTCATCGAAGGCGCCATATTTCTTTGAAGGTGTGATTGTTCTGCCACTGGTACTGGTAGCTTTCTCGAGTTGTGGTGGGTGTGGGTCGTCGTCGACGAACACTAGCTCGTACGGCTGGCCGGGAATCTGCAGACATTCCTCACACACATCGTAGTCATCACGCACAGTGCATTTGTAGCGCTGCCCAGTTGGGATGATTTTATTACACAAATCACATTCATAGTTCTTTTGGGTATACTTCTGTGGAGAGCCCATTTGCGCCATGAAAGCGGCGACTCCAATATCTGCCTCAACAATATCTACTATTTGCGCCCGCAGGCCAAAATATCGAAGCAGCGCACAGACCTCGGTGGTACCTATCCACTGCTCACCACCAATGAGCCCATGTGGGAACTCCGCCTTTCCGTGTGCGTCGAAGCCTGCATCCCACGCCCGCTCTATATAGGCCTGCAAGCCCTGTATAGTGGGCACTCTGCCAGTACCATCGAAGAGAAGGGGCTTGTACTGAGGGTTCGTAATCAGCGACATGCAAATCATCTGCAGGTTCCGAAAGCCACAGGCCCAGTTAT
>JACLAC010026168.1_pt1 | contig 16143 bp, 9 predicted proteins | sample 8027881 | NCBI WGS metagenome assembly JACLAC01 (sample SAMN15725517, study PRJNA655200) | protist metagenome | isolation source: fluorescence activated cell sorting (FACS) single amplified genomes of... | place: Spain: Blaines Bay Microbial Observatory, Mediterranean Sea | collected 2016-01-19
CATCTAGATAGCATGGTACCTTTTTATGGCGCGCTCGGTGCGGCGGGCGGCTGACGCATCCTCCTCCCGGCGACGCTGGCGTACGCCACCGTCAAGGGCGTCGGCTGGAACGACTGGGGCAGCTCGGGGCTCAACGCCCTCGAGGAGAAGCTCAACAAGTAGACCCCCCCGCGCGCGCGCGCCGCCGCGTCGCGGGCCTCCGAGGCTAAGAGAAGCTGCGACCGCGGAGCCCACTGCGATCCTCCCCTGTCTTCTCGCGCTTTGCTTTATATAACGGATTCCCGCTATTGATTTCCCCGTTAGGGCATTGAGCGGCATGCGCCTGTGGCGATGCAGTGCTACTTGGGTACGAAACCTACAGGCGGCAGACGTAGAGACGTTATGGCCGCTGTCGCACCTTGACTCTTTTATCCGCGGTTAAACGTTCGAGCTCGCACGCGCGACGAGCCGCCTTTCGCGCCCCAGCCGGTCTCGGGGCGCACAAAGACCTTGGACAGGTAAATCACGTCGAGCGTGCTGTTTGCTCGCACCATGCCACTCGCGAGGATGCGCTCCTCGACGCGGCGGTTCTTTGCGGCCTCCTCTGGCCGCCAGTCGTCGACCTCAACGCAAATCAGCTGGAAGGCCCTAGGATCGACGCTCCTTATGACCTGCTCCTCGGCGCCTTGCACGTCGAGCGACAGGAAGGCCGCTCGAGGCAACCCAGCGCCCTGCATGAGCTCGGTCAGCGAGCGGCACGGCACTGTCACCGTGCGCGTCAAATTCTGCTCGCCATCAAAGCCGAATTTGTGGACGTAATCAAAGTACTGGCCGTTGTAGGCCGGGTCGGAGCGGTCCACTTGCGTCGAAAGGTGCGCTCCCTCCATGAGCGTCACCGTGCCGTTGCCGCGGCACACAGCTGAGTGTGCGAGCTGTGCCCGCCGACCCGAGCGCTGCAGGTTCCTGAAATTGTGTGGGCTGGCCTCAATGAGTAGACCGGTCCAACCAAAGCAGCGCTCAAGCATCAGCGTGTTGCTGCCATGCCAGCCGTCGAGCGCGCCAAGCTCGACAAACGTGCGGTCCGCCTCTGGGATGGTGCGGAAAAAGGGCAGCAGCTGGACGTCCTCGCGAAACTGCGCGACGGCGTACTTTTTTATGCACGCGGCGGCAGAAAGGTGCTCGTGCGGATGCGGGCCGTGCACGAGCAGCCCGCACACGGGCAGCGTCGCGAGCACCGAGGCGGCCATGCCGCGCGCCTACAAGTACCGGGAGGCTATACGAGTACATGAAATACAAAGTACCATGGTACCCTGGCAAAAACTTGTTGTTGATTGCTATGCGTGCCCGAGGCTCGCCTCGCGCGAACACGACGACGCTCGGCCCGGCATCGTGCGCGCCACCGCTCGCGCGCGGCTGCGTCGTCTTCCTCCACCTGCACAAGTCGGCGGGCACCTCGCTCCTCCGGCCGCTCGGCGTCCACGGTAGCGCGATCGAGTGCAGCGGCGGGCTGTACCACTGCGACGCCTACCTCTACACGCAGACGCGCTGCCTCATGGCGGTGGAGAAACGGCCGAGCCTCGGAGGAAGCGGCTCCTGGGCGGCGACGCACCCGCGCCTCGACTACGACAACGCGTACCTCTACTTTGGCGGCTACGTCCAAGCGATGGCGACGGCGACGAGCCGTGCGCAGCAGCGCGGCTGCCTGCGCGTCGCCGTGCTGCGCGAGCCCGTCGCCCGTCTCGTCTCCGCGATGCTCTACTGCGCACGCGCGCGGCCCAAGGTGGCGTACCGCGCCGAGGACGGCGGCGACGTGCTGTGCGGCAACCGGAGCAGCGGCAGCCCGGAGGAGTGGGCGGCGCGAGAAAGACGTCGCCTCCTTCTTCCTCCTCCTCGCCGCGCTCTTCCCAACACCATACGTCTCGTTCGCCGCCGCCTCCGTGCTCAAGGACTCCGACGGACCCATGCTCGGCTGCGTGCGCGGCGCCGGCGCCGCGTCCTCGCAGCTCGCTGCCGAGTGCGACGTGCACGTCATGGCGTGCACGTTCTTGACGTTCCGCTACGAGTGGCGCTACCTTCGCGAGTGGATCGCGCACCACAGTGTGGCGGGCGTCGCCTCGTTTGCATTCTGGATCGACGCGCTCACGTCGAACACGACGCACAACCTGCACGAGAAGTGGGCGAGCGTGGAGCTCGACGCGCTCGCACGACTGCCAGGCGTCTCTGTGTTCACTCGGGGGCGCGATGCCAGCGGCAAGCTGGAGGTTCAGGGTGGCCCCTTGCTCAAAAAGTGCCAGGACCATGCGCGCTCGCTCGGCGCTGATTGGGTCTTCGAGGCTGATGTGGACGAAGTGCTGCTCACAGGCGCGACGGCGCTCGACCCAGCAGCAAGGCTCGGCGGCGGCAGCGTGCCCGAACCCGCCACCGCCGCTCGCTGCCGCAATTCGGCGGAGCAAGGCGTGCTGGGCGTCGCGCGCGCGCTGCGCAGCCTAGCGCACACTCCCGTGGCGGCGCTCGTGCTGCCGAGGAAATCCTTTCTGCACGGTGACGTGGCCGCGCCGCCCGCCGGGCGGCTGCAGACGGAGACTTACACGTGGCGGGACGCCGGCGCCGACGCGTGGAGCGGAGAGCAGGCGCGGGTGTACTCGGGCAAGCTACTCGTCCGCGTGCGCGGCGTCTCGTCGCCTGTGGGGTGGGGCATGCACGATGCCGTCGTCACCGATCGGCGGCGGCGGCTCGTCGTGCGCTCGACCGACGCGCTGCCGCTCGAATTCAACGGCTCCGCGGGCTTTTGGCTACCCTCCGCGCGCGAGGCCCACCACAACCGTGAGCTCTCGGACTTCGCGAGCCACAATTTGCGAATGCACCACTACGTCACCCGGAGCATGCAAGAGTGTGAGCGCAAGCAGCGCGACACGGCAGCGGCGGTGGCGAGCGGCTCCATTCCATCGAGCTGGCGGCTCACCTCGAGTGATGCGGCGAGAATGTGCGAGCCGCACACGCCGCGCCAGCGCAACGGCGGCGCGAACGGGGGTGGAAGGCTCACGCGCGACGTGAGTGCGGCGTGCTGGGCGCCGCGCGTTCGTGAGCGGATCGAGCTGCTGCGCGATGCGGCATGGGGCGACGCGCTCTAGTAGTCTCGGCTGCAGGAATTTGACTAGCGGGCTCCTCTTAGCTTTCTTACCTCGCTCAGGGCTTATCGTCCGGTTGCTCCGCGCGCCCGTTTGGATGCACGCAGCATGAAGATGGCAGCTTTTCGTACCACTGGTACACGCGCCGCGCGCGCTAGGAATTCCCGATTTGGCAGCTGCACGAGGGCGCCCACGCCGCGCTCCTGTGACCCGCTGGCCCGCTCCCACTCCGCCCCCATGCTGCGCGCGCTCCTCGTCGCCGCGTGCGCCGTGCTCGGCGGCGCGCTGCCGATGAGCTACCGCCACCGCGCGGTCAAGGAGACGCTCGGCGAGAAGCTCGCGCGCACCGACTCGACGCTCGAGCGCGCGCTGGCGAAGATCGACGAGCTCGCGATCAAAGTCGACGAGGCGGCGGACGACGGCGACTTCGTGCGCCCGGACGGCGACGCGGCGGACCTCGAGAGGACGGAATTTGACCCGGCGTTCGTGCGCCCGGACGAGGATGAATTGGACCCGGACGAGGACGAATTGGACCCGGACGAGGTGAAGAAGCGCCACCATCTTTACAACATGAAGCAGGAGATTATTGCCGACGCCGACGACGAGCTGAAAGACGACATAAAACGAGAAGCTCGTCGGCCCCGCTCGTCAAGTTTTCGGGCCCGCTCGTCCGACGAATGGATCGAGGAGTTGGGGCGGATAAGCAAGGCTGTGGTTAAGGAGAAGCTGGCGGAGATGCTGAGCAACGAACCCATTCCAGGGTACAAGGAAGACAAGTGCGACGGCGGCGATGATGGCCGACACCTCTTCTGGCTTCGCGGCGCCGAGTGGAACAAGGAGACCAAGCGGTACGAGAAGGATGTGAACAATCGGGTCGGTGGTATCGTCCCGCCTACCTGCGTGATTCACGGTGCGGCGAAGGCGGTTGACGGGGAGCCATTCTTCGATGAGAACGGCCTCACCAGGCGCACGTGGGAAGAAATTGGCGCCATGGACACGTCTTATTGGCGTACCCAGATGATCATGTCGTATTTGCACTGCAAGCTCGGGCTCCAGGGCACGTGCGAAGAGACAACCGCCCCGGACTGCAATGTGTACTACCAGTGCCAGTGCGCCAACAACGGCCTCGGGAAGGACTACCACCCGATCACGAATCCGGAGTGCAAGAAGTGCGCCGTCATGTGCCGCAACAACGCGCCCGTGGGCTATCCCGTGGGCCACCGCGTGTGCGAGTCGGCATCAATGTCGTCCCTGAAGACGAAGCGCTCCTGCGCGAAGCACAGCGGCCCCGGCGCCGACGCGACCTGCAAGGGTTGGTGCGAGAAGTGGTACAAGGACACGCACAACAAGGGCCGACTCGCCGCTTTTTTGGAAGGACAGACTCGGTCGCGGGAATATGGGATTTGCGCCGGCTACACCGACGAGGACTGGGACAAGGTCGCCCAACTCCTCGTTAACAACCCGACTTCCAAGGGTAAGATCACCAAGAAGGATCTGGACAGGGGCCGCGGCGGCGAAGTGACCAGGCTTCTGATCAAGCAAGATGAGTGAAGAAGCTTTCTTCCTCAGCAAGCTGTCGGCGTGAGGCCTCACGCGAGCGCTGCGCTTCGAGAGACGTGTGTGCGAAGTGCGTGTGTTTACACGGGTCTCGTATCCTAACTAACCTTCGCCGTTCTTGGGCTCGCTGGTGCAGGAGGGCGACATCACCCAGCTCGTGCCCAAGGGCGAGCGCGACGTCGCCATCCTCGAGGAGCCGGAGCACCTCAACTGGTGAGCGACACACACGCCACGCCACGCCACGCCTTCACGCACACCTCCTGCTCCCGCTCCCACCATGCCCGCCCGCCTCCCTATCGCCAGGTACCACCACGGCGCGCGGTGGACGGACGCCTTCTCCCACGTCGTCGGCGTCGACCACACGAACTACCTGCAGTACGCGCGCCTCAACAACATCGGAGTGCCCGGACCGATCAAAGAGTATTGGGTGGGGGCGCTCAACAACCTCGTCTGCGTCGCGTACGCCGACGTCGTCGTCAAGCTCTCGGCCACGCTCGCCGACGTCCCCGGCAACAATTTGGTGTGCAACGTGCACGGCGTGCGCTCGGAGTTCCTCGGGATCGGGGCGGCGAAGGCGGAGGCGATCTCCGCGAAGGCGGACGGCGCGCCGCCGATCACCGAGGGCGCCTACTTCTTGGGTAAAGCGCTGTGGACCAAAGGCTATCGCGAACTCATGGACATCATGGGCGAGCACCGCACCAACCGCGGAGGTGGCGGCGGCGGCGGCGGCGGCGGGAGCGGAAGTGAGTTGCCCGCGCTCGACACGTATGGGTCGGGACCGAACGCCGACGAGATCGCGGCGGAGGTGGCGTCGTCCGCGCTCCCGATCACGATGCACGGCGCGATCGATCACGCCCACCCCTCGATCCACGGCTACCGCCTCTTCGTCAACCCGTCGACCTCCGACGTGCTCTGCACCGCCACCGCCGAGGCCCTCGCGATGGGTAAGAAGGTGCTGATCCCGCGCCACCCTTCGAATCGCTTCTTCGAGCAGTTCACGAACGCCCACCTGTACGACGACACCTCCCAAATGGTGCCGATGCTCCTCGACGCGTTGGCGACCGAGCCCGTCCCGATGTCGCAGCGGGAGCAGTACATGCTCAGCTGGGAGGCCGCCACCGAGCGGCTGCTCGACGCCGCCGCGCTCCCCGAGGGCTCGCCGCGCGTCTGCGAACGGCCGGAGTCCACCGCCGCGTACGCCGCCCACTACGCGATGGGGTTCCAGCCGGTGTTCGACGGCTTTCGGATCGCCACCGGCGCGCCGCCCGTCGTCCCCGTCCGCGAGCGCGTGGCGGCGGCGCGGGACAGCGCGGACAAGGCGCGGCGGGCGGCGACGGCGCTCGCGGAGCGCTTGAGGGACGCCAACGACGACGGCTGACGCGGCGCGCCGCGCGCACTATCTAAATTCCGCATGTCTGGGGCCCATGACGAACGCCCTAATAAAACAACCGTGCTAGAGAGTGAGCTACATGCGCTATCCAAAATCGAGGCGCCAGGCTGCGGGATGTTCCTCGGTCGCCGCTGCTCCCGTCGCTGCGACGGGGTTGGCAGCGGCGCGTCATGTCTCCCACAGCCAGCGCCACGGTCACAGCTCAGTTCACCTCTTCGGGCTTGGCGCTGAGCGCACGGTCCTGTTCAGGCGTCGGTGGGACGGCCACGGCGTCTGCGTCCGACGTGGGAGAGCCTTTTTTCCTCCGGCCCTTCTTCTTGCCGCGCGGTCGCGGCGCGTCGTCGGACGGCACGGACGGCAAGAAGTCGAAGAGCGACGGCGGCGGCCGGTTGGACTTTTCGTGTTCGGGCACGCGCGCGTGCCCTTGACATCACATGCGGCGAGGCGCGGCGGCGACGAGGAGCCACCCACAGCTTCGGACGATGCGCGCAATCTTGACCACGATCTCGCCGCAGTTTATGGCTGCTCGGCGTCACGCCGTCCTGGTTTTCCATCGTCGCCGCAGCCGGCGATGTATTCGTCGCTGCCGTCGGAACGCGTGTTCATCGGCGCCATCGCCGCCGCGCTCATCGCGGCGGCCACCTGGTACCACATGAGCCAGCGTGCGCCCGTGCACCGACGCGCGCCACTGCTCAGACGGGAATTCTTCAAATCCGTCCAGCGCTCGCTCGACGACGACCACGCCACCCTCGCCGCCGCGGCGCTCCTCGCGTGCGTGCTCTTCCTCGCCGTCTGCGCGTCGCCGGCTTCGCAGGCGCTGTCCGGCCCGTTCACGCTGGAGGCGTACCGCGCGGCGCCGGATTCGCACCGCTACGTTGAGCTGCAGCTCCTCGACGGCCTCCACCTCACGCGCACGCCGACGACGATGACGAAGGACATTCTCTTCCGCGACGTGCCGCTCCTCTCCCTCGCCGCCGCGGTGCGCGAATTCGCCGCCGAGGAGCCGCTGCCGCTCACTGCCGAGGAGCCGACGCGGTTCACCGTGCTCGTCCGCGCCGACCGCCTCGGCGACGCGACTACCTTGCGCGCGCGCGAGACCGTCTCCGGCTGGATGCGTCCCGACGGCGCGACGCTCGACTGCGCGTGGCCGCCGGCGCGCCTCCTCCTCCTCTGCTTCGCCGTCGCCGTCGCCGCCGTCGTCGCCAGCGTGGAGGTGCTGCAGCTCGGCGGATCGCGCGCAAAGGCGGCGGTGGAGGCGGTGCTCGCGGCACACGGCGACGCCGATGACGTGGCGGCCGCGATCGAATCGGAGCTCGCCGAGAGCGCCGCGGCGGGCGTAAGCCGCGCCACAGCCCTGCCACCAGCTGCCGCCCTGCGAGGCCGCATCTGAGTGCATGCTGTTGGCGCCGCTCAGGAGCTCACCGTTGCCGAGTACGACCGGACGCTCACCTTCCTCTCGCCCAACTGGATCGTCCAGCTGCCCAGCGCGCGCCTCCTCGTCGTCGGCGGCGGCAGCGCGCCGCGCGTCGTTCAGATCGCTTCCATCGCGCAGTACCACACGACGAACATCGAGCGGTACGAGGGCGACAACACGAGGGTCGACGTCGTCGCGCTCTCGCTCACCGTCCGCGGCCAGCCGACGCCGCTGCTGCTGCAGCTGCCTCGCGACGACTTTGCGCGGATCGAGGGCAGCTTCCTTACCCGCATCCAGCGCGCGCAGGTGCGACGCGGCCCGCCACCGCCGCTGCCATCACCACCGCGACCTCACCTCTTCCGCCGCCCGCGCGCAGGCGGCGATGCGGGCGAGCCGCGACGAGGCCTTTCTCGACGCGTGGGCCGAAGTCGTGCGCGCGCAGCCGACGGTCGCGTACGCGCCGCCGCACGGTGAGGAGTGGCCCGAGTGTGTGGGCTGCTCGGAGCGGCGCGCGGACGTGCGGATCGCGCGGGCGGGGCGCGACGGCGGCGGCGGCCGCGGCTGCTTCTGCACGCCGACGTTTTGCGTCGAATGTTTGGGCAAGTGGTGGCTGTCCCAAGCAGAGCGCGCGCGCGACGGCGCCGCGACGCGCGACGACGAGATCGGACGCATCCTGGGGCGGAGCGGCACGTGCCCGACGTGCCGGACGAAGTTCCGCGTGACGGACTGCAGCACCCTCGAGGGCGCGACACCAGGAGGGAATGCGGCGCGCTAAAATACACCTACCTACAGTAGCCATACGTGCGCGCGCGCGGCTATTTGGCGCGTCGGTGCGCCGCGCCGTTGCTGCCGTTCGCCTCGCGTCGCTCGAGCACGAGCCGCATCATCCGCAGCGCGCCCATGTGCCGCCCCTCCTCGGCCAAGTCGAGCGCCGTCTGCGCGGGCGAGGAGAGAGGTGAGACGGTCAAAGCGAGAGAATTGCGCGGAATTGCACACAGTAAACTGAGCCGAGAATTGCGCCGAATATTTGCGCGCGCGCCTTGCTCGCCATGTTCTTGGCGCTCGGGTCGCTCCCGGCGTCGAGCAGCGCCTTGACGCACATGCCGTGGCCGGCGGCGGCGACGAGGTGGAGCGGCGTCTGCAGGAGAGCGCCGGCGGAGGAGGTGAGCTGAGCGGGAGTGGAGGAGGTGCGGGTGGCAGCGCCGGGCCGCGTCGCACACCTGCAGGTCGCTGTCGACCACTAGCGCGTCGGCGCCCGCCTCGACGAGCAGCCGGATCACGTGGGCGTGGCCGGCCTTCGCGGCGGCGTGCAAAGCGGTCAGCGAGCCCTCTTTGGACGCGGCGTCGATCACGCAGCGCTGTGGAGGTGATAGATGGCGCCTCAGAGGATTGCGCAGAGGTGCGCCAGAATTGCGCCAGAATTGCGCGCGCCTCATCGGCGATCCACGCCTTGATCGCGAAGACGTCGCCCTTGGCGCACGCGTCGAGGATGCCGGGCGGCAGCGGCGCGCCCGCCGCCGGGCTGCCGCCCTCGAGGTCGAAGCTCATCGTCGCGACGCGGCGCGTGGCGGCGCGCAGCTTCTTCCGCTTGCGGCTCTGGAAGCAGCAGTAGCCGAACGACGCGAGCATCAGCGCGACCGCGAGCGCGAACGCGAAGAGGATGACGTCGAGCTTCGGGTGGTTGGCGATGGTGTCAACGATGAGCTTTCCGATGTGGTGGTGGCTGCTCTGGTGGTGGCTGCTGTGGTGATCGCTGTGGTGGTCGCTGCTCATGGCCGGACGGAAAGGGCCTCCGTGGAGGATGGCCGCGTGCGGAATTTGCGCGAACGAGGCGGAGGAGAGCCGCGGCAAGAGGCCGACAGCGCGATGGATCGCGTGATGCCGCACCGCGCTCGGCTCCGTGTGAGCGGCGGAGCGCGCGGTGGCGCGGAGCCCTTTGCGCGACGACACCGCGTAACCTCCCACGACGATGGCGACGCTCGCCGGCGTCTGGAAGCTCTCCACCTCGACCTCGCTCCGATCGGCGGCGCGGCGCGCCGCCGCCGACGCGTCGCTGCCGAAGCGGATCCGATTCGTCGTCGAAACCGAGCGCGCAAACTTCGAGGCGGGCCGCTGCGAGGTGCCGTTCCGCGAGCAGTGCGGCGGCAGCTACGAGCTGCACGACGAGGGCGAGCGGCGCGCCGCCTTCTCGGTGGCGTGCCCGCCGCGCGCCGGCGTGGCTGCCAGCGCGGACGAGTGGAGTTTTGACGGCTTGTTTGACGGCGAGCGGATCGCCGGCACGATCAGCGACGCCGACGGCGCGGCGGTCGGCGACTTTCTCTGCACGCGGCTCTTCTCGTTTTGGGGCACGCCGAAGCCCAAGGCGGGCGGCTAGTACGTATTCACACACATGTATTAGGACTCGATCGCCGAGCCGAGCGCCGAGCCCGCCGAGGCACCCGAGAAGGCGCCGTAGGTCGTGAAGAGCACCGACACGACGACGCCCATCAGCCGCGGCGTCACCTGGACTCCGACGACGTTGAAGCCAAACTGGCCCTGGTTCTGCAGCGCCCAGACCAAGTCTTGGACGGCGGCCGCGCGGCCGGGGTGCTTCGACTCGGTCGCGAGCAGCTCGATGTGCCGCTTCTTGAGCGCGGAGATGCACTTCATGCAATTCGCGGTGATCGCCATCGGCAGAAGCAGGAAGAAGACCAGCGCGACCGACGACGGGATGCAGTGGTTTTGGAAGGAGGCGAGGTGGACGCCCTCGGCGGTGAGGCGGCCGAGCTGCACCGCCGTCATGACGAGGTAGAGCCCCGTGTGCACCAGCGCGAGCGAGATCACGAGGGACCAGCCGTCGTTAGTGCACTTCAGGTACTTGAAGACCAACTCCTGCGCGCCGGGCACCACCGTCGCCTCCCAGGCCTCCGCATCGAGCGGGTCGGTCTTCTTGACGAGGCTGCTGAAGTCGAGCAGCCGGCACTGGCAGCAGAACATCCCGCAGTGCATCGTCGTCCCGTAGAAGTAGAGGTGCACCGTCAGGAAGGGCATCGCCGCTAGCGAGACGCCAGCCATCGCCATCGAAAGCGCGTCAGGCTCGCCGGCGCCGTAGCGCGGTCGCGTGCCGGCGAGCTCGCCGGCCGCGGTGACGACGAGTGCGACGAGGATGGCGACGCCGATGCAGCTCAGCACGCCGACGACGACGAGCGTCGCCCGGCGGCGCTTCGGCGAGAAGCGCGTCCGCGAGACGGTGTCGAGGTCGCCGCCGGGCGCGGTGCTGTGGACGGAGGAGACGATCGACGCCAGCAGGGCGAGGAGGAGCGATCCGTCGGCGAGCACCTTCGGTACGACATACGCCAGCTCCGAATGCTCGGCATAGCGCAGCCGGTCCCACGAGCTGCCAACGTCGCTCGCGCCGACGATCGCCCAGAACTCGTACGCCGCGAAAGAGCAGCAGACTGCGAGCACCTGCACCGCGACGTAGAGCGGGTGCCGCGCGCAGCGCCGCCACCAGCGGAACGGTGGCATCAGCAAAACCGGGTGCGTTTTCGCCAGCGGCATGCCAATCGCCAAGGAGGAGAGCTCCGATACGGATTTGCCGAGCGACGGCCGCTGTGGCGGTGCCGACTTCGCACGGGCTGGCGCCGTGACCGAGGTCTCGCTCAGCACGACCTCTGCGCCATCCGAGCGCCCGGACCGTCCGCTTCCGCCTCGCCGGCGCCGCTCGGAGTGCTGTTCGCCGTCGAGCCGCCGCCGCGTAGATCGGTGCGCCGCAGAGTTGGTCTCATCGGAGCGACGCGTTCGCCGCTGAGAGGAAGACTCCTTCAATTCTGGCATCGCCAGCGCGAAGGTTGTTGCCGGAGGACGCGGAACTTCGAGCTGCGAGATTGGTCGCGCCCCAAACAAACCAAATAAAACGGCGAAGGTTAGTTAGGATACGAGACCCGTGTAAACACACGCACTTCGCACACACGTCTCTCGAAGCGCAGCGCTCGCGTGAGGCCTCACGCCGACAGCTTGCTGAGGAAGAAAGCTTCTTCACTCATCTTGCTTGATCAGAAGCCTGGTCACTTCGCCGCCGCGGCCCCTGTCCAGATCCTTCTTGGTGATCTTACCCTTGGAAGTCGGGTTGTTAACGAGGAGTTGGGCGACCTTGTCCCAGTCCTCGTCGGTGTAGCCGGCGCAAATCCCATATTCCCGCGACCGAGTCTGTCCTTCCAAAAAAGCGGCGAGTCGGCCCTTGTTGTGCGTGTCCTTGTACCACTTCTCGCACCAACCCTTGCAGGTCGCGTCGGCGCCGGGGCCGCTGTGCTTCGCGCAGGAGCGCTTCGTCTTCAGGGACGACATTGATGCCGACTCGCACACGCGGTGGCCCACGGGATAGCCCACGGGCGCGTTGTTGCGGCACATGACGGCGCACTTCTTGCACTCCGGATTCGTGATCGGGTGGTAGTCCTTCCCGAGGCCGTTGTTGGCGCACTGGCACTGGTAGTACACATTGCAGTCCGGGGCGGTTGTCTCTTCGCACGTGCCCTGGAGCCCGAGCTTGCAGTGCAAATACGACATGATCATCTGGGTACGCCAATAAGACGTGTCCATGGCGCCAATTTCTTCCCACGTGCGCCTGGTGAGGCCGTTCTCATCGAAGAATGGCTCCCCGTCAACCGCCTTCGCCGCACCGTGAATCACGCAGGTAGGCGGGACGATACCACCGACCCGATTGTTCACATCCTTCTCGTACCGCTTGGTCTCCTTGTTCCACTCGGCGCCGCGAAGCCAGAAGAGGTGTCGGCCATCATCGCCGCCGTCGCACTTGTCTTCCTTGTACCCTGGAATGGGTTCGTTGCTCAGCATCTCCGCCAGCTTCTCCTTAACCACAGCCTTGCTTATCCGCCCCAACTCCTCGATCCATTCGTCGGACGAGCGGGCCCGAAAACTTGACGAGCGGGGCCGACGAGCTTCTCGTTTTATGTCGTCTTTCAGCTCGTCGTCGGCGTCGGCAATAATCTCCTGCTTCATGTTGTAAAGATGGTGGCGCTTCTTCACCTCGTCCGGGTCCAATTCGTCCTCGTCCGGGTCCAATTCATCCTCGTCCGGGCGCACGAACGCCGGGTCAAATTCCGTCCTCTCGAGGTCCGCCGCGTCGCCGTCCGGGCGCACGAAGTCGCCGTCGTCCGCCGCCTCGTCGACTTTGATCGCGAGCTCGTCGATCTTCGCCAGCGCGCGCTCGAGCGTCGAGTCGGTGCGCGCGAGCTTCTCGCCGAGCGTCTCCTTGACCGCGCGGTGGCGGTAGCTCATCGGCAGCGCGCCGCCGAGCACGGCGCACGCGGCGACGAGGAGCGCGCGCAGCATGGGGGCGGAGTGGGAGCGGGCCAGCGGGTCACAGGAGCGCGGCGTGGGCGCCCTCGTGCAGCTGCCAAATCGGGAATTCCTAGCGCGCGCGGCGCGTGTACCAGTGGTACGAAAAGCTGCCATCTTCATGCTGCGTGCATCCAAACGGGCGCGCGGAGCAACCGGACGATAAGCCCTGAGCGAGGTAAGAAAGCTAAGAGGAGCCCGCTAGTCAAATTCCTGCAGCCGAGACTACTAGAGCGCGTCGCCCCATGCCGCATCGCGCAGCAGCTCGATCCGCTCACGAACGCGCGGCGCCCAGCACGCCGCACTCACGTCGCGCGTGAGCCTTCCACCCCCGTTCGCGCCGCCGTTGCGCTGGCGCGGCGTGTGCGGCTCGCACATTCTCGCCGCATCACTCGAGGTGAGCCGCCAGCTCGATGGAATGGAGCCGCTCGCCACCGCCGCTGCCGTGTCGCGCTGCTTGCGCTCACACTCTTGCATGCTCCGGGTGACGTAGTGGTGCATTCGCAAATTGTGGCTCGCGAAGTCCGAGAGCTCACGGTTGTGGTGGGCCTCGCGCGCGGAGGGTAGCCAAAAGCCCGCGGAGCCGTTGAATTCGAGCGGCAGCGCGTCGGTCGAGCGCACGACGAGCCGCCGCCGCCGATCGGTGACGACGGCATCGTGCATGCCCCACCCCACAGGCGACGAGACGCCGCGCACGCGGACGAGTAGCTTGCCCGAGTACACCCGCGCCTGCTCTCCGCTCCACGCGTCGGCGCCGGCGTCCCGCCACGTGTAAGTCTCCGTCTGCAGCCGCCCGGCGGGCGGCGCGGCCACGTCACCGTGCAGAAAGGATTTCCTCGGCAGCACGAGCGCCGCCACGGGAGTGTGCGCTAGGCTGCGCAGCGCGCGCGCGACGCCCAGCACGCCTTGCTCCGCCGAATTGCGGCAGCGAGCGGCGGTGGCGGGTTCGGGCACGCTGCCGCCGCCGAGCCTTGCTGCTGGGTCGAGCGCCGTCGCGCCTGTGAGCAGCACTTCGTCCACATCAGCCTCGAAGACCCAATCAGCGCCGAGCGAGCGCGCATGGTCCTGGCACTTTTTGAGCAAGGGGCCACCCTGAACCTCCAGCTTGCCGCTGGCATCGCGCCCCCGAGTGAACACAGAGACGCCTGGCAGTCGTGCGAGCGCGTCGAGCTCCACGCTCGCCCACTTCTCGTGCAGGTTGTGCGTCGTGTTCGACGTGAGCGCGTCGATCCAGAATGCAAACGAGGCGACGCCCGCCACACTGTGGTGCGCGATCCACTCGCGAAGGTAGCGCCACTCGTAGCGGAACGTCAAGAACGTGCACGCCATGACGTGCACGTCGCACTCGGCAGCGAGCTGCGAGGACGCGGCGCCGGCGCCGCGCACGCAGCCGAGCATGGGTCCGTCGGAGTCCTTGAGCACGGAGGCGGCGGCGAACGAGACGTATGGTGTTGGGAAGAGCGCGGCGAGGAGGAGGAAGAAGGAGGCGACGTCTTTCTCGCGCCGCCCACTCCTCCGGGCTGCCGCTGCTCCGGTTGCCGCACAGCACGTCGCCGCCGTCCTCGGCGCGGTACGCCACCTTGGGCCGCGCGCGTGCGCAGTAGAGCATCGCGGAGACGAGACGGGCGACGGGCTCGCGCAGCACGGCGACGCGCAGGCAGCCGCGCTGCTGCGCACGGCTCGTCGCCGTCGCCATCGCTTGGACGTAGCCGCCAAAGTAGAGGTACGCGTTGTCGTAGTCGAGGCGCGGGTGCGTCGCCGCCCAGGAGCCGCTTCCTCCGAGGCTCGGCCGTTTCTCCACCGCCATGAGGCAGCGCGTCTGCGTGTAGAGGTAGGCGTCGCAGTGGTACAGCCCGCCGCTGCACTCGATCGCGCTACCGTGGACGCCGAGCGGCCGGAGGAGCGAGGTGCCCGCCGACTTGTGCAGGTGGAGGAAGACGACGCAGCCGCGCGCGAGCGGTGGCGCGCACGATGCCGGGCCGAGCGTCGTCGTGTTCGCGCGAGGCGAGCCTCGGGCACGCATAGCAATCAACAACAAGTTTTTGCCAGGGTACCATGGTACTTTGTATTTCATGTACTCGTATAGCCTCCCGGTACTTGTAGGCGCGCGGCATGGCCGCCTCGGTGCTCGCGACGCTGCCCGTGTGCGGGCTGCTCGTGCACGGCCCGCATCCGCACGAGCACCTTTCTGCCGCCGCGTGCATAAAAAAGTACGCCGTCGCGCAGTTTCGCGAGGACGTCCAGCTGCTGCCCTTTTTCCGCACCATCCCAGAGGCGGACCGCACGTTTGTCGAGCTTGGCGCGCTCGACGGCTGGCATGGCAGCAACACGCTGATGCTTGAGCGCTGCTTTGGTTGGACCGGTCTACTCATTGAGGCCAGCCCACACAATTTCAGGAACCTGCAGCGCTCGGGTCGGCGGGCACAGCTCGCACACTCAGCTGTGTGCCGCGGCAACGGCACGGTGACGCTCATGGAGGGAGCGCACCTTTCGACGCAAGTGGACCGCTCCGACCCGGCCTACAACGGCCAGTACTTTGATTACGTCCACAAATTCGGCTTTGATGGCGAGCAGAATTTGACGCGCACGGTGACAGTGCCGTGCCGCTCGCTGACCGAGCTCATGCAGGGCGCTGGGTTGCCTCGAGCGGCCTTCCTGTCGCTCGACGTGCAAGGCGCCGAGGAGCAGGTCATAAGGAGCGTCGATCCTAGGGCCTTCCAGCTGATTTGCGTTGAGGTCGACGACTGGCGGCCAGAGGAGGCCGCAAAGAACCGCCGCGTCGAGGAGCGCATCCTCGCGAGTGGCATGGTGCGAGCAAACAGCACGCTCGACGTGATTTACCTGTCCAAGGTCTTTGTGCGCCCCGAGACCGGCTGGGGCGCGAAAGGCGGCTCGTCGCGCGTGCGAGCTCGAACGTTTAACCGCGGATAAAAGAGTCAAGGTGCGACAGCGGCCATAACGTCTCTACGTCTGCCGCCTGTAGGTTTCGTACCCAAGTAGCACTGCATCGCCACAGGCGCATGCCGCTCAATGCCCTAACGGGGAAATCAATAGCGGGAATCCGTTATATAAAGCAAAGCGCGAGAAGACAGGGGAGGATCGCAGTGGGCTCCGCGGTCGCAGCTTCTCTTAGCCTCGGAGGCCCGCGACGCGGCGGCGCGCGCGCGCGGGGGGGTCTACTTGTTGAGCTTCTCCTCGAGGGCGTTGAGCCCCGAGCTGCCCCAGTCGTTCCAGCCGACGCCCTTGACGGTGGCGTACGCCAGCGTCGCCGGGAGGAGGATGCGTCAGCCGCCCGCCGCACCGAGCGCGCCATAAAAAGGTACCATGCTATCTAGATG
>JACLAC010007269.1_pt1 | contig 16141 bp, 19 predicted proteins | sample 8027881 | NCBI WGS metagenome assembly JACLAC01 (sample SAMN15725517, study PRJNA655200) | protist metagenome | isolation source: fluorescence activated cell sorting (FACS) single amplified genomes of... | place: Spain: Blaines Bay Microbial Observatory, Mediterranean Sea | collected 2016-01-19
CGTTGTTATTGCAGTGTTGTGTGATTAGTTGTGTTATGGTCATGTTTGGTTGTTGTGTTGGTCGTTGTTGCTTTATCGGTGTGGTGTTTGAGTTTATTGGAGTGTGTTGTTGCTGTTGTTGTTGTTGTTCTTAGTGTTGTATGGGGCTGTTGCTGTGTTGTTGTTGTTGTTGTTGTTGCTGCTGTTGAGTTTTCTCGAAATGGTGGTGTACATGCCGTTGTTGTTTATGCGATTGTTGTTGCGATCGGTTGTTGTCGTTCTTGTTGTTATTGTGGTTATCGTTATGGCTGTTGTTGTTGTTGTTGTTGTTGTTGATGTTAGTGTTGTCGTTGACGTTGTTGCTGCAGTTGCTGTTATTGTTGCTGTGGTGTTTGTGTGTGTGGTGGCTGTTGTTATTGATGTTAACGCGGTTGCTCTTGTTGTTTACTGTTGTTGGTGTTGGCGCAGCATGCCTTCTTCTTGTTCTCGAAGTGTTCTAGATAGGGTTGTTGTTGTTGTGGTTGCAGGTGGTGGTGGCTGTGGCGTTGTTCTAGTATTGCTTGTGTCACATGGTGTTTTCCTTTTATGCGATGCAATATTAGCTGCTATTGGTGGGTTGGTTGTGTTATTGTTGTTGATGCTGTATTGTTACCGTCGTTGCTAGCTGTATTGCAACTCGTTGCTGGTGTTGGCGTTCGAGTGGCTGCCGTTGATGTCGCGGCGCGCAAGTGATGTTGTTGTTGCCCACGTAGACTAGTGGTTGTTGTTGTTTGTGTTATCGTCGTTATGGTGATGCGTGTTGGTTTTTGCTGTTCAATTGGCATTGGTTCGTTGCGCCGTCACGTGCGGTGGTGCTTAGTGTTTGATCGTCTTGTCGTGGGTGACGTGCGTGGCATGGCGACCGTAGCAAGTGTTGCTTATGTTGTGTTTGGCTTGGTATAGTTAGACGTTGGTCGTGTTTAATAGTGACGCCATATAGCCGCACAATGGCACATCATCGGATGCGCGCGCACGATCTTTATTGCGGCGGCGCCGCGGTTGTGAGCGTGCAGCGTATGAATGAAAGATGCAAACGTTTGCTGATTTTTTTGGCTGAAAATCATGTAACGCCAGCATGCCATCCCACTGCGTGTCATGAGGGGTGGTCCGATGCTTCTTCCACGCAGTAAATTTTGTATTCACCGATGCAATGTCAGAGCAATACAACTCGAACACAATGGCTGCACGCGTTTTGATGCGTGCGACGATAGGCTCCACAGATTCCGAGGCTGCGTGATGTGACAGGGCTTCGCATATCGTTCAAGCAGAAGTGTCGGTGACAGCAGCGGGTGGGATGTTGATATTCAACTGAGCAGCGTGACTATTCCATATGCACAGCAAGAACCGCTGGGCGAGCATCACCTCAATAGCGTCGCATGCAACTTGCTCTGAGAATCCAGGAATTCCAAGCTTGAACCCAACCTTCGGTTTAGCTTCGTCCCAAGCTGTGCCCTCGAAGACAGCTAGTGGCGCCGCTTGCGTTGTCATCTCCTCCAGCTGCTGCAAGCTTGCGCAATTATTAGCAAGTATCGTGCCAGCGATGCAAGACCTGCTGCGCTTAACAGTCTTGGGGTCGATCCCGTGCTGACTAGCAATCACGCTAATGCGGTTCTGCTCAGAAAAGCCGGCCTCTAAATACGTTTCGTCAGTGAGATGGCTCCCACGACCCTTCCGTGTCTTCGATAGGTCCCCAAATCGAGCAAGTGACTGCACATGCGAGCGCTTGCACGTCCGTGCAATATGACGATTGCGCGCTGTCGATACAGAATTCTGAAATGCCTTACGCGTTTTTGTATGAAACGGTTGGGCTTTGCGGTGGCTTTGCACGCGCGCAAAGGCCTTATCTGCCTCATCAGCAAAAGTCCGTGCCAAACAAATGGCTCGCCGTTTACTGCGAGCATGGCAGCCCTTCGCACCTGCACGTCGGAGACGCGCAAGGCGAGCCGCCACAAAATCGCCTCTATCGCTCATCAGATGAGATGAGGCGCATCGCACACACACGGAGAACTTTCGGTAAGGAATTCCACAATTGAGCTAAATGTGACGACGGATGAGCATAGAGTTGTTATGTTCCGTTTGCACGTATCGAAGTGTGCGTGTCTGGTTGATTGTCATCATACAGCGACGGTGTCTGGCTGATTGTCCTCATACAACGACGTTGCAGCGAGTAACAGCATGATCAGAATGTGATTTGCTGTTCGTGCGCTTAACTGGTGTTGCATTGAGGAATGACAGCTCGCTTGTGAAAGAAATGAATGTCAGAGCCGTTGTCATGTCAACTGCAACGAGGAAAACGCATAATAGCCGCGCACAGACAGACCAGCAAAGCCGTGTGGGAGGTCCTGCAGCTCTGTGCTTGTTGTGCCGTGATTCACGCGAAATTCGGGGCTGTACACATGTCGTGGTGCTGCGAGATGAAAAAGTGTGGGATGGCTGGCTAGCGATAAGGATAGTTAACTCATTGCAATAAAGCATTAGCAACACTGGCCACGATCCATAAAAAATGTGATTGCCTCGCGGGAGTCTTGGCGTTTGATTACTTGCGGGGCATGTGCATCCAACACTGGCCAAACGCTGGCCACAATCCACAAACATATGTTAAAGCAGTTGCATGCCTCTGCAGTGGCCGCCACGCCACATAAGTTCGCGAAAAGACAAAAACGCGCATAGTCACAAAAAACGGCGGGGTATAGCCGTGCAAGCGGCGAATGGCCAGTCAGGCGCGCTAATGGCCAGTTTGGGGGTCTAGCTAGGCGCCCGAATAGCACGGTAGGGCCTGGCCTAAGGTCACGGCAGTGCCAGCTCTGAAAGGGGCCCATGAGGAGGCAGCTTCACCAGCGCATGCCCCCGGGGTCCCAGACCCGCCGAGCACAGACGCCCTGTCCCAGTAGTCTTCGTCTAGCACCGGCGGCTGGGCCCTGAGCCGCCTCCCGCCCACTACCATATATCACCTCCTCTGGGGGCCTGCCAAAACAAGGGTCGCACCCCCCTCCAAAAAGTGCCCTTGACCTCCCCAAGGGTCGCAGTACGTGCTTTTCACCTGCCCTTGACCCTCCCCAGGGTGGGGAGCACGTGCTTTTCACCCTGCCCTTGACCCTCCCGAGGGTGGGCAGCACGTGCTTTTCATTTGAGGTTGGGGATTGCCTTAATACAGGCGTCAACGTTTGACCCGCCTTTTCAAACCTAAGGCTGACGTCAAAAAGCACGATTGACTCGTAAGCAAGACAACCTGCGACGTGTGAAAATGGCACACGTTGACAGTTTCCGCGACGTGTGAAAATGCGATCGACGCTTGAGCCAAAAAACCTGTGACACGTCTGCTGACTTCACACCGCCAGGCATTGAAGTTCTGTTTGCGAGTAAAGCAGATCCACGCCACTATCTTGTGATTGCCTTCATGAATGGCAAAAACGATACTGATTTGCTTGAGTCGTGAATTGCATTGCCATGTGACGGAAGGACGTGATTAAAATTATGAATTGTGGTGGCGAAGAAAATGGTTTCCCCATTGACGGAATTCTTGAAATCTGAGCAGCGAGATTCGCAACAGTTCCTAGCTAACTGCCGTCGGCGGTCAGGATTCCCCTCGTTGGAAAATGGAGTTGTCTGTGCTCAACTTCTGGCAGTGAAGTTGTATGTGCCCATCGCTGGCGTCTGGAGCAATCAAACTCTGCTCTCTGCATCGTCCAACAGCCTGGGCGCAACTTGCAAGAAACGAATCGCACACAAGCCGACTTAAATTCACACATCATGGAATCGGACCGAAACATACACGTGTGAATGCAATATTACAAATTACAAATCGATTTCGCAAACACTTGTCGCAATTGCATCGTCCAACCTCCTGGTCTGCAATGGAAGCCCTTCCCAAATCTGACAATTCTGCAAAAGCTTGCGGCACGCGGTGATGACGCCGTGCTTTTGGGCTGCTGTTTTCTGTGATGGCAAGTCAACAAGGATGCAAAACGCGATCTGCAACGTTCCCAGCAACAATTGTGCTTCCTCCACCTTGCTCTTCACGTTGGCTCGCTTTGTTGCCGATGCCTTGAACCAGGAACTGTCGATATCTTTGCCTGCTTTCTCTGCTTTTGCCAGGAACTTTTGCGCTGCAATGAATGTGGCTGCCAATTGCTGCACTGGAGCCTCATCTGTCATTGCCTGCATGCAGGGATACAGAAAACAAATGGCAAATGAAAACATTTGTCGATACTGTTTCAATGGTCAAACGGATGACGAAACCAAACACTGCAAGCTGTGTTGAACAGAAACAACTTTAAGCATCAAAAGCGCCTGGATTTGCTTGACGTCGAGCGGCTCTGCCAGCACACCAATTTTCCAATCTGACTGAGCGCTGCCGCACTGAATGCCAGCATCCAGCAACGCCGCATGCAATCCCAGAGTAAGGCGCCAGCGGTCCTACGAGTCGGGAAAGAAACCAACTATGAACAACGCACAGGACCATATGAACATCGTTGCGATTCACACAAGAATGATTGCACCTTATGGTTTAAGAGCACGTTCACAATGTAGATCCAGAAGAATTGATTCCAACAAAATGCCAACATAAGAAAGGGAGACAACATGAAATTCACATGTCCTCTTGCAGTGAAAGCTGTTCTTGCACATACGTTTCGGCTTCGGTCACGCGCTCGAAAAGATATGCTTCGATCCATGCTGCGTATGGAGCGTTTTGTGCTGCGTTCACAAAGGACCGAAGATCACGCACAGCCTGAAGACACGTGATCAAAGAACGAATCGTGCCTTCCCCAAACGGAACCACTGTGCTCTTGAGTGCATCTTTCGGAAGTTGCTGGTCACACGCAAGAGCCAACTTCGCCACACGAACTCTGCAAACGTCCACGCGATGCTTGATGTCCAATGTCGCAGCGGATGCTGGGTCTCCCAAAGCGATGGCTGCGTTCCTCAAAAAATTTATGTCTGGGCACGGCTCAATGTCTGCGATTTGATTGACCTTGTCTTGTGAAATGTCATCATCCCAAAACTTTTTGAGCGCAAACCGAGTGGTTATTAACGCTTTCTCTGCCTGAACCTTCGAATCATCGAACGGCTTCTTGACGTGATTGTCCCGCCACGACTTCCAAGTCCCGTCAAGGAACGTTGTAAGCTCAGCCGATGTCGGCGTTGCCTCACACAGCGGACAACTCGCAAGAGAGAAGTGTAAACAAGACGAAACAATTACATTGAACATTGATTTCCTTCACATGGAAAACCGGCACAAGGAAAACAGCAAACGTCATGCGATCGCTAATGCATGATTGCCTCGACATCCTCCCGCAAAGATTCTTGATCGGAACTTGCACGGTGATGCAACTCCAACAATCCTGGCAAATGTGTGTCCAATTTGTCTGGCTGGGCATTCTTGGCACGAACAAAAGCATCGACGAACTCGACACACGTAGAAATGAAGTTGATGGCGTTTAGGAAACCTTGCATCTCTGGAGGCAATGGGTCTCGTTCACATCGAAGCGTGCGAATCTGTCCATCAAACCGTTGCACAAACTTGTGAACCTCTGCTGTGCTATCGTCATGTGATTTCAAACGTGACTCTGCGATCTTATCTGCCCCTCGAGCAAGGACTTTGCATGCGGCATCTAAAATCGTGTTCGGCGTGTCCTCTGAAGATTCTAGTGAAGACTTGACCTCTTTGTAGGTCTCGATGAAAACGTCCAACGCATCAGACAACTCAAGAAGATGTGGGCGGAGAGAAACAAACCCTGCTGCTTCATTCGCAAGCGGCTTTTCAAGCTGCTGTGTTTTCGCTTCGACGACAGCCGAATGTGCTTGGAGCTTGCCTACTGCATTCTTCGCCAGTTCTGATTTCTGATGTGCTCCACGAAGCTCTTCAACGATTGATCGAAATTGAGGTGCATACCACAAGACGACAAAAAGATCACTCTGATTCTTGCCCAATGTGTCTAGCTCAGCAAGGGCGTCAAACTTATGTGTGGTTGGTTGTGGTCCAAGCAATGCGACCCAAGCGCGAAGGAGACGTTGCTCGTTCCCAAACGAAACACGTGCAGCGTTTTCAAGAACGAGTTTGATGTGCTCAAGATTTCCCTTCTTTGTTGGCATGCTTCCTTTCACGATCATGCTGACTGTATAATTGACCCACTCTTGGAATTGCAGGTGCTCGGGCTTACACTGCGAAGACACGATATTTGTTGGAATGCTATCAACGGACCTTGGCAATTACTTCATGATCGCGATTCCAGCAATGTCGCTCTCTTGACAATCTCGCATAATCTGTGCTGCAAGCTTGATGCATCAAATCGACCAAAGCAGCGGAACAGGTGCGTGCTGTGTGTGTGTCTCAAACGTGCTGAAAAGCTGCAAACGTTTCACCGCATTCTTGAAAACCAGGTCCAGAGAGCACGTAGGACCAGACGTCTCTTTCTTCTTAAGTTTCTTCAGCTCTGTCACAAGCGTCGTGGCTTCGCGGAGTTGCAAACTCCTCACGCAGTGCCCACAACATTGCAATGACCTGCCCACGAATGAATAATGAATATAAACCTTGAACGTTTTGACAACAAAACTTTAACGATTCACGTTTGGGCTCGCATTGGATGAGTGGTCCGCATGTGTCACAATGCACAAGGCTGAATCAAATATTTTTGAACGAAAACAAAACAGGTGTAGAGCAAAAGGGTCCTGAGAGTCATCGATTCCACTGTGTCCTGCAATTTCCATTTGGCCACGTGCGGAACCTTGTTGGTCAACTGCCGCACCGCGTTGGCTGCTCCCGAAATGTCGAGCTCTTCGACATGGATCTTAGACGCGACAAGATCGAGCAAACACCTCGTCCCTGTCTCAACGCTTGACATCGCAGTCAGATTCAGAGTCGCAGCCTTTGTGTCCACGAACGGTTCCTGAGAAAAGCGCACTTGTTTTTTCAAGACGTTTGCAACAAACTCTTCTTGTTTGGAAGAAAAAGGCGTCGCCATCTCTATCGAAAGTGGATTACTTGAATTTGAACCTCCAGAAGTCAACATGTTGTCGAGACTCGATGAAGACGGAGTCATTCTCATAATACGTGGTTTCTTCCCTTTGGTCGGAGAACTTTGTGGGGTCCTTCCTTTGCTTGAAGTTTTGTCCGTATCTTGCTTGCGCCCTCGTAACTTGAAAGCGGCTAGGGGGCCACCAGATTTTCCTCTGCACTTGATTCGGATGACTGTCGTTTCGCTTTCCTCTTCTCTGAAATAACACATTCTCTTGACGGAAGAGCACGCGTGAGCATTCTAGGCGTAACCTTCTGATGGCCAACGAGATCCGACGCTATCTGTGCGAACGTTTGTCGCTGTTGCTGCGCATCGAGTTGAAGAGCACAATCATCTGCAGTGCGTGTCAACTCGACCCCATTATCACGATAATTCTGGAAACGCCGCGCTCCGTCCTCGTTGTCGTACAGTTGGCACCACACTTCGATTTTGTTTGTGACTGGATTCAGAATGTTCTTTCGAACATGTGACTTCAAATCTTTCGCTTTCTCTGGAAAAAGAACTTCAAACCTGTCGAGACGATATTCCGTTCCTTCCTCAACAGTTCTAGAACCCGTCGTTTCTTTCGTCACCACGATTTCGACTGGGAGTTCACAATCTTTCAAATGAGCGCATTTCCAACGTTTGCGGAAAATTTCATACACTTTCTCTAGGAAAGACATCCACGAGTTGAGCTCGCTCGGAATAGCGAGGGCCTGCTTGAGCTCGGCATCGTCGTAGCCATTGAATGGTGGTTTCACGGTCCACAGTCTGACGCAATAATAGCATATTTGTCCTGCTGGAACACCTGACGTGATCGATCGCTGCTTTGATGCTTTGTTCCAGTGCCGCAGCACAACCTTGTTCCCAAGCACGAAACCATTCCTCTGAGCAAGGTCAAGAGAAAGGATCACCTTGTACCCGAACACCCCTCTTAGGACGAGCAGTCACAATGCACGAGCAATTCATCAGACGATGGCATGGACACTTGACGGCACGATAAAAATTGATTACATGTGTGTGTGTGACCAGCATGGCTTGGCTGACAATTCTTTGACCGAAACTCACATGCCTCTTCATTTCATTGTGATTGTAGCTCACAAGTCCTTGCACTTTACATTTGACGTTGAATCAAACTCACAAGTTTCTCCAGTTCGTGAACAAGAGAATGAGCACTGACACAATCAATTATTGAGGGGAGGGGTGGGTCGCCGCCGTCCCATCTTCAATGCCATATTTGCAAGCAGCCACGAACATCTCGTAGTCATCCTTGCGAATAAATGTGAAAGGGTGAAACGTTTTGGAAGCTGCCCTTGTCCACAAACACTAAGACCCCGCTTAGATGTCTATAAAGGCACAGTATGATTTAGAATGACTCTTGACCCCCACACACGTTTAGCATAAGCTCGTCCTGGGAATCCACTGGGTCTGGCTGGTCTGAGCCCTGCCTGCAGAATCTGCACGGTCGATGAGCCATGAGCGTCATGCGTTGTTTCTTCGGAGGCCTCGAGAGCGACGATGTGCTGGGAGGCGCAGTGGGCACGGCACCGAAGCATCACAGGCTTGGCTGTGGTGGAACATCTTCCTCTGAGCTCATGCGCGCGGATTCGCGCCGCCCCTTCTCGGAGAAAGGGCCTAGCCAAAATGGCGTCAACTTAAGCAAGACATGGAGGGCATGGGGCGCAAGACTTGGAGAGAGGGGTCGCCGCACGAAACCCTTGGAGAGAGGGGGTCAGACGGACTTTCGGGCATCGGGGGGCTAAGGGTGTTTTTCCCGGCGATTTGACCCCCTTAACCGGCGATTTCGAGGGTGCCGTGACCCCCCTCCCGACGGCCAATTTGACGAATGTATCGCATTTTGGCCCCTTCCAGGCCCAAAATAGCCGGCGATTTGACCCCCTTAACCGGCGATTTCACCCCCAGGAGCGGGGCTGGTGACTTCGGACCCCCCAGAACTTCAAAAACACGCAAAACCTTGGCCGACCCCCGAACGGAAGCTGGCGTCTCCCCCCTGGAAAAAGAAAATAGAAGGGCTGAGCTGGGATAATCGTCACCTGATGGGGATGAATAGGATTTCGCTCTCAATTCATCAAGTCTGTGCGAACCCGAGCGATCTCGGACGAATAAGCCTCAAGGCCAGGCCAACTCTTCGATAGCGTCGCCAACGTTTGTGCAAGAAAGTCGCCCGACACGAAAGGTGCCTTCAAGCACCGCAGGTGGACGTAGCAGCCAGGCGTGTACTTCTTGTTGGACCAGAGGCAACGCGGGTGTCCTTGGGTGAACAAAGGGCGGCAAGTGGATGTTTAAGGCGTGACCCTTTTGTAATCGTTGCAACAAACGCAAACACAACGCCTACGTAATCGACAACGAGGACAGAGAATGTTTAAAAGAAACAACGAGAACACGCGCCCACACGATCGGGGTCCTTTGCAATGCGAGTGTCGCATGCTTTGCATGTCGAGCGGTTCGAAACAGCAAGCTCCACTGTCTGCGCCCCCACCGTGTTGTAAAAGTAAGTCGGTCCTAGTGGTGGTGCTGGTGCTGCTGGTGCTGCTGGTGGTTCTGCAGCGATCACTGGTGGTGTCGTCGGTGCTACTGGTGGTGTCGTCGGTGCTGCTGCTGCCACGCTTGGTGGTGGAGAGCCTCCAACGACCCCCGCCCCCTTATCTACCGAAAGCCGTTCGTTCTCGCTGCACAGGGAAGAGATGGAAGATTCATAAAACATCGACTTGTTTGGAACCATTAGAGCAGGAAAGCATCACAGAGAGCCTGGTGGTGGTAACGGAGGTGGTGGTAACGGAGGTGGTGGTAACGGAGGTGGTGGTAACTGAGGTCCACCTGAAATCGAACTGCCAGCAGTGGGGTCGAACACAGGTGCGAAGGGGTCTGGCAGTGGTGCTTGCGGAGGTGGCGCTGGAGGAGCTGGACTATGTGCTTTGGGCCCAGTCGGGCAGTGAAGCGAGGCACCACTTTCACAAGACTCATCCTCCTCGTTTGATGCGCTGCTGTCGTCGGAGCTTGAAGATGCGTCGCTATGGTGGGCTTTACTCGGGGTCGGCTTCGTAACTATCGAGTGCAGACTCGCGGCGAGTTTCGAAGCAGATATTGACGGTTTCACACTAGCGGTGACTTTGATTGCGTCGCGCGGAGCAATCATCGATTTCAACAAAGACGTGGCTCGGACTCGAATCAAAGAAATGTCTTCGTACTCCAACACATGGATTCCAACGTCCCGATTCACCAACCTTGCCGCTGCAACTCCCACTTCAAAGTTGGACCAAAAACAAAGCGGAATCTCAAGATCCACAGTGATTGGAAGACGTGGCACAAACGGGTTGGCTGTAACGTAATCCCATTCACAGATGATGCGCCCTTTTGACAACATGGTCACTTGTGGGTTGCAAAGCTGCCACGCTGCCCAAAATGCAGTCACTTGAATAGAAGGATGGTCCAAAGTCACGACGCTAAATTGCCCACAAACACCAGTCATAAGGCATAGGGTTCGGCCCCACCCAAATCTCGCGATGTCTCGACTTAGTATTTGATGGATTGATCTCCCGAGTACCTTCGATTCAGGAAACACTAAACGATCACGTCCAAGGCACAAGCCTGGATGTCGTTGCCAACACGTGCGGGCACGCGACCTTGATGCAGAAACAATTGTTTGATTGAAAGCAAGTCCTCGCTGTCTGGGTTGGATCGGGTTCGAAGGAGCGATCGCATTGTCAGCATCCAAGTGTTTAGCTGTCTCCGAAAGGTCGCTGATCCCTGCTTGAAACCTAGTTTTTCTTTGGCCACAAGCACGCACGTGGGTGTCAAGTTTCACAATGAACTTGTCGATGTCTTCGACTGCAACTGCAAAGTGTTTGTCTGCCACACCCCACAAAGACGTATTCACCCTGTCACCGTCCCTAGCTGTCGCGTCATCGACGTCGACCGCCTCTTCAACTGGGGCGTCAACCCCTGCACCACGTGGCTGCCTCCTCCCCCCAACAGGCACGCGTGCCCTGTACGAAGCAGCGGCTGCTTGCGCGTCGTTGCGGAACTCCTATACCCCCATACGGTATGGCGAGCATGGACACGTTAGGACACCATCCGCACGTGTGACACGAATTCAAACCTCGAACCTGAAAGAAATACAAGCACATTCTTCCGTTGACTTGCAAAGAGCAAGTACAAGCATTAGGGGAGTATCGGTCCTGTCTACTGCGAGCGTTTGCCCCACGCCCAGCAAGACCACGATTCAAATGCTGAATCCACTCCGATCGCCTTCGCTTGGAGAACGTGCGTTTCCGTGTGATGTTCCTGTGGGTTTTCAAAAGAAGCCTCGGCATGCTGGCGGACATGCCACCACCCTTGCTTGAATGCTGGTTCAAGTTCCGTTTTGGCAACGACAAAAACGTGCCAAGCAAGTCCAATCCGCGCTGCGGTCGGGTGGCGTCCACGCCCTGAAGGTAAATCTCCGATGCAAGACGTTGCGGCGAGGTACGCCACCACTGCGAGAGCCTCTACAGACAGAAGGGCAACACTGCCTAGAATAGATTCGACGTGTGAAGTCTACTTTCATTATGCAAACGAGTCTGCACACGAGACACACATCACTTGCAAACAACAAACGAGTTCCTTGGTGAAGAGTTGATTGAAAGAACGAATGGGAGGGGGGGCAAGCCTCATCCGATTAATCAGCTGTGCTGCAAGGTTTTCGCAGCGAACGTCTGCAAGCACTGGCGTCGTGTTAGCAATAGCCCGCACCATACCAGCAAACCCAGCACTACGCAGCTGCTCACTGTCAGCACCAACGCGGTTCAGCACTGGCACGCCGAAGTAGAAAATGGAGCAACACCTGATGTGCATTCAGACATGAACGACCTCAATACATTGACCAACTTATCTTACCCACAATACATGATTTGTCTACTTGATTGAAAGGAAGCTTTGCAATGCGAATCAAAAGGGTGGGCATACCTGCGCGATGCAATGAAATCACGTGCGGCAGCGTCCCACGCACCAGCTGGCGTCTGCACCAAGCGCGTCGCGTGTGCCAACGTGCCTGGCTGCACCAACAGAGGGTACTCCACGCGATAGTGAAATCCAGCTGCCAAGCGAAGCACCAACGCGCGTGAAGTCTGCAATGCAGTGTTGAGTGGAGGCATCGCCAACATCGAATCGGGGTGCACCAGCAATGCCTGCATATCCTCCTTGCAAGCACGCACCAGCCCATCGTCTCTGACGAAGACGTGTAGCAATGGCTCCTCACATATCCCCTCGTGTTAACGCACAGAACGCTAAAGCAGACGTGATGCAAAACAATGCGGGCACAGAATCTCGATCGGACTTGGAAAAGGAAACTGAAACAAAACAGCACACCCCATAGATTTACTAGACAGTGATGGCAATCCTCCAAACCTCTCCACGAAACATTGTGATGGTGAATGCCTTCCGAAACTGAAACCGCAGCACCAGCCGCTTGTGGCCCATTCACAAATTGTTCGCGAATTCGTTCACGTACATCTCCATGTTTCGACAAAAGTGTTGCGATCCCTTCTGCCTCAAAGATTGACCCAAGAAACCGTGTGAGTGGCCTAAGACACGTCGTGGTACGAAGAAGAGATGTCTTGTGTGCTGCATGGCAAAACAAACGACTTGCTTTGCGACGTCGCTTGACATTTCGTGTTTGTTGTGTGTCCACAGCTCGCTCCACGTCACTGAGCACGTCCTCCTCTTCTCGCCTGCGTCTCAACCAGCCAATACGAACACTTTTCTCCATCATGCCATTTGCGTTGGACAAAAATGCAAACTTGCAACAGACGCGAGCACATTCACCCCACTTCTTCGTGCTGCCCGTACCCAAATGGTCAACGACACATTGATCAAACACCTGATGCATGGCGCTGCGTACCTTCTCCTTCGCCTGACGTGGTGAAACACAACATGGCCTACCAGTGGTTGGACTGTAACAATAGTGCTCAGGGTGGTCCGCGTTGGGATCACCGTTCACGGCCATGAAATACGTTTCGATTGCAGTTTCCATTGCGTCCTCACCACGATCTGCAGCAAGCACCACACGTGGCAGAAATCTGCGCTTCCCATGGCCACGCAGAGTCCAATTCACCAACCGATCTGCATCACGTCTACATTCTGGTGGCGGGGGAACACCAACATATACTCTGGCTTGGTGTGAAATCTTCTGAAACGCTTTGACCAAGCCACGCCGAGCTGTCGACTGGAACGAACGTTTAAGTGCTAACGTGCACAGAAGGACCTAATTGAAAAGAAGGGCTCTCAATTACAAGACGTATCATGCTTGACTTAAACGTTCGTGAATGATCACTTGCTCAAGTAGTTTCACTGTCGCGTACATTGGATTCGCAATGTCTGGCTCTGCGTCGCAATTTGTTCTCAGCCTCACACATCCCACCCCGAACTTGTAGTGCGAAATAAATGCGAACACACATACACGTTGTCAGAGAAAGGTTTGTCTTCGAAAACCGTTGCCAACTACATGATACACACAGGGTTGGGTCGCAGCCTATCTGTCGAATCTGTTTCAACAATGTTGACCTGGTGACCGATGCAAAAGTTGTCATCCGTGATCAAAGGATCGACTTGTTGGCTCAAACGGTGAAGAACGAGCTTGTTTGCCCACAACGAATCACCACCCATCGATAAGGCAATCCACGCTTTCCGTGCAGCGATTTGTTTCGCACGCAATTCTGATGACAACGATACACAACTGGAAAGAACTGAAAAAATGTCTTTCGCTCCCGTGCTCTCAATGAATTTGGGTGGGATGACGATCGGCCCACCAAGAACCCTGTCGTTGTCGCCTACATGAAGTGTTCCGTGAACGTGAAAAGCTTGAACGAGGAACGACGGTTTCGCTTCCTTCCGTGGGAGGCGTTGCTCAGGCACTTTGTGTTTCGACCGCAAACGGACATGAAGGCCAGGCGCTGGAGGAGGGGGTGGAGCTGGGACCACTGGAGCTCGGGCTTCGAACTTGAAGCCAGGAAACAATTTGATTGCACTCGACAACGGCAAAAACAATATCAACGCCGCCTCGTCCCAAGCCACCTTGAACATTGCAAAGCAACTAGATTCGTCCCGACATGATCGTAATGCATCCTCTTGTGCACTTTGGAACGTGGAACTACAGCATGATCCAACCAAATCCCTCGCTTGCAGAATTGTCTTTTCTCCGACACCCAAACGTGCTCCTGCTTCTCGCGCTCCCACATATGTGCGATCACGGTGTGCGACGCTGCCCCACGTTGCTTCTTGAAAAAAGGCTGCAGAGAACGCGCCAAGTCTCGGCAGCCTAGCACCATCTGCCGATGCATTTGCTCTCGCCCCCGTTCTGTGCTCCAAAACTCTGCCAGTCCTTGCAACCCCAACCCACCCACACACATTGAATACATGTAGGCTGATTGAAAACACGATTGAAAACAAGAAGGCTGATTGAACATATAATTGAAAGCACGATTAAGGCACAAAGACTGGGGAGTCCTTGCAATCAGACTTTCCACTGCTGCGATGGCAACTTCTCCAGGGTTGTGTTGCTTCTGCTGCCGTCTGCGCCGCACGGGTGCATCTGAATCGTCGCTGTCATTGCGGCGTTGCTCTGCCACGTGCTCCAAAGCGCGCGCAAGCATTTGAATTTGAATCAAAAAACTACTACGGCTCTGGCGATCCGATTCGTACATCTGTCTAACGACGCATTACCACGGAAGGAGGACGGAATCACTCTGTGGCTTTCGTACATCTGTCTAACAACGCATTACCACGGAAGGAGGACGGCATCACTCGGTGGCAACCCACAGGTGTATGCTATCACATTTTCAGCAGTGCAGTCACCATTTTTCCATCGTGGAGGCGGGGGGGTCACGAGAGGAGGGTCTGACCCCCCTGGGGGGGGTCAAGGCCAGTTGTCGGCACCTCAAAAGGGCAGAGGTGAATTATGGTAGTGGGCGGTAGGCGGGCCCTGAGGGGAGGCGGCCGCGCTACCGGCTGCGGCGGCGCCACATAACGTGGTGACTGTCGCCACGCCTGGCTGCGCGTGGCGCTTGGCTCGAGGACAGCAGTGCCGCCCACGGCATCCCAGGGTCCTCTTATCCAGGCAGGGGCTGTTGCGCTAGGACCACGACGTGGCGGATCCTCCTCATACTCTGTCGCCGGTAGCAGCCCGGTGAAGTCACGAGCATTCGTGATTGCGTCATCTCTCTGAAAGTGTAGACGTAGGTGATTAGAGGGTTGGGCGTCTGGAAGTTGGACTCGAGTGAGTCCTCGTCCCTGCAGAACGCTCCTTCCAGCAGGGCACCCAGTTCGGGCGTCATCGGGCACCATAGCTCGCCTCCCTTGTAGCCCCATTCGAACTCCCAGCGAGGCGCGGCGTCATCCATGGCGCCTTAGGGTCCTAGACACCCTCACGTGCAGACGGCGGATACCACACCGCCATGCACCCTACCCGGGAGACAAATTGCCGTTTTGGCGAAATGCTAAATGCACTGAGCCGAAGACGGGCGACAGATGCATATAGTAGCTACGTGCGACTACTCTACCGATGTAGTCTAGCACGCGATGAGGATTTGATAGTGAAGCCCGCTAATCAGAAAGGGGTAGCCCGGGCTCCCCCCGCACGCTGCCTACCACGATGCGGCACACACCTAATCCCCAAGGATGTTGTCGGCACCCCTCCCACCTAAATGATGACCCATCACCCAGGCCTGCAAAACTCGAATGGGAGTCAGCTACGCATTGAAATGGTAAGAGTGAATGCTTGCGGCAAGCACAGTATGGCGCAAGGTTGCAGCAGTGCACCTGTTCTGGTCTCTTCAAGGAGCGCACAAGTGTGGTGAGGTAGTGTTGCGCTGTGCGGTGCATGTTGCCCTCGCGTTGCACAGATGCGAAAGCAAACGCCGGCTGCATGCAAGTGAAATCGTGTGGCTTCCCCCCATAAATGTCGCACAGCACGGTGAACGCCTAACCTGTGTCAGCGTCCAGTTGCGCAGCAAGTTTATCCGATGTCGTGTCCTCACGAGTAGGGCACGACACCAGTGGGAAATGGCGTTCAACCGGATGGGTGACGGACATGTGGGCAGTGAGATGGGCAAGGCCCAGGAAGTTGGATGGAA
>JACLAC010003828.1_pt1 | contig 16138 bp, 9 predicted proteins | sample 8027881 | NCBI WGS metagenome assembly JACLAC01 (sample SAMN15725517, study PRJNA655200) | protist metagenome | isolation source: fluorescence activated cell sorting (FACS) single amplified genomes of... | place: Spain: Blaines Bay Microbial Observatory, Mediterranean Sea | collected 2016-01-19
CTTTCACTGGGCGCGAGCTTAATTGGAATACTTGGGGCTCTTCAAAGACCTGCTTGAAGACCTGCGTCTGGAACTCCTCACTCGTCCGCCCCTCTAGCAACACCTTCTCCCGCACCTCGTGCACTTTTTTCGCAGCGGTCACGACAGCTTCCATGGATTCGCGATAGCTCGCAATAAAGTGCGAATTCTTTGTGGTGCTGAGGTCACTGGTTTTGCGCATGCGAAGCCAGCGTTCGATGAACGATGGGGCGATGATGCAGTTACCTCCGCTGTGGTCAATGAGAACTTGCGTTCCTGCATGCTTGAAACCCATGCTTATGCGAGGCACTGTTGGAACGATATCCCCGTCGACGACTACACGAAAGGAATCTGGCACCCTCTTGTTCATGATCTTTACAAAGTAGGGATCACCAACTCGCGGACTTCCAAAGGTGGTCAAATGGAGCGTCGACTTCGCCTCTAGTACAGACCATTTCTCCGGCTTGAGCGAGTCATAATAATGTAGCACGCGCGGGAAGGAATTAAGCCTTTCGAATCCATTTGAGGGCCTAGAAGATGGAGTCATTTGCTATGCGGAGTACAGAGTGCGACATACGCGCGAAATGAAGACGACACAGGACTTTGCACTGCTTCAGCCTGCGTCATTGGCTCTGGAGCTCCGAGCGTGGAGCACGGGCCTGAACGAAAATGGATGGGAAGAGGGCCTTTCGCCTTTCAAGCTCATGGACGGTGGTCTTATGTACCTCGTCGGTGAAGAAAGTCTATTTTGGTCGATGGTGCTGAACCTACCATCGGGTAGCACCGTGCCACCTAACCCGCCGAATAAACCCCTCGAGGACCTCTATATGTGCAAAGAGATGGACCGCACGTACGACATAACGCAAAATGCGTTGCGCTCGGCGGCCGTTGTAGGGTCGACTGGCAAAGTAAATATTGGTACAATCAGAAGCAAATCACTGGCTTACATTCAATCCCTGAAGCAAGGACTGTCGCCTTTCGAACTTCTAGAGTCTGATGAACATATTCCCTCCGAAGCCGAGCAACTACCGCAATGGTGGAAAGATATAGCCGCTTTTTGGGATGGGATATTCACTAGATCTGGCATGCTTGGGCCTGGGAGCAAAATCTTCCGTCCTCAATGTATGTTTGCGTCGACACCTGCAGGATGCGCACATTTTAATAAGGGCAACCTCTGTTGCGCGTGGCATGATCCACACCACCTCTCTTCGCTTCAGACCTTGATTGAGCAGGTCTGTGTGAACGACAAGGCGCGGGAGTTCTACAGTATGCTTAAGGAACTAAGCTCGCGGATAGGAGAAGAAGACTCCAGTCTAAGATAGACCGGAAAGATGAAGACAGGAATTCTTGTTTATAATATCTACAATCGACACCTCCTACTTCTCCTTCTTGGATTTTGCCTGAGGCAGCGCGAAGCGATTAAGCATCACTTTGTTACTGCGGAGATAATCTACAGTGGAGGTCTCAACTATGCGTTTTGTGTTTCCCTCTAGCTTACATCCACGAGGCCCAATCAATGCCGACCACTCCTCATGGAGCTTCTCATTTTCAGTGGAAGCATCTACTGCGTCCTGTACGCGGTCTAGCGTGGTATAAGTGCCCTTGTCGGTCCCCAGGGCAGCACGTATATTTTCGTTCATCTGCCCCAAGCCGTCGTGGTACAGAGCCGTGAACCACTCTTGGCGGAACCACTCAATCCAGTCCTCAACTTTGCCTTCTTCATATGCGTTCAAAGCAGAGTTGAGGAAGGACTCGTGTACGCCGATAAGCTTGGACAAATTCCTCGCCTCTACTTCAGTTTTTCCAATGAAACAGATCTCAACAACTCTGCAGAAAGAGTCAAGTTTGAGAGCGCACATGTTGTTGGTCTTGATGTCTCCTGTGATAAGGACATTGCCATCTTCCGCCTCAGCGGCCACTTTACTGTTAAAGTACCACTTTCCTCCGGGCATGGGGTGCAAACAAGTGTGTGGGAGGTTGAACCTTGGCATCTTGTTAGGTGCTAGATCCAGAGCCTCCTGTGGACAGTGCAAGTGGTTATTTAAGATACGTTTTGCACAGAACCGTCCCATCTCATAGGAACAGTAAAGCTTGTGCAGAGGCTCCTTAGAGTACATACGACTGAAGCGGGTGAATTCACCAACAGCGTAGACATTCTCGTCAACAGTGCGGAAGTCCTGGTCGACCACGATACCACCGTCGTATACAATTCCACAGTCGTTTACAGCAGCGAATACATCCGGATCACAATACTTTTGGTTACAACACAAAAGCGAAAAGCACGGGATTTCAATAGGCTCATCATCTGCGCCTTCTGCCAAGTTCTGGATAATCAATCCTTCGATAGAACCGTAGGAGCTGAGCTTCACGTCGATGACTTTGTAGTTTCTATGAAGAATGACACCAGCACTACGCATGCTGCGGATAACGTTATCGTTCATAGAAGGATGACAGTTCTCCGGCAGCTCTTCATTGCGTATCACCAAATTGATCCTGCGACTGGGGATGCCTTTGTTCAACAGAGCACCGAGGGCTGCAGAAATATCCATGCCTGCACCGTAGATGACAATGGGCCACTTCTCGCGGTCTTGCTTGCTGACCCAGTCGAATGCCTTGGTGTCTGTATAAGGATCTCCCAAGCCGAAGATTCCTCTCTTCTCGCAGTAGGAGGAGTGCATACCTGAAGTCGAGGGGAAGCTTTTAAATGACTTGTCCTTCGTCGTACCAGCGATAATCAATTGGTCATACTCCACAACCAATTCGTCTGAAACAATGATCGCTCGGTTTTCACGATCAATGTCTGTCAACCTCCCACGAATATAGTTCACACGATGGCCGAACCCAAAAGCATACAGCTCACTCATAGGTGGGCACGAGATGTCCTGGGCAGACAACATACCATCGCAACTCAGACTGAAGTCTTCTGTGGACTGTCCTTTCTTACAGAAGCTCATTACTGGTGCGTCGCTAATAAGGTAGATATTCGGAAAGTTAAAATTATGCGCAAAACAGAGCTTCTCCAAGACTCCCCAAGCAGAAGTACCACCGCCAAAAATAACGATGCGGTTCAAGACGGTGGTTTTGGGGCGAGTGAGGTCGTTCTTAGTAAGCTGATAGAGCGGACAGTCTGCCTGCATGCCCGAGGATGGTCTTTGCGAGAGCGGAAGCTCGGCCCCCTGCCAAGGCTGCTGTCGCCGCCTGGGGGGCACTGGCAGGAAGTTGTCTACTAGCTCCAGTGGAGGGGTCACGTCCTTTTCGTGTTGGAAGTAGAGTACAGTTTTTAGAAACTTGCGCATTACCTCCCGGATGACGTACCGTGTCCATCGACCGTACACTGGACTGATCAGGAAATTAGTGACAAACGCCTGCGAGCGAGCCCGATGCCGGTCGAAACTGACGAAATCGTCTATCATAAAGTTGCTGCGCATCCAATTTATGTCGTCATTACCGATGTTCTTGCGACTAAGTGTAATGACACCAATGATCGAAGCGTCCAGTCTCACTTCGAAGCAGATGCTCATCGGGTTGTCCTTGACGTCTACATCGTTGAACTTGTAAGCATCCTCGCACGAGTCCAGAATCACCTGCGCATTATCCCCTACGGGATTCAAGAAGGACTGCAAATTGTGCCTCCCGGACTCAAGAGACCGCTCCACGCTCAACAAGTCGTAGGCGAGTACTGCATCGCGATGCATGATGTACAGAGTCTGGTCGAAGCTGATTCCATTGCGAAGCTTGCAACGAACCATATTACCAACCAACTTATTCGGCGTTTCGCTCTTATTAGGAGCCATATACATGCAGTAGCCAAGGCTGGGGTGGTCCTCGAAGACTGCACGCAGTAGGTCACCGATACGGGTCTCAAACCCGTCCTTGCAAGCCATGACAGTTATGGCAAAGGCGTTAGCACCAGGTAGCTCCGCCTCTTCAAGAGCAGCGTTTTCGTCTATTTCGTTGATTCTAGTCAACACAAGATCTCGAAAGCTGTCGCAGAACACTTCCTCACTGTCCACCTCTCCCATCTGGTACTTCTTCCACGCTGGAGCGTTGCCAATATCTAGGAAGTTCTGCAGGGCCTCGAGTGCGTCGAGGTGACTCAGTAGGTTCTCATCTGGCTCATCAACGGCATCCGCAGGTTCCGTACAAAGCTCTAGAACCATGTCAAACATGGGCTTGTCTTTGCTGATGACCTCTGCCTCAGCATCGTTGCGTGGGTACCCTTTCAAGACACAAAATGGTGGGGGATTTTCGGGGCTCGCGGCGGACGCTTCCTCAATCTTTTCACGAATTGCTTTATGGAACCGTTCGGCATTTGCCTGCTCGATTTCTATTGTTGTGACATCCTCATCTTTTGACTCCTCCACTGCTGGCGAGGCAAGCGCTTCTGCATCGATGAGCACGCACCGATTTTCTTTGACCAAACTCGCTAGAGCCTTGTAGTCCAGCGAGCGCACATCTCCCATAATTCCCACCACGAGCGGTGGCGGAGGAGGGCTCTTTTCCTTTGCCACAAACATGTCCGGGTACGCACTCACATCGAAAACTTTGGTGATCATCCCCACGTTGACATCCTTCGATGTAGCAACCATACCGACGGGAGAGTCGTTGTGCACACCCACGAAGAAGCGGTTGTTGTCATCCTGCTGCTGGATCAAGTCCGCAAGAAAGTAGCTACCTTGGTTTTCAAATGTTCCTGGACTGCTCGCCTGCAAAATTGGCAGCAGTTCGTCGTTGTCTTCCACACGAGCACCACGAACACGGAGCTTTGGCAGGAAGCTATCTCGATGGGCGTACAACAGACGGTGCCCGAGCAGTGGCTCATCAATATTGCTCTTGGATTCACAAGACTCCTTGAGTGCGTCAGAGACAGGCTCCATAAAATTTTTGGCAGTCCAGTCAGTTAGCTTTACTGCACTTGGACACAACCACAGCATGTAATCCATGTCTGGGTATTCTCGAAAAGCAGCGGTCAGTAAATCTGTACCGATAGCATCAATGTTGAAATCAGGGCGCTCATCTAGAAGCAAAAAGTTGACAAAAAGCGAGTTACGATTTGAAACTTCAGGTAGGTGCTCCTGGATCACTGCAATGGTCTTGTCGAAGGCAGTGCCTTCTTTTCCGATCGCAGGTGAGTCAGTTACACTCATATAACCCACGCAAGTGTTGTCCACTTCTGTATCAGTAATAGCAATTAAGTTTATACACGAGGTCTCCACCATGGAACTGAAGTTAAACTGCCCAAAAGTGGCACGGAAGAAGACAGCTCCTCCACTGTTGTTTACCAGCCCATTGAATGCACGAATATCCTCCAGAGCGCCACTCCTAACAGTTATAGCCGGCGAAGCCATGTTGTTCAGGTTTTAAGCACTCGAAGCTGCACACACTCGACCTCAAAGCGTTTTCTCCCGATGTAAAACTGGTCCAAGATAAAACGCACGATCATGAAATCATCAGAAAGGAGAAGGTAAAGAAAGAGAGAGGAGGGTTCTTTTGAAAATAATGCTCTATGAAGAGGCTGAAAAGTGTATATCGCCCGGCTGTTGGGCCTCGACTGTTGGTTCAGCTGAATCTATCAGAAGAAGATTTCAGTATCGGTGCGGATCCATCATCTACATCAGTGAGTTGCACCTTCTATGACGCTGTTTCAAGTAAAAGATGCGACACAAGCTTGGACAAAGATGATTTTCTGCGGATTATGGGAATTTCATCGGTGACTGATCTTCCGGACTCACTTTCCCAGACGGATCTGGGGCACCTTTTTGAGCTCTTCAAAGAGAAACTTCGCGAGTGTGGGATGCTTCCTGTCAACGGCAATCAAGGAAGCGCTACTGATGATTCTCTGTCGTATCATACCACCAAAGCTCGACTGGAATTCGAACGTTCCGATTATGATGGGGCCTGTCGCACGTGCAAGCGTGGTGTAGCCGCCGCGCGTGAGGCACTGCACAGTATGCCCGATGGGGCTTCGCCGGAGGAAGCTGCAAATTACAAAGGCATCGTCGGGGACTGTTATACGATCATGGGGGACTCCTTTGACAAGCTAAATAAGCCCATCAAGGCCGCGACGTGCTACGCCCTCGCCGTACAGTCCGTCCCGACGTTGTCGACCCCGCGTCGCTCGCTAGCTTGGGTGTCCGTGCGGATGACCGAGGCCGCAGAGAATGCGGAGGACGAGGAAGACGAGGATCCATGGGGCTTACGAAGCATTGGTGACATTGAGGACATGTTCAGTGGGCACACCGTGTTAAGTTCACCTGATAGCATGGGTTTCTCCTGCACGAAGTGTGGGTCCTGTTGTCGGTCTAGGGATCACATTGATCTGTCTCCTCTAGATGTCTTCAACATTAGTCGTGCTCCACCTCTTAGCACACACTTGCTGATTCCAACCATGCGTTTGCACCGCCATCCCGTGTTCGGCAAGGCACTGATGTTCGGGCAGACGAGCTCTGGGTACCCTACTTGCCAACTGCGGCCCAAGCAGTCCGACTCCGGAAGGTGTGCTTTTAGCTACCCACTCTTTACATTCTCCGCACCACAGACAAGTGCAAAGAGGCTGGAGGAAATGTCCGTAGAGGACACGGACGAGTACCTGTCCTTTCACGAGGAGCACAACGCCGCCGTCGATAGCGAAGGCGATGACCTCTGGGATGAGCTGTGGCAGCAGCGACTGGAGGATTTAGAAATCAAGTTTCCAGAGGTAGAGCCGATAATGAACCGCAGCGGTCAGCAGGCACTTGGGTGCACGCTTGGTGTATCTAGCATGCCCACTCTCTGCGCATCTTACCCGCTGGTTCAAGAGCAGGATATAGTCGGAGAAGTCGCAATGGAAGCCTCAGAAATGGAGACACTGACGCAAGCACTCGGTGACGGCATTCACCAATCGGCTACCGCATTATCTACCTCCAAAATGGCGAAAATTGACCTATCCCTGCAGCCTTATAGAGAGTCTTACGTCAGAGTTCGCTCTCTGGAGTGCGAGGGCTTCACCGACCAAGAGGACCCTAACCAAGGCGACGATGTCGACATGTACCTGAAAAAGAACAACTTGCGTCAACGTTGGGAAGATATGCAATGGTTCCGTTCTCTGAGACAGAAAATATCACAGTATTTACCGTGCCATACTCTCTGCAGCGCTATGAGGAAACCTTACTTGTTGGCACTGCGCAGGATCTGGTTCGACTTTGACTGCCTGGCACACACGCGTAGACCCATACGCACCTATGCACGACTTAAGGCGCAAATTGAAGAAGCATCATGGGCACTGGCCAGAGCTACAAAATCAATGCTTCAGCAAAGAGACCCGAACGACGTAGTGACTGCAGATTCATATGTAGAGTTTGTGAATTCGTTGAATTTGATTGTGCAGAGATAAAACAAATAAACAAATAAGAATTCAACTACAGGCCGCGTAAGCGTGGGTTACTGCGTGTGTTTGATGGTTTTTCATCCTCGGGCAAGGAAGGCATTCGTTTCTCCTCTGCTTTTCCAAATTCATCATCGCTGTTATCGTCGAACTGGCTGAAGTCGATGGCGTCTGACTCCGGTTCCGGCTCCGGCTCCGGCTCCGGCTCCGGCTCTCGTAGACCGATACGTACCAGCAGCTCGTCGTCGGTCACATACTTCCGGCAAAAGCCTTCCAAATCCGCTACGCGAAGTAATAGTCTACGCTTCTCTTCTTTGTTGACGGCAAGTTCATCCGCCTGCTTTTTGGTGCTGATGTTGAGCTGCTTAATCTGCTCGTTGAGCGCGAGGCTCTCCTCTTTCATCTTTGCTTGAGTTTGGTCGATAATAGTGCTGCTACGAATGCGTTCTTTACCAGCCCAGCTTTTCAAGCTTTTGTTATTCTTGGTGACTTCGTCTACCTCCTTCTTAAAAATGCGCGTTTGGTCCGCAGTATTGAGGATAGTTTGCAGAGTCTCGCGCTGAGCCAGGCAGGAGCCAAGTAAATCATCAATTGTAAATTTCTCTTCCATGTTGAGGATACTGCTCTGTTTGTAGTCTGCGTCCGCATCCATGCGCTTTCTGATGGTTTTGGTAGCACTCACTTCTTTCAATGGCTCTATCTTTTTCTCTTCTTTGATCGCCACTAAAGCTTCTTTTGAAGACTTGCTCTGGTCTGCAATTTCACTGCGCAGCAGACTCAGAATGGATAGAAGGCTAATAACGCAGTTGTTACCTTCATGGATTCCTGCATGTTGTTTCTCTGCTACTACTTCCATTCTGCGTATGTCTTGTTTTTTAACTTCCAACTCGGTCTCGAGATCGGCGATCTTGCTGTTCGCGACGCTCACAGCTTCTGTCAGATGTATGTTGCTCGCCTCTATTTCCTTGACTGGAGCGTATTTGGCGATCGCGATATCGCGCTCTTCTTGCATAATTTCGTACTGAGCTTGCATTTCTGCACACTTTTCGTCCAGGCGCAAATCAGTCAGCTGCTTAAAGCGCATTTTCATTTCTCGCACTGTAGCCTCCAGGGCGGCCTTCTCCTGCTGCACGGCTTCGAGCTCGGTGTTTTTAAGCAAGTTTAGCTCTTTCTCAGTAAACACCCGCTTTACCTCCTGAGTGTACTCTGATTGCCAAAGCATTGAAACGCTCTCCACCGCCGCAACTCGACAATTCAAGACATTGATACTGCCTCTGGCCGCAGCCAGCAGGGAATCTGAGCCAGTCACCTGTCGCTGCAGGCTCGACGTGTGCTCTTGAAGCGTAGCAATCTGGTTCAATTGTTGCTCCTCAATACCTTTGGCTTGTTGCACAAAGTTGTGCAAGTTCAGAGCGCTATTGTCCATCTGCCGCTGTGCCTCCGCCAGATCACAGCTCAAGGACTCTGCCTCTGCAGACTGCTCGTGGAGCTGTTTTTGCAGCTTGGCGATCTCTGTGTCCTTCTCTGCTGACTGCTTCATCATCGTGGCCATCTTGGTTATAAGGCGCTCCTTCTCTCCTTGTGCCATGCTTACGGTGTTCTCATTCTTGCGCACGATTCGGTCGGCTTCCAGGTACTTGTCGATGTAACGCTGAATTTCGCTGTTGCTGGCCTGCAGTTCCTCCCGCAGCTGGTCGACCTCCTTCTTCAGCGGCTCCACCTCGCCCTGACCAACCGTGACCTGGATCTTTAGCAGCTCCATGTCCTTGTCCTGCTGCGCGATCTGCTCGGCCTGTGAGGTCACCTCTGCTTCCAAAGAGGCCACGAGCTCCTTTGACTCTAGCAGCTCGGTGCGCAGGTGCGGTAGCTCCTTCTCCGCGGTGGTGCTGCTGATAGCATGAGCCTTTTCAACATCTTCCAGACGCTGTTTGAGACGTTCTGTGTCCTCTTTCCCACGTTGTCTGGTTTCTTCCAGGGAAGTGCTGAGCAGACGGAGCTTGTCCTCGAACTCCTTGCGCAGCTCTATGGCAGCTAGAGACGATGTCTCGGGGTTGCAGATCTCGATCAGACGGGTGTACACCTTCCAGATGCGACTTTGCACATCTTTCTTGCCATTTGCAATGCTGAAGAGACTGTCGTACAAGGTGGAGCTCCAGATAGTGAGAGTGCGATACAGACGATCCTGGGCCTTACGGTCGGCCATGCCGATATCCGTAAGAGCTTCTCTGGAGATCCCGAAGATGTCCAGTGCGGAGGCACTAGGATTTATTGAAGCCCCTAATACCCCAGTTTCAGGAGTCCCATCCGCTATCTCCGGGACAGGCGTCACCCGATTGCTGTTCACGCCAAGGGCCGCGTCCCCACTGATTTCGTAGCTCCTCTTCAAGGAGTTCTCCAACCAGTTTTCCTCAAATGTACCTAGCTTGCTCTTAGGTTTGGTAACACTAGCACTTGTTGTGGAAGCTTTCTTGCTCATGTTTTACTCCCTTCTTGACTCTACCGAATAGTTTTCGAATTGCTATTTTTAGCCTCTATTTCCGATTATAGGAAATGATATACAATAAATAGATACCCTAACTGCAATATAGAGTGAAAGCGCTTAGTAAAGCGCTTTCAAGAACAGTGGTTGTTGTTGGTATCCACAGAGGGCTGTTCCCGCGTTCCCCAGCGCACGGACGGACGACGGTCACCTGCACCAGTTACACCGGTAATTCTCGCCTTTCGAGGGAATATACTGTGCTTTTTGAGTCATGAGTGGTGGTAACAAGGTGAAGGTATGCATTCGTACCCGTCCTACTCAGTACTTTGCTGAAGATGCCATCAAAATTGACGAAGAGCATGGCACCATCCAGATCACCAACAACGGAGGCGTGGAGCCTGGAGAAATGTTGAATAACAAGAATACTAGTGCGAAGTTTCGATATGATCATGTGTTCCACAATGCGTCGCAGACAGCTGTATATGACCTATATGCACGCGACACGGTGCAGAGTGTGGTTGATGGCATCAATGGAGCCATCATGTCCTACGGTCAGACAGGCTCCGGAAAGACTTTTACAATGATGGGCGACACCTCCAATTACGAGCATCGTGGTGTGGCCCCTCGTGCTATGACGCAGCTGTTTGGAGAGATTAATTCCCGCATTGAGTTCGAGTATCGTGTCACTGTGACTTATATGGAGATCTACAACGAGCGTATTTTCGACTTGCTCACCGATTTGAGCAGCCCAGACACGGCTTCAGACTACACAATTGCAGAGGAGAAAGATGGGCGCGGCACCTTCGTGCGCGGTTTGACGGAGGTGGAGGTGCGCGACGAGAACGAGGTGCTCAACCTCCTCTTCCGAGGGGAGTTGAGTCGCACTACAGCGCAGCACAAACTCAATAAGAAGTCGAATAGATCGCACACTATCTTCACTATCTATCTGCAGCAGCGCCAGCGCTCGGGCGTGAGTGAGCGTGTGGTGCACTCCAAGTTGCATCTGGTAGATCTCGCGGGAAGTGAGCGACTGAAGAAAACCATGGAAGTGGGCGCGGATGATCAGATCATGAAGGAGAGTATGAGTATCAACCAGTCTTTGACGTACCTAGAGCAGTGTGTGATCAAGCTGGCCTCCAAAGCATCGCACATCCCCTATCGACAAAGCAAGCTGACAAACATTCTCAAGGATGCTTTGGGGGCCAACTGCAACACTCTCATGATAGCCTGTATGTGGGGTGAGGCTACACACTTGGAAGAAACAACATCGACTCTGCGTCTTGCGGCGAGAATGATGCGCGTGCAAAATGAAACAAGCACAGTTGAGACGATAGACAGTGCTGCCCTCATTAAAAAGCAGGGCCGTATCATCAAGGCCCTGAAGCAGGAGTTGCTCATGCACGATGCTCTCGTAGAGCGTACCGGGGTAGGCTACGAACCATACACCCCTGAGCAGCAACAAGGACTCGCTCAAATGTTGGAGCGGTACGTGGATGCTCCCGAGGCCGAAGAGGAGGAGCTTCTTAATATCGTTAGCTACAGGCAGATGTTAGAAACGTGCAAGCAGTTCAAGAAGATGGTACTGAGCGCCCGAGCTGAAGTGGTGGCGACACAGGAGATGGCTATGAATGGCGGAGGCTTAGATGCTTTAGGTCGACCTCTAACAAGTGACGGATATGCTCAAGAAGCTGGCATGGAGGCCCGCATTGCTGATGAGTTCAACCCCAATTCCGAATTCGTCGGCACTTCGGAGTCCAAGACAGGCTTCGCCATCGGTGCTGCTGATGCTACCTCGAGACCAATCGGTGGTATTGAAGGTGCTTCCAACTACGATGGCAGGAAAACACTGATGTCTTCTATGTCGCCCACCAGCAAAATCAATGGTCTAGACAGCCCTGGAAGCCGTAGCTACACCAAGAGCGGTCCCGGCGGCTCGCCCAAACAAGAAATGTTCGACACGGGTTTGTCTTCTGCTATTGTCGGTGGTCAGGGAGCGATGTTCGAACAGTTTGCTCAAAATGAAGGCAATGACTTATACAAGTTGTTTTTGTCCGCCAAAGCAGATCTTAAGAGCCTTCGTACGCAGAGCAAGGAGTGCAGCGCCAGTATCAACGACGCCAAAGCCAATATTGATCGACTGCAAGATGAAATCGCTTCACGAAAGGTGTCACGTATTGAGCTACTGAGAAAATCGGGCCTGAAAACTTCCGAAACTGAAGATATTGTAGATGAAGAAGAGTTTCAACTGATGCAACAACTGCGTGGGGCCAAGAAAACCTACAAGGCACAGTACCAGCAGCTGCAGAAAATCAAGTCACAAATTGCAGAGGCACAGGGCAATGTTGAGCGTACTAGAGAAGAGCTTGCTGCCTGTTTCATGAAGTCTACTTCAAGTAGAGGGGTCAACGACAACACCGGACCCGGAACTGTCGATCAATTGGACGACCAGGAGGCCTTTGATCGGCTGGAGACCCAACGTGTGTTGGATAACGACCCTGATAGCTTGGCCTTCTTCCATGCACAGAAGACACGTCGGGCATTAATGACGCAAAACAGTGCCAACATCAAGTACATACAGAAAAACAAGCGCAATCGATAAAAATTTGCCGCATCAAGAAACATTAACTGTAAATATTCGTGTAAAAAAAGAAAAGAAAATAGTATATGTCCATCCCGTCGAGTCAGCTTGACGGCATCAGGAGCGCTCCTCATGAAGTTCGTCTTCGCCATCATCTTCGTCGTCAAACCAAGGCCCCTGATCCGCTCTATAAAAAAAAAAAAAAGTTACTTACGGGGGAAATCGAATCCCCAGCTCTTCCTTACGGCGCAAGAAATCTTCTTGTCATGGAAGGGAAGCATGTTACCACTACACCACGCAAGTATATGAAAACACCGAAAAAACATTTTTATCTAAAAAGGAATATTATTTTTCTGGAAAAGTTAAGAGTGGGTTTTATTTTTCAATTCATAGATTAGAGTGATAGATATATTGCAAGTGCATCCACCACTTTGGTTCTTGGAAGAATTGGAGTAGTTAACGGACTTGTCTGGTTCTTGAAGAAGAAGCCAGCAGCCGGCTTGGATGCATATATGCATATGAAGCACATGCCCAGAGTCATCATAAATCGATAGAAAGGGCGGTGGATGGAGTACTATGCTAGATGCTAGATGCTAGATGCTAGAGGGTATGATGGCACCGCTCCCGGAGATGGTTGGTTATAGTGATAACTATAACTATTAACTATGATCCAGCTTATGTATGACAACAACATCGCACCCAGTGGCTTGAGCGATCTTGGACACGTCGTGGAGGACCACATCGTGGGCATATTGCCAGGAAAGCACGAAGAAAGCGGACGTGCAATATTCCGTCTGAGTCGCCCAGTCAATGATTCAGAAGAAGAAGAGCAAATATGGCTTGTGCCAGTGAGAACGGTATCTCAGGTGCTAGGTGTGTGTGCTTCGTGTTAGTGTTAGTGTGTTAGTGTGTTGTCGTGAGGACGGCACCCTTTGCACCCACTGGAGCGGCAGCTCTAGCAATTGAAGAGGAGGGCAAGAAACACGAGCAAGATATGCCAGCGACGCCAACACAGAATGCGACTGGTTCCCTGACTCCAGTTTCGGCGAAAATAAGATTCACTCCAGATACCAGAATGACTCCCACACGTACTGATGTGGATAGCACATGACCAAGAGAGTTGTCAATGTTACTGCTCAAGACATGTGTAACTCACTAGAGGGGGTCTAGTGAGTTATAGCACCATGTCTGCTGGAGTATCTGATGAACTGTGCAACACCAGTCGTGGTCCGATCGTATGTGTATACAGCTTCGACGTAGCAGATGTAATCGCAGACGATTCTACCACAGACGGCACAGCTGATGTTGATACATCAGTAGACATCAGCCCTATTTGCATCATTTGCAATGTCGGAAGTACTCGGGCCATGAACGTCTTGTGCGCCAAAGTGGAAGCAGAGCGTTGCCGACACCAGTTGAAGAGTTTGCGCGTTTTCAGGGAAAAGATACGTAGTGAGAAACCTTCTCAGGAAGTTAAAGAAGCAGCAGCAGAAGTAGCAGCAAAAGCAGCAGCAGCAGAAGCAGAAGCAGAAGCAGCAGCAGAAGCAGAAGCAGAAGCAGAAGCAGAAGCATAGTTGCCCTGCTCACCCAGTTTACAATGGGTCGTAGCCCCGCCCCCCGCCCTTGTATTTTAGTACATAGTCATTACATTTTTGGCTGGAGAATGTGTTTCGTCATTGATAAATATCGACGATTTGAAGTAAAACCTTCATTTTTTGGAGCCCAGTATTGAAAACACGAACCTAGCCCTTTACTAATTGATTTCAAAGATATAGAATATCGGCAGAAAACTCTCTTGTTTTTCTCTTTTTCCCGTACAGTGTGTGCTGCAAATTGTGGATTCTGCAGTTTGCTGTTTAAAAACCCTATGCGTGCAGCTTAGTTCACTGCCCTCTCCTTTTGCAAGTTCGTTTTCTTGTGGTAAACACGTTGAATTTGATCACTTCATCGTGTGTAATTCCAAGTATATACCATCACAAATTCAAAACCCCGCATGGTTTTATAATATTACCTGGTATGAATATTAACAATAACAATAATAACAATAATAACAATAATAATATTATTAATGGTTTACATCAAACACATGGTGCTGCGCATCAAGGCCTTGATTCATCGAGGTTATCAGCAAGCTGCGATCCACCATTCTGGTATCCAACACTAGATTGGACATAGTGGCTATCTCCGGCAAGGCCTTGGCAATATCTGAGCCGTATTCGGGTGCCATCTTCACAAAAACCATGGCTAGGAGTCCCTGAGAACTTTCGCCCACTTTCTCTTGGTATTTCACGGTTTCCCCCGCGATCTGGCACCTCAGCATATTCAGCATTGAATGCACCTGCACCCAGCTCTCTTTGGAGTCAATGTAGTCATGTAACGGATGACCATCGTGTGCGTTGTAAAGTTCTTGAACAGGGGCAAGAATTTCAGACAGGTGCTCAACTAATACATCGTCCGGCGGCATACCATCGGGATACTTGGAAAATTTTTCTGTCAAATGTTTGAGCATTATTTTGTCTCCGAGAAAGAAGAATTCATCTTCCATTGCCTGGCAGTAGTTGATCTGAAAGGGGTTTTGTTCGCTTGGAGTGTAGTCCACACAAACAACAGCAATGTGGTCGTCACATAGATTAAAGCCGCTGCCAGCACTGTCCGCCTCTTTGAATAGCAGAGAGCGAAAGATCTTCGTGAGAATCCGGTAGTTCGTTTCTTTCCACTCTTCGAAGAGATCAAAAACATGAGACTTTCCCTTGACAGGGTTTCTCATAGTCTCGCATTTCAACTTGTGCATACCGACCTTCCAATCCTTCAATTGGCACTCCTTGCTGCAGTACTTTGCCTTCTTACATCCAGAACACAGCATGAGGTCCCTCCCCTTTTTGCGCCGAAGCTCCTCAAGTCCAATAAAGCAAGCTTGACACGCATTAACAGATCCATGGTCTCGTTGCACGTCGATATGCCTTGCCTCTTGCCTGGCCGCCATGCCAACCATTCCCGTCTAAACCTGCTGCATCCTAATGGTGGGATAATTCTCAGGATCTAAGCTACTGGCTATGAAATATTGATGGGCAAGTGAGAATATAACCTTCCTGGTTTAAAAGCGCCTGACCAGCCAGCACCAACCGGAGCAATCATCCGGCTTTGAAATCCGGAAAACAGAAAACTCTTGTTTTTCCTTCGTGAGGTTTCTAGCCTCTCTGCGTTGATATGAGTGGTTTTACTTCTGACTTGTCCGCGAGTGTGTAACTAAGCTATTGCTTGTGCATCGATAGAAACACTGGGGGATTTCTGTGCGCAACGTAGCCCAAACATAGATTCTAAATTGAAAGTTTTGATTGGAGGATCAGGGCTCACCGCAGCGTCTGGTCTGGCGCAAGCTCTAAATACATTAGAAGAAGGCATCGACAGCGCCCAGACAAATGCACTTAACTTTGCTGAAATCCTCGCTTAGTAAACTCGCAGAAGTGGAAGTGGAAGTGGAAGTACATAATATTTTTGTCCGTCACTTGACGTGTCCGTAGTCGTTTGTTACCTGTTTTTTGTAATGTGCCCATGTGCCCTAAGCGACAGTGCTCCATGCTCCTTTTGTTTAGAACCACCCAAACACACGGACCGGAGTGGTAGGAGTACAAGGAAGGTTCGTGGCTCGTGGTGTGGTTCGGACTGGATAAAAAGGCAAAACTTTTTCGTTCTCTACTCC
>JACLAC010016317.1_pt1 | contig 16128 bp, 4 predicted proteins | sample 8027881 | NCBI WGS metagenome assembly JACLAC01 (sample SAMN15725517, study PRJNA655200) | protist metagenome | isolation source: fluorescence activated cell sorting (FACS) single amplified genomes of... | place: Spain: Blaines Bay Microbial Observatory, Mediterranean Sea | collected 2016-01-19
TTTATCGTGAAACAGATTGACGCAATGGTAGAACTAGTACGGGGAGACTTGACAAAGCTACAGCGGAAGACATTGAGTGCAACGATTACACTGGATGTTCACGGCCGAGATGTAGTCCGGCTGTTGGTACGCAAAAAGCTTGATAGCATAGATAATTTTGAATGGACCCGTCAGCTACGATATTATTGGGATTTTGAAATAAACGATTGCACTCTCAGACAAACTAATACCAGGTTTCTGTACGCTTACGAGTACTTGGGCAATAGTATGAGGTTGGTAGTGACTCCATTGACCGATTTGTGTTACATGACTTTGACAGGTGCGCTTCATCTGCGATTTGGGGGCGCACCTGCGGGTCCTGCTGGAACAGGCAAAACAGAGACCACGAAAGATTTAGGAAAAGCCTTGGCACGACAAGTTGTCGTGTTTAACTGTTCAGATGGTTTAGATTACAAAATTATGGGTCGTTTCTTCTCTGGCCTTGCCCAAGCGGGCGCATGGGCATGCTTTGACGAGTTTAACCGAATTGATGTTGAGGTTCTTTCCGTTATTGCACAACAAATACAAACAATTCAGCAAGCGATCTCTATGGATGCGGAACAGTTTATGTTTGAGGGTGGAATGATTCCATTAAATTCTAATTTTGGGGTTTTTATTACCATGAATCCGGGTTATGCAGGCCGTACCGAGTTACCAGATAATTTGAAAGCCCTTTTTCGACCAGTCGCAATGATGGTTCCGGATTATAGGATGATTGCTGAAATAGTTTTGTTTTCGCAAGGGTTTGCAAATGCTTTGCCGCTTTCAAACAAAATGAGTCAACTTTACCAGTTGAGCAGTGAACAATTGTCAAAACAAGACCATTATGATTTTGGGATGCGCGCAGTAAAATCGGTGTTAGTGGCAGCCGGACAGCTAAAAAGAAAAGAGCCTGAGACCAACGAAGATTTGCTACTGATTAGAGCAATGAGAGACAGTAATGTTCCAAAATTCTTGGAGCAAGATTTACCCTTGTTCAGAGGAATCTTGAAGGACCTGTTCCCTGGTGTAGAAGTACCATTTGTAGATTATGGAAAATTGCAGCTTGCCATTGAGAATCAAATCAATATTTTGAACCTACAGAAGGTCCCTGCGTTTATATCGAAAGTGATACAAGTCCACGAGACGCAACTTGTTCGTCACGGAATGATGGTTGTAGGCGAACCAGGCAGTGGAAAATCTCTTAATGCATTAGTTTTAAGCAACGCTCTTGCGCAGCTGGAAGAAGATGGAGTGAAAGATAAGGATAACTTTTTTCGAGCAGTTCATACAGATAGACTTAACCCCAAATCTATTAGTGCCGGACAGCTATATGGTGAGTTTAATTTAATGACCGGCGAGTGGTTTGACGGACTTGTGCCGAGTTTGGTTCGGGCTGCAAAAGCGGATAAGTCAAACAAAAGACACTGGATCCTTTTTGATGGTCCCGTAGATGCTGTATGGATAGAAAATATGAACACTGTTCTCGACGACAACAAGACTCTTTGCCTTGCAAACAGTGAGCGTATTAAGATGCCAGATGGACTGCACATGATGTTTGAAGTCCAGGACCTTTCGCAAGCTTCTCCAGCCACTGTTAGTCGTTGTGGTATGGTTTTTATGGAACAAGTGCATGTCGGGTTAGATGCACTCCTCGATACTTGGTGTGAAACAAGTGGAGTTGCAGCACTCCCTAAGAACATAGGTTACCTCAGGAAAATGTTGGTAAATTATGTTCCAAAAGCAATTGAGTTTGTGAACGAGAAATGCAATGAAAAAGTGCGGCTGAGTGATTGTCATCGAATGAGCTCTATGTTAAACTTGCTGACTTGTATATTGACCGAAGAAAGAAAAGTATTAGACAGCAAAAGCAACATATTCGATTTGATTAACAATAACTTCTTCTTCGCTTTAGTATGGGCGATTGGAGGAAATGTAACAGACGAGTCCAGGCCTGTGTTCAGTGATTATATTACTTCTGCTCTTAAGTCTTTGCTAGGATCTAGTGCTGCAGATATTGACGCATATGATTTTCTGATGGACAACGAAAATGGGTCTAAAACGACGTGGACAAATGTTGTGCCAAAGTTTACGTACGATCCAGTCTTACCGTATTTTGACCTCGTAGTTCCAACAGAAGATACCACAAAATACACATTTCTTTTAGAAGCTATTTCGTCCAAGAGTTTTCATGTGTTATTTTTGGGAGAAACAGGCATCGGGAAGTCTATAATAATCCAAAATTTCCTAGATGCGTCGGTAAAATCTGGTAGCCTTGCAACATGCACAGTGAATTATAGTGCCCAAACGACCCCCGCAAATGTACGTGAGGTTTTTGAAACTAGATTGGAAAAGAAGCGAAAGAATTTGCTTGGGCCCCCGGCAGGAAAAAAAATGGTAGTGTTTGTAGATGACTTAAATATGCCGACCTTAGAAGAATATGGAGCACAGCCCCCGAACGAGCTGCTTCGGCAAGTTATTGATGATAAAGGATACTACGATGTAGAGAAAGTTGGACTGTTCAAGTTTGTTGCGGACACGAGCTTTGCAGCAGCTTGCGCTCCCCCAGGGGGAGGTCGAAGTGATGTCACACAGCGCCTAGTGCGTCATTTTCATACTATATGGTTGAGTAATTTGTCAGGAAAATCTATGAAAAGGATTTTTTCAGCAATACTCACCGGTTTTATATGCTCAGAGATGCCTAGCCTCATTGATGCATCGGAAAAGATTGTTGACGCTTCTGTCGAAGTATACCAAGATATTCAAAAAGGGCTTCTTCCCACTCCCTCTAAATCGCACTACACGTACAATTTGCGAGATTTGTCTCAGGTATTCCAAGGCCTTCTGATGGCTAATTCAAAGTCTATTACGTCAGAGGAAAATATAGTAAATTTATGGCTGCACGAAGTTGCCCGAGTCTTTCGCGACCGGTTGATAAACGAAACAGATAGAGCCTGGCTGAATGGGTGCTGCAAGGAGATGTTAAACAAATACTTTTCTATCGAATTAGAGGTAGAGTCTTTCGAAAACATTATGTTCGGCGACTACTTGGATCCTGAAAAGGAAAATTACTGTGAGCTGAAAAGCAAAGATGCGCTGCACCATGTATTGAACGAGCAGTTGGAAGAATTCAACATAACTTTTTCAAACAGGATGAATTTAGTATTCTTCGACGACGCCATGTCTCATATTTCACGCCTTGCACGTATCCTTCGGCAACCCAGGGGAAATGCCTTACTTGTTGGCGTAGGTGGAAGTGGCAGAAAGTCACTGACTAGACTTGCATCATTTATGGCTGGCTATCGATGCACATCTATTGAAATCACCAAAACCTACGACCGGCAAGCGTGGTTTGATGATTTAAAAGCGGTACTGATGGAGGCCGGATGCAAAGATCAGCCCGTAGTCTTCTTGTTCTCAGACACACAAATAGTACAAGAGGCCTTCTTGGAGGATATTAATAATCTCTTGAACGCAGGAGACATTCCAAACATTTATGCTAATGAAGAAATCGAAAAGATAATAGGGGAAGTACGCAAATTGTCTGCAAAAGCAGGAAAAGGAGAGAGGCGAGATGATGTATATGCACACTACGTTTCTCTTGTTCGCCAGAATTTGCGCGTTGTTCTTGCATTTAGTCCCATCGGAGAATCTTTCCGGGATAGATGTCGTATGTTTCCATCTCTCGTTAATTGTTGTACAATCGACTGGTTCGACCCTTGGCCAGAAGATGCATTGTTTTCTGTCGCAGACAGATTTTTGGGAGGCAACCAGGCTCAAGAACTGGAAATTGAATCTTTTGTGGAAAAGCTCTGCACTGTTGCTGTAAGAATTCATCGTTCTGTAGAGGTATCGACAGCTAAATATTTAAAAGAGGTTGGTAGGCACAATTACACAACTCCAACAAGCTACTTGGAGCTCTTGCAACTCTTTCAAGGACTGCTCAAAGAAAAGCGAGTAGTTGCCCAAGATAATCTGTCTCGGTACGAAAATGGTCTGAAGAAACTGAAAGAGACGGAAGACTTAGTAGAGGGGTTAAAAGTGGAACTAGCAGAAATGCAACCTGTATTAAAGCAGGCCAAAGCTGACACAGAAGAACTAATGGTGAAGCTAACCAAAGACCAGGCCGAAGCCGACGAAGCCCGTGGACTGGCAGAGAAAGACCAAGCGGCGGCAGAAGTTGTTGCAAAAGAAGTCGAGACCATAAAAACAGACTGCGAAGCTGATCTTGCAGAAGCTATGCCAGCATATTACTCCGCAGTTGAATCTTTAAATGCTTTAGACAAAAAGAGTATTCAAGAAATCAAATCTTTTGCAAATCCTCCCGAGATGGTGGAATTTACATTAAACGCAGTGTGTATCATGATGGGATCGAAGCCTAACTGGAAAGAAGCGAAGAAGTTGATGAACGATATGAATTTTCTGGATAACCTGAAAACATACGACAAAGATAACATCCCAAAATCGAAAATAAAGAAACTAAGGCCATTCATGAAGAACAAAAATTTTACTCCTGAAAAAGTCGAGAAGGTATCAAAAGCTGCAAAATCTTTGTGTATGTGGGTGCGAGCCATGCATACGTATGACCGCGTAGCAAAGACAATTGCCCCGAAAAAGAAAAAACTCGCAGGGGCTGAAGCTCAATTAGCCGTTGTTAACGCACAATTGGAAGAAAAGCAAGCCCAACTGCGGAGCATTGAGCAAAAACTGGCTGAGTTGGAGGAAATGTTCGACGCCAGCGTCCAGAAAAAGCAAAATTTGGAGGAGAAAACACGCCTAACTTTGCTTCAAATGGAACGGGCAGGTAAGTTGATGAGCGGTCTGGCTGGAGAAAAGCTTCGATGGCTGGATACCGTCAAATCTTTAAACTCTGACATTACAAATCTAGTCGGTAATATTGCAGTCGCTGCAGGAGCGGTAGCATATCTCGGCCCATTTACAGCGCCCTTTAGGAACGAGATGATATCTGAATGGGTAGAGACAACCAAAAGCCTCAATGTTCCGGTTGATAAAAAGTTCGACTTGCAAAGAATTTTGGCAGATCCTGTCGAAGTTCGAGAGTGGACAATCCAAAGTTTACCCGCTGATGATTTTTCAATAGAAAATGGGGTGTTTTCCACCAGAGGAAGACGATGGCCTTTGATGATTGACCCTCAGGGACAAGCCAATCGCTGGATAAAGAATTTGTTTAAGGAACAAAACTTACAGATAATAAAGCTGTCAGATGCAAACTTTTTGCGAACTCTCGAAAATGCGATTCGATACGGAGCTCCTGTCTTATTAGAGAATGTGCAAGAAACGTTGGACCCAGCTTTGGAACCAATTTTGCTGAAGCAAATTTTTAAACGTGGGGGACAAATGTTGCTTAGCTTAGGTGACTCTGAGGTTCCGTACTCTGATGATTTTAAGTTTTTCATCACGACAAAGCTCCCTAATCCCCACTACTTGCCCGAGATCTGCATAAAGGTGACGATTGTCAATTTCACTGTAACTTTGAAAGGGTTAGAGGACCAGTTGCTGGTAGACGTCGTAGTCCACGAACGCCCAGATCTCGAACAAAAGAAGGACCAGTTGGTGCTTTCTATTGCTTCCGATAAAAAAGAGCTGAAAGACATCGAAGACAAAATTTTGTACATGCTCGCTAATGCCTCTGGCAATATTTTGGACGATGAAGATCTAATTCACAGCTTAGACGCGAGTAAAGAGACATCTTCCGTCATTGAGGAACGTATGGCAGAAGCAGAAGTAACAACGGAAGAAATTTTTCGGGCCAGAGAGGGTTATCGAGTCGTAGCTACTCGTGCGTCAATCCTATACTTTGTGATTGCTTCCCTTGCTGACGTTGACCCTATGTACCAATATTCTCTTCAGTATTATCAGGCGCTATACAACATGCGATTACAAAAAAGCGAGGAATCAGACGATTTAGAAACTCGTCTAGCAATATTGCAAGAAGATTTAACAAAATCAGTGTTTGTTAATATATGCCGTGGTCTTTTTGAGCGACATAAGCTTCTTTTCGCTTTCAGGATCGCTGTGGATATTTTAAAACACCGAGGGGAGATTAGTGCAGCAGAGTGGCAGGCTGTTCTTGTTGGCCCGCCCGCAATAGAACCGGAAAAGGAATTGCCAGCATCGTCTCCTTTGCATGGGTGCTCGTTGCCAAGTAAGGTTTGGGTAGATTTATCCGCTCTGGAGGAAGGATTTTCTGCGTTTGGTGGCGTTCTTGACTCGATAAACGAAACACATGCCCAAGCTTGGACAGAATTTATTAATAGCCCCTCTATTGGAACAGATGACCCTCCTTCTCCGTGGAAGGACAAGCTTTCGAATTTGCAAAAGCTTTTGCTCTTGCGCATAATTCGATCTGATCAGCTAGTGTTTGGAATAAAGAAGTTTATAGGAAGAACCCTCGGTACAGTTTTTCAGTCTCCTCCTGGATTTGATTTGGCTAGTTGCTTTGCAGACTCAACAAGCTCCATTCCTTTAATTTTCGTTCTTTCAAGTGGTGCCGATCCAATGGACTATTTATTGCAATTGGCTACTGAGAACGACAAAAAGAGTACAATGCGTATTGTTTCTCTGGGGCAAGGGCAAGGTCCAATTGCTGAGGGGCACATGGGCGCGGCAGCACTGAGCGGAGAATGGGTCTGTCTTCAAAACTGCCATTTGGCAGTTTCATGGTTGGGAAAATTAGAGAAACTCTTGGAAGAGAGCGCAGAGAAATCTCTGCACGAGGAATACAGGCTCTGGCTAACCAGTATGCCAACAAAAGCTTTCCCCGTCTCTATTCTTCAAATGGGTATTAAAATAACAAACGAACCTCCCCAGGGCTTAAAAGCAAATATCACACGCACGTTCTTGGATATGTCTGAAGACGAGTATAATTCTTGCACAAAAACTTCCAGCTGGAGAAAACTTTTGTACGGCTTGGCGTTTTACAACGCTGCAATTCTGGAAAGAAGAAAGTTTGGTGCAATTGGTTGGAACATACCTTATGGTTGGATGAATTCCGACTTAAAAACAGCCGTTATGCAGTTACGTTTATATTTGGAAGAACAGGAGTCGACGCCGTTTGATACGTTGAATGTAATGGTAGGCGACGTGACGTATGGAGGAAGAATTACAGACAAACAGGACAAAGTGACGAATAAATGCATCTTGAAAAATTACTTTTTGCCAGAAGCATTGGTAGAGGGTTATAGTATGTCGGAGTCCAACGCCTATATCATGCCATCGGGCGATGCTACACTTTCTGATATCCGAAAGCTTATAACTACGCTACCGGACGTGGAACAACCGGAAGTATTCGGTATGCATGCAAATGCGAGTATAACCTACCAACAAAAATTGACCAATACGTTTCTCAACACAGCTATATCCATGGAGGCTGGTGGAGGCGGCGGAGGCGATGAAAATGAGGCAAAAGATAATGAAAGACGGGTCATGGAATCTAGCAAAGCAATGCTGGACCGACTCCCTGAAAATCCTTTTAATTTTAAAGCAGCCCACCCAAAAACGTTTGAAACGTCTGCTGGCGGGGGCATAAATTCCCTAGGCGTATTTTGTAGACAAGAGTGCGAACAATTTCAAAAACTCATTAAAGTAATACGGCGAAGTTTATTTGATCTTCAACGTGCCTTGCAAGGGTTCATTGTCATGGGCCCGGCTTTAGAGCAGGTCTACAAATCTTTTATATACCAACGTGTACCGGCACTGTGGGAAAATGCAGGGTATCCATGCCTAAAGCCATTACGAAGTTGGACAGAGGACTTTTTTTGTAGAGTAACGTTTCTTAGCAGCTGGGTTTCAGAGGGTCCTCGGCTATCATACTGGTTGTCTGGACTGTTTTTCCCGCAGGGATTTTTAACCAGCGTGCTGCAAGCATACGCACGCGAACGTTCAGTGGCAATTGACTTGCTCGGCTTCGATAGCCAAGTGATGCCGCTGTTTGAAGAAGATGTGAAAGAGGTTCCGGAGTATGGTTCCTACATTCATGGGCTATTCATGCAAGGGGCACAGTTTGACACGGTCGGGTCCGCAATTGTTGAGGCTGACCCCGGAATGCTTTTCAGTCGATTTCCAGTAATATGGTTGAAGCCTACATTAAAAGAGGACGGCGAAGAGGATGAACGCTACGCCTGCCCTCTGTACAAGACTTCCATTCGAGCAGGTACGCTGTCGACGACAGGCCACTCGACAAACTTTGTCGTAGCATTAAAAATACCAACTGCTCAACCCGCTGAACATTGGATTCGACGTGGGGTAGCGATGTTATGCATGCTAGACGATTAGTTTCTTGGAAAAAATATCATACGATTTTTTTAGTAAATTAAAGTTAAAACTCAAGTAAAAGCTTTTATAATAACAACTTTATTAATAAAAAGTTTTTGTTTTTAATTTTTTAATAATTTCAGAATAAAAAATTGGCTGTCATTTAAGGAATTAAAATTAATGCAACCTGCGAACTGATCTCTACTGGTGTGATTTTAGTAATCAATACGTCACTTAATAATTTTAAAGTAAATATGACATCGGATGAGGAAGTTGACTACGGGTCTTTTGACATCGACGCAATTCCATATACCGATTCGGATCATGCATGGAGTACGTACACATGAGAATGATAATCAAGACTAAGTGACAAGGGTATTATTGATCAATAAAATCTCATGAGCAGAGATAATAGACTAACATCGCAGTACGAAGAAGTACAATTTTGATTACTTGTACCGTACTACTTTAAATAATATCAGCCAATTTTTCGTTTTTAAAAACTATCTTTTTTAAAACTTAATAACAAAAAGTTAATTTTACACAAATGAGATATGATATCATAAAAACATCCTATATATAATTTTGTTTTTTCATAAACATATTTATAATTTATCGTAATGTTATCATAAGTATTACTCTCGCGTATAATACGCACTGTGGACAAATGTCTGTTTCACTCTCAAATATGCTCTCTCCTTTTCTGTACAGATTTCAAAAGCACATTGTCATTCGGCACAGACATGTCGCGAAGGATTTTTACCTTATTTGTTGATCAAATGTTCGTTTCTCGGTAGGCTGCTCTTTCAATAACTTATTGAAGACCTGAAGAACTTCGTCAGCTCGGGCAGCTCCATTTACAATGTAGGTGCCATCCACCACCAGTGTTGGAATAGAGTAGATTCCCATAGCCTGCACCTTTTCATACATTTGCAGCACCTCTTGCTTGCCTCTAGATTCATCTTTTAAAAAGTCTATTGAGAGCTGCAGCTCTTCTTCGGTCAAACCCGTTTCTTTAAGCGATTCCAGCAAAAGCTTCTTGTCGTTGAGAATTCCCGCTTCGATAAAATGTTTCCTATTCAGGACGGAATACAATTTCTCTGATTTGTCCAATCCAAACTGAGACACATACAGGACAAGCCTATGAGAATTTATTGTGCACGATTGAACACGTTTATCGAGCTGCTTTTGGGTGAAACCCACGCTTTCATCCAGGCCAGCTTCTCTACCCCGTGGAATGAGTCCGTGCGATTTTTTTACTTGCTCAAACCGTTCCATGCTGCCAAACTTTCTGACCATTCTTGTGTTGTGCGGTTCTGTAAAATCATCGTCTTCGTCCATGTACCTCGGTTCAAGCAAAAACGGGACTCTATGCAGCCGAAAATCAAAGACATTTCCATTCTGGGCTTCAAACATTTGAATTGCTTTCGATATGTGGCGTTTCCCAATGTACCCGTTCTGATTAAAGAGTGGTTAGCACAAATTGTAAACCAAGATGGTGCGATGAAAATACTTACGGCTGATTAAAGAGTGGTTAGCACAAATTGTAAACCAAGACGGTGGGATGAAAATACTTAACTTACGTCACATAGTGTCAGAAATTAGCTCCAAGTAGACAATAGGTTTATTAGTCGCAACAGCGTCCATAATGAGAACTACAAGTTGGGCAACAAGAAAATACTTTACTGTGCGATCAAACAGCATGCGAGGGGATAATGAAACTACAAACTCTTTTGTTGAACCACTATTTATTTGATTGTTATTTTCCTTTTCATTGTCTTTCTGAAGTGTGTTTCCCCGTACGTACAGTATTATTTTTATAGTGAGAGAGTGGCGGTAGATCCAATAATTTTTATTTAGTGGTGGATTTAGAAAAAAAAAAGACGACTTCATCATTTCGTCATATTACATATTATTACATTATGATATGATCGCATCTCATCTCATCATTATTTTTTAAAATTATAATAATTGCCTCAAAAAGCCATTTAATGCTGTGCAATGTTAATATCTTCGTCTATGAATTTTACGACGATTTTTCAGTTCTCAAAATCAACCCTGGTATAAGCTGACCTGCACACAGGGCATGTGTTAACAAGTTTTTCACCGTTGAAGCTTTCGAAGGTTTTGATACATTTTTCATGGAAAACATGAGAGCAACTCAGAAGCACTTTGCTTCGTTTTTTGTCTTTCGCGAAACTACACATGCAAATTGGACAGTCTTCTTCACAGCGTTTCAGTGCAGACTCCCGAACCTCATCCCACCTGCTAGGGGACTTCGTTATATCATTTGGCCCTCCAAATATACTGCGGCTCATGGCCAAACTTTGGTCCAACTCTGCGAACAATGCATCTACTGCGCTGTCCTTTTCCTCCATCGCAGATACTAGCTTATCAGTGGCTTTTCCAACTCTATTCGCAAAAAACGTATGGGCTCGATCTCTGTTTCCAGCTCCAGTGCCATAAAACGATGCAAGTTTTGTTCCATATTTTCTGCGCGCTCGAAACCCCCGAACGAAACGCTGAATTTCACAAGCGCAACTGTGCCTATGCATGGCTGCACCACGATGGTAGGAGTGTTTTTGATACTGCTTTTTCCTGCACATTGGGCACGTCCTTTCAATACTATTTTTTATAAACTTTTCAAACGACACCAAGCAGGAGTGGTGGAAAACGTGAGAGCAGCAGAGAATTACTTGGTCTTGTATCCCTAAATTTTCGCAGCAAATCGGGCAGACAACGTCTTTCTGCTTTGTGCCATATTCGCGCTGTTCATGCATGAGCTCAGCAGCTTTCCACTCTTCTTCACTCAGCATTTTTGGACCTTGCACTAAACCCCTTTTCTGTGCAAGTGTTGTTGCTGGTATATTGGACGATGAAGATATGCTCCCAGAGGAGTCGTCTCCTCTCCTACGTCTGCCTGTTCGCTCAAACCCTGGCCTCCCCGACGGTTGGTTATTTTGTCTATTATTTCTATTCTGCGACGGTCGTGCTCTACGAGATCGTGTAAAATCTTTTGTTCCCAAAGACAAATTTAAAGATCGTGTAAAGTGAGCCTGTAGAGCTGCAGCATCTAGGCTCGTGTTCTGCGGCGCAAGTGCAGAATTTGTGCTCGAATGTATAAGTCCATTTCTACCGGGCCGCGAAGAACGCCCTTGGCGCGCCCTTGTACCGTTTGTCAGTAACGCCAGATTCATTCCTTCAAACCTGCGCGAGGACGGGAGAACCAACTAAATACCTAGCTCGACTAAATGACAATTCTCTCTGTCCTATTTGTCCTATTTTTGCTCTCTTTCTGTCTCTCTTTTAATAAAAATGGTTGATAAGTCCAATTAATAAATGTTTTATAAAATAGTAATTGTACAGTTAATTAGACTAATAATAGTATGATGAAGTAACGGTTTTGCTGGGATAGTAAGTCGCATTTGGGATTTCGTTTTAATTGTTATTTGGTGATAATTATGGTTAGGATTAGGGTTTTGTTATCGATACGCGTAGACCTCCTCGTATGAATTTTCTTCTTCTTCTTCTTCTTCTTCTACTTCCATCATATTTCAAATTTTTACTTTAATTTCATCTATAAGCTTTAAGGTTCACAAAATATTTTAGTATTTATAGTTATATTTTTAAATAATAAATCATTATTATAATATATAAATATCCTTATTATACTTTTCAATGCAACAAGAAGAAGTGATTTTTTTAATATTTGGGTTGAATGAAGAAGCAAAGAGCATCAAATAGTACATTATATAACTATTTTTATTATTATATCTCTTATTATTACTATCACAACAAGAAGAAGAACGAAGAAGAGTTGAATTTTATTTGTCTTCTTTTTATTTGCTTAGTATTATTTGTACTATTATTGCCTCGCCTCCCCTAATATAATAGTAATAAAAAAAAAAAAACAACGAAGAAGAAAGGAAAGTCGATTGCTTTTATTTTTTTCTTCTTTCATTCTTTCTTTTTGTTGTTGTTGAAATTATGAATTCTTTTAATTATTGAATTTAAATGTATGTGTATGTATATAAGCAAATTCGAACGACATGAACTTTTCCTCTTTATTTTGACCGCAATATCTTATGTACAGCAAGAATAGATATTAAAAATAGGAAAAACAGTGAGCTACGAAACTTGAACTGGGTGCCCCACGTTAGAACCAAGGCAGGCTAGTATTTTGTTCACAACAATAGTACCACGGCTGTACAGATTTAAGTTCGTGCGAAGTTCATAGAGATGTTGACCTAATCAGACCATCGCAGCCGATAAATATTTTAGACGGTTTGAAACGTAGTATGGAAGAGACTAAGCCCATCACCCCAGGCACAATTGAAAAATCAAACGCAATGAAGTCGACGGAGCAGACTCTAGCCGTGTGTATGTTGCTAGACGAAGTCTCTGTGCAAGCACAAGCCAACCGGGACGTTATTGAAGTGCTTCAGGGACACCCCGACACGTTTGTAGAATTGGTAAATGACATTCAGAGCATGAGTGCGCGCAGGAACAACAAAGTAAAAGAGTTAGCAAGTGTTCTTGGTCGAAAAATAGTATTACTGGCAAAGAGGAAGATCGGCTCTTACGGACACCTCGAATCCTTGAGAGAGAAATTAAAACAAAGGGAGAGTGGGATTCGCCGGTTGTCTATGACTTCCCCTAGCCTGCCTTTGAACGAAAACGATATTAGAATAGGCGAAGAGTTTGAAACAGATCTATCGATTTTAATGAATGCACTGGGGGAGCACGAAAAAGTCAGTGCACTTACACTGGATGATAAAAAATGGGAGAGCATGGACTCTTGGACTGGAGAGGAGGTAGAAGCGGCTGATAGAAGAATTCGGGCTGATACAGAGTGGTACACTCGGTACAACGAGAGGCTAGAGCACACTTTGCTTCACGAAAATATAGATAGCCTCATTCAACATTTGAAGGAGATCCAGAAGTGGAACGGAAGACTCCTGAATCGAGCGTTGGGTGCAAGTGGGCTTTCATTGTGGGCTAAAAGTGAACTCAAGGATAGACTGAGTCGAGCATCTACCAAAGTGCAAACAGAATGGACGGATACGAAACGAACCGCCCACGGAGTAGCGGAAAATTTGACTGATAATGTGTTATTGACTGTAAAAAACCATGCTTACATGACCGTGAAAGTCTTAGACAGGAAATTAGAGCAGCTGTTTTTGAGTTTTGTAGATGGTCTTGCCGGAAGGTTAGCATCGGAGACTGTAATGATGAATGAGCTGTTTAATCGGATCGACAAGACTAAAGAAGACATTTTTGAAAGAACAAAGGCATACAGGAAACTAATCTCCTTCCGGCAAGCGTCATTCTCAAAAACACGCGCTGACCCTCCAAGCGAAAGTAAAATTGCAGCAGTCGTTCATAAGACCGAAGTCAACGAACCAATAGAAGAAGAAGCGAATGATGGTTTTTCACAAGACGTTCACAGCGAGCCATACGAACGTCCCCCTTCTGACGATTCAACCGAGGTTCGAGCATGGCTGTTTATAAAGATGAATTCCGAAGATCAATTTAGACTAAGATATTGTGTCTTGTGGAACAACTTAATACTTTATATTTTTGAAGACATGGACGCAGCAGATCGATTTTTTGATGGAAAAGCCAGCTCGGCCAGAGTACAAAAATTTCTAGACCTTACAATGGGAATATCGCTGAGGAAGTATCCAGATAGAATAAATGACAAAGAGTGCACTGTGTTTGAGATAAAAATGTCTCATTGCTTTTGGATGATCGGCTTTTCGTCGCAAAAACGCTCTAGTTTTTGGTATGAACGCATAACTTCCGTTATAGACAGTAGCAATTCTAGCTCATCCAAGAAAACGGACAAAAAAGAAAGGACAGACAGCTTTGAAATAGTCGATAGGGGAACAAAGAAAGATCAAGTAGTTCAAGCCCATGGCTGGTTGGAATTGTGGAAAGACAGAACGTGGACTCGCAAATATTTTGCGATACATTCTCACTCTATAATTTTTTGGTTTAAAAATGCAGAAGAATGCTCATCATTTTTGTCAGACAAAGAACCAAAAGTCACTAATGACTCTGTAAATTTGGAATATATAGTAAACGTTCGACGGCCTTATAATTCGCGAATGTTAGAATTAATATTTCGAGACCGAAGCAAGCTACAAGTGCGTGCTGAAACATGTGCAGAAGCATTATCATGGCTTCGAAAACTTTATCAATACGTAAAAATTGATAATATTGAAAAAATCGCGTCTATCCGACCTAAACCGCCAAGAGTAATGACTCCGTTGAGCAAAACACGACCTAGTGTCGGAGTCGTACCCCCCCCCCGTGAGCAACGGGGAGAGTTTGATCAACGCCCATGGATGGCTGGAAAAACAAGGTTATTATATCAAGGCATGGAAAGCTCGATACTTTGCTCTATGGAACCATAAAATTTTGTATTATTTTCATTCAGTAGAAGAATGTAAAATTTTCGTTGGAGGAAAGTCTGCTGAAAATAACGCCCAGGGTCTTATTGACCTACAAAAAGTAAATAGGATAAAAGTTACGAAAGAAGACAGGAAAGCATTAGAGTTATCCTCCCCTGACCGAGTTTGGTACATTAGAGCAAAGAAAATCGAGGATGCAAGGGTATGGTTTAAAGTGTTGTCCGAGTGCATAACACAAATTTTGTCTGATTCTCACAGCGCTTCTCCCCCTAAGAACATCCCAGGAAAAAATAATGATGGCCCTCAAACGTCTAAGAAGGGTGCGGTAATTAAAACCCAAAGAATACCCCAAACTGTACAGAAAGAGGCGAAAACAAATGTGAAACGGCAGAAAGACTTTCTTTGGAGCGATTTTGATAATGGTAACACGCTTGTGAACTGGACAGGATGGATGTGGAAACTAGGAGCAATTCGTAAAAATTGGAAACGACGCTTTTTTGCCTTATGGAATTCCACTATCTTGTATTATTTTGTTGACGCAGACAATTTTTCTAAATTTGCGAAGGGAAACTCTGCAGCAAACACGTCCCAAGGTTTTATTGATTTGACCACAGCAACGTCAATTACAAAAGTTCAAGAAAAATCTATCGAGGAGCCTATAATTAAAATTGTCACTAAAACCAGGACATGGTATTTGAAACCAGACAAGCAAGATGTTGAAATGTTACTCCACGTTCTTTACATTGTTCAAAAGTTTCCACTATCACTGAAATCCACTTCTTCAGGACACAACGGCTTGATTGGAGATGAAGGCAAAACAGACAAAGAGGAACTACGAAAGCATAGAAACATTGCATATGGATACTTTTTGTTAGGAAATGGGCATTATAGACTTTCATTTATCGGGAAAAAATATTTTGTTTTGAGCGATAAAAGAGCTCTGCTCTTTTTTCAAACGCCTGATAGAGCGTCTCTTTTTCTGAAGCGCGCACATAGTTTACCTAATAGACTCGTAACTTCAATCGCAAGAAATGCCTCCAATGGAGTAGTAGATGTGGCGAAAGCAGTCTCAGTAAGTGCATTTTCACGTGTTGAACAGAGGCAAAAGCGTACATTTGTTTGCATAAGATTTGAAAACTTCAGTGTGGCCGTCTCACCTCAACCTTTTACATCTTTTGCATTCGACAACTTGTTTCATGCTCTAAAATTCTTATTCAGGGGAGGGGATATGAAATATAGTTCCACCAATAAGTTAATCTACAAGTCAAAACGTTTACCACCGCGCCGAAAATTGCAGCCATATTCACCGCATTCAGAAAAATCCTTTGACGTATATAATCCAACGATATTTCCGAGGAGACGAAAGATAGCGCGAAAAAGGGTTATACGCGTGCCGAAAGCAAGCTTTAGGAAGAAAGAA
>JACLAC010008330.1_pt1 | contig 16127 bp, 12 predicted proteins | sample 8027881 | NCBI WGS metagenome assembly JACLAC01 (sample SAMN15725517, study PRJNA655200) | protist metagenome | isolation source: fluorescence activated cell sorting (FACS) single amplified genomes of... | place: Spain: Blaines Bay Microbial Observatory, Mediterranean Sea | collected 2016-01-19
CTGAAGCAGTTTTAGCTGGCTTAAATAGAGAGATAGGAAATGTTGAGCTAGCCGAGGATTTTGATGAGCTAAAAGAGAAATTGAAAAGCACCAAGGAAACATGCCTTGTTTGTTTGGAAAAGAATGAGTCATTGGGTCAAGACTTGATGATGTTGGGGACATTTTGGAATGAATTTAGAGATGATCACATTTGCCTTGTTTATGTATCTAGAGGGGCAAGAGGTGAAGTGCAATTATCTAAAAAATTAGGTTTTACGGCGTATTTAACAGATCCTTATGACGACGACCAATTCGATGAGCTATGTGAGATTTTGATGAGTCGAACAAAAATTGCCGATCATTTATTTTTAACAAAATATGACTTAATACGTGAAGCTCCAACTAAGATAGAGCATACATTCAAAGTCCTTTTAGCTGAAGACAATAATATTAACAGAAAAGTGTTAACCAAAATGCTAAATAAATGCGATGTTAGTTTCGAAGTTGCAAAAAACGGTAAAGAAGCAGTTGAGATATTTAGAAAAGAAGAATTTCAATTGATTTTTATGGATATGCAAATGCCAGAGATGGATGGGCTAGAAGCAACAAGAGTGATTAGAAAAGAGCAGTCATGGCATATTCCAATAGTTGCTTTAACAGCTAATGCGATGGCTGAAGATAAACAGCAATGTAATGACGCTGGTATGAATGGTTTTTTAACGAAACCGATTCAATTGGAAACAATTCAGGATACCATAGCCGAATATAGGAAAACAACCAGTCAATAAGGCTTTAAGTTTTGTTTGTCATCCATTCACGATAGTCACGTCCCCACCTTCTGCCTAGCCACAACCATTGCTGAGGAGCTTTTTTGACTAATTCAGATAAGGCCTGGTCTAGCTCAAGGATACTTTTTTCTAAATTTAATTTTCCACTCTCGTCTAAACTAACTTGATAGTCTTTGATAAAGTGGTAAACAAAATCATTGCCATTCCTCACTAAAGCTAAGGGTATGATGGGGGACTTGGTTTTATGTGATAGTCGTACAACGGAATCCCAGCTCGTGGTAGGGCAATCTAAAAACGTTGAAGGAAAGCCGTCTTTGCCACCAAATTGATCAATCAAAACTCCAACGGCACCTTTTTCTTTTAACGTTCTCATCATGGGGATGAGGCCTCCTTCTTTAGCTATGGTTGTTTGTCTGTGATTGAGGCGAAAAGATAAAATAAGGTCATTGACCCACTTCTTTTTATGTGGTTTAAATACAGCGCTCATAGGACGATAGTATCTTGAAACCGCACTAGAGCCAATTTCCCAGTTGCCTATATGGCAAGAGGCAAAAATTAAACCTTTATCTGCTCCGACACTATCACAATATTCAAAGAGAGCCTCCATATTCTTAATTTTAGTTCGACAAGTTGCATCGTCATGGTTTTGAAACCATACAATTTCAGCGGGTATTTTCCAAATATGTTGGAACATAGAACGCACGGTTGATTTGGGGTCCCATCCTTGACCTGTAAGTTTGACCATGTCTTCACATTCAAGAACATGTTTTTGATCAAGTTTATAATGTAGTGCACTAAAGGTCTTTTCTATAACTTTGTGTAGCCATAGTGGAGAATTTGAAAGTGCGACCCAAATAGGAGATCTAGTCACGAAGAGCCAAGCAATAACCTAGGATAAAACTACTTAATTTCGCTTCTATTTCAGCTCCTTCAAAATTTTTCGATTCGAGAAGGCCTAGTAACTTTTCTAAGCTGAGGCGATGAACTTTTAATCCTTCTTCCGTTGATTCAAGCTGAGGGGTCGGGTTGAGGTTTTCAGGGGAAGTTTCATCAATTTCAACAAGTACAATAGCAATGCATTCTGAACTTAACCCAGGGCTAAGTGACCTTGGTGGAATGGAGGATTGAATGGTGCCGGTGTAGCCAGTTTCTTCCTTAAGTTCTCTGATTGCAGCTTCATGGTGGTTTTCTCCTTCATCAATAAGGCCAGCAGGAAACTCTAACGTTTCAGATCCAAGAGGTGGGCGGAATTGTTCGACTAGTATGAAGTCGCCACTGTGTTTAAGGCGTGGAATCATCATGACGCAACCCGTTTTTCCTACACGGCTGACCCCTTCCCAGTGGTGAATGTCGCCATTCAGTTTTTTCCAGTGGGTCTTATTCAGTTCAAGCCACTGTCCCTTCGCTATGACCTCGCGTTTGACGATTCTTGAAGAGTCAGTCATGATCATTTTCTTGTTCGAGGTATCTCGCGACGGGTGTATCTTCGAAAACAGGTTCTCTGCCTTCAAAAACAGCATAAGCTTCTTCGCGTAAGTCTTTCAGCTCTCTTTGATATCTACGGGAGTGATGAACAAGGGTGAGCTTTTCGGCATTCACTCGCTTAGCTAATTTCCCTGACTCGTACGCTGTACTGTGAAAATGCTTTAAAGCAAAATCGCGGTCACATTCTCTAAAAAAGCCTTCTATGACGACTTCATTAGCATCTGTAAAAATGGTTTCTAAAAGTTTATGGTTGGCTTCACAGGCCAAATGGTCCATAGCATAGCCTAATTTCCAGCCAGCTTTAATGTATAAGTATTTAAAAAGTTCTGAAGCTTGGAGAGTCGTTTCTTCGTCTATTTTTATGGAGGTATCTGGGGCATTGTTTTGGTAAGCTTCCTTGAGTTGTTTGATCCAAGGTCCAGGTTTGTAAGGAAACTCTGAAATGTTTAGGTTCGACTTTTCCTCTAAGGCATAGGCCATACTTGTAATTTTATGGTTTAGTTCAGCACAACGAACTTGGACGCCTTGTTCTTCAAAGCAAACTTGGTTCTCTAAAGTATAACTTTTTTTCTCAATGAGATCCCAGTGAGGGGGGCCTAGTTCATAGACTTTGGCTTTGCCTTGGTCGATTTCTCGTACTTCGTAGATAGGGCGGTAGCGTTTAATCAGGTTCCATGTGTAACAACGACCTTTAGCTTGAACGTTTTGAGCAATGCCTTTAGGTCCACAGATGGTGACAATTCTTCGCATGCCAACATGGTGTCGAAGTAGGGTGTCAAAGTTGCAAAAATGATCGATATGGGTATGGGTGATAAAAATAGCTCTTAAAGACTTACAGTCACCTGCTCCTAAATATCTAGCTTTTCCACAATCAAAAAGGTAAGACCAAGGGTGATTATCCACGGTGGCAAAAAAACAAATGTCTTCACTGATGTGGCTTTTATTTTCTGCCTGAATCACTAAAATTAAATCGGAATGAAAGGTATAATCGTAAAGGATGACAAGGCTCTTCAATTTCATGTCGCAATAAATCTGTACAAGCGGGAACTTAAAATAAGTTTGACCACTTATGGAAGAGAATTTGTTTAAAGTAAAAAGTGATTATCAGCCTGAAGGTGATCAGCCTATGGCGATATCTGATTTAAGTTCTCAAATAAATGCTGGTCAGGAGCACAATTTATTACTGGGTGTTACAGGCTCAGGAAAAACTTTTTCCATGGCGAAAATCATCGAGAAGGTGAACCGTCCAACTCTTATTTTGGCTCACAATAAAACATTGGCCACTCAATTGTACGGTGAATTTAAGGATTTATTTCCAGATAATGCGGTTGAGTACTTTGTGAGTTATTATGATTATTATCAACCTGAAGCTTATTTACCGGGGCGTGATTTATATATAGAAAAAGATGCATCGATTAATCAACAGCTAGAAAAAATGCGTCACTCAACAACTCGTTCTATATTGGAGCGAAAAGATGTGATCATTGTTTCATCCGTTTCTTGTATCTACGGTTTAGGTAGTCCTGAAGAGTATCAAAAGATGATGATTTTTTTGAAGGAAGAAGAGGACTTCGGTTTATCTCGCCTTCAAGCGAGGTTGATAGAAATTCAATATGCTAGAAATGATACAGCACCGATACAGGGCCAATTTAGAGTGCGAGGGGATACGGTCGATATTTTTCCTGTTCACAGTGATGAAGAGATGATTCGAGTGAGTTTTTTCGGGGACGAAATAGAGGAAATCACCATTAGAGACCGCTTAACTAATAAACTTCAAAAACGCATGAAGAAAATTGAAATACTTCCTGCAAGCCATTATGTAACAGACCATGACCATTTAAAAAGAGCCATTAAATGTATCAGGGCTGAGCTAAAGCAACAGCTAGAGTTATTGGAAGGGCAAGGGAAATTATTGGAGCAACAACGTTTAAAAGAGCGGGTCCGATATGATGTTGAAATGATGGAACAAACGGGTTTTTGTTCAGGTATAGAGAATTATTCTCGTCATTTAACCAATAGTGCTCCAGGTGAGCCACCTCCTACCTTACTGGACTTTTTATCTGAAGATGCTCTCTTATTTATCGATGAGTCGCATGTGACGCTTCCTCAGGTGAGAGGCATGTACCGAGGAGATCACTCTAGAAAATCAACTTTAGTAGATTTCGGTTTTAGATTGCCAAGTGCGATGGATAACCGGCCTCTCAAGTTCGAGGAGTTTGAGAAGAGAGGGATACAAAAACTCTATATTTCCGCGACTCCAAGTGATTACGAATTAGAAAACTCGGTTAAACCCATAGAACAAATCATTCGACCGACTGGTTTAATGGACCCAGTGATAGAAATTCGACCTCAAGGCAACCAAGTAGAAGATTTACTGGGAGAAATTCAGACGAGGTCTAAAAAGGGTGAGAGAGTTTTAGTGACAACTTTGACCAAGAAAATGTCAGAAGAATTAACTAAATATTTAACGGAACAGGGTTTGAGGGTGAGGTACTTACACTCAGATGTGGATGTTTTAGAAAGAAGCCAAATTATTAGAGATTTAAGAAAAGGTTTATTTGACGCTTTAATTGGGATCAACCTTTTAAGAGAAGGTTTGGATATTCCTGAAGTGTCCTTAGTGGCTATTTTAGATGCAGATAAAGAAGGTTTTTTAAGGTCTAGAACTTCATTGATTCAAACGATTGGTCGAGCAGCACGTAATTTAGAGGGCAGAGCCATTCTTTACGGGGATAAAATAACCCCATCTATGCGAATTGCGATAGATGAAACTGAAAGAAGGCGCAAAAAGCAGTCTGATTACAACGAAAAGCATGGTCTAACGCCTAAATCGATACAATCAAAAATTAAAGATGTTTTAGCTTCGATTTATGAGAAAGATTATGTCACCTATGAAATCGCAGAGGATACGGCTAATTATGGCTTGGGTGAAAAGGAAATCAGAGCCAAAATAGCCAAGTTAGAGAAGGCCATGAAGAAAAAGGCTAGTGAATTAGAATTCGAGCAGGCTGCAAAACTAAGAGATGAAAAGAAAGAACTAGAAGCTAGCCTTTTATCACTTTAAGTTAGGCGCTTTCGACCGTTTCCACTTTAAAAGTAGGGGCGTCTATTTCTAGAACTTTAAGACTGCCTTTGCATTTAATGCATTTAAATCTTTGTTCTACTTTTAAGGGGTAACCTGTACGACATAGAGTTTCTTCATTACAAAGTGGACAATTAAACTCATAGCCAGGTAAGGGACCACAGTGACCACCACCACAACAGTGATCTTCGTACATTTTTATTGAATATTCCATGGCTGAAGTTTAACAGCAACTTCAAAACGACAAAGTCAGGTCCTTATTTTCCTGAAGAAATAAATACTTTTGAGCTTTCTATCTCTTCTAGAAGGTGGTCTTCGTGGTTTTCGAAAAAGTTATCTTCCAATCCAACAGATTCAAGCTCTTCTGTACTGAGCTCTGTTCCATGAAGGTCGGTCATATAGCCAAGCTTTTTTTGTCGACAAAACTTATCGGCAACACGTGTGATGTTTACGAGGGAGCTTTCGTTTTCATCAGATTGGTGTACATTTCTGATAACGTTTTGAATATTATCTTGTAAGTTCCATCTGTCAGCCAAAGCATGTCCTACTTCAGAGCTTGAGAAACCCAAAACTTGGTCTGTACAAGTTCTTAATGGCATGTCTTTTTCATCTGCAAAGAGATGAATACGGTGGTACTCTTCACTGGCAAACCTCATTAAGAGAAAGTCTCCAATATCATGAGTTAATCCAGCAATAAAATACTCTTCTAGATTTTTTCTAGGAGCACCTGTTTTTTTAGCAATATAACGTCCAGTAGCTCCTACGCTTACCATGTGTTCCCACAGCTGACGGTAATTGAAAAACTTGTTGTTTGGGCTTCCTTCTGTCACTTTTACAAGGTCTGTTGAAAGAGCGATATTTTTAATTGTGTTAAAACCTAATAAGATAAGAGCTCGGTTTAAGCTCGTAACTTTATGGCTTAACGAAAAATAAGAGGAATTAACGAGTTTTAATATTTTAAGAGTTAAAACCGGGTCAGTTCTAATAATATCAATAAGGTCTTTAGGGGTAATGTTTGTTTCATTACATAGAGATAAAACCTCTTGAACTGCCGGAGATAAGCTAGGAAGGCTTTCGATTCCTTCTAAAACTTTCTCTTTAATTTTTATTCTAAGTTGATCTGACATTATGATAAATCCAACCAGAAATAATAAAAAGTAACATTATTCACAATCCGAATGTTATTTATAGAGTTATTTTTACTATATAGTAATTATTGGGTTGAGATGGTTATTTTTTAGCGTAAATAAGTGGCTTTTTTTAAGTGCTTGAATATAAGAGGTTTAGGGAAAGGCCGAGCCTAAAACTTTGTACAGAGTGTGAAAAAAATTACGCCTGATAGCCTAAATAATAAAGGGATGTGGCTTTTTTAGTCTATTTCTGTTAGAAATATATTAGAATTGAAATCTCAAAACTTAGCCGTATTTTCACTGGCCATAGGTGAGGTCACAGTAAAATTAAATGAAATTCGCCTCCTTATTTATTTTCTATCACCTTTGAAATGTCATTTCAACTATTTATCCAATTTGAAAATTTTGGGTAGAAACTAGATGAAGCAAATTCTAGTCATTGAAGATGATGATAATATTGTTTATCTCATTAAACATTATTTCTCTAAAATAGAAGATAGCTCCTATGAATTAAGTGTTGCTACATCTTTAGCTTTAGGTTATAAAGCTATTGAAGAGAATGAGTATGATGCCATTTTATTAGACCTTTTTCTTCCAGATAGTTCTGATCATAAATCTACTGTAGCTAGTTTGAATGATAAGTTCCCGGGGCCAGTTATCGTTTTAACAAGTTTAAGAGATAAGACTCTTGCTAAAGAGTTAATAAGAGGTGGTATTGAAGACTATTTATATAAAGACACTCTAAATGAAGAGATACTTGGTCGTGCTTTACGTTATGCGATAGAGAGGTACCGCCGAAACTATCAAATTCAGCAGGCTGAAAAACGTTTTAGAATGATGGCTGAGAATAATAAAGATGGAATTCTCATCATCGATAAGGACAAAGTCGTTCTATATGCTAACTTTCATGCAAAACAAATGCTAGAGAGTGAATTAGTGGGTGAAGGTTTGGGGCTTCCATTGCCAGAGAGTGGTAAAATGGAAATAGCTATTCAACTAGAGTCAAAAGAAGAAGGTGTTGCTGAGATGAGTACATCTGAATCTCAGTGGAATAATGAAGACGTTTACATGGTTATACTTCATGATATTACTCAAGTTAAGAAAAAAGAAGAAGAGCTTTTAAGGTTATCTAAAAAATTAACCCAGAAAAACAAAGAGTTAGAAGGTCTCAATTTTTATTTAGAAGACTTTTCTCAAACAGTGGCTCACGACTTAAAGAACCCAACAAATTTAGTCAGCTCTTTCTTGGAAATGATCATCGAGGAAGATGAAACAATAGAAAAAGAAGAGCGTTTAGACTTAACAGAACGAGCTTTGAAATGCTCTATGCGTATGTCGAGTTTAATCGATGATTTATTGGAGTTGGCTAAAAATGGATTACAGCCTTCCTCGGTAAAAGAAATTTCATTAAGTGACATTGCGGGTGATGTCGTTCAAGACCTTCAGCTCAAAATTAATGAAAAAGGTGCGAATATCGCTATTTCAGAACTTCCATATATGTTGGGTAATAGATCTCAGGTATATCAAGTATTTTTAAATTTAATTGGTAATGCGATTAAATTTTCAAAACCAGATGTCCCTTTGAAGGTAAAAATATATTCAAAAACCTTTGACCGTTTGGGGAAAGATCAAACTGAAACAAAAACAAAAATATGTCAAATTTTTGTTGAAGATAATGGGATTGGTTTTGAAGAAAAGTATAAACAGTATATTTTTAAAGCCTTCAATAGATTACATACGGAAGATGAATTTGAAGGCCATGGTATAGGTTTAGCTACGGTCAAAAGAATTATTACAAATCATTGTGGAGCCATTGATGTGCGTAGCCAATTGGGCGAAGGAACTTGTTTTATATTAACCATCCCTATCGAACTATCTGATAAAGCTTCTTTCCTAATGCGTAGAGAGCCAAGAGATGAAGCCTTGAAGAAAATTGAAACGAAGAAAGCCTTATATCAAAATGGTAAAGATCATATATCATTTGATGTGGTGGATGAGAGTGACTCAGGCTTAGGTTGTGAAGCGAGAGAAGTACCTGAATTTAAAGAAGGTATGATATTAATTATTGATGAAGACCTCTTTCAAGTGAGATGGATTCGTCGTTGTGATGAAGAAAAAATGCAGTTCGGTTTAAAAAAGGTATAAGGCTTAAGCGTGTCAGAGGATCAAATAGACGACATATTAAAAAGTTTAGAAGACGTCACCGTCAACTATAACTTAATGATCACTGAAGATGAGGAAGACTATCGGTATTTGATTGAACATGGCTTTAAACAAGTTGGTTTTTCAGGGACGATCAATTCAACAAAGAATGGCCAAGATTTATTAGATTATTTAAAATACGAAAATAACTATGCGAAAGCATCTCACCCGTTGCCAGACTTTATTTTGTTAGATATGCGTATGCCTAAGTTAGATGGTCGGCAGACACTTTTACAAATTAAAGGTGATGAAAAGTTAAGAAAGATCCCCGTTATTATTTTTACGGCAAACCAAATAGAGGGTGAAGACCGTGAAATGATTGATCTAGGAGCTGAAGACTATATTAGAAAACCAAATTCAAATCAAGAACTAAAGCCTACCTTTAAAGCTATCTTAAACCATTGGTTGGAGGTAATATCTAACTAAGAGACAGATGTCTGCAGGGATAGAGCCTGCATTTCGTAGAGCTTTCTGTATAGTCCATCATGTCGTATAAGTTCTTCGTGTGGTCCGTCTTCCGCAACTTGACCTTGCCTCAAAACTAAAATGCGGTCCGCACTTTGAATCGTCGATAAGCGGTGGGCAATGACAATAGAGCTTCTGTCTTTCATCAGTAAATTTAACGCTTTCTCTAAATGATGTTCCGTTTCAGAATCAATATTAGCTGTCGCTTCATCTAAAATAAGAAGGGAGGGCTGCTTCACGAAGGCTCTCGCGAAAGAGATCAATTGTTTCTGGCCACTCGATAAGGCTTGGCCTTCTTCAGAAGCATTGGTTTGTAGTCCTTCGGGTAAGTTGTTGATAAAGCTATTTAGTTCTAGAGCATCAATGGCTTCCTTGATTTGTTGGTCAGTGATAGTTTTATCAAAAAGCCTAATGTTATCTTCCACAGTGCCTGTGAATAAGAAAACGTGTTGAGGAATAGTCGCGATGGATTTTCTTAAGTCATTTAAAGTATAGTTTTTAATAGGTTGGCCATTGATGAGTATGTTACCTTGTTGAATATCATAGAGCCTATTTACTAAGTGGATGATAGTGGATTTTCCAGCTCCAGTACTGCCAACCAAAGCAATTTTCTGACCGCTTTTCATCTCAAGGCTTAGCCCTTTTAAGACAGGTTGGTCTTTTTGATAAGCAAAATGAACTTCTTTAAAATTTATTGAAAACTCTTTTTGAGTTGTCCATGAATTCTGGTCTTGAGTTTTAGGGTTTTCAATCGAAATACTCGTTTCAAGAAGCGTTTTGATTCTCTCCATAGCTGCCATCGCAGACTGGAAGGTATTGAATTGTTCTGCCATTTCTCTAAGAGGTCTAAAGAACATGATGATTAATGCGAAAAAAGCAAATATTTCACCTGGCGAAACGAATGAGCCAATTGTGAAGTGAGCTGTAACAAGAATAATGAGTGTGTTAATATGAGTTATATTCTCTACAATAGGTAAATATAGTGCGTAAGCATGTATGATTTTTTGATATGCATTTAAATAGCGTTTGTTACTGAGATCAAATTGTTGCTCATTTACTCCTCTGTTTTGAAATAATGCTATTTCACGATGGCCATTGAGTGATTCTACCATTCGAGTATTGATGTCGCTATTTGATTGTCTTACCTCTCTAAAGCCATCTCTTATAGATCGTTTAAACCAAAGTGTTACTATGACGAAAAAAGGGACACAAAACAGAGTGATGGCGGCTAGAAGTGGGTTTACATGGAACATCAGGATTAAAATAAAAACTATTTTTGCAAAACTACTTAGAACAGAAGCTACTCCTTCAGAGATAAACTGCCGGACAGATTCGACATCATTTGTGACATGGGTTAACGTTTTTCCTGTAGGTTCCTTATCAAAATAATGATGATCTAGGTTTAAAACTTTCTCAAATAAATTTAATCGAATAGAGTATAGGAATTTTTGTCCTAATAAAGCAATGCTATAGTTTGCAGACACACGTAAAATAAAACTGGATAAAAGCAATATCGTGTAAAGGATGGCTGTAAGTTTAAGCCCATCTTTATCTCCTTCAGCAATATTTACATCAATGCCATGCATGATGTATAAAGGTAATCTAACAGCTAATAAATCTGCCGAGAGAAGTAAGCTTAAAGCAAAAAAGATGAGTAAGCGATGTTGCTTAAGGTAAGGCTTAAGCAGGGCTATAAGCTTAACATCAAAAGTAGCGTTAAGCTTTTCCTTCCATGTCTTTTTTTCTTCTTCACTCATACATTTGGCTCCAAGTTTTCTAATTCTTGTTCCATTTGTTGTAGTTTTGAAAGATTGGCGTAATGACCTCGGTTAGAAATTAAACTGGCGTGCGTTCCTGCTTCAATGATAGCACCATCTTTTAATACAAGGATGTGATCTGCTTGCTTTAAGGCAGAGATCCTGTGAGAAACAATGATGAGACTCTGTTTCTCACTCCATGTTTTCATATGGGTAAGCACTTCGTGTTCTGTTTCTGAATCAACGGCTGAAAGGGAGTCGTCTAAGATAAGTAAGGGACGCTCTTTAAATAAAGCTCTGGCAATGGACATTCTTTGTCTCTGACCACCAGATAAGGTAATGCCACGTTCTCCTACAATCGTTCTGTATTGCTCTTGCATGATCATGACATCTTTGTCAAAGGCTGCTTGTTGAGCAGCATTCTTAACTTTAGTCGCAGTCAGCTCATCTAAAAATCCTTCGATGGGTAACTGGGATAAAGCAATATTGTCTTCAACATTTTTAGAGAATAAAAAGCTGTTTTGCGGCACAAAGCTCATCGCTGCAAAAATATCTTCAGGGTTAATGTCTAACAGATCTACGTCATTGATAAAAATTTCCCCTTTCTGGGGTCTAAGTATTCCATTGATGAGGTGAAGCAAGGTGCTTTTACCAGAGCCAACAGCGCCTGTTATAGCTAGGGTTTGTCCTGGTTGAATGCTGAGGGATAAATCTTTCAGTGCTCCCTTTTGGTTTTCATAATCATAAGTTAGGTTTTTAATTTCGATGGACAACTCTTTCGGGAGAGAGCCATCGCTCTGGCGAATGGAGTGCCATGTTTGGCCTTCTTGTGGTTTAGGCTTAGTCGACTTCAATATGACATCAATTCTTTCCATCGCGCTCATGCCTTGTTGCATGATGGCCATAACCCAACCGAGGGACAATACAGGAAAGGCTAAAACTCCTACCATTACCTTAAATTGTAATAGCTCACCTAAAGTAAGTTTTCCGTCAATAACTGCGGCACCACCTATACCAAGTAGAATGACCTCGCTCAATCCGAAAATGGTCATGAAAAGAGGCCATAAAACGGAGTTGTACTTTTCGACACTCATGTGTTTTTTTATATAGTTCTGGTTTAGGTCACCAAACCTCTGATGTTCTAGCTTTTCTCTTGTATAAAGTTTAATCGTAGAAATTCCTGAAAGCACTTGCCACACTCTATCGTTGATGTGTCCGACGTGTTCTTGTAGTTTTTTATGTAATGGCTTTAATCTAGGCATAATGATCACGATGGCCGCAATTAAAATGAGCATCTGAATGAGTAAGTAAAAACTCAATTCAGTATTTAAACCCACCATGAGTGGAGCAAAAAAGACCAATCTAGATAGCGAATTGGGGATGTACATAATGCCAGGGCCCAATAAAACTCTGACATGGTCTAAGTCGTTGGTACAGCGAGAAATGAGGTCACCTGTTTGATGTTTTCTAAAAAATGAAAAGTCTTGATAGATCAATCTAGAAAATAAATCTTTTCTTAGTTGGTACTCGATTTTCCTAGAAACCATGATGATTTTCTGACGCATCATATACATACTGAATCCAGAGATGCATGTGAAGAACAGAATTTCTAAACATTTCCAGGCTACAACAGAACCTCTGTTTTCGCCTAATAATTCATCGAGCAGTTCCTTCATATAAATGGGTGTCATACAAAAACCCAAATTCTGAAGTGTCATAAAAAAGAAACCAACAGCTAAAGCCCAACGGTGAACCTTTAGGTAGGGAAGTAGCTGATATAAGATAGACATGGCTTAAAAAGAGCTTAGGCTAGGCCCATTTCCTGCAATTGACGATGGGCCACCTCAGCCCAGCCTCGATTGGCGATAGGGCTAGCTGGACTAGGGTGTAAAATGGTGCCAATGTTCACTTTTTCATGACCATAAACCTTTTTCGCTTTAGCTTGAGCAAAAGCTCCTACGCCAATGAGCCAGTCAGGTTTAAGCAGTTTCAATTGTTTGAGTAAATTTTCATCACAAATTTTAAAAAGTTCTTCCCTTTCTTCCTTTTTTAACTTGTCGGGGGTCCTATTTCTGCCACTTTCTTCCATAAAAACGAGGGGGCAGTAATTAATAACAGCATGATCTTTAAAAAAGTCTTCTGCATTGGGGAACCTTTCTGCAAAATAAGACCATAGTCTCTGACCGCTCACTTCTGTTCTTTTACAATCAAAGCCTTCAACGATTCTTTTGGGGTGCTCATGCGTAGGGTGTTTTACTTTGCAGTTAATTCCCATCCAATCGCGCACTAAACTTATCTCCCCAAATGGGATGCCTGTTTGAGTCATGCCCCAAGGCCCTGGGTTCATACCGAGAAAAACGACTTTTTTAGGCTCGAGAATATATTTTTTAGCCCAAAGAGAATGTGGTTTCCTCGCATAATCTAAGGGGTTATAGACATGTGTGACCGGTTCTCCAAAACTAAGTTGGTCTACTTCATGGCTAAACTTTTTTTGAATAGTTAAATAACGGTCTGAAAAAGCCATAAATGAAAACAAAAAGAAACGTAGTTTAAATGGCTACTGCAGGTCCTCAAACTTAGATAATTTTAAGATGAAAAAATTGGGACGGCATTAGGCTGATCGCGAAATAAAAGGTTGATAAAATGATAAAATGGGGTCTATTATGTTTTTTTCTGTTCTTTACAGGGAATTTTCCATTAATAGCTAAGTCCCTTACTACTTCAGATTACTTAGAGCTGGAAGAGAAAGATAAGCAAAAGCTAATTCAGAAGTATATAAAACTAGATAAAGACGGCACTTCTAAAGTAAATTTAAGGTTTTACGAGCTATTTTCTAATTGTGATTCAGAGGCAACAATAGAAACGGCTGTCAAAATGGATGAGTTTTATGAAAAGTTTTCCAAAATTTTCAAAGGAAGTTTTAAAAACAGGAAGAAACCTCAGTTATTTTGTTTAGCAGATAAAGCCTCTTACAGTCGAGCTATTAGTGATTACACACGAGGCTATGTCGATGCAGGGTGGTCAGCGGGGATGTTCATAAGTATAGGAACGAAAGGAGCTTTGTTTGCTGACTTTTCAGTGGGGTCTGAAGTTCAAGAAACGTTGTTTCATGAGGGGACACATCAGTTAATGTCGAGTTATACAGGCGGTGCTAAAATTCCAGTTTGGTTAGATGAGGGGATCGCCACAAATTTTGAAAGTTGGGATATTCAGAGATCGGCCATTCAGAATTTACACAGAACGGTTTTTGACTCTGGTCGTCGTTTTGGTCTATTTCAACAATATGATGAAACAAGTGAGCTTCCGCTGGATGAATTATTAAATATGACATCAAAAGAGTGGAGTGAGTCAACAAAGCCGGGGCCAAATTATGCGATGTCTTGGTTAATGGTGAATACTTTATTGTTAAATGATTCAGGAAAAAAACTGATCAATGCATGGATGACAGGTTTTAGAAAAAAAACGACTTTAGATAAAATGCTCAGTTCTAAAAGTAAAACTGTTTTAAAAACAATGATAACAAATCATTATCGAAAGTTTTTATTGCCCTTGCATAAGGTATGCATCCCTGCAGTAGAGAGAAAGCCTGATTATGCTTCTTTTATCGAGGCTTTAGAGTCTTACACAGGGGGAGAGAAAGGCGAACACCCAATTTTAACCTATTATCGAATTACTCTAAACCCAGACCTTAGCATTAAGGATAAGCTTTCTAAATTATCAAAACTAGAGAGAGAAAGTGTTCAGCATCCAAACCTTTTTGGAGAATTGGCAAGACTAAGTTTTGATGCCGAAGATAAATTTAAAGGTATTCGCTATAAGAAATTAGCGATGCGTGAAGACCCTTTAAATAAAAGTTTAGAGGGACTAGGGGAAAAGAAATGAAGAAAGAGAGTTTAGGACTATTTGCCATTGTTATCTTTGTCTTTACCAGCTCATTGTTTGCAAAGACATTCTATGTAGACTCTAATGCAAGAGAAGAGGGCAGCGGTTCGGCTTTAAGGCCTTATCGAATTATTCAAAAAGCCTTAAATAGAGCTCAGCCTGGAGTCACCATCAAAGTTGCTAAAGGCACTTACAACGAGCTTTTGAGAGTTATTAATTCAGGTTCAAAAGATGCGCCTATTATTGTAGAGGCTTGGAAGAAAGGCACTCCCACTATTAATGGAAGTTATTTCGATGCAGAAGATAATAGAGCTTTATTAACTCTTCAAAATGTATCTCATGTTCATTTTAAAGGCTTAAAGTTTTCGAATTTTCATGCGAGTGATCATCGTAAAAAAGTGTATGCAATAAGTATTGATGGAGCTGGTGAAAATATTCAATTTGACAACTGTGAAATTTCTCAAGTGGGATCTAAGGGGGCACCTAGTTTGGGCTCTCATGCTGTTTTAATAACGGGCCGTAATGATCGTGTTTCATTAAAGAATATACAGTTTAGAGGTTTGAATATTCATGATTGTCATGGTTTGGAATCACTCTTTTGTGTCAAAGGTAATGTGGAAGACGGTTTAATCGAAGCTTCTCAATTACAAAACAGTGATGCTTTGGGAATTGAATTAATTGGTAATTCAAGAACGGCGACCTCCTCTTTGGTGGATATGCCAAGAGGGTTTATTATTCGGAGAAATTATTTAAAGAACTTACACAGGAAAAAAATGCTCAGTACAGGAGGGTTTCGTTCTGCTAAAGCTATATTTATTGATGGAGCTGAAAATATCATCTTAGAAAGTAATAGAATACATCATTGCGATTTAGGGCTTGAGTTAACTTCAACTAAAAAAGGGTTGGGTCTCGTTAATATAAGAATTAGAAATAATTGGGTTCAAGAGAATGAATCTGTGGGGCTAGTGGTGGGAGGAGCTGTTTATCAAACAGGCCGAACTGAAAACATAAGCATTATCAATAATACTTTTATTGAAAATGATCAAGCCAATTTAAATTTGGGAGAGGTTCATTTTCGATACCATGTGTCTGATTGTGTTGTGAAAAATAATTTAATTATACCAAAAGCACATCGACAAGGAGCTTTGTATTTATCCCAAGTTTCCAAGAAACAAACTCCAGATAAATTTGTCATATCGCATAACTTTTATGTAAAAAGAGGAGATGTTGCTATTTGGAGAATCGGCTTTCAGGATAGCGTTGGGTATTCTAATTGGATTTCGCGTAGCTTTGATCATGCAAGTCAATGGGGAGACTTGTTATTTGATGGAAATGGCATCCCTCATACCTTAGTTCA
>JACLAC010021016.1_pt1 | contig 16118 bp, 8 predicted proteins | sample 8027881 | NCBI WGS metagenome assembly JACLAC01 (sample SAMN15725517, study PRJNA655200) | protist metagenome | isolation source: fluorescence activated cell sorting (FACS) single amplified genomes of... | place: Spain: Blaines Bay Microbial Observatory, Mediterranean Sea | collected 2016-01-19
GTGTGTCAACGCCGCCAATGCCGAAGAGGCTCCTCAAGTTAGCTGAATCTCATTGGTAATCAGGAAAGAAATAAAGGGAAAGATTTCGGCTCTTCAAAAAGAGATTCGGAGCCTAGGGCCACTTATGAGGGGAAGTGTGACCTTGATGGGGAAGAGGAATAAACAGCCATATTTCTCAGTCAGTATTCAGAAAAATACTAGGGTAATTTATCTTGGCGATAAGCGGGCAGAGAAAGCAAACGAGTTCGTTGGAAATTACAAGAAATCACTTGAGATCGTTGATGAGATGACGCTCCTCAATATGGAATTGTTTAAGCTGGAGAGTTCAAAATAAAGCTACCTCTGCCGACTTTAGGAACAAGACCCATCTTTTACGATCAAAAAACTGCCCTAATTGATCTATTTCACTGCCGATCCACTCTTGCCACGAACTCCTCACGGCGCGATCGTTATATTAAGTCTCACCAGCTGCTATTTCCTCCTGACTCTTCTTGTCGGATCTGCTGCGGAGAAAGTGAAAAACATCTTAGGAAAAGATGTTTTTCATTAGCTTGAAACATTAAAGATGAACGACATTCAATCCATCGTGAGATGAGTTAGAAGACCAATTTATCTCGACACCCTCAGGTGAAGAGATCTTCACCAATAAATCATCAGCGCTCAGCTTCCAGTGAACAGACAATTTGCCATTGGGTGTCATCAGCCCTCCACTGGCATGGCTGCATTCACCCAGCCAAGGACTTATACTGAAAGCGCAGCCCCCAGGAGCGATTTGACGAATACCCAAAATGATCCGGTTGAAAAACAATAGTGGACCACAAGACCAACCGTGACAGTGACTACGGGTGGGAAAGCCTTTTGGCGAACAAGTGCTACCGGGATAGGTCTCCCAAACCGTGGTTGCTCCAGCGTCAATCATGGGGCTGTAATTTCTTTTTATATCATCCAAAATAGCTTGGGGTTCACCCATGATGTCTAGAGCCTCAAATAAGAACTGCGACGCAAAAGGTGATGCGATTCCAGTCATGCCTGCAGGTGGCTTGAGCAAATTGTGGCGCACAGTTTCTACATGTTGAGAAGGAAGCACCTGTGCCATCACAGCCAAGGCAGCGTTGTGTTGACAGGTTTTATCGCTGGGACGTCCGCAATTGAGGATCGCATCGGGATAGCTTTTTTTTGCATCATCCCAAGTTGAGTTTATCGCCTCGATGAGCTGCTCACGTTTCTCAGTGAACCTGTAAAAAGATGAGGTCTCGTCTAGGGCCATAGCGCAATTCTCCGCTGCCCTCAATGCCTTGACCAGCAACATGCTATTGTGTAAAACCGTCTCTTGTTCTTGATCGATGTCTGCCCATTCCAGCAGATTCCAAAATTTTCCACTGAAAAGACCGGAAGCATCGATGTGATCCAGTGCAGAATCCATATTTTTGACAACCGCAGGCCATAAACTTCGCAGCAAAGCCTTGTCCCCTGAAGCAAAGTGATGCTCCCATACATGAATGCCCCACAAAAAACTCCATGCAGGGATGAGAGAACGCCATGTTGAGGGAACTTGGCAGCCAACCAAGGGGAAATGCTCCAAGGACTGAGCCCCCAGCTCTAAGGAGCGCGCGGAAACCGCATACTCTCCATAAGTTTCGAAGGCATACAAGGCCTGATTGCGTGCGTCCCCAATCCACAGGGTTTGCTCGTATAGTGAGCAATCCGTGAAGGTGTCCTCCATTCCCAGCTTTAAGGTTCGTTCACATATTTCCCATATAGCATTCAGTTGCTCGTCACTACAACGAAAAGGTTGAACGGGTTCGACCGCGGCAGTAGATTCTGTAAGGATGAAATCATTGATGATCACTGTAGACACTTGCTGACGCAGGGTCACAAAGGCATAGCGACCGGATCTTCGCTTCAACGAACGATAACTGTTTTCTCCATCCTTAGCGGTAAATCGCATGCCATTGCGGTTGTCAGGGTAAGTGTGCTGCAAAATGTTTTCTTCACTGATGTACTCAACCATGTGGATGTCCATGATGGTCCCCGCTGCGGCCTGAATCTTGAATTCAAGGTAGCCACACTTCTGTTCCCCAAAATCAAAGCACAACTCAAGGTCAGCTCCATCCAATGGCTCCAAGACCAATTCTTCCCCGTCGATATCGATCGCTTCTAAGGGCTGTCGGTTAGCAAAATTGGCGCAGAAATCAACCATGAAGATCTTCTCAATGTCAATAACTTCAGGTTCTCCCAAGGGCTGGACCGTTTCAATCCATTGGCCCCAATCCCTTTCTAGACGGCTAGCTTCAGGATTATCGAACCACAATGGGAATTCAATGTCGTCACCTAAGAACAAGAACTCTTCGATGACGTGCACCCGACAGTTTTCCCAGTTGATCTTTGGAAGACTCAAATAAGGAAATTGCAGATCCTTATTGTGACCATAGAAGCATCTACAGTAAAAACGCAACTCGTATCGACCTTGCTCAAGCTTCACCTGACTCTGCAAACACTCACCGTCGAGTTCCACAAGCCAATGCTCCGAAAGGGTGTCGAATAACGTTTGCTCCACGACCTCCATGGTCGCCGTCAACACCACTGGACGACTGCTGAGGTGGTTCGCCTCCATCTCTCGAGGGTGCGCTATTTGTGTGACGGGAACACAATAACGACTCCCGTCCCGTTGAATGGTTGTAGCTGTAGCTTCGGCGACAGGACGACAACGCTGCTTTGTCATGGGCTCCGAACGACGTGGACGACAATTCTTCCAGGGCCCTCCATCAGCTTCGAAAAACACCTTTGCCGGACGCCATCGTCCTGTGTTCAATTGAGAGCCGTCGATTTGTTCAACGGGCTCCATTTGAATACTCACCTTAGGGGTCCATTGACAAAGGGCGTGATACCGGCGACACAACCATGAATCGTCAGTACCAAGCCACTGTTCAGCCAACTGCAGTTCTGCTAACAAACCTGCTTGCTGAGGAATCTCGTGAAAGGTTCCTACACCATAGTAGCGCACTAAAACTTCAATGTCATTGGTTCCCTTTTTTAGGTAGTCACTGATATCATAGACATCGTATGTCCAATGGCTGGGGTAAGCTCTACCCGGGCCATCGTTCAACCAGTGACCGTTGATGGTGACGCGATATCGACTGTCGGCGGTGATCCTCAACAGTCCTTGGGACAGGTCACTGACCTCAAACTCTCGCTTAAAGTCAACCGCCTGGTTATAATCATGTGGATCGTGATCTGTAGACCATATCCATTTAGCGTTGCTCATGGGCGCTAGTTTTGATTTCACGCTATAGAACCATACTTATATTGTGGACAATACTCTGAGACATGAACTTCAAGTCACCTTAACAAAAAGGTCGAACAACCTCGACTCGAGCAGCACCGCTTCGCCACTATCGTTGACCAGCGTGCTATTGGAGAAAACACCTCTCCATTTGCCCCAAGTGTGAATCAAAAGCTTTTCAGGCTTATCACTTTTCTTGGATATCGCCAAATACTCATTCTCTTTTCCTTTGATCACATCGATTCTCGTAGGATCATCTCCAAAACAGCCCTCAGCGATGCCATTGACCTGAATATCAGTCTCCTCTAGAATGTTCCCCAACCATTTGGTCAATCCCTGGGGTGATTGCTGAGCTCCCTCGCCCAAATGAGTACCCGCATAAATGACCCTGCCCTCTCCAATGGCGCTCTCCCCAATCAAGCATTTTCCGTCGCCAAAAGAACCGATGCCTTCAAGTCGATCCCCACCAAGCTCGGCATAGCGGTAGGCTCCCCGGATGCGACCGACGGCTTCAATCTCCATATCGAAGTGACTTGCGCCACTGATGCCGCCGGATTCGACAGCTTTGACGACATCGCCGTGCATCGCATCTTTATCAAAAGCAGAGCTTTGCCGTGCCTCAATGTGATACGACGAGGTTGAGTTCGTCTCCTCAATACCCCATGATTCTGAAAGACCAAAACCCGGTATTTGCCTTTCGTGTCTGCCTTTATCTGCATTGTAAGCTGCGAAACTGGCTTCACACAATACCGTTCCACCCTGGCGCACGAAAGACTGGATCGCATCCACCTCCTTTTGGGTCGCGTAATAATAAGATGGACAAATGAGGAGCTCAACACCATCTAACTGTTGCTGCTCCAATTGTTCGGAAGAAATGGTTTTGTAGACCACATTCAAGCGATAAAGAACGTCGAAGTACCCCTCTAGACTATCGGCATACCGATCGAGTTTGCCGTTCATCGCATAATGAAAAAGCTCATTTTTGCGACTGTTGAGTACAGCGATCTGGGCTTTGGGTGCTGGAACGACAAGGTCGTCCATATGAGGCCCCAATTTTTCCCTAAAAGACCGTGCCGCTAGAGTCAACTCCTTGTCACTGCCATCCAAATTGACGAGCCCCCATGCTGGCGACTCTTTACCAAGGACTTCTGGTCGATATTGCCAAAACAGGAACCCCCTCACCCCCATGCCCAATTGAGGGATGAACTCCTCAAGTAGTGCATCAAGGTCAACGGGCCTTGGGTACATCGAGGTATCACCGTATGCGATATGGGCCTCGGCGTTGAAACTGATCTTTCCATTCGCCGCCGAAGTCAGCATCGTCGGCCAAATGGGACCTTTGATGATCGTTGAGCCAAAGCAGTCACAATCTTCAGCCAAGGCCATGTCGTCCACTCCAGTCACGGAATTAAAGATACGAAAGGTGTTGGCGACAACATGGAGGTAGTTGACATGTTGGCCGTCAAATTTACGCGTCCATTCCAAACGCCATTTGGCCTCTTCGGTCATCGTGTCCAAGCAAGACTCCCTCCAATCGATGAAATCCAGATAGGTATTGGGGGAGCGAGGGATCTCGACTTGCTCCCAGTTCTGGTAGTTACGACCCCATTTTTGGTTGAGCTCATCTAGACTGGGGTATTTTTTATTGAGCCATTTCGAGAACTTCTCTTTACAATGATGACAATAACACGGCAACTTCTCCAACTGCGGTGTGCGATAGGGTTCAGAAATCTGCTCCGGTTCGTTCCACACATCCCACATCTCCAGTGCTGGGTGCTGGCCAAAGTGACCAACGGCATGCTCCACAAACCTCTGACGAGCCCACAATGCACCGGGGTGATTGTAACATGGGCCAGGGAAACCACCGATTTGACGGCATGAAGATGATGATGGTTCGACAACGGTACCATCGGCCAAGACCGGCTTTGCATCGGGATACTTTTCGAACAGCCAATTGGGAGCAACATCCAATATGATATTGATGGTCACCCCAAGACCATGGACGTGGGCAAGGTCCATGAGGCGGTCGAGGTCATCGTAATCGTATTCGTGCTCCGTGACATGAGACCAGCGCCACTGTAGCCAAAACTTGACCTGATTGAAACCAAGTTGCTTCATTTTTTCAAAATCTTGTTCCCAACACTCCGCTTCGGGCGTCGGGGCCCTGTAGTATTGAGCACCCCATAGGAATGGGAAGGAAGGTGTCGTGTATTTAGTCATATGATCGTCCATAGTTTAAACGCTTCACTCGCCCCCACTCAACATGTCAATACATTTCTTCGTCAGGCCCATATCACTCTCTAAAACGGTCTCAGGACCCGTCAAAAAAGGGTAAGGTTGCCAGCGTTGAAAAATCCAATGGTCGGGATCGCCACCGGCGTTCAGGTAACCCTTCAAATAATCCAAGGTGTTCTTGATGGCCGAACGATTGCGAGATTTTGCATTTTTCGCTTTTTGTTTTTCCACAACCATGTTCGCACCGGTTTTGGTGTAATCATCAAAAGCGTTGATGATCATACCAACATCTAAGTCTGCGGATTTGATGATCCTCTCTGCAGCCATGATGCGACCGTAATCCACGACACCCTTAGCTTTGCCGTCGTAACGGCAGTCGTGGTAGCTAAAGTCGATGTGGAAGTGGTCCAACTTGATCCCAGCCTCAAGCAGTTGACTTTTGGCCTCCACTAGGAACAGCCCCAGATCGATGGGGTAGATGCTGCCTGGGTCCGTCGAACGATAACCCTTACTTTTGTGGCCTTTGATGCTGAAGTACCCCAAAGACTCGATCATGCCTATTTTAGCATTGGGGAAGGCTTTTTTCATAGCGACCAGAGACTTCACCACTTCCGACAAAATCATACGCCAATCGGGGTTGGCTAGCCCTGCCATGGGTTTATCCCCCTGTAAAATCAGCCCAAGGTTCCACATCACGGCGTGGTCGGTGGTGAGGTGATCGACTCGTCCACCAACATCAACCCACCGTTTTAGGACGGCTAACTCTTGTTCGGCGTACCTCTGTCCTGCTCCGACTCCAGTGTTATTTTTTGACAATCTCAAAGCACCGATCTCAAAGGCGCACTGGAGCCCATTTTGATTGGCAAAATCAGCCAGACGGCGGAGCTCTTCTTCACGATAACGGGGTCGTCCCGTGGCAGGCCGCGGCTCAGGGTATAGGCTTTCAATAAATTGTTTGAAAACTTTGGTGTGTGAGTAAACCGTTGGCCAGTTTTCTTTATGGGTCACCTGATCTAAAAAATCATCTCGTATAGCACGGGTTACGGTGTGTATCGATCCTGGGCCATACCATATAGATAGGTTTTCTTCATGACGACGATCAATGCTAATCTGGGAGGCTTGTAGATCGCCTCTAAAGCAGGAAGCTACACTAAAGATGATGATCACAACTGGATTCAACACCAACAATGATGATATGACAATTTTCATGGAAGGATTTTCTCGTATCATGGAAAGTCTCTCAAAATCACTTAAGAAATTAATATAACTATACATTGATGTCAGTGGACTAGATTAAAAAAATTCGTGTCAACCTGAATGATCTAACCTTCAAAGTGACTTTTGTTTTAACGCTAACTGACGCTGAATATTTTCAGCGTAAGCTTCATCAATAGGGTACCTGATCACAAATAGACCACCCAATAGGATAAAGCCTGACGGTACCAAGGTGAAGAGAATGCGTATCAAATATATGCTTTCGGGGCTTTGCTGCGGCGCTGCATCAACGATACCCACAGCATTCACTAAAAAACCACTCATGCTGACGGCAATGGTGACGGCAACTTTTATGCTCAAACCAAACACCGCCGCAAAGGTGGCTTCCCTTCGCTGGCCGGATTCAAACTCATCCACACTGCAAAGGTCTGCGATCATGGAGGGCACGACGATCCATGGGAGTGTCAGCGCCACCTTATTGATGGCAGCCAAGAACAATTGCAGATAGGGATAGTCCGGAGTGTAGCAAAACCAATTCAAAAGGTGGGCGACCGTCAGAAAAACGATCCCAGCCATGAGGGTGCTTTTTTTACCGTAGCGATTGAGGGCAACGGTGATCAAAGGGATCGTGCAAAGCGTCGCGATGGTGCCCACCAGCCCGGCGTAGAAAACCATATTGGCCACCTCTTCCATAGCCTGCTCGTAAGGCAGTGCGCCAAAGACGTGATAAGCGTTGATGTAATTCCCCATGGGTCCAACCAACACAACACCCATTAAAAACATCACACAAAAACCACACAGTCTCAAGAAATGAGGATTTGAAAACGTTTCTACAGTAGATTGAAAAAATGCTGTCTTCTTTTCCACGATCTCTTTATTTATTGTGCTCTCATCCAATCGCGTTTCCTTTGAAAATGCTGAGGCGATAGCAGCCATGGTGACAACACAGGCAACAACAAAGCTAACCGGCACAAGTCCCCTCAGGGTATCGCCATCACCGAAATAAATGGACAAAGGCAAAACCGAGCCCGTCACCACCGCTGCCACCGCTCCAAACCAACCCCGCATCGCCTGAACAGAGTTCCTCTCTTTCACATCTTGGGTCATCTCCAAACCCATCGCTTGCCAGGGGATGTTCCATACCGTAAAAAAGGTGAAATACAGTATACTGCAAACCGTGAACCATGCTAATAGTGTGGTCTCACTCCAATCGCGGCTTGGAATCCAGATCATAAAGGAAAACAAGCCAACACCAAGTCCCCCAATGAGGATATAAGGCCGCCTCCTTCCCCAGCGGGAACGGGTACGGTCACTGATGTGCCCCATCAATGGGTCTGCGACGGCGTCCCAGATCCTTGGGAGCGCTAGAGCGATACCGAGCAGGGAAGCACTCACCCCCAATGTCATGGAGTAAATGTAGGTGGCATTGGCCATGACAGCATTGACCATCTCACCGGCAAAACCGCCACAACCCCACTTTAATTTGACGGAGTTCTTCACTGTCCCAGTCTGACGAACACAGTCTTCGTTTTGGTTAGCTTTCATGTTAATCTTTTCGCTCAATGTCTTGAATTTGGGACTCAAATGGAGCGGATGTCAATGGACACGACCTCTGCTTTTTTTTGTCCCGGTTTCTGATCACCTTGGACCAACAATGAGAGCCTTTGTTTGCCAGCCGCCAGAGACAAAGAGCTATAATCGATCCGAGATGCACTGCGATGATCCGCTTTGATGATTTGGCCGTTGAGCATCAAGTCGACTTCAGCACAATCGTCTAGACCTTTTCCTTTGATGGAAAATGTGGCTTCCACTGGTTGCTCAACCTCAATGGTGTAATCGGCACGATCGCCGGGTTTTACAAATCCAAGGGCACCACCATAAAATATAAATTTCATGTCTCCAGCACAATCTATAGCTTTATTGGCAGATATTTTCCACGACTTTCTTTTTCGTGGATCGATGACGATCTGCCTCATCTGAAAAGTGCGATTGGTCTTGACGATTTCACGCCATTCACCTCGGCAGCGTTTAGATAAGTTTTGGGTCAATTCCGGCTTCATATGGCTGAGATCATTTTTCTCACCAGGGTCTTGATCGATGTCAAAAAGAAGCTGCTTATCACCGGGAAGGTGATGAAACTTGTAATTTTGATGGCGCAAGACGGTATGAAGACGGTTGTAATCCACCTCACTGGCTTCTCTAAAGATCCCGGATGAGGTCGCCGTACCTGGCTCCCCCGGCCCAGCCAAGGCTAAACGAAAGATGTCTCGATTACTCTGATACGAGGGATCCTCCAAAGAATCCCTCAGGCTTTGCCCATCGAAACTGCGGTGCGTTGGCCTCAAGTTCTTTGGCAGCTCGCACAAATCCAATAGGGTGGGCAACAAGTCCTCTACCTTAGCCACCTCCTTGCGTTGACCCGGCGCGATCTGACCAGACCACTTGATCAAGAGAGGGCTACGAATGCCATGATCCCAAACCTCGGCTTTGTGTCCGATGAGGCCTTGGGGGTTTCTGAGTTTCCAGTCCTTAGAGTCTTGGGCGTGTTTATAGTTATCGTTCACCCAAGCCGGTTTGTTTTCCGTCGGTCCGTTGTCGCTCAAAAAAACAACGATGGTGTTTTCATCTTGGCCCATTTCCTTGATGGTGCTGAGCAGACGACCGATCTGGTCATCCATCTGTTTGATGGAGCCGTAACACTGCGAAAAACTCTCGGAATAGCCTTTTTTTCGATAGGGTTCCGCATAGCTGTCCGGGCATTCCCATGGCAAGTGCGGTATGATATAAGCCATGTAGGCTAACCATGGGGTGTTTTTCGAGGCTTTTATTCTCTCGATAGCAGCATCGGTGATCAGTTCGGCCGACCAGCCCTCCGTCCACTTGGCCTTCTCCGGAGTGCAGAGCATGGGACGCTTCTGCAAGTAGCCCCCACCGATACCGCAGAACCAGTCAAAACCCCGTTCTACAGGCCCCAACTCCATCGCTTTAGCACCGTCCCACTTTCCAAAAAGCCAGCTTTGGTAACCAAAACGTTTAAAAAACGAAGGCATCAGTGTCTCATCTCGTCTCACATCGCCACGGGGACCGACACCCCAAACACCGCATTTGAGGTGGTCCCTACCCGTTAGCAGGGCAGACCGAGTGGGAGTGCAGGCCGGCGCAACCATACAGTGAGGATAAAAGGCAGACTGCTTCGAGAGGCGATCCAGGTTTGGTGTGTCCACCAATTCATTACCCGTGAAGCCAAAGTCACCGTAACCTTGATCGTCGGAAATGATCACCAGTAGGTTTGGTTTTTGATCGCTAGACAGCAGAGGGGCCATCAGCATTGCCACGATAAGGAAGTATGGGTAGATAGTTTTTATCATGACGGCAAAGACTTGGCTCTAATGATTATAGCGATTGGTTACAGAAAGATCATGATAATTGTCCTACGGTTAAAATCAAGTAAATATTTCAGTTTGTATTTTATTTTAACAGCAAGACAAAGCAATTTTTTTAACAAAAAGCCAAATGAGTCTTCTACAAAATCTCATTTGATCGGCTCAACATCACATGCACTCGATGTTGTGAACAAGACATGTTCTAGTTAAGACTCGCTTAACCAGCATGGCTTATATGTTTGATGTTTTTGAAAAAGTATCAATTCAAGCTACTCCCCAATATCATTTTGTCCGAAAGACCTGACTCGCCACTAAGGTCTTGAAAAATTCAGGCAAGGCGTAATCACTCTGCTCAGCTGAATCCATGATCTCTTTTGCCAAGAGATCATCGGTCAATTCATAGTCACGACCTAGCGAGTAAGCGATGAGCGCTTCAGTGAAGCCTCTAGCAAAATCATCAATCCTATCGACCACCTGATCTCTCATCTCGAAGAAACCTTCAAAGGATCCCTCATTTCCCAAACTTCCCGATGCGTCGATAGGCACCACTTGACTGCGTCTTCCTTGACCAATGGTTTCTGACACTTGCCATTTCCCAGCGGCGGTGAAATTCTCAAACCCATATCCGATGGGGTCGATACGACTGTGACAGCTAGCGCACTGGGGGTCGGACTGGTGAGCGTGCAACCTTTCCCTACTGGATAACTTCAAATGATCTAAGCGAGATATTTGCGGAACATTAGCTGGTGCAGGTGGAGGAGGATCGTTAAAAATGTGACGCAATACCCAAGCTCCTCTCTCTACAACACTCCTTGATGTCCCATCGCTCCCCATAGCGTGAAATGCCGACATGCCCAGAAGTCCACCCCTAGGCGATGCTTTGGGGAGATCGACCTTAACAAAATCGTCGCTTTTTACATTTTTCAGACCATAGTGAGTTGCCATCAAGGAGTTCACGACAACGTGGTCACTTTTTAGTAATGACCTCAACTTTTTTCGTTTATCACTTCTGATCAAATATAAAAATGATTCATAAACCTCCTGGCGTGCCGCCGCCCTTGCACTTTCATCAAATTCAAGATGTGTTCTGACATCAAACTGAAACAGATCTAAACGCTCCATATCGAGCCATTGATCCATAAATCCTGCAGCAAAATGCTCAAATCTTGGATCGTGAATCATACGATCCACCTGATCACTAAGGGTTTTAGAATCCTTAAGCCGTTTTTTATCCGCCAATTCTCTCAAGGTTCTATCTGGGGGAGAACTCCAAAGAAAAAAGGACAATCGAGAGGCAAGCTCTAGGTCACTGATCTCGATTTTCTTATCCTGCTGACTCTTTTCATAAAAATATAAAAACATCGGCGAGGCAAGGACGATGCTCAATGGCTTCTGTATGGACTCATCGAATGATTTCCCTTTTTTCCTCTCATTTTTAAACAAGGTGAGCAATGTGTCAGAATATTGACTTTTAAAGGTCTGGCCTCTAAAAGCCTCTTTAGCAAAATCCTTTATGATGTTTCGCGCACGAGAGCTTTCAGATCCGTACCTCATGTACTTGGATAGGATTTGAAACAATACACTTCTCTTTTTTATATCACGAAATGGTCCTTCGATTTCAACCCAATCGATCCAAACGGCCGGAGGCGTGCCATAACCATTTTCGTTCATGAATCTACGAAAAAATACTTTCTCAAATTCTTTACTATCGGTCGCTTGCCTTTCCTGGATTGAAAAAGTGTTTGTTTTTTCGCTCAAGACATGGACCTCTGTCTCGATGACTTGAGGACTCGATACACGACCTAACACCTGAACTGTTTTTATGGGCAGGTCCGAAAAACCTCTTTTCGCACCATCAAGTTGTGGATGACCGATTTGAACGAAATGTCGATACTCAGCAGAATCATCAGTTACACCACCACGTATCCTCATGATGTATTTTCCAGGCACCATTTTCCACGGTACCTTAATATCGATTCTCGTGGAGTTCTGGTAAACTTTCAAGTGCACTCCTTTTCTTGCGAATGGAAGCTTTGAGTATTTTAAATAAAAAGGATAATATTTTAGAGCGTCATTATATGACTTGAACATACTGACCATCGTGTTAAAACCATAATCCTTAGGATCTGGACATTCACTCAGATGTTTTGAAAATTGTATGATATTCTTTTCCACGTTGAAATCGTACTTCTGAATCACATCACGATTAGCACGTAAAGCTAATACTTTTTTATACTGCTTTTCCCACCTCAAGTGCTCATCCATATTTTTTTTCAGTCTTTGCAAAGACTTTTGTGACCTTTGATTGAGCTCCTTTTCAGGTTCAAGGCGGAATATCTTCTTTGACTCGTTGGCATGTCTAAAGTCAATAAAAAAAACTTTCAAGGCCCGCTCGGCATGACTCATGTATTTCTGCAACTGATCGCTTGACATGAATAGGGATGAACCAGCTGTATCGAATCTCGATGTCGATTCCTCATGAGTGTTGATCTCCAATTCAACGCCCAATAATTCTTTTATGGAATGAACGTACTCCCTACGATTGAGTCTTCGCATCGTGATCTTCCCCCCCGTCTGAGCTAAAGCCTTTCTAGCTTGAACCATGGTTTGAGCTAGATCGTATAGAAAGTTGGCCTTCTCCTCCCCCTTTGGCTGTGTTTTTTTTGCAGGCGGCATCTCGCCTGAATTCATCACATTTAAGACTTTTTGCCACAAATCTGCTGCTTGCAAGTTTGTTATTTTATGGGGCAAAGCCTCAAGGTTCACTTTTCCTTTTTGCACATCGTTATTGTGACAATCAAAACAATATTTAGACAAGAAGTTGCTGTGATGTTGGGGGAAGACAACGTCATGAGCGTCTACTGTGGCGGTGATATTATCTTTTTTTCCTTGGGGAGTGTCATCGACCACTGAAATCATCTCTGGTGGGTGGTGCTCACCACCGGGACCTCCATACTCTGGTGATTGTGGAGAAATAGGATCTAGGTCACCTGCTGCTGATTTTTTTTGCTGATTTTTTTGGGGTTCGTCTTCGTCGTCATTATTCTGATCATCTTCTGTTGAAACTGTCTTTTCTTCTGAGCTCATGATGTCCATCTGTTTTTGGACGTCTTCTTTTTCATGGAAAATCGAGACATCATATGACTCTCTTTTTTTGGGCAGCGACTCGGAGAGCAAGCTATGAGCTGCACCTTGATGATCCATCTTGTCATCAACGGTGATCTCTGAAGGGGGCCTTAACCGCGATTTTTTTTTGACCTCAACTTCAGGTTTAGATCGCTCAACACCATCCTCAGCCATTATATTGTCTTTATGTTTAGGTATATCTAGTGATTCAACATCAAGGACAGTTATTGATTTTTTTGTTCCTATGTCTTGATCCATTTTACGGATCGAGATCGTAAATAATACAACAAAGCCAATGACCATTACCGCTATGGCCGTGAGAACATGTTTTTTTAAAGAGTCTGAACTTTTTGGTGATATGGCCTTAGTCTTGGCGCGCTCAGAAGGAATATTGCCATATTTTTTTTTGACTTGAGAGATCGTTATTTTCTTTTTTGCTTTGTCGCGTGATCCTTCTATAGCATCAATTTTAAATTTGGTTTTACACTTGGGGCATCTGGCTATTTTACCCAGATACTGAGCATCGACATCGCTCTTATAATGGCATGACGGACAAATGCAGATTATTTTCTCAGTCAAGAATTCCTCTAATCATTCGATGATAATATTGGACAATAGGATCAGATTTCGTACATCGATCGGGTAACATTCAGCTGATCTAAATAAATGATCACCTCAAAATAGTGGATCACAAAAAGTGCCAGTGATTTTAGGACCAAAGCAAGAGTCCATCAGGCGTGTGCAAATAACTCTTTTATCAGTCCAGTGCTATCACCATGGGAATCCACTTTTAATCCGAGGCCATGAATGATCGATAACCAAACGTTACAAAGTGGAGTGTCTTTCTCAACAACGATTTGCTCACCCAGTTTGAGACCTGCTCCTCCTCCTGCAATGATCGTAGGGCAATTGTCCAAGTAATGAATGGACCTGATGTTTGATCCAAAAACAACAACAGTGTTGTCGAACAAGCGACTGCCATCAACCTCTCTTATCTTTTTTAGGTTATCAAGAAATCTGGAGAACATTTGGCTTTGGGTCTCATCTCTCAATTCAGACGCTTCTAAAGAAGGACCAGGGCTGTAATGGCTCATACTGTGTCCATTGACTTTCACGCCTAAACTTCTCAACAGTGAATTCACCGGTTGACGATAACTCATCACACGGGTCGAGTCTGCCTGAAGCACGGCAGCCATTAAATCGTAAACCATGTTGATCTCATCTGTTCCCGAAAGACCGGGTCTTGGTGGCTCCAATGTTGTTTTGGACTTTGGAATGGAAAGCCACGCTTCATCTCGACTCAATTTATTTTCAATATCACGAATACTTTGTAAGTACTCATCCAACTTAGCACGGTCATGGGATGAGAGCGATAACTTCATACGTTTACATTGATCACAAACGACATCCAACACGCTTCTTTTTTCAGAGATCGCTTTGTGTCGCTCGCTCAAGGGTAGTTTATCCGCTGAAAACACTTGATGATACGCCTCCAAAGCGGAGCTGAACCCAGATAGCGGCCTACCGTCTTTGTCCCAAGCCAAAGATTGTCCAGGGCCATGGCCACCCGTTGATGATTTCATCTCCCCACTGAATTGGATCGAAGCAAAACGAGTGTGTTTTCCAAATTCCTTGGCCACGACCTGATCGGCGGATATGGTGTTGGAAAAGGCTTTGCCACCGACAGCGTAGCGGTTGGCTCCGGTCAACCAAAACGTACTGCCCCAGTGAGCCTCCTGACTGAATCGATTAGAACAGCCTTGAATGATTGAAAAATCAGACTTGTGTCGTTCGAGAGGCTTTAGTCCCTTTGAAAGCTTGTAGTTTAGGCCCGTTTCATGTATGTCGGGGTACCATGATTCCTGAGTCACCCCAAAACCGAAGCCTATAAAGACGATTCTTTTGGGAGGTTTTGCCCCCTTATCTTTCGATTTACGCTTACTGTAGCCCACAGACTCCAATGCTGGCAGGGCTATGACCGATCCAGCTCCACGTAGGAAAGCTCTTCTGTCATGTTTACCCGTCATGATGTTCATTTATATCCATAAGATCTTGCGGCACGCATGTGGTTTCTTTAGACAGTACATCTATATCTTAAAAATAAATTTTATCATTACAATATGTATTTAATGATTTTTATATCGTCCTGACTTTCACTCGTATACCTAGCCAATAAAAAATGCTTTTAATCAAGCCTCACCACACAGATGTCGTCTATTTCTGCTGGTCCACCCATCACAGCCCAACGGATGTTGTCTATTGGCCAATCGATATACTCGTGCTCAATGGACAATTGTTCAGACCGCTTCCCTTTCATCACCGACGCTGTCATCTTGCCCTTATCGAGTTTTATCAGGATTTCATAGGTTGATTGTTTTGAGTTTGTTTTTTTTATGGATTTATGGAATGGCTTTGGTTTACAGTCGCTCTGCACCCTGATCAAACCATTACTAATAGTCATTCTACAAATATGACCTCGCCCCTTCCCACTCAGGGTTACGATGACTGATTTCGCTTTATTTAACTTGACTTTATAATAAATCATCGCTTTCTTACCAATGTTCAATTCCATGCCTGCAGTTGAAACGTGTTTTTCCTCTGGCAATTCGATACCCTCTAAGTGTCCTTCAGCAACTCTGTAATCTCCTTTTATCGTTTTCCACTTAGGGACGAGTTGTTCGTAGGAGATGTTTTCAAAGTCAAAGTCACAAAGGATTTCTGACTGTACGCCTTGTTTTGCTAGCTTTTCTAGCTCGTGGCTAAGTTTTGCTGGTAGCGCTTCCAAGCATGTGCATTTTATATAAACCACGACAGCAAGTGCTGTCATCAAGTTTAATGGGAGAACTCGAAGCCCCCCAGCAATGATTTTCTTATGG